>Ga0164290_1001616_pt1 | contig 28506 bp, 22 predicted proteins | sample Micstemetagenome_FD_108782 | JGI IMG/M metagenome (GOLD analysis project Ga0164290, IMG submission 108782) | Contaminated culture microbial community from soil near Moab, Utah, USA - Microcoleus steenstrupii SON62 (Illumina Assembly) | ecosystem: Environmental > Terrestrial > Soil > Soil crust...
CGCGGCTGGCCGAGCTCGAGCCCCAGGTCGCGGCGATCGAGCTGTCGCTGCCGTCAACGCTGGGCCGGCCGCCCCGTCCGCATGCCGACTGGCCCGAGCTGAAGCTGGCGAAGAGCCGGCCGGTGGTGGTGGGCGTGATCGATCGCGGCGGCGCGCCGCTGCATGCCGCGTTCCGCGACCCCGACGACCCGCAGCGCAGCCGGCTGCTGGCCTACTGGGATCAGTCGGCCGACGCGAGCGCGCCCTGGCAGACGGCGCCGGCCGGCTATGGCCGCATGCTGGCGGGCCAGGCCTTGCAGGACGAGCTGGTCGACGGCGCGGCGGCCGAGCGCGAGGCCTACAAGTTCCTGGGCCTGCCGACCCTGCTCGACGGGCTGCGCGACGGCGGCCTGGACCACGCCACCCATGTGCTCGACACCCTGGCCGGCCTGCCCGATGGGCGCGCGGCCGCGGCGGCGGCCAAGCCCTTGCGGCGCGACAAGGCGGCGGAGGCGCCGCTGGTGATGGTCTCGGTGCCCGCGCCGCAGCGCGGCCAGAGCGGCGCCGCGGCGGCGATGGCGCAGGTGCTCGATGCGCTGCATTTCGTCAGGGAGGTGGCGCGCCGCGCGTCGCCGGGCGCGACCGTGGTCGTCAACCTCAGCCTCGGCGTGCAGGCCGGGCCACAGGACGGCAGCTTGCTGCTGGAGCAGGCGATCGACGAGCTGATGCGCCGGGACCGCCGGCTGCTGGTGGTGATGGCGGCGGGCAACGCGGCGCCGCAGCCGGTGGCCGCCGCCGGTCGGGTGCAGGGCGATGCGGAACTGGGCTGGCGCATCCGGCCGCAGGACAGCACCGACAGCCATCTGGAGCTGTCCTGGCTGGCTGCCTCCGAGCCGGCCGCCTTTGCGCTCGAGCTGCTGCCGCCGCACGGGCTGCCGGCATCGCCCATGATCGTGCGGGGCCAGCAGTCGCGGCTGTTCGACGCCAGCGGCCGTCTGATCGCGCTGGTGCAGCTGCAGGGCGCGCGGCGCGGCCTGATCTCACTGGCGCCGGTATTGCACCCCACGCGTGGCGGCTGCCCGGCGGGCTGCTGGCGGGTGCGCGTCGTCGACGCGCAGTCGCTGCTGCTGTCCGCCCAGGTGCAGGGCGACCAGGCGCTGCCGGGCCAGCCTGCGGCCGTGCAGTCCTACCTGGACTACGCGCAGGGCCTGAGGCTGCAGCACGGCGGGCTGCCCAATGCCATCGCCAGCGGCGCCTACCCGCTGGTGGTGGGCGCGGCACGGCTGCGCGAGGGGCGGGTGGCGGCCTACACGCCCGAGCTGCCGCCCGAGCGCCTGCACCTGCTGGCCGCCGCCGACGAAGCCGCGTTCGCCCCCGGCCTGGTTGCTGCCGGCCCGCTGTCGGGCAGCTGGGCGCGCATGGGCGGCAGCAGCGCCGCGGCGCCGGTGGCGGCGCGGCATTGGGTGAACCTGATCGCCACCAGCGGACCGCTGGACCAGGCCAGCGACTGGCGCGCCTGGCTGCAGCCGCCCCAGTCGGCCAAGCCCATGCTGCTGTCGGTGTCCTGGGTCGAAAGCAGCGACACGACGGCGGCGGCGCCGCGGCCGCCCCTGATGCTGCGCCCGGGCGTGCCCGCGCTGCGCCGGCCGCCGGATAGCAACCTGGTTTGAAACGGCGCAACGCCGCTGCGGTGGCCATCGGACAGCGGGTCCAGAATGGCCTGACGCGCCATCGCGTCCCTCATCCACCGTCACCGCTCAGGATCCCTCGATGCACCTCTTCCAGCATTTGCGCGTCGGCCAACGCCTCGGCGTCGCCTTCACCGTCCTGCTGCTGCTGTTGCTCAGCATGGCGGTGCTGGGTTGGCTGGAGCTCAGCAGCACGAACGCGCGCCTGCAGGCGGTGTATCAGCAGCGCACCGTGCCGCTGGAGCAGCTCGGCCGCGTCAACGCGATGGCGATCCGCGACCACTACCTGCTGGCCGAGTCCATGCTGCTGCGCAACGAATCGGCGTCGGCGCGCAACCTGAAGGAGCTCGCCGACAACGAGGCGGCCACCGAGAAGCTGCTCGCCGGCTACCTGGCCAGTGAACTGACGCTCGAGGAGAAGCAGCTCGCCGACCAGCTGGTGACGGCGCGTCGCGCCTACGCCCGCGAGGGCCTGGCCGAGGCGCGCAAGGCGCTGCAGGAGAGCGATTACAACGGCGTGCAGAACGCGTTCCTGGGCAAGGTCGCGGACTTTGCGCCGCCGGTGGCCAAGCACCTCGGTGATCTGCTGGCGCTGCAGACCCGGCTCGCCCAGGAGGAGTACGCGGCCGCACAGGCCGCCGAGCGGCGCAGCTTCTGGGCCGGGCTGCTGATCACGCTGGCGGCGCTGCTGCTGGGCGCCGGACTGGCCTGGCGCATCACGCGCTCGATCACCGCGCCGACCCGCGAGGCGCTGGCGCTTGCGCAGAAGGTCGCCGCCGGCGACCTGACCACCCGCATCGCGGTGCAGGGTCATGACGAGATCGCGCAGCTGCTGCGTGCGCTTTCCGAGATGACCGAGCGCCTGGCGCAGCTTGTCAGCCAGGTGCGCGAGAGCGCCGACTCGATCGCCACCGGTTCGTCCGAGATCGCCAGCGGCAACGCGGATCTGAGCCAGCGCACCGAGCAGCAGGCGGCGAACCTGGAAGAGACCGCCGCCTCGATGGAGCAGATGAGCGCCACCGTGCGCCAGAACGCCGACACCGCGCGCAACGCCACCGAGCTTGCTGCCAGCGCCAGCAGCGTGGCGCAGCGCGGCGGCGAGGTGGTCGGCCAGGTGGTGTCGACGATGGACGAGATCAGCGCCAGCTCGCGGCGCATCGCCGACATCATCGGCACCATCGACGGCATCGCGTTCCAGACCAACATCCTGGCGCTGAACGCGGCGGTGGAGGCGGCGCGGGCCGGCGAGCAGGGCCGGGGTTTCGCGGTGGTGGCCGGCGAGGTGCGCCTGCTGGCCAGCCGCTCGGCCGAGGCGGCCAAGGAGATCAAGAGCCTGATTGGGCAGAGTGTCGAGCGCGTCGACGCCGGTTCGCGGCAGGTCGCCGAGGCGGGTCGCACGATGGGCGAGATCGTCACCCAGGTCGGCCGCGTCGCCGGCCTGATCGACGAGATGGACCACGCCAGTCGCGAGCAGGCGCAGGGCATCAGCCAGGTCAGTGAGGCGGTCGCCGACCTCGACCGCGCGACGCAGCAGAACGCGGCGCTGGTCGAGCAGGCCGCAGCCGCCGCCGAGAGCCTGAAGCAGCAGGCGAAGGCGATGAACGAGGTGGTCGGGGTGTTCCGGCTGTAGGGCAGTGCGGGCGCAGCACGCCTCGGCGCCCGGTCAGCGGCGTCGGGCGATCTGCGTCGGCTGGCCGTCGTCCGCCGCCGCAACTCAGCATTCAAGCGACGCGATTTCCGGTCGAGGCGGCCGGCCTGGATGGCAAGGCCAGGCGCAGGGCAGCCGCCGATCTGCAGATCGAGCAGCCCGTCGAGCTGGATCTGGACTTCGATCTCGATCCACTGCAGGCCGAGCTGGCGATGTTGCTCGACGCCTCGAAGTGAACGACGGCAAGCCACTGGCTGCGAGGTTTCAGCGCTTGCGCTGCGGGTCCAGGTGCTCGATGAGCAGTGCGTCCAGCGTGCCGTCCTGACGCATCGCCTGGATCGCGCGGTTGATCGCCGGTAGCAGCGCCCGGCCACCGGCCGAGCGCCTGCTGATCCCCAGGTGGTAGTCCTTGCTGAAGAAGGGCCGCGGTGCGCGTTCGATCAGTCCCTGGAAGCGGCGCTGCCGCAGCAGGTAGAGCGCCGACCAGTGGTTGGCGAGCACCGCGTCGACGCGCTTGGCCAGCAGCTTGATGAAGTTCTGCTCGTCGGAGCCGCCCACATCGACCCGTAGCGCTTCCTCGTGCACCGCCTTGTCGAAGGCTTCGCCGAGGTTGTGGCCGCGCGTCACGCCCAGGCGCAGGCCACGCAGCTCGGCGAAGCGCTGCCAGTCGCGCAGCTCGCCGCGACGGAAGTAGACATAGCCAAGCTTCTGGAACAGTGGCTCGCTGAACTGCAGGATCGCATCGCGCTCGGCGTTGCGCGAGATCACCGTCACACCGTCAAAGCGGCCCTGGGCGATCTCCAGCTCGACGCGGCGTTGCGGCATGAGCTCCACGGTCGCGCGAAAGCCGGCGCGCCGGCCGATCTCGCGCACCAGCAACAGCGACAGCCCGTCCTGCGCCAGCCCATCGCGCTGCCGCGTGAACGGCGGCCAGTTGCCTTCCTCGGCAAAGCGCAGCAGGGGGAGGGATTGCGCGGGCGACGGTGGCGTCAGCGCGGCAAGCAGCAGCGGTGGCAGGGCACGACGGCGCAGCGGGGACATCGCGATGGCGGGCAAGGGCGCTGGCCCGAAGCGTAGCGTCGCCGCTTGCGCTCCAGGTCGATGCCATGCATCAGTCCTCGCCGATGTCCTCGTTCCACACCGCCGGGTTGGTCGCGATGTAGTCGGCCAGCAGCTTCGCGCAGGCCTCGGAGTCCAACTCGACGACCTTCACACCCTGCTCGCGCAGCCAGGCCACGCCGCCTTGGAAATTGCGCGATTCGCCAACCACCACGGTGCCGATGCGGAACTGCTTGACCAGACCGCAGCAGTACCAGCAGGGCGCCAGCGTGGTCACCATGATGGTGTCGCGGTAGCTGCGTTGGCGCCCGGCCTTGCGGAACGCATCGGTCTCGGCGTGCACCGACGGATCGTTCTCCTGGATGCGCCGGTTGTGGCCGGCGCCCAGCAGTTCCCCGCGGGCGTTGAACAAGGCGGCGCCAATCGGGATGCCGCCTTCGCGCTGGCCCTGTCGGGCCTCTTCCAGCGCGGTCTGCAGCAGGGCCGGGTAGTCGATGGCAAGGGACATGGGGCGCATTCTGGCGCTGGCCCGGTCCGCACGAAGGCGGACGCGCCGCTGCGTCCGGCTTCGAGCCGCGGCGATTTCTTTTCGCCCGAAACGGTTTGCAGCGGCTTTGCCCCCTACATTAGGGCGGTAGGCATGCATTGGACCGATCTCTTCCTGGTCTCTTCTGCTCCGCCGTCGATGCCGGCAGCTCGGTTGATTTCCTTTTGGTGTTTTATCCCCTGCGTACTTGCACTGCGGCTGCATGTGCTGCCGCATCACCTGAAAGGAAATCGACATGACGACAGAAACCGGTACCGTGAAGTGGTTCAACGAAGGCAAGGGCTTCGGCTTCATCACGCCTGATGGCGGCGGCAAGGACCTGTTTGCCCACTTCAGCGAGATCAAGGGCAGCGGCTTCAAGACGCTGGCCGAGGCGCAACGCGTCGAGTTCGAAGTGACCCAGGGCCAGAAGGGCCTGCAAGCGTCGAACATCCGCAGCGTCGCCTGATTGCGCAGCTGCAGGCAGCGCTGGTCAGTCCAGCCTGCCCCGACAAACCGCGGCCGTGGCCGCGGTTTTTTTATGCCTGTCAGCCGGAGCCCGCGATGAAGAATCTTCAGGAAGCCACCGAACGCATCTGCGATCTGAAGGGCAGTCTGATCGCGCACGATGCGCTGATCAGCGCCATGCTGCAGCAACTGCCGCTGGCGCAGCGTGAGGCATTGCTGCGCAGCCTGACGCTGAACGCCGAGGTCGCGCGCACCGTGCTGCTGCATTCGCCGGTGTCGGAGCTGACGGTCAATGCCTTCGAGCAGGACATCGACCGCATGAGCAGCTTGCTGCGCAGCGAGCTCGCACCGGGCTGAGATCGGCGCTGCCGATAATCCGGCGGATGCAGTCCTATGACGTGGTGGTGGTCGGCGCCGGTGCGGCCGGCCTTTTTTGTGCCGGCATCGCCGGGCAGCGCGGTCTCAAGGTGCTGCTCATCGATCACGCCGACAAGCTCGCCGAGAAGATCCGCATCTCCGGCGGCGGGCGCTGCAACTTCACGAACCGCGATGTCACGCCGGCGAACTTCATCTCCGGCAATCCGCATTACTGCCGCTCGGCGCTGGCGCGCTACACGCCCGCCCACTTCATCGAGCTGGTGCAGCGCCATGGCATCCGTTTCCACGAGAAGCACCGCGGTCAGCTGTTCTGCGACGACTCGGCCGAGCAGATCATCCGCATGCTGGTCGACGAATGCGGCGCCGGCGGCGTCGAACGCTGGCAGCCCTGCAGCGTCAGCGCGGTGCGCCAGCCTGGCAGTGGCGGCTTCGAGCTCGATACCTCGCGCGGCCTCGTGCAGGCGCAGCGCCTGGTCGTCGCCACCGGTGGCCTGCCGGTGCCCAAGATCGGCGCCAGCGACTGGGGCCTGCGCCTGGCCAAGCAGTTCGGTCACCGCATCAATGAGCCACGGCCGGCGCTGGTGCCCCTCACCTTCGATGAGCAGCACTGGGCGCCGTTCGCCGCCATGGCCGGGCTGTCGCTGGAGGTGGGCATCGAGACCGGCGAAGGCAAGAAGGGCACGACGCGCTTCATCGAGGACCTGCTGTTCACGCACCGCGGCCTGAGCGGCCCGGCGGTGCTGCAGATCTCCAGCTACTGGAAGCCGGGCACGCCGCTGCGCATCGCGCTGGCCGATGCCGAGCTGGCCGAGACCCTGAGAAAGGCCAAGGGCAGCACGCAGCGCCATCTGGCCAACGAGCTGGCCCTGCACCTGCCCGATCGCCTCGCGCAGACCTGGCTGAAGCTGCAGGAGCTGCCGGCGGACAAGCCGATGCCCGATGTGCGCGACAAGGACATCGCGCGCCTGGTCGACAGCCTCGCGCGCTGGAGCCTGACGCCGACCGGCACCGAAGGTTGGCGCAAGGCCGAGGTGATGGCCGGCGGCGTCGACACCCGCGACCTGGAATCCCAGGGCATGGCCAGCCGCCTCGTGCCCGGCCTGCACTTCATCGGCGAAGTCGTCGACGTGACCGGCTGGTTGGGCGGCTACAACTTCCAGTGGGCCTGGGCCAGTGCGGCCGCCTGCGCGCGCTCGCTGGAGCGGAACCAAGGGGGCTGACTTCCTTCAGGGATAACCCGGGCCGCCTAGGCTGCGCGGCCTTTCCCGTTCCGAGTCCCCGCCCGTGCCGCCGATCCCCGCCGACCCTCGCGCCCTCCCGCGCCGCCGCCTGCTGGGCGCCGGTGCCACCAGCCTGCTGCTCAGCGCCTGCGGCGGAGGCGGCGGGGCCGATCCCACGCCGCCGCCTCCTCCGCCCCCCGGTCTGTTCCGCCACGAGGTCGACGGCGTCGCGCTGGTGAAGGCGCGCAGCCAGGCCGGAGCGGTGCTGATGCTGGAGGAGAAGCTGTGCTCGATCTTCGAGCAGGCGCCGGTGCGGCGCCTGGCCCGACGGGTCGGCGACACGCTGCAGCGCTGGGAGGCGCCCGCCGGCTGGCACCTGCTGGATTTCGCCGACCACCCCTCGGGTGAGCTCAGCCTGGTGCTGACGACGGCGTCCCAGGTGCGTCTGCTGCGGCTGGACGCCGGGCTGGCGACGCTGAGCGATCAGTTGCTGCTGGACCCGCTGCTGCCGCAGGACCCCTACCTGGACGAGGGCGGCATCTTCCGGCCGGCGTTGCAGCAACCGCACCTGATGCGCGACGCGGCCCGCGTCGCCGCGCTGGGCGACGACCTGATCCTGGCGATTCGCGCCGGCTTGCAGCAGGTGGTCGCCTATCGCTTTGCGCGGGGCGCCCAGCAGCCGCGCTGGCGCCGCCTGGTCGAACCCGGCTGCAGCGTCGGCGGACGCTTCCTGGCCGGCGGCTGCCATGACGTCTACGGACAGCTGGAGAACCATCTGCGCCTGCAGCTGGCAGTGCGTGGCGACGGCCAGATCGCGGTCGCCGTCCCCGGCACGTCGGCGATCGAGCTGTTCGCCGCCCACCGCTGGCATTTCAACGAGAGCCTGGCGGCCGACAACGGCGTGCTGCTGACGCGACTGGATGCCGATGGCCATCGTCTTGGCACGACCGTGGTGGCCACCGCCGGTCGCACCGAACTGCACGGCCTGAGCGCCACGCCCACCGGCTGGGCCCTGGTGGGCCGGGTGCGCGCGCGGGGCACCGAGGACGGTTGGGACGGCTATGCGGCGCTGGTCGATCCGCAGGGCGGCGGCGGCAACGTACGCCTGCTCAACCTGGAGCCCGGTGGTGACGCGCTGTTCGACATCGCCGCCTTGAGCGACGGCGGCTACCTGGCGCTAGGCTCCTGCGGCTACGCGCAGAACCCGGGCGGTGCCAGCATCTCGGAATCGGCAGAGCCGCTGCTGCTGCGGCTCGATGCCAACGCCAGCGTGGTGCAGCGCGTCGCCGCCGCCGGGGGGCCGCGGCACAACGCGCTGCGCAGCCTGGCCTGGCATGGCAGCGGCTGGTTGATCGGCGGCCTGCGCAACGGGCCGGGCACGCACTCGGGCGACGCTGACCTCAGCCTGGTGCGGGCCGACGGCTTCCTGCTCGAGCGCCGCGATCTGCCGAGCGCGGCTGGCGCGACGCGCTGACGCCGGGGGGTCGCCTCAGGTCGGCGTCGGCAGGCCGTTCATGCGGTCGTAGCGGACGAAGAAGTCGCGCGCCAGTGCCACCAGCTGCTTGTCGCTGGGCTTGTTGACCGTTTCGTAGCCGGCGACCTGCGCCTTCAGCGCGGGGCGGTGCTTGGTCAGGTAATGCTTGAAGTCGGCCTGTGACTGGCTCGAACCGGTGACCAGCACCTCGGCGATGCCGGCCATGCGATCGCATACCTCGGCGTAGAACTCGTGCTCGCTGCGAACGCTGCTGCCATGCTGCTTGGTGTGGTGGCTGTGCTCGCGGATGCGCTCCAGCTCGACCTGCTCGGCATCGAACTGCAGCAGCCGGGCTTCGTGGTGGTCCAACCAGAGAACGGCGTGGAAGAGGGACATCGGGGGCTCCTTGGTGATGCGCTCATGCTGCGCCGAAGCGAGCGCGGCCGCCTTGATGCGCCGCAATGTCGAGCGTCAGCCCGAGGGGGCGGGCTGCGCTGAGCCGCATCAGTCGGACCGCGAAAGGGCACGGGCTTCCTACCGGACCGCGTTCGCCGTTGTCAGCCAGCCCCCGGGCGGCTTGACTTGCGACAAGGTCGTGCGACCACCGGATTCCTAGAGTTGACGGCGCGCAATGGTTGCGCAATGCCAAGGTTCTGAAGCAAGGAGTTCACCATGGCCGACATCACCCGATTCGATCCGTTCCGCGATTTCTGGCCGGAGCTCGGCGCCCGCTGGCCCAAGGGCCTGCGCCTGCCGGAGGGCAGCGGCCCAGAGATCAAGCTGGACGTGCATGAGACCGACAAGGCCTACGAGGTCAAGGCCGAGATCCCCGGCGCGAAGAAGGAGGACATCCACGTGCACGTGGATGGCAGCTATGTGTCGATCAGCGCGGAGCGCCGCGAACAGCGTGAGAAGAAGGAGGGCGAGCGGGTGCTGCTGCGCGAAATGGTGCAGGGCTCGGTATCGCGGGGGTTCAGCCTGCCGCTGGCGATCGACGAGCGCGAGGTGCAGGCCAAGCTCGAGGACGGCGTGCTGCGCCTGACCCTGCCCAAGCGCAGTGGTGGCGCCTCGCGGCGCATCGATATCCAGTAGTCCAACGCGCCGGCGCTTTGCCCGGCGACCGGCACGACGCGACGACGGTGCCCGCAGGCAGCCGATTCAAAGCAGGTCGATGTGCGCGTCGCAGCCGATGCCGGCGCCGATCCAGCGTCGCAGCAGAGGGCGCAACCAGCGCAGGCGCGGTCGCATGAGCAAGCCGCACGCGTAGCGGCGATCGTCGTCACGCCACTCCAGCGCGTGGCACGCGCCACGGCGGCGACGGCTGACGACGATGCCGACCGGGCAGGGCTCGGCCAGGCAGCAGACACCGCAGCCGTTGCACGGCTGACCGAGCGCCGGCTTGGCCGGCGCCTCGGGACGGATGTGGATGATCCGCTGCGCGTCCATGACTCAGGTGCAGGCGCCGCCGCTCGGAACGCGTCCCGCAACGTCGCCGCGGCAAGCGCCCTGATGGGACGGCGCCGGCACGTAGGACTGGGCCTGCGGCTCGACGCCTCCGTTCAGCGGCGCCGCGATGCGTCGGGGGCGCCGGTCGGCGCCCGGCAGCCGCGGCCTTGCCGCCAGGGCAACCGCGCGCAACGGCACGCTCAGCCCTTCACGCCCAGTTCGCGCAGTCGCTCTTGCAGGTAGCTGTTGGCCGTGTAGCGCTCGCTGAGCACCACGTCGTTGCGCGGGTGCAGGAACAGCGGCAGCGAGACGCGGCTGCGCTTGGCGCTGTCACCGACCGGGTTCAGCACCTGATGCTGGGTGCTCGGGTAATAGCCGCGGCTGGCCTCCTGCAGCATGTCGCCGATGTTGATCGCCAGGCTGCCGAAGTCGCAGGGCACGTCGCGCCAGCGCTTGTCGGTGCCCATCACCTGCAGGCCAGGCTCGTTGGCGGCCGGCAGGATGGTCAGCAGATTGATGTCGCCATGGGCGGCGGCGCGCACCGCGCCCGGCGGCTCGTTGCCGGTCAAGGGCGGGTAGCGCAGCACGCGCAGCAGGGTCTGGCTGCTGTCCTTGATCATGTTGGACAGCGGTTCGGAATACAGCTTGGCGATCTCCGGCGGCGTGTACTGCTCGACCCAGCCAAGCAGTTCGGCGGCCAGCGCATTGGCCTGCGCGTAGTAGGCGAGGGCGTCCTCCTTCATCTGCGGCGGGATGCGGCCCCAGGGGTAGACGTGGTAGTACTCCTTGATGTCCTTCTGCGTCGCCCCCTTGGCGGTCTCGCTGACCGCCGGGCTGAACCAGCCGTCCTGCGTCTCCTTGCTGAACGCGTACTGCGCCTTCTCGTCGCTGTTGAAGAAGTCCAGCCAGTTCTTGTAGATGCGCTCGACGAGCTGCTGCGGAATCGGGTGGTTGGTGAGCACGCCGAAGCCGGTTTCGTGCAGGCTTTGCGTGAAGCGCTTGGCCGCGTCGGGCGCGCGGTAATCGACGACTTGGACTTCCATGCGAGTCTCCGTGGTATTCAGTTCTGTATACAAAACGCGGGAAGTCTAGCGCCTGATCCGTGCACCGCCCCGGTGCTACAGTCCTCGCCCGGATTGCTCCAGCCTCGGCTTGAGCGAGCCGGAGTTCACTGTTCTTGTAGCCCTTCCCGTCCCCTTACGGGTCGCAATCCGCTAACCGGTCTGGCCGTGTCGCGGAAGGTTGATCAACCAGCCAACTGCTTTGGAAGCCAAAGCGTGAGGTCAGCGAAATGATGCAGCAATACAGGTTGAACTCGTACCTCTTCGGGGGCAATGCGCCCTATGTCGAAGAGCTGTACGAGGCCTACCTCGACAACCCCGGCTCGGTGCCGGACAACTGGCGCGACTACTTCGACGCGTTGCAGCATGTCCCCGCCACCGACGGCAGCGACTCCCGTGACGTCGCCCATGCGCCGGTCGTCGAGAGCTTTGCGCAGCGCGCCAAGGCCAACGCCTTCGGCCAGAAGGCCAGCAGTGCCGACCTCGCGGTCGCCCGCAAGCAGGTCCATGTCCAATCGCTGATCGCCGCCTACCGATTTCTCGGCAACCGCTGGGCCGAGCTCGATCCGCTCAAGCGTGCCGAACGTCCGAAGATTCCCGAGCTGGAGCCGGCCTTCTACGACCTGAGCGAGTCCGACATGGACATCTCGTTCAGCGCCGTGAACAGCTACTTCGGTGGCGAGACGATGACGCTGCGCGAGATCGTGCAGGCGCTGCGCGAGACCTATTGCGGCTCGATCGGTGCCGAGTTCATGCACGGCAGCGACCCGGCCGAGAAGCGCTGGTGGCAGGAGCGCCTGGAGAAGGCGCGCTCCAAGCCCACGTTCACCACCGAACAGAAGAAGCACATCCTCGAGCGCCTGACCGCGGCCGAGGGCCTCGAGCGCTACCTGCACACCAAGTACGTCGGCCAGAAGCGCTTCTCGCTCGAAGGCGGTGACAGCTTCATCGCCGCGATGGACGAGCTGATCCAGCGTGGCGGCAAGAACGGCGTGCAGGAAATCGTCATCGGCATGGCCCACCGGGGCCGCCTGAACGTGCTCGTCAACACCCTGGGCAAGATGCCGGCCGACCTGTTCGCCGAGTTCGAGCACAAGGCGGCCGAGGACCTGCCGGCCGGCGACGTCAAGTACCACCAGGGCTTCAGCTCGGACGTCTCGACGCCCGGCGGCCCGGTGCACCTGAGCCTGGCCTTCAACCCGTCGCACCTGGAGATCGTCAACCCGGTGGTCGAGGGCAGCGTGCGCGCGCGCCAGGACCGCCGCGGTGACAGCGCCGGTGCCCAGGTGCTGCCGGTGCTGGTGCATGGCGACGCCGCCTTCGGCGGCCAGGGCGTGGTGCAGGAGACCCTGGCCTTCAGCCAGACCCGCGGCTACCGCACCGGCGGTACCGTGCACATCGTCATCAACAACCAGATCGGCTTCACCACCAGCGACCCGCGCGACCTGCGCTCGACCTGGTACTGCTCCGACGTCGTGAAGATGATCGAGTCGCCGGTGCTGCACGTGAACGGCGACGACCCCGAGGCCGTGGTCTGGGCCATGCAGCTGTGCATGGACTACCGCGCCGAGTTCAAGAAGGACGTCGTTCTTGACATCGTCTGCTTCCGCAAGCTCGGCCACAACGAGCAGGACACGCCGGCGCTGACGCAGCCGCTGATGTACAAGAAGATCGCCGCCCACCCGGGCACGCGCAAGCTGTACGCCGACAAGCTGGTCGCCCAGGGCGCGATCCCCGCCGACCTGCCCGATGCGATGGTCAAGGCCTATCGCGCCGCGATGGACGAGGGCCGCCACACCGTCGACCCGGTGCTGACGAACTTCAAGAGCAAGTACGCGACCGACTGGTCGCCGTTCCTCGGCAAGAAGTGGACCGACAGCTGCGACACCGCGATCCCCAGCGCCGAGTGGAAGCGCCTGGCCGAGAAGCTGACCACCATCCCGAAGGACTTTGCCGCTCACCCGCTGGTCGCCAAGGTCTACGCCGATCGCGCCGCGATGGGCCGCGGCGAGACCAACATCGACTGGGGCATGGGCGAGTCGATGGCCTTCGCGTCGCTGGTCGCCAGCGGCTACCCAGTGCGCCTGTCCGGCGAGGACTGCGGCCGTGGCACCTTCACGCACCGCCACTCGGTGCTGCACGACCAGCAGCGCACGAACTGGGACGAGGGCACCTACATCCCGTTGCAGAACGTCGCCGACGGCCAGGCGCCGTTCACGGTGATCGACTCCATCCTCAGCGAGGAAGCGGTGCTCGGCTTCGAGTACGGCTACGCGGCCGCCGAGCCGAACACGCTGACGATCTGGGAGGCGCAGTTCGGCGACTTCGTCAACGGCGCGCAGGTGGTGATCGACCAGTTCATCGCCTCGGGTGAGGTGAAGTGGGGCCGCGCCAACGGCCTCGTCATGATGCTGCCTCACGGCTACGAGGGCCAGGGCCCCGAGCACAGCTCGGCGCGCCTGGAGCGCTTCATGCAACTGGCGGCGGACAACAACATGCAGATCGTGCAGCCGACCACGGCGGCGCAGATCTTCCATGTGCTGCGCCGTCAGATGCTGCGCATGTTCCGCAAGCCGCTGGTCATCATGACCCCGAAGAGCCTTCTGCGCGCGAAGGACGCGACCTCGCCGCTGGTCGAGTTCACCAAGGGCGAGTTCAAGACCGTGATCGGCGAGATCGACGGCGGCATCCATGCCGACAAGGTCAAGCGCGTCATCGTCTGCTCGGGCAAGGTGGTCTACGACCTGATTCGCAAGCGCGAGGAGAAGAAGAGCACCGACGTCGCGGTTATTCGCGTCGAGCAGCTCTACCCGTTCCCGCACAAGGCCTTCGCCGCCGAGCTGAAGAAGTACCCGAACGCGACCGACATCGTGTGGTGCCAGGACGAGCCGCAGAACCAGGGCTCCTGGTTCTTCGTGCAGCACTACATCCACGAAAACATGCAGGAAGGCCAGAAGCTCGGCTATGCCGGTCGCCCGGCCAGCGCATCGCCCGCCTGCGGTTACGCGCATCTGCACCAGGAACAGCAGAAGGCGCTGCTCGATCAGGCCTTCGCCAAGCTCAAGGGCTTCGTGCTCACCAAATAAGAAAGAACGACACCATGGCAATCGTTGACGTCAAGGTTCCGCAGCTGTCCGAATCGGTGGCCGAGGCCACGCTGCTGACCTGGAAGAAGAAGCCCGGCGAGGCGGTCGCGATCGATGAGATCCTGATCGAGATCGAGACCGACAAGGTGGTGCTGGAAGTGCCGGCGCCTGCCGCCGGCGTGATGGCCCAGGTCATCAAGAACGATGGCGAGACCTGCGTCTCCGACGAGGTCATCGCACGCATCGACACCGACGGCAAGGCCGGCGTGAGCCCGCTCGAGGTCAAGGCCGTCGCCGCGCCGGCGCCTGCCGCCGCAGCGTCCGCCGACAAGAGCGGGGTGGCGATGCCGGCCGCCGCGAAGATCATGGCCGACAACAACCTGGCTGCCGGTTCGGTCGCCGGGACCGGCAAGGACGGTCGCGTCACCAAGGGCGATGTGCTGGGCGCCCTCGAAGCCAAGCCGGCGGCGGTGGCCGCTCCGGTGGCAGTGGCCGTGGCCCCGGCCGTGGCCAAGGCACTGCCGGTCGTTGCCGCCCCGGTACCGATGAAGCTCGGCGACCGCCCCGAGCAGCGCGTGCCGATGTCGCGTCTGCGTGCCCGCGTGGCCGAGCGTCTGCTGCAATCGCAGGCCACGAACGCCATCCTGACCACCTTCAACGAGGTCAACATGGCCCCGCTGATGGAGATGCGCAAGAAGTTCCAGGAGAAGTTCGAGAAGGAGCACGGCGTCAAGCTCGGCTTCATGAGCTTCTTCGTCAAGGCCGCGGTGCATGCGCTGAAGAAGTTCCCGGTGCTCAACGCCAGCGTGGACGGCAACGACATCGTCTACCACGGCTACTTCGACATCGGCATCGCGGTGGGTTCGCCGCGCGGTCTGGTCGTGCCCATCATCCGCAATGCCGACCAGCTGAGCTTTGCCGACATCGAGAAGACCATCGCCGGCTTCGGCCAGAAGGCCAAGGACGGCAAGCTGAGCATGGAAGAGCTCAGCGGCGGCACCTTCTCGATCAGCAACGGCGGTACCTTCGGCTCGATGCTCTCCACGCCCATCATCAACCCGCCGCAGTCGGCGATCCTCGGCGTGCACGCGACCAAGGACCGCGCGGTGGTCGAGAACGGCCAGATCGTGATCCGTCCGATCAACTACCTGGCGATGAGCTACGACCACCGCATCATCGACGGCCGCGAGGCGGTGCTGGGCCTCGTCGCGATGAAGGATGCGCTGGAAGACCCGGCCCGCCTCTTGTTTGATCTGTAAGCACTGAGCATGAAGCGCCGGCGCCAGCTGCAAGGCTTGCGCCGGCGTTTGCACATCAAGAAGGACACCCCATGAGCACCACAAAACAATTCGATGTCGTCGTCATCGGCGGCGGTCCCGGCGGCTACATCGCGGCGATCCGCGCCGCCCAGCTCGGCAAGAACGTCGCCTGCATCGACGAGTGGAAGAACGACAAGGGCGGCCCGGCGCCGGGCGGCACCTGCACGAACGTCGGCTGCATCCCTTCCAAGGCGCTGCTGCAGTCCAGCGAGCACTTCGAGCACCTGAACCACCACTTCGCGGACCACGGCATCACGGCCGACAACGTGAAGATCGACGTCGCCAAGATGCTGGCCCGCAAGGACCAGGTGGTGAAGCAGAACAACGACGGCATCCTCTACCTGTTCAAGAAGAACAAGGTGAGCTTCTTCCACGGCCGCGGCAGCTTCGTTGCCGCCAAGGACGGCGGCTACGAGATCAAGGCCGGCGAGGAGATCATCTTCGGCAGCCAGGTCGTCGTTGCCACCGGCTCGAACGCGCGGGCCCTGCCTGGCGTGCCGTTCGATGAAGAGAACATCCTCAGCAACGACGGCGCGCTGCGCGTGCAGGCCGCGCCGAAGAAGTTGGGTTTGATCGGCGCCGGCGTGATCGGCCTGGAGATGGGTTCGGTCTGGCGCCGTCTGGGTGCCCAGGTCACCGTGCTCGAAGGTCTGCCGACCTTCCTCGGCGCGGTCGACGAGGGCGTCGCCAAGGAAGCCGCCAAGGTCTTCAAGAAGCAGGGCCTGGACATCCAGCTCGGCGTGAAGGTCGGCGAGATCAAGACCACCAAGGCCGGCGTCAGCGTGGCCTACACCGATGCGAAGGGCGAGGCCAAGACGCTCGAGGTCGACAAGCTGATCGTGTCGATCGGCCGCGTGCCGAACACCATCGGCCTGAACGCCGAGGGCGTCGGTCTGAAGCTCGATGCCAAGGGCGCGATCGAGGTCGATGCCGACTGCAAGACCAATCTGCCCGGCGTCTGGGCGATCGGCGACGTGGTGCGCGGCCCGATGCTGGCGCACAAGGCCGAGGAGGAGGGCGTGGCCGTCGCCGAGCGCATCGCCGGCCAGCACGGGCACGTCGACTTCGACATCATTCCCTGGGTCATCTACACCAGCCCGGAGATCGCCTGGGTCGGCAAGACCGAGCAGCAACTGAAGGCCGAGGGCCGCGCCTACAAGGCCGGCCAGTTCCCGTTCCTGGCCAACGGTCGCGCGCGCGCGCTGGGCGACACCACCGGCTTCGTGAAGATGCTCGCCGACGCCAAGACCGACGAGATCCTCGGCGTGCACATCATCGGCCCCTATGCGTCGGAGCTGATCGCCGAGTGCGTGGTCGCGATGGCGTTCAAGGCCAGCAGCGAGGACATCGCGCGCATTTGCCATGCGCATCCGTCGCTCAGCGAGTCCACCAAGGAAGCTGCGCTGGCGGTCGACAAGCGCACCTTGAACTTCTGAACCGGTGTCCACCACGTCGGCCTACCAGGCCGAGCTGAAGGAACGCGGCTTCACCGCCGACGCCGCGCAGCTGCAGGGCCTGGCGGCCCTGCAGCGCTGCGAGGACGGCTGGATCGCCTACAAGGCGCGGCGCAGCAATGCGGTGACCAAGCTGCTGGTGCGTCCGCCCTTGCCCAAGGGCGTCTACCTGTACGGCGGCGTCGGTCGGGGCAAGAGCTTCCTGATGGACTGCTTCTTCCAGGCCGTGCCCTTGCAGCGCAAGGCGCGACTGCATTTCCACGAGGTCATGCGCGAGGTGCACCGCGAGCTGCATGAGCTCAAGGGCATCGCCGACCCGATCGACGAGCTGTGCCGGCGCATGGCACGGCGCTACCGGCTGATCTGCTTCGACGAGTTCCATGTCGCCGACGTCACCGACGCGATGATCCTGCTGCGCTTGCTCGAGGGCATGGCCAAGCATCGCATCGAGATGGTGACGACGAGCAATTTCCATCCAGACGGGCTGTACCCGAACGGTCTGCACCGCGATCGCATGCTGCCGGCGATCGCGCTGCTGAAGGCGAACATGGAGATCGTCAACGTCGACGCCGGCATCGACTACCGCGGCCGCACGCTGACCGACGCCAAGCTCTACCACTGTCCGCTCGGGCCGCAGGCCGACGCCGCCATGGAGCGCCTGTTCGCTCAGCTGGCCGAGGCGCATGACCAGGACCCGCGCCTGCGCATCGAGCAGCGCGAGCTGCGTGCAAGGCGCCGCGCCGGCGGCGTCGTCTGGTTCGACTTCGCCACCTTGTGCGGCGGTCCGCGTTCGCAGAACGACTACCTGGAGCTGGCCACGCAGTTCCACACCATCTTCCTCTCCAACGTGCCCGAGATGCCGGTTCGCCTGGCGTCGGAGGCGCGGCGCTTCACCTGGCTCGTCGACGTGCTGTACGACCGGCGGGTGAAGCTGGTGATCTCGGCAGCGGTGGAGCCGGAGCGGCTCTACACCGAGGGGCCCCTGGCCCACGAGTTCCCGCGCACCGTCAGCCGGCTGGGGGAGATGCAGTCGGCCGAGTACCTGGCGCTGGCCCGCCGGGAGGTTGAGACCGGGCTCACCTGAGGGACTTTGGCCGAGGGCGCCCGCAGTTCATCGCACAATGCGGCGCTTGATCCCCTGGATGGCACGGTTTGTCTCCTTGGGGTCGCCGTTCGTCGGCGCTGCCGGCAGACTGCGCACCAGTTTCTAAGGTGCCGAGGTTTACATGTTCAAGACCAAGGGTTGGATCGTCGGGTTGGTGGTGGTGGCGGCCGTGGGCCTGCCTGCGCCGTCGGCCCAGGCCAGTGAGCTCGTCAAGCTCGGCAAGCTGCTGGTGACCGGCAAGCGTGCTCCTAGCGTCGAGGCCAAGGCAGCGCCGGCGCCGGTGGCACCCCGCAGCGTCGAGTCGCAGCAGACCGAGCAGCGTGCGCCGGCCGGCGGAACCAGCGCCCGTCCGGCGGCCGAAGCCCTGGTCGAGGTGCCGGTCATCGAGTGGTCGGAGCGTCAGCCCGAGGCCAGCAACCCGCGCACGACGCCGGTCGCCGAGCCGTCGCGAGGTGGCGAGCGCGTGGGTCGCTCGCCGGCACCGGCTCAGGGCAGCGTCCCGCTGGCCTGAGCCTCCCGGGCCCGCGAAGCACAAAAAAGCCGCCCTAGGGCGGCTTTTTCATGGGCCGAAGCGCCGCTCAGGCGCGCTGGGCGACCCATGCCGTGACCGATGCCAGCGCCGCCGGCAGGCCGGCGGGCTGGGTGCCACCGGCCATCGCCATGTCGGCCTTGCCGCCGCCCTTGCCGCCGACCTGGGCGGCGACATGGTTGACCAGCTCGCCGGCCTTCAGCTTGCCGACCAGGTCCGCGGTCACGGCTGCCGCCAGCTGCACCTTGTCGCCGTCGACGCTGGCCAGCACGATGGCCGCCGACTTCAGCTTGTTGCGCAGCTGGTCCAAGGTGTCGCGCAGGATCTTCGCGTCGGCGCCTTCCAGGCGTGCCGCCAGCACCTTGATGCCGGCCACGTCGACCGCCTGTTCGGTCAGCGCATCCCCCTGGGCTGACGCCAGCTTGCCCTTGAGCTGGGCGATCTCCTTGTCGAGCAGCTTGAGCTGGTCGAGCAGGTGCTCGACGCGCTGCGCCGCTTCGGCCGGGGCGACCTTCAGGCCGCCGGCGATCTGGCCCAGGCGGTCCTCCAGGGTCTGCAGATAGGCCAGCGCGTGGCTGCCGGTGACCGCCTCGACGCGGCGGATGCCGGCGGCGACGGCGCCCTCGGCGACGATCTTGAACAGGCCGATGTCGCCGGTGCGCGCCACGTGGGTGCCACCGCAGAGTTCCTTGCTGCTACCGATCGACAGCACGCGCACAGTCTCGCCGTACTTCTCGCCGAACAGCATCATGGCGCCGCTCTTCTGCGCCGCCTCCAGCGCCATCACCGACGCGTCGGTGGCAGCGTTGGCGAGGATCTCGGCATTCACCAGGCGCTCGACCTCGGCGATTTGTGCCGCGCTCATCGCCTGGCCATGGGCGAAGTCGAAGCGCGTGCGCTCCGCATTGACCAGCGAGCCCTTCTGCTGCACGTGCGCACCCAGCACCTCGCGCAGCGCCTTGTGCATCAGGTGGGTGGCGCTGTGGTTGCGCACCGTGTGGGCACGGGCGTCGGCGTCGACGCGGGCGCTGATCACGTCGCCGACCTTCAGCTCGCCCTCGACGACGGCGCCATGGTGGCCGAACACATCGGCCTGGATCTTTAGCGTGTCGTGAACGGTGACCCGGCTGGTCGCGTTGCGCAGCTCGCCGCGGTCGCCGACCTGGCCACCGCTCTCGGCGTAGAAGGGCGTGTGGTCGAGCACGATGACGGCGTCGGTGCCGGCGCTCACCGCGTCGACCGGCGAGCCGTCGACGTAGAGCGCGGTGATCTTGCTGGTCTCGCAGGCCAGGTGCTCGTAGCCGTGGAAGGTGGTCGGCGCGCCGCTATAGGCCAGGCCCTGCGCCATCTTGAACTTGCCGGCACTGCGCGCGCGCTGCTTCTGCTCCTCGAGCAGCTCGTTGAAGCGGGCCTCGTCGACCGCCACGCCGCGCTCGCGGCAGACGTCGCCGGTCAGGTCGACCGGGAAGCCATAGGTGTCGTGCAGCTTGAACGCGGTATCGCCGTCGACGTTGCCACCCTTGGCCAGCGCGGCCTCGAGGATCTCCATGCCGTTGGCGATGGTGCGCAGGAAGCTCTCTTCCTCCTGCTTCAGCACCTCGGTGACCCTGGCTTGCGCCTGGCGCAGCTCGGGGTAGGCGTCGCCCATCTGCTCGACCAGGGCGGCGACCAGCTGGTGGAAGAAGGGCGTGCGCGCGCCCAGCTTGTAGCCATGGCGGATGGCGCGGCGGGCGATGCGGCGCAGCACGTAGCCACGGCCGGCGTTGCCGGGGATGACGCCGTCGCAGACCGTGAACGCGCAGGCGCGGATGTGGTCGGCGATGACCTTCAGGCTGGGGCTGTCCTTGTCGCAGTCACCGGCGCCGGCCGCGTCGACCGCCTTCTTGGCGGCGGCCAGCAGCGCGACGAAGAGGTCGATTTCGTAATTGCTGTGCACGTGCTGCAGCACCGCCGCCAGACGCTCCAGGCCCATGCCGGTGTCCACCGAGGGCTTGGGCAACCTGTGCATCACGCCGTCTTCGGTGCGGTTGAACTGCATGAAGACGTTGTTCCAGATCTCGATGTAGCGATCGCCGTCCTGCTCGGGCGATCCTGGCGGGCCGCCGGCGACCTCGGGACCGTGGTCGTAGAAGATCTCGGAGCAGGGGCCGCAGGGGCCGGTGTCGCCCATCATCCAGAAGTTGTCGGACATGTAGCGGCCGCCCTTGTTGTCGCCGATGCGCACGATGCGCTCGGCCGGCAGCCCGATGTCCTTCAGCCAGATGTCGTAGGCCTCGTCGTCCTCGGCATACACGGTGGCCCAGAGCTTGTCGGCCGGCAGCTTGAAGTGCACGGTCAGCAGCTCCCAGGCGAAGCGGATCGCATCCTGCTTGAAGTAGTCGCCGAAGGAGAAGTTCCCCAGCATCTCGAAGAAGGTGTGGTGGCGCGCCGTGTAGCCGACGTTGTCCAGGTCGTTGTGCTTGCCGCCGGCGCGGATGCACTTCTGGCTGGTCGTCGCGCGGCTGTAGGGCCGCTTGTCGAAGCCCAGGAACACGTCCTTGAACTGGTTCATGCCCGCGTTCGTGAACAGCAGGGTCGGGTCGTCCCCGGGCACCACCGGCGAGCTGGCCACGATGGCGTGGCCCTTGGACTCGAAGTACTTCAGGAAGGTGCTGCGGATCTCGGCGGCTTTCATGGGCACGGGTGCGGCTCGTTACCGAGCCGATTCATTCGGTTGCATGGGTGGACGGCGGGCCAAGGCTAGAGTGCAGCTCCTTGTCAGGAGTGCTTTTCATGAGCGAATTGGCCAGCCCAGCCCTCAATGATGCCAGCCTGCTGCGCACCAGCGCCTTGCTGGAGGGCGAGTGGGTGGATGCCCCTAAGCGTTTCGAGGTCCGGAATCCCGCCAGTGGCGCCTTGCTGGCCGAGGTTGCCAGCCATGGCGCCGACAGCGCCCGGCTGGCCGTCGAGGCCGCCGAGCGCGCGTTTCCGGCCTGGCGGGCGCGGTCGGCGCTGGACCGCGCCCGCCTGCTCAGCCGCTGGGCGCAGCTGATGCGCCAGCACAGCGAAGACCTGGCGCAGCTGATGACCGCCGAGCAGGGCAAGCCCCTGGCGGAGGCGCGCGGCGAGGTGACTTATGCGGCCAGCTTTCTCGACTGGTATGCCGAGGAGGGCCGGCGCGTCGCCGGCGAGACCATCCCGTCGCCGGATCCGGCCAAGCGGGCCTGGGTCTGGCAACAGCCGGTCGGTGTCTGCGTGGCGATCACGCCCTGGAACTTCCCGCTGGCGATGATCACCCGCAAGCTGGCGCCGGCGTTGGCTGCCGGCTGCACGGTTTGCGTGAAGCCGGCCGAGCAGACGCCCCTGAGCGCGCTGGCCTGCGCCGAGCTGGCCTTGCGGGCCGGTCTTCCCGCCGGCGTGCTGGCCGTGCTGCCGGCCGACGCCGACGACTCCGTCGCCATCGGTCAGCTCTGGTGCGCCAGCCCGGTGGTGCGGCACCTGAGCTTCACCGGTTCCACCGAGGTCGGTCGCATCCTGATGGCGCAGTCGGCGCCGACGCTGAAGCGACTGTCGCTGGAGCTGGGCGGTCACGCGCCTTTCATCGTGTTCGACGACGCCGATCTCGATGCCGCCGTCGACGGGCTGATCCAGAGCAAGTACCGCAACGCCGGCCAGACCTGCGTCTGCGCCAACCGGGTGTATGTGCAGGCCGGCGTGCATGACGATTTCGTTGCACGGCTGGCCGAGCGCATCGCCGGCCTGAAGGTCGGCCCCGGCGTTGAGGATGGCGTGCACGTCGGTCCGCTGATCGACGCCGGCGCGTTGGCCAAGGTGCGCGCGCATGTCGACGACGCGTTGGCGCAGGGCGCGCAGATCGTGGTCGGCGGCCAGGCCCGTGCCGACCTCGGAGCGCAGTTCTTCGAGCCGACCCTGCTCACCGGGGTCACCGCCCGCATGAAGGTGGCGACCGAGGAGACCTTCGGCCCGGTCGCCCCGGTGCTGAAGTTCGACACCGAGGCACAGGTCGTGCAGCTTGCCAATCAGAGCGATTACGGGCTCGCCAGCTACTTCTACAGTCGCGATCTTGGCCGCGTGTTGCGCGTCGCCGAGGCGCTGGACTACGGCATGGTCGGCGTCAACACCGGCCTGGTGTCGAGCTGCGAGTTTCCGTTTGGCGGCGTCAAGCAGAGTGGCTTCGGCCGCGAGGGCGGCCACCAGGGCATCGCCGAGTACCTGGATCAGAAGTTCGTCGCTGTCGGCGGCATCGGCGGCTGAGCGGTGGCCGCAGCGCGCCGACGGCAGCCGATGCACCCGTTGGCGGGTGCTTTGCTGGTGCTGGGCGCCGGCCTGGGCCTGAGCCTCGCGCCGCTGTGGTGGTCGCAGCTGCTGCCGCAGCTGGGCTGGCCGCTGCAGCCTACCTGGATGATCGCCGGCGTGTTGATAAGCGTGCTGCTGGCGCTGGTCACCGGCGGGCTGCTGCTTAGCCTGCGCCAGGCCGAGGAACGCGCCGCGGCCGCCGCCCAGGAATCCGAGGCACTGGCCGCGGCCGCCGCCGAGGCGGCGGCAGCCCACGCGGCCGAGCTCGCCGCGCTGCGTGCCGAGCGCGATCTTCACCAGCAGCGCCGCCTGTTGCTGGAGCAGCTGACGCAGCTCGCCGTCTGCGACGCCGACGGCCGCGTCATCGAGGGCAGTCCGGCGCTGGCCCTGCTCAGCGGTCGCCCGGTGCACGAGCAGGCGGGTTTCGAGTTGCTGGCGGGCGACCTGCATTCCCCGGCCTTCTGGGCGCAGGCCAGGGCGCAGCTGCACGACGGCCGGCCGTGGCAGGCGCGCGTCGCCCGACGCCGACCCGGTGGCGAGATCGCCTGGTGGCAGCTGCGCCTGCAGCCCCTGATGCAGGAGCCGCTGCGCTGGCTGGCGTTGGGCGTGGAGCTGACGCCGCTGATGCGACAGCTGCAGCAGCAGAGCGAGGCGCTGGAGCGCCTGCAGGCCCAGTTGGACGGCCAGCGCGCCGGTGGCTGGACGTGGTTGCCCGAGGGCGATCGGGTGCAGCTCGATCGCCGCGCCTCGGCGCTGCTCGGACTGTCCGCCGGCGATGCCGCCGACCTCGATGGGGCCGAGCTGCGCGCGCGTTTTCACCCGGATGACCTCGCCGCATGGCGCGCGGCGGTCGGGCGCCTGCTGCGTGGCCAGGGCGACGCGCTGCAGCTGCGCGCCCGCTTCAGCGACGGCGCCGGGTCCTGGCAGTGGCTGGAGCTCCGCGGCGCGGCGGTGAGGCGCGACCCCGATGGCGCGGTGCAGGCGCTGGCAGGCAGCATCTGCTCGGTGCAGCAGGAGCAGGTGCAGGCCTTGGCCGTGGCCGAGGCGGCGCAGCAGGATCGACAGGCGCTGGCGCTGGTTCGGGGCGCCAGCTTCAGCTACCTGCCGCAGTCCGCCGAACTGCACTGGAGCGAGGCGGCGCTGGATCTGCTCGGCTGGGCGCCGGGCGCGGTGCCGATGCGACAGCCGCTGGCGCAGGCATTGGCGCTGCTGCATGCCGATGACCGCGAGGCGTTGCGACATGCGCTGAACGCGTCGGAGCCGCAGACGCTGCGCCTGCGTCCGCTGCAGCGCGACGCCGCCGAGCTGGAGCTGCGCTGCACGCCGCTGCAGGACGGACGGGTGGCCGGCCTGTTGCTGCTCGCGGCCACCGATCGCGCGGCCGAGTTGGAGCGCAGCACGCGCGAGCGCTTCTTGCGCCTGGCCGCCGACACACTGCCGGGACGGCTCGCCTACTGGTCGGCCGATCGGCGGTGCCTGTTCGCCAATCGTGCCTACGCCGCCTGGTACGGTTGCGAGCCGGATGCGCTGATCGGCAGCCCGCTGGCGGCGCCCGCTGCGCCGCTGGCGGCCGACCGCCTGGCACCGGCGTTCGACGGCCAATCGCTGCGCTTCGAGCTGGAAGAGGGGGCGATGAGCTGGCTGCTGCACGCCGAGCCCGACCTCGAGGCGGGCGAGGTGCGCGGTGTCATCGTGATGGCGCACGACATCAGCGCGCAGAAGGCGGTGTTGCGGGAGACCGAGGCGCTGAACGCGCTGCTGGCCATCGAGCGCGACCGCGCCCATGCGGCCAGCGAGGCCAAGGGCCGCTTCCTGGCGACGATGAGCCACGAGATCCGCACGCCGCTGAACGCGATGCTCGGCATGCTGCGACTGCTGCGCGGCAGTGCGTTGCAGCCGGCGCAGCGCGACCACCTGGGCAAGGCCGAGGGCGCCGCGCGCTCATTGCTGGAGCTGCTCAACGCCATCCTCGATTTCTCGAAGATCGAGGCCGGCAAGCTGAACCTGGAGTCGCGACCGCTGCTGCTGGACAGCTTGCTGCGTCGCGTCGCCGTGCTGATGGCGGTGCAGGCCGAGGGCAAGTCGCTGGAGCTGGTCTACGACCTCGATCCGGGTTTGCCGTCGCAGGTGCTCGGCGATGCGTTGCGGCTGCAACAGGTGCTGATCAACCTGCTGGGCAACGCGATCAAGTTCACCGACCAGGGCGAGGTGCTGCTGCGCCTGCGCCGGGCGCCCGCCGCCGAGGGCCGGGTGCGGCTGCTGTTCGAGGTGCGTGACAGTGGCATCGGCATTGCCGACGAGCAGCTCGAGGCCATTTTCGAAGGCTTCAACCAGGCCGAGCCGTCGACGACGCGGCGCTACGGCGGCAGCGGTCTGGGACTGACGATCTGCCGCCAGCTGCTGCGCCTGATGGGCGCCGAGCTGCATGTCAACAGCCGGCTCGGCCGCGGCAGCTGTTTCTCGTTCGCGCTCGAGCTGCCGCTGCTCGACGACCGGCCGGCGACCCTCGACGAGCCGCCGCGCGTGCTCCTGGTCGAACCGCATGCCGGCAGCCGCGCCGCCTTCGCCGCGTTGCTGCGCGCAGAAGGGGTGACGCTGCACGAGGCGCGCGATGGCGACGAAGCGCTGCGCCTGATCGACGGCGGCGTCGCGCCGCAGCTGCTCTGGGTCGCGGCGCAGCTGCCCGGCGAGTCGGGCTGGCAGGCGGTGCAGCGCCTGCGCGAGCGGCTGGCACCGCTGGGTCTGTTGCCGCGCTGTGTCATCGCCGGCGCCGCCGCGCCGCTGCCGCCGCCCGACGCGGTGATCGGCAAGCCGGTCTGTGCCGGCTCCTTGCGTGCGCTGCTGCAAGCACCGCCCAGGCCACCCGAGCAGGTGGCGCGACGTGGTGCGCCGCTGGCCGGTTTGCACCTGTTGCTGGTCGAGGACAACGCGGCCAATCGGCAGGTGGCGCAGGAGCTGCTTGAGGGCGAGGGCGCCCGCATCAGCACCGCGGGCCATGGCGCCGAGGCGCTGGAGATGCTGGACGGCGACCGATTCGACCTGGTGCTGATGGACCTGCAGATGCCGGTGCTCGATGGGCTGTCGGCGGCGCGGGCGATCCGCGCCCGGCCCGAACTGCAGTCGCTGCCGATCATCGCGCTCAGTGCCAACGCGCTGACCAGTGATCGGGAGGCCTGCCTGCAGGCCGGCATGGACGCGCACCTGAGCAAGCCGTTCGAGGTCGCCGAGCTGGTGGCCTGGGTGCTGCGTCTGACGGGTCGGGAGCCGGTGCGGCCAGATGGCGCCGAGGCGATCGCCGTGCGCGCGCCGCTGCCCCTGAGCATCGACGCGGCGGCGCAGCAGCGAGCGCTGGCCCAGGGGCTGGACCTGCAGGCCGGTCTGCAGCGATTCCAGGGGCGCAGCGATCTCTACCTGCGCACGGCCAGCAGCTTTGCGGCACAGGCCAGGCCGTTGCCGGCCCAGCTGCGCCGCTGGATGGCGGCGCAGCCACTGGCCATGCGTCAGGCGCTCGACGCACTGCATGCGTTCAAGGGCCTGGCGGCGACGCTGGCCTGCGAGCGGCTGGCGCAATGGGGGCGCGTCGGCGAGCAGCGCCTGCGAGCGGGGCAGGCGCTGGAGCAGGAGTGGATCGACGGCTTCGGCGCCCAGCTGGACGGTGGGCTCCAGCTGCTGCTGGCCGAGGCACAGGCGCTGCACCAGCCACCGCCGTCGCCAGCCCGCCCGCAGCAGACCGCCCCCGGAGTGCTGGCGCGTCTGCAGGCCGGCGTGGCGGCCGGGGACCTCGGCGTGCTGGACCTGCTGGCCGAGCACCGCGTGGCGCTCGCGCCCTGGCTGGGTGACGACCTGGATGCAATCGACCAGGCCTTGGCGGCGCTGGACTTCGCGGCGGCGCGTGAGCTGCTGGAGCGGCGTCAGCCGGCGGCCATGAACTGAGGTTCCCGCGGCGGCGCCTCGATGCGCAGTCCGCCCAGGCGAGCCGGCAACTGCAGACGCAGTGCGTGCAGCCACAGGCGTTGCGTACCCAGGTGCGCCGCCAGCAGCCGGTTCAGCGGCCCCTTGCCGTGCGTGGCGTCGCCGATCAGCGGGTGCGCGATGTGCTTGCAGTGGCGGCGGATCTGGTGGCGTCGGCCCTGCAGCGGTTCGAGCTCCAGCAGCGCGCCCCGCGTGGTCGGGAAAGCGGCTTGGGTCTGCAGCGGCCATTCGAAGCGGCGCAGGCAGCGAAAGCGGGTTTGCGCCGGCAGCAGCGGCTGGCCCTGGCTCGGGCGCTCCGGGTCGCGTGCCAGCGCATGGTCGATCAGGCCCGAGTCGGCCGGCCAGCCTCGCACCAGGCCGAGGTAGGACTTGGCGATCTCGGCGTTGCGGAACGCCTCGCCGAGCCGGCCGGCGGTGGCGGCATCCTTGGCAAACAGCAGCACGCCGCTGGTGCCCTTGTCCAGACGGTGGGCGGGAAACAGGCGCAGGCCGAGCTGCGCCTGCGCCCGCTGCAGCAGGCTGTCCGTCTCCTGCGCGTCGAGGCGGCTGGGATGGACCAGCAGCCCGGCCGGCTTGTGCACCGCGAGCAAATGCGCGTCCTCGTGCAGCACCTCAATCAAGGTCGCCGTCCAGGTAGAGCCAGACGCCGTCGACGCGCTCGAAGCGGCTGGTCTCGACGAGCCGGTGGGCGCGGCCGGCCAGCTTGCTGCGGGCGACGAAACGCACCGTGGCGTGCTCGGCATCCTGCTGCGCGAAGGCAAGCACCTGCAGGCCCAGCCAGCGCAGCCCGGGCTCGGGGGCCTCAAGCCGTGCCGGGCGGGTCCGCGGGTGCCAGCTGGCGAGCAGATAGTCCCTGAGGTCGAGCACAAAGGCGCTGTAACGGCTGCGCATCAGCGCCTCGGCGTCGGGCGCGAGCAGGCGGCCGTCGAGCGCAAAGCCGGCGTGCAGCCGGCCGCAGCAAGCGGCATAGCCAAGGCCGATGCCGCAGGGGCAGCTCAAGGTCTCTGCCATAGCCACCACAGCGCCAGCAGCAAGCTCAGGTTCAGCGCCACCATCGCCCAGGTCAGGCGCAGGAAGACCGGCTTGGCGGTCTTGTGGCGAAAGATCTGCTGGCCGAGCAGGGCACCGGGCCAGCCGCCGAGCAGCGCTACCAGGTGCAGCGAGGCCTCGGCGATGCGCGCCTTGCCGCGCCTGGCCGCCCATTTGTCGAGGCCATAGATGATGAAGAGCGCAGTCGACAGCGCGCCGTAGAGCGGTGGCACGGGTCGCGGCAGCGGCGCCGCCATGTGCAGCGCGCCGAGCAGCAAGGCAAACGCCGGGATCACCAGCAGGCGATTGCTGGAAACGGCGTGGGCACTGGGGTGCGGCGCGTCGGCGTGGCGTGGTGCGGCCGCTTCCAGGCTGCGCACCTGGATCGCACGGCGCTGGCGCGCATCGCCAACCACTGCAAAGCGCACCGCCTCGCCCAGGCGAGGCCCCTGCGTCTTGAGGCGGCCGCTGAGGTCGGCGCGGCGCAGCAGCAGCCGTTCGCCACCGCCCTCGGGCTGCACAAAGCCCAAGCCCTTGGCGGCGTCCCATTGCGAGACGCGGCCAAGGGCTTGGAGGGACTTCGGACCTGGGCGGTTCATCCGCGCAGGTTAAGTCAGAGTGAGATCACTCTTCGCGGCGGCGCGGGCCGCCGAAGCCGCCTTCGCGGCGCGCCGGGCGCTCGCCGAAGGACGGGCGCTCGCCTTGGAACGGCTTGCGGTCGCCGAAGGCCGGGCGGTCGCCCTGGAACGGCTTGCGGTCGCCGAAGGCC
>Ga0164290_1001617_pt1 | contig 28492 bp, 30 predicted proteins | sample Micstemetagenome_FD_108782 | JGI IMG/M metagenome (GOLD analysis project Ga0164290, IMG submission 108782) | Contaminated culture microbial community from soil near Moab, Utah, USA - Microcoleus steenstrupii SON62 (Illumina Assembly) | ecosystem: Environmental > Terrestrial > Soil > Soil crust...
ACCGCCCGCGCTGGGCTTGGCGCACCTTCCCTCGAGCCATGCGCCGCCTCGCCGCCCTGCGCGGCGCGCCCGACATGAGCCGCTTCGCCACCCCGCCGGGTACCGACGTCGACGCCTGAACGACCGACGGCCGGGAACCGGCGGGCGTTAACCGAGCGCCCGATCCTCGTCAGTGCGCGGAGTGATGAGCCGGGCGAGCTTGGGGGTGATCCACATCTCGAAGTCGTCGACGATCTCGTAGACCACCGGAACGAGCACGAGCGACAGCGCCGTCGACGTGATCAGACCGCCGATCACGCCGACCGCCATCGGCTGGCGGAACTCCGCGCCCTCCCCGATCCCGAGCGCGGTCGGCAGCATCCCGGCGGCCATCGCGAAGGTCGTCATGACGATCGGCCGGGCGCGCTCGCGGCAGGCTTCGATCAGGGCGTCGCGCTGCGGCACGCCCTCGCGCTCGCGCTCGATCGCGTACTCGACGAGCAGGATCGAGTTCTTGGCGGCGAGGCCCAGGAGCATGAGGAACCCGATCATCGCCGGCAGGCTCAGCGCGAGGTCGAGGACGTGGAGCGCGAGGAACGCGCCGCCCACCGAGAGCGGGAGCGCCGACAGAATCGTCACCGGCTTGAAGAAGCTCCGGAACAGCAGGACGAGCACGCCGATGATCAGGAGCACGCCGGCGGCGATCGCGAGGCCGAAGTTGCCGAACAGCTCGGCCATGTCCTCCGCCTCGCCGTACCGCGCCTGGCGCACGCCTTGCGGCAGCTCGCGCAGCGCCGGCAACGCCTCGATGGCCTCGAGCGCCTCGCCGAGCTGGACGCCGTTGAGGTCGGCGAGGATCGACAGGCGCCGCTCGCGGTCGAAGCGCTGGATCTCGGCCGGCCCCGCCTCGAAGCTGAGGTCGGCCACCGCCGACAGCGGGGCGGTCGTTCCGTCGAGGGTGGGCACGTCGAGCGCGCCGATGACGTCGAGGTCGGCGCGCGCCGACGCCGGCAGCCGGACCCGGATCGGGATGCGGCGCTCGCCTTCCGAAAACTTCGGCACGTTGGCGTCGACCTCGCCGATCGTGGCGACCCGCGCGATGCCCGCCAGCGCGTCCGCCGTCACGTTGAGGCGCGATGCCTCGACCGGCTTCGGCCGGATGATGAGCTCGGGGCCGGCCGGGGGCGTCGCCGGGCGGACGTCGGCGACCTCGGCGAGCCGGCGCATCTCGCGCTGGAGGCGCAGCGCCGCGCGGTCGAGCGCGCGGCCGTCCTGCCCGGCGAGGATGATCTCCACGTCGGCCGCGCCGAAGCCGCCCTGGGTCACGACCCGGGCGTCGGGGATGCCGCGCAGCATCGGGCGGATGCGCTGCCGGAACTCGTCGGTCGAAAGCGCGCGTTCCTCGCGCAGCACGACGGTGATCGTGCCGTCGCGGAGCCCGGCGGCGGAACCGCCGCCGAAGTTCGGACCGCCGCCGCCGCCCGTCGACCCGACCTGGGCGAAAACGCGTTCGACGTCCGGCTGCGCGCGCAGCATCCGCGTCGCGCGCTGGACCACGTCCTCCATGTCGTCGCGCGTCGCGCCGGGCGCGCCCTCCACCTGAAGGTACACGACGCCGGGGTCTTCGGTCGGTGTGAACGCGGTGGGGAGCAGCGAAGCGACGAACAGCGATCCGACGAAGAACAGGCCGCCGCCGAGCACCGAAAGCCATCGGTGGTCGAGCGCCCATTCGAGACTGCGCCGGTACAGGCCGGCGAAGGGGCGGGGTTCGGCCGCGTGCGGCTTCGGCTTGAGAAAGTAGGCGGCCATCAGCGGCGTCAGCAGCCGCGCGACCAGCAGGGAGAAGAGAACCGCGGCGGCCACCGTCAGGCCGAACTCGCGGAAGAACTGACCGGGGACGCCGCCCATAAAGGAGACGGGCACGAACACGACCACGATCGACATGGTCGTAGCCACGACCGCGAGCCCGATCTGATCGGCGCCGATCATCGAGGCGCGGTAGGGCGTCTCGCCGCGCTCGACCCGCTTCTCGATGTTCTCGATCTCCACGATCGCGTCGTCGACGAGGATGCCGATCACGAGCGTGAGCGCGAGCAGCGTCACGACGTTGAGGCTGAAGCCGAGCCAGGCCATGAAGGTGAAGGTCGGGATCAGCGAGACGGGCATGGCGGCCGCAGCGATCGCAGTGGAGCGCCAGTCGCGCAGGAAGAAGAACACCACCAGCGCGGCGAGGATCATGCCCTCGATCAGGACGTGGAGCGTCGCCGAGTAGCTGTCGCGCGTCTCCTTGACCGTCGAGACCACCTTGTCGATCGCGACGTCGTCGCGCGTCGCGTCGAAGGCCTCGAGCGCGGCGTCGACCTCGTCCTCGACCTCGACGTCGCTCGCCTCCTTGGTCTTGTTGATCTGGAAGGCGACGACCGGCCGGCCGTCGAGCCGGGCGAAGCCGCGTTGCTCGGCCGCACCGGCGCCGACCGCCGCCACTTCCGACAGGCGGACGTAGCGCCCGGCGCCGGTCGGGATGGTCAGGTCGCGCAGCGCCTCGACCGTCTCGGCCTGGCCGAGCACCCGCACCGTCTGCTCGCGCCCGCCGACCTGCGCCCGCCCGCCCGGCGCGTCGACGTTGAAGCGCGCGAGCGCGTCGTTCACCTCCGGCGCCGTCAGCCCGAGCGCCGCGAGGCGCGCGGGATCGACGATGACGTTGATCTCGCGCTCGACGCCGCCGATGCGGGTGACGCGCGACACGCCCGGCAGCCCCTGGAGGCGGCGCGAAAGCTCGTCGTCGATGAACCACGACAGCTCCTCGATCGACATGTCCGGCGCGGCGACGGCGTAGGTGCCGATCGGAGCATCGGTCGCTTCGATGCGCTGGACGATCGGCTCGTCGATGCCGCGCGGCAGATTCGCGCGGATCTCCGCGATGCGGGTGCGGACCTCGTCGGTGACGCGCTGCTCGTCCTCGCCGATCTCGAACTCGATCGTCGTCACCGAGGCCCCGAGCGTCACGGTCGACTGGATGTGGTCGACGCCCGCGATCCCGGCGACGGCATCCTCCACCGGACGCGTGACCTGCGTCTCGAGCTCGGCTGGCGCCGCCCCGTTCTGCGTCACCGTCACGGAGACGATGGGGAAGGAGATGTCGGGGAACTGCTTGATGGGCAGCAGATAGTAGGAAACGACGCCGGCGATGCACAGCGCCGCGAACAGGACGACGACCGGTATCGGGTTGCGGATGCCCCAGGCGGAGATGCCGCTCGTCACCGTGACGCCCCTTGCCCACCGGCCGGTCCCGCTTCGGCGCCCGCCGCGATCGGGCGGACGAGGTCGCCTTCGAGCACGAACGCCGCGCCGCCGAGCAGCACGCGCGAGCCGGCCGGCGGCCCGCTCCGGAGCTCCACGTAGCCGCCCGCACGCTGGCCCGGGCGCACGGCGGCGCTGCGCACGCGGTCGTCCCGGCCGACCACCATGACGGTGGCGCCGTCGGCGGTGTACTGGATCGCGCCTTCGGGCACTGCGAGCACCGGGCGGGCCCGGCCGCGGAAGGTCGCCGTCGCGGTGCCGCCGGCGCGCAGGTCGGGCCGGACCGGCAGCTCGACGCGAACCCGGCCGAGCTGGTTCTCGTTGCGTATCCGCGGGCTGACCAGCCGCACGCGGCCGTCCAGACGGACGCCCGTCGGGAGCGACACCTGCGCGTAGTCGCCGACGCGGATGCGGCCGAGATCCGCCTCCGGCACCTCCGCGTCGAGCTCGATCAGGCCGCCGCGCGCGATCCGGAAATAGGGTTCGCCGCCCACGTTCGCGATGGCGCCGGGATCGACGTTGCGCTCGAGGACGGTGCCCGCGACGGGCGCCCGCAGCGCGAGGCGATCGCGGCGCGTGCGCAGGTCCTCGAGCTGAGCGCGCGCGGCGGCGAGCGCGGCCTCGGCGTTCTGAGCCTCGAAGCGGCGCTGGTCGATCTGCTCCTGCGCGAGCACGCCCTGGCCGTCGAGGCCCGCGACGCGCGCGGCTTCGGCGCCCGCGCGGGCGGCGGCGGCCTCGGCCTGTCTCGTCTGCGCCTCGGCCTGCGAGAGCTGCGCGCGGAGCAGCGCCTCGTCGAGCCGGGCTAGCACCTCGCCGCGGGCGACGCGGTCGCCCTCCTCCGCCAGGACGGCGGCGACGCGGTAGCCGCCCAGCTCGGGCGCCACGGCGGCCTCCTCGCGCGGCGCGAGGACGCCGGACACCGCGAGGCCGACCTCGAGCGGCCGGGTCCGGACCTCGACGACGCGCACCGCGCGCGCCTGCTCGGTCGCCGCTTCCCGGGCGGCCGGCTCGCCGCCCCCGCACCCCGCGAGCAGGAGCGCGGCCGAGGCCAGCGAACCGAGAACGTCTTTCCTCATGGCCGCTCCCCTCGGGCGTCGAGGCCCGCCTCGGTCGGCGACCAACCGCCGCCGAGCGCGCGAAAAGCCTGTACGGTGCGCCGCAGCGCCTGGACCTGCGCGCCCGTCCGCGCGCTGCGGGCACCGCGGTAGGTCCGCTCCGCGTCGAGAAGCGCCGGCAGGTCGGTGAGCCCGCGTTCGTAGAGGATGCCAGCCGCCGAGAACGACCGTTCCGCCTGGCGCTCGCCCGCCGAAAGCTCGTCGAACCGGCGGCGGTCGGCGGCTAGGCGCACCAGCGTCTGGTCGGCTTCGGAGAAGGCGGTCTGGACCGCCCGTTCGTAGCCGACGACCGCCTGTTCCGCTCGGGCCTCCTGCGCGCGGAGCTGCGACAGGAGCCGCGGCCGATCCAGGATCGGCAGAGCGAGGCCGGCGCCGACGCGCCAGATCGCGGTCGTGGCGTCCGCGAACCCGCCGGAACTCGTCGACAGCCCGGCGCCGGGAAGCAGAGTGAAACGCGGGAAGAGCGCGAGCTCGTCTAGCCGCAGCCGCCCGCTCGCGGCGGCGAGGCGCGCCTCGGCCTCGCGCACGTCGGGCCGGCGCGCCAGCAGCTCGCCCGGCACGCTTGCCGGGACGGGCGGCGGCGCCCGGAGCTCGCCCGTCAACGCGAGGCCCTCGGTCGGGGCTGCGGCCTCGCCGGTGAGGACCAGGAGCGCGCGCTTGCTCGCGCGGAGTTCGGCGGCGAGGCGCTCGACCTCGGCCACCGCCTGCGCGAGGTCGGCTTCGATGCGCGCGGTGTCGCTTGGCGCGGCGAGACCGCGGTCGGCGCGCGTCCGCGTGAGGTCGCGGAGCGACCTCTGGATGCGTTCGGTCTCGCGCGCCTCATCGAGTTGGACCGCGAGCCCCCTCGCCTCGAAGAGGGCGTCGGCGACGTTGCCGGCGAGGCTCGCGCGCGAGGCCTCGTACTCGAAGCGCGCCGCCGCCAGCGTGGCGTCCGCCTCGCGGCGCGCGGCGGCGCGACGGCCGAACAGATCGGCTTCCCAGCTCACGTCGAAGTCGACGTTCGCCGAGCGGGCGACCCCTTCCTGGTCGAAGCCGCCGAAGCCGCCGGGGAGGCCACCGGCGCCCGCGCCCCCGACGACGATCGCGCTCTCGCCGCTCAGCACCTCGGTGCCCTGGGCGCGCGCCGAAGCGGAGAGGTCCCCGCGCAGGCCGTAGTCGGCGAGCGCGCCGCGGCGCGTCGCCCGCGCTTCGGCGAGCCGGGCCGCGGCCTCGCGGGCGTCGACGCCGCGTTCGAGCGCGCGTTCGATCAACGCCGTCAGCTGCGGGTCGCCGAAACTCTGCCACCAGCGGTCGAGCGGGGCGGCCGCCGCGGGCGCCGCCCGTTCGAAGGCGGCGGGCATGGCGACGTCCGGCGACCGCACCGGCCCCGCGGCGGCGCACGCCGTCAGCCCCGCCAGAGCGGCTGCCGACCAAAGGGTATCGCGCAATCTGGGCATCGGCTCACGACGTCAGGAGAAACCGTTAGCGACCGAACGTTGCGGATCGAGCGCCGCGGGGTTCATGTAACGATCATTACATGCTAGTCAAGGCGCGATGGCGAGACCCACCAACCCCGCGCGCAAGGAAGAGTTGCTCGAGCGCTGCTTCGAGGTCGCCCTGAAGGAGGGCAGCTTCGACATCAGCCTGTCGGTCTACGCCGCGGGCGCGGACACCAGCCCGCGCATGCTCGTTCATCATTTCGGCAGCAAGGACGCGCTGATGGCCGCGCTCGAGGCGCGCTTCGACGCTCAGGGCGAAGCCGATTTCGCGCGCTTCGAGCAGGAGCAGGGTGCCGACCCCGCGAGCCTCGAACGAGTCTTCCTCGCGCTTTGGGAGCACATCACCTCGCCCGAGATGGCCCCCATGGCGCGGCTCGCGCAGAACGAACTCAGCCGCCGCCTGACCGGGTCGAGCGAGGGATCGCGCCGGGCCGCGGTCGCCCAGACGCGGCGCTGGGTGACGTTCCTCGAGACGCGGCTGCCGGACCCCGGGACCGCCGCCGTGCTGCTCATGCTCTTGCAGGGCGCGCTCGTGAACGCGTTCGAGACCGGCGACACGGCTTTGGGCCGCGCGGCCATCACGACTTTCTTCGAGCGCTGGCCGCGACGTAGCGTGTGACCTCGGGCGGTCGCCGGCGCGCTCGTAGGGGCCGCCCCGGCTCGCGCTCGGGTCGTTGCGCGGCTGTGCACCCCTCGGCTATTCTGGGCCGCTGGCCCGAAGAGACCTATGACCAGCCGACTTCCCGCTCTGCACGCCGCTTTCCTCGACCGCCTCCGCCGCGCGGTCGAGCCCGATCCTCGCGTCGAGGCGCTGCTCGCCGGCGGCTCCTACATTCACGGCGGCTTCGACGATCACTCCGACCTAGATCTCGTGATCGTCGTCGAGGCGAGCGCCTATGCCGATCTGCTCGCCTCGCGCACGGCCTTCGCCGAAGGCCTGGGCGAGCTCGTCGGCGCGTTCACGGGCGAGCACGTCGGCGAGCCGCGCCTGCTCATCTGCCTCTACGGGCCGCCGCTCCTCCACGTCGATCTGAAGTTCGTCACCGCCTCCGACCTCGACCGGCGCGTCGAGCGGCCGGCGGTGCTGTACGCGCGCGATCCGGCGGCGGTCGAGGCGCGCCTCGACGCGGCGCGGATCGCGTGGCCCGATCGGGATCCAGACTGGTTCGAGGCACGCGCCTGGATCTGGCTGCACTACGCGGCCACCAAGCTCCTGCGCGGCGAACTCTACGAGGCGATCGGCATGCTCGGCTTCTTCCGCGGCGAGGTGCTCGGCCCGATGCTCTACAGGCGCGCGGGCCGGCCGCAGCGGAGCGTCCGGCGGGTCGAAGCGCTCGGGCTCGACGTCGACGGGCGACTCCGCGCGACGCTCGCCGGGCACGACCCCGCCGCCGTCGCGGCCGCGCTCGTCGCCGCGACGGACCTCTATCTCGACCTGAGGCAGGACGCGCCGCCACGGAAGACCGCGAGCGCCATGCCGGCCGCCCTGTTCGAATTGCTGGAGACGGAGGGACGGCCCGCGGGCTGAACACCGGCGGCCGAGCGACCCGCCCCCGTCCTCGGCCCGGTGAGGATTCCGGAACACAGTCGTGCCGCGAAGACATCTTGGCGTGTTGCGGCCAAGCACAACCGATGTAAGCTTCGGCGCAACGGAATCTCAAAGCATATTCGGGGGAGGATAATAATGCGTTTCACGACCGTCTTGGCCGGCTGCAGTCTGCTGGCGTTCACGGCCTCGGCGATGGCCCAGACCACCGGGACCGCCGACGGCGCGGGCGACCCGACGGCGCCCGCCACCGCCGCGCCGGGCGCGGGCTCGACCGTCTCGGTCGACGACGGCGTCGACGCCGAGATCATCGTCACCGCCTCCAAGCGCGCCCAGACGCTGCAGGACACGCCGATCTCGGTCGCGGTGACGAGCGCCGAGGCGATCGAGCGCAGCCAGGTGCGCGACCTCAACGACCTCCAGACGCTCGTCCCCTCGCTCAAGGTGGGGCAGCTCCAGAGCTCGGCGAACACCAACTTCTTCATCCGCGGCTTCGGCAACGGCGCGAACAACGCCGGCATCGAGCCGTCGGTCGGCGTGTTCATCGACGGCGTCTACCGCTCGCGCTCGGCGGCGCAGATCGCCGACCTGCCGAGCATCGAGCGCGTCGAGGTGCTGCGCGGGCCGCAGTCGACGCTGTTCGGCAAGAACGCCTCGGCGGGCATCATCTCGATCGTGACGCAGGAGCCGCGGTTCGAGCTCGGCGGCAACGTCGAGGCGTCCTACGGCAACCTCGACGCGATCTACGCCAAGGCCTACGTCACCGGGCCGCTGAGCGACACGATCGCCGCGAGCATCGGCGGCAACGTCAACAAGCGCGACGGCTACGGGCGCGACCTCAACACCGGGTCGCGGATCAACGACCGCGACCGCTACGGCGTGCGCGGCCAGCTGCTGTTCCGCCCGAACGGCGACTTCAAGTTCCGCGTCATCGCCGACTACGACCAGATCGACGAGATCTGCTGCCTCGTCGCGAACCTGCGCGACGGGCCGACGGGTGCGGCCGTCCGCGCGCTCGGCGGCCGGGTCAACTCGAACCAGCCCTTCTCGTACGACACGTTCAACAACTTCGATTCGGTCAACGACATCGAGAACTACGGCGTCTCGGGCCAGGCGGACTGGAGCGTCACCGACGCGCTGACGCTCACCAGCATCTCCGCCTACCGGGCGGTGCGCAGCTTCACCAACCAGGACTCGGACTTCACGAGCGCCGACCTCATCGGCCAGAACGCCACCGACACCGCGATCGACACCTACACGCAGGAGCTGCGCGTCGCCTCCGACTTCGAAGGACCGCTCACCTTCCTGCTCGGCGGCTACTTCTTCCGCGAGAACATCGACCAGGACGTCGCGCTCACCTTCGGGCGCGACTTCCGCGGCTACGCCAACCTGCTCAGCGGCGGGGCCTACGGCAGCGCCGCGCTCGAGGCGAACCTGCGCGCCGTCAATCCCGGCCTTCCGGCCGGCCAGTTCGGCGCCGCGGGCCAGGGCCGGTTCGAGAACTACAAGTACCGCAACACCGCGGCGTCGCTGTTCGGCCAGCTCGACTTCGAGGTCACCGACCGCCTGACGCTCACCGGCGGCTTCAACTACACGCGCGACCGCAAGCGGGTGGAGACCGACGTCCGGACCACCGACATCTTCTCGTCGATCGACCTCCAGGGGTCGGTGAACCGCCTCGCCCAGGGCGGCGTCGCGACGACGGTCGGCAACCTGCTCCGTCTCGGCCGCCCGGCGTCGGCGGCCGAGGTCGCGGGCTTCGCCGCGGCGCAGCCGGCCGCCTTCGCCCAGATCCAAGCCGGCGTCGCCGCGCAGGTGAACCCGATCCTCGGCCTGCGCCCGCTCCAGTTCCTGCCGCCGTTCCTCAACTTCCCGAACGCGGTCGAGGACGGCCGGACGAGCGACAACGACCTGTCCTACACGCTGCGCGTCGCGTTCGAGGCGAGCGAGAACCTCAGCGCCTACGCGACCTACGCGACCGGCTTCAAGGCGTCCTCGTTCAACCTGTCGTTCGACAGCCGCCCGCTCGCGAGCGACCTGCCCGCGATCCAGGCGGGCGGCCTCGCGGTCAACAACCTCACCACCGGCACGCGCTTCGCCGGACCGGAGGACGCGGAGGTCTACGAGATCGGCCTCAAGGGTCAGTTCGAGGGCTTCGGGTTCAACCTCGCGCTGTTCGAGCAGACGCTGAAGGGCTTCCAGAGCAACGTCTTCCAGGGCACCGGCTTCGTGCTCGGCAACGCCGAGAAGCAGTCGACGCGCGGCTTCGAGATCGACGCCAGCATCACCCCGACCGACGCGCTCAACTTCACCGCGTCGCTCACCTACCTCGATCCGAAGTTCGACAAGTTCACCGGCGGCTCGGCGTTCAACCCGGCGACCAACACCGTCGTCCCGACCGACCTCACCGGCGAGCGCCCCACCGGCATCTCGAAATACTCGATCGCGGTCGGCGGCACCTACACGCTGGACCTCGCGAACGACAACGCGCTCGTCTTCCACGCCGACTACGCGCTCGGGAGCTCGTTCCAGATCGCGCAGGGCCTGCCGTTCAAGGCGGAGCCTGAGTCGCTCAACGCGTCGGTGACGTTCGCGCTGGCGAACGGGCTCGAGTTCATGCTGTGGGGCCGCAACCTCACCGAGCCGAAGTTCAACGCCGTCATCTTCCCGTCGGTGGCGCAGGCCGGGAGCCTTTCGGCCTACCCGAGCCCGCCGAAGACCTACGGCGGCACCGTCCGCTTCCGCTTCTGACGCGGATCGTCGACCACCTGGAGGGCCCCGTTTTCGGGGCCCTTCTATTTTGGGGACCCGGCGTTCACCCCGGAGTCGGCCGCGGCGTCCGCTACCCGCGCCCGAGCCGTTCGCGGCGGGCGAGCTCCGCCGCCGAAGGCGGCTGCGTCGCGAACGACCCGGTGCCGACCTCTCCGGCGACGTCGTAGGTGGTCATCACGATGCCGTTCGCCGTCACCCGCTGCTCCACGAGGCGGAGCCCGCGGGCGGCCGTGCCCTCGCCGAACGCGCGCTTGCCCTGGCCGAGCACGACCGGGGCGGTCATCGTCACGAGGCGGTCGAGGAGGCCGTGCGCGAGCAGCTGCGGGTAGAGGGTCGCGCTCCCCTGGATGACGAGGTCGGGCCCCTCCTCCCGCTTCAGAACCGCGAGCGCCTCCATCCCGTCGACGCGCCGGCTGCCCTGCCATTCGCCCGTCAGCTCGGACCGGCTGAGGACGAACTTCGCGATCCGGTTGAACGCGGCGGCGATCGGGTCGTCGGCGGGCATGTACGGCCAGTGCGCGGCGAAGATCTCGTAGGTCCGGCGGCCGAGCAGCAGGTCGTAGGGCGCGGACAGCAGCGTGTCGACCTGGTTGCCGAGTCCTTCGTCGAACAGCGGCGCGAGCCAGCCGCCGAACGCGAAGCCGCCGGTGGGGTCCTCCTCCGGCGCGCCGGGCGCCTGCACCACCCCGTCGACCGACTGGAAGAATCCGCCGATGATCCGCCGTGCCATCGCAACCGCCTCCTGCCGATCCGCGGCGGCGACGCGCGCCGTCCGCGCGCCGAGCTTAACCCGTCGGCGCGGCCGAGTCCCGCTCGCCGCGGACGGCCGGGCCCGTCAGCCCGACTTGCGGGCCTTGGCGCCCTTGCGGCCGAGCTCCGACTGCGCCGCAGACGATTTGCGCGGGTTCGACTTGCCTTCCTTCGACGCCTTCGCGTTCGCGCGCTTGGCGGCGGTGCTGCCGTGGCCTTTTTCCTGGGACATCGCCTTTCGCTCCTCCTGATCGACAGCCGGGCCGACGGCACCGGGCAGCGACAACGCGCCGGGCGGCCGTCGCGGTTCCGAACCTTCGCGATTCGCCCCCGCGCGGAGCTCGGCCGCCGGATCATTCCCTCAGCAGCTTGTTCATGTCGGTGACGAACACCGCCGTCGACCAGCCGATCAGCAGGAAGCCGACCAGCCCTTCGAAGGCGCCGACCAGCCGCCAGCGGTCGGGGAAGTCGAGGTCGGGCTGGCCGAGCGTGGTGTAGGCGGACGCCGAGTAGAAGAGCGCGGACTCGAGGTCGCCGAGCGCGCCCACGTGGAGATAGAACAGGGCGAACAGCCCGATCTCGATGGCGTGGAGCGCGAAGAGCGAGAGCGTCATCGACGTGAGGAGGCCGAAGGCCCCCAGGTCGAGCCGGTGGGCCTTCAGCTTGCGGTCGTCGAGACCCAGGAGCTTCGTGACGGCGACGATGCCGAAGCCGTGGACCAAGGTCATGAGGACGACGAGGCCGGCCGACCAGAGCAGCTCGACGCCGAGGCTCATCCGGCCCCTCCGGCGGACACGGGGGCGCGGGCGCGCATCGAGCCGTTCCGCCGGCTAGAGCCGGATCTCGCCGACCTTGTCCTTGTAGTCCTCCTTGGGGTCGATCCCGAGGAAAAGCTTGACGCCGGCCACGAAGCTCGACGCGTCGATCCAGACCTCGGCCTTCTCGGCGTCGAGGCGCAGGAGCGCGAGCTTGGGGTCGTCCTTGCCGCCTTCGTACCAGGGTGCGACGAACCGGTTCCACAGCCGGTCGACCACGGCCCGGTCGGTGTCCTCGGTCAGCGATCCGTGCACGGTCGCGAAGAGGTCGTGGCCCTTGGACGCGAACGTCGCGATCGCCCGGCCCGACCCGCCCGCCAGCCGCTCGACGAGGTTGTTGTCCTTCGAGGTGAAGAACCAGAGCGGGCCGCGGTCCTCGTCGCCGTCGACCTGCGCCGTCATCGGCCGCGCGTGCCCGTCCTCGACCCCGTCGAGGCCGAGCATCATCGTCATGTCGGAGCGCAGCGCCTTCCAGAACTTCGCTTCCAGCTCTCGGGGGGTCGCCATCCATGCGCTCCTTCGTTCCACCGCAGGAACAACGGCGACGAGCGGGCGGCGTTCCGTCCGCCCGGCGGCGGGCCCGCGGACCGGTCGTTGCGGGCGTTCGTCGCGCGGTCCATCATCGGCCGGCCTATGTCGAAGACGATCGTGATCTCGGCGGCGCTGATCGACGACGGGCGCGGGCGCGTGCTGCTCGTGCGCAAGCGCGGCACCGCGGCCTTCATGCAGGCCGGCGGCAAGATCGACCCGGGCGAGACGCCGTTCGAGGCGCTCGCCCGCGAGCTCGACGAGGAGCTGGGCCACCGGCCGGCGCCCGGCGACGTCGCCTTCCTGGGCACCTTCGCGGCGGACGCGGCGAACGAGCCCGGCTGCCGCCTCGAGGCGCACCTGTTCCACCTCCGCGCGCCCGGTCGCGCGTTCCGGATCGCCGCCGAGCTCGAGGCGGCGGTCTGGGTCTCGATCGCGGCGGCCGAGGAGCTGTGCCTCGCGCCCTTCACGCGGGACCACGTCCTTCCCTTCGCGCGGAGGATGTTGACCTGAGGCACGGCGCTCGGCCGCGCCGAAGACCGCCGTCGACACGTTACCGCTTGGGGCGTCGGCCCGGGCTCGCGGAGATGGCAGTCGGAACGGGCGGTGCCTACGAGGCAGGGGTAAGGAAGACTCTTTCCGAGCTTTTCATGGAGAAGGCGCCGTCATGTCCTTAACGAACCTGCTCGTCCCGACCTACAGGCAGATGCTGAACACGCTGTCGGGCTGGCTCGACAAGGCCGAGGCTCAGATGCCCGGAGGCCGGGCCGAAGCGCTCCTTTCCGCGCGCCTCGCGCCCGACATGTTCCCGCTCTCCACGCAGATCCGCTTCGCCTGCGTCCAGGCTTGGGAAGGGGTGTTTCGGCTCGGGAGGCAAGGCTTCCCGGCTTCGGTCGACGCCCTGTTGAACGAGGGGCGGAACGCGGGCGAGCAGCCTGGCTCGATCGCCGACGCCAGAGCGCGGATCGGCGAGACCGTCGCCCTGCTCGACGGTCTCGCTCCGGCGGCCCTCGACGCCGATCCGGAAGGCCCGCTCGCGCACGCGCTGCCGAACGGCATGGTCTTCGACCTCACGCCCGAGCAGTACGCCCGCGACTGGGCGCTGCCCCAGTTCTATTTCCACCTGATGATCGCCTACGCGATCCTCCGCCGCGAAGGCGTCGAGCTCGGCAAGGCGGACTACGTCGCGCACATGTTCGCCTATCTGCGTCCCGGCACGATGCCTTCGAGCTGAGCGCGTTCGAGAGAAGCCGGAGGCCGCGGGCCGGCGTCCGCCGAGGACGCCGGTCACGGACGCGGCCGTTCTTCGGCGCGATCGGCCGGTCATCGCGGCCCCTGCCGCTCCCGCGCTCGCAGCCGGCGACGCAGCCCTTCCTCGGCGTCCGCGAGGAACTTCCGGCAGCCGGCCGGATCGACGAAGGCGCGCGGGTCGCCGGCCTCGAGCGCCGCGCGCTTGGCGCGCAGGCCGAACTGCAGCGCGTGCGGCATCAGGAAGACGTCGCACGGCAGCGACCGCAGGCGCCGGAAGGTCGCGGCATAGTCCCGGCGGATGGTCGGATAGTCGGGGTCGCCGGCGATCGCGTCGCCGAGCAGCGACACGCTGCAGTTGAGCAGCGCGTCGTGGCGTTCGCCGGCGATCGTCACCGGGAACGCCCAGGAGGTGCAGCCCTCGGTGTGGCCCGGGGTGAAGTGCGGCGTGAGCTCGATGTCGCCCAGCCGCACCGGGCGGCGGTCCGCGAGCAGCGCGTCGACCTCGGCCGGCGGGTAGGTCAGCGCGTCGCCGAAGAAATAGTCGCCGCGCCCGCCCGACTCGATGAGCCGCGCCTCGGCGGGGCTCGCCAGCAGCCGGGCCCCGGTGAGGCGCTTCAGCTCGGCGAGGCCGGCGGCGTGGTCGAAGTGGCCGTGCGTGTTGAGGATGAGGCGTATGTCGCGCGGGTCGAAGCCGAGCGACCGGACGTTGGCGACGATCTGCCCGGGCGTGCCCTCCATCCCCCCGTCGATCAGCACGTGCCCCTCGCGTCCCGTCACGAGGTAGGCGGCGATGTCGCGGGCGCCGACGTAGTAGAGGCCGTCGGCGATGCGCACCGGCTCGACCGGCCAGTTGGTGAAGCCGACGACCTGGATCGCGCGGGCCATGAAGGGCGGCGAGAACCACGCGGCAGCGGCGAGCATCGCGACCAGTCCCGCGGCCGCGACGGCCAGCCCCTTCAGCTTTCGCATGCGCCTCGCCCCCTCCCCCGACCGGACGACCGTAGGGCGCGGGACCGCCGGGCACAACGCGCGACGGCGGGCGGCGAGAGCTTATCCTCCGGCTTCCGGGGAGACCCGGCCGCCGGGGTCCGCGAACGGCCAGGGCGCGGGCGGAGCCAGCCGCAGAAGCCGATCCACCGCGAACTCCGACACCGCGCCGATCGCCAGGCCGGCGGCGACGTCCGACGGATAGTGCGATCCGCGCGCGACCTGCGCGACCGAGAGCGCCCCGCCGGCCGCGAGCGACGCGGTCCCGTGCCGGGGGAATTCGCGCGCGAAGGCCGCGGCGACGGCGATGGCGCCGGCCGAATGGCCCGACGGGAAGCTCGTGTCTTCCTTGGCGGTGCGGCGCCCGGGCGCGATCCGGTGGTCGTCGTCCGTCCGCCGCGCGTTCGGCCGGCGGCGGTCGACCCGCCGCTTGACGAAATCCTTGGCGAGGGTGGCCAGCGTGTGCGCCGCGAGCATCCGCAGCGCCGCCCGCGCGAGGCGCGGGTTCCCGCCGGCGGCGCCGGCCGCGAACAGCGCCGCGCACAGCGCCCTGAGCGGCGGCTGGTCGCTGAGCTTCGAGACGAACGACACGGCGCGCACCGCGGGGGTCCGCCGGTACGGCTCCACCGCGTCGGCGATCGCGGCGTCCGCGTCCTCCACCGGTGTCAGCGGCACGGCGGTCCCTGCGTCCGCGCGGCCGTTCATCCGACCGTTTCCGACGGCGCGCGGCCGATCCGGACCGGCGTGTCCGGACCGAAGCGGTCGCGGCGATCGGCGACGGCGGCGATCGGTGCGCCCTCCCCCGCCGGGCGCGGGCGGCTCGCCCGGCCGATGTTGGAACCGGTGATGAGGGCCACGCGGCCTGCAGGTTTCACGGCTGTCCTCGCGCGGAGCGGGTGAAGCGAGGCTAACGGCCCGCCCGGCGATTGGCTCCGGCCGCCCGCCGGATGTTCAGTGCCCGGCACGCCGCCGCCTCGCCCGCGTCGGTTCGACGAGGTGCTCGACGAAGTTGCGCAGCTCGGCGCGGCGCCGGTCGGCGACGGTGACCTCCTCGTTGAGGCCGAGCCGCCAGGCGAGGTCCCGCCGTCCGGGCTCGCGGTGGAGCGCCTCGATGAGCGCGGCGTGCGCCTCGAGGTCGTCGCGGGTGCCGGCGAGCCCGCTCTCGACGAGGTCGTCGGCGTCGCGGCGGAGCGCGGCCGCCACCTCGGCCAGGGATATCTCGGGGTGGTACTGCACGCCCCAGAATAGGCCGTCGCCGCACCGGATCTCCGCCGCCTGGACGCGCGTCACCGGGTTCGACGCGAGGAGGGTCGCGCCGGGCGGCAGTTCGTCCACCTCGTCGGTGTGGATCGCCGGCGCGTCGTAGGCGCGGGGCCGGCCGGCGAGGAGCGGGTGCGACAGCCCCGCCTCGGTTGGGCTCAGCCGGCGGGCGAACCCGGCCTCGTGCCCGGCTTCGGCCCGGCGCACCGTGCCCCCCGCCGCGACGGTCGCCACCTGGAGCCCGGCGCACGACCCGAAGGACGGCGTGCCGCTCGCGAACACCGAGCGCATGAACGCGAGCAGGCGCGCGGCTTCGGGCGACGGTTCGTAGAGGTGGAGCGGCGAGCCGCTGAGGAACACCGCGTCGTATCCGGACAAGGTCCGCTCGTCCGGCAAGGGCTCCGCCCCGTCGGTCGGGCGGAGCCGCTCGCAGCGCGCGCCGGGCACGAGCTCGCGAAGCACGTCGACGTAGGTCTCGCCCGAGCTGCGGCCGACGCTCGCGCGCCGCTTCTCGCGCGCCTCGGGCGGCTCGCTCTCGGCGACGAGGAAACGCGGCCCCGTCATCGGGCCCTCCCGACCGCAGGCCCGGTCTCGCGGCGGCGGCGACCCGAGGGCGTCCGCGGGCGGGACGTGGGGTCGGTGCGGACGATCAGCACGTCGGCCCCGCCTTCGGCGATGCGCGCGTCGATCCGCTCGCGAGACTCATGAAGCTGTCCCTCCGGCAACGAGGCGCGCCAACAGCTCGCTCGACCGAAGGTTCCGGAAAACAGGAGAGCGGCAGGCCCCGCGTCGCCTTCCCGGCGGCCTCGCCGGGGCGAGGTCGATTTCGTGTCCGGCCTACGCGACGGGCCGCGGCACCCGCTTGCCCTTCGTCCGGCCGGTCAGGTGAAAGAGCCCGCACCGGTCGCAGCGGTAGGTCCTGAGCGGCACGTCGAACCGCCGCGCGACCGCGAGCGCGTCCGCCTCGCTCTCGAACCGCGCCTTCCGGGCGCAGGTGCCGAGCTTCGTCCGCACCGCCGCGGTCAGCGGCCCGGCCGACGGCCGTGGCGTTCGAAGAAGCCGATCGTGCGCCGGATCATGTCGGCCTGGTTGAGGTCGATCGCGTGGGTGTCGCCTTCGTAGAGGTGCATCTCGAACGGCGTGCGCGCCTTGTGGAGCCCGTCGCCGACGTCGAGCGCGTCCTGGACGCTCGACCGCCAGTCGTCGGTGCCGTGGAAAATGATCGTCGGCACTGCGATCTCGTGCGCCCATTTGGCGGCCGACCGCCGGTCGAGCGCGCCTTCCGGGTCGGCGGCGTGGTCGGGCATCATCCGCGTCGCCCCGCGCATCCCCGGGCGCAGTTCCATGTTCCGCCGGAAGTCCGCGACGCCGCCGCGGACCGCCATCGCCCTGAACGGCATGCCGGCGCGCGCGAGCATGTAGAGCTGCATGCCGCCGCGCGAGCCGCCGTGCGCGAACAGCCGATCGGTGTCGACGTAGCCGAGCGACCGGGCGAGCGGCACGAGGTTGCGCACGTCGTCTAGGTCGCCCCGGCTGCCGTAGCTGTCGGTGCCGTCGCTCCCCGGCCCGCCGCGGTACTGGGACGCGAGCACGACGTAGCCGGCCTTCAGGATGTCGTGCCAGCCCCAGTAGCGCCACGGCTCCATCGCCCCGAACTTGTTGTTGCCGCCGCGCAGCGCGATCAGGAGCGGCAGGCGCTTGCCGCGCGTGTCGACGGGCTTCCACAGCAGCCCGCCGATCCTGAGGCCGCCGCTCGCGTAGGCGATCACCCGGCATTCGAAGCCCCGGTAGGCCAAGTGGTCCTCGACCTCGGCGCGCGACGGGAGCGAGGCCCGCAGCCGCGCCTCGTCCACCGCCGGCATCGCGATGTTCTCCTCGCGCGCGAGCGCCGCCTCGGCGTCGAGCTCGGCGCGCACCGCCTTCAGATGATCGTCGTAGCTCCGCACCGGGTTCGGCGGGCATGGCTCGGATGACAGGAGCGTCCCGTCCGGCGCGTCGGTCGCCGCCCGAACCGGCCCGACCGATGCCGCGGCCAGCAGCGCCGCGGCGACGAGAAGCTGCCTCATACCCAACCTCCGGGCGCGGAGGTTACCAGAGCCGGGGCCCGCGCACCACGGCCGCGGGCGGTGCGGCCGTGCGCCTGTATACTTGCCGCGCTTCAACCGGGCGAGGAGCGCTTCGTCGACGCGCTCGCGGCGCTGGCGCGGGCCGTCTAGGCGGTGACCGTCGGCGAGCGGCTTGTCCGCCGATCCTTCGGACGTTGGGACGAAGCCGCGCCCCTCGGGCTCGCGGCCGGGCTCCTCAAGGTGCTCGGCCGACCCCGGCTCGGCCCCGCTAGAGCGGCCGGAGCTCCTCGACGGGCATGATGACCAGCTCGTGCACGCGCCAGTCGATCGTCTTGGCGGCCTCGACCGCCTGCCGGAGCTTGGCGGGCAGGTCGGGCGTGCCGCGCTTGGGGACGACAAAGGCCTCCCCGATGAAGACGTGGCCCTCTTCCCGCATGCGGACGATCGCGTCCTCCACCCAGTCGAGGTCCCGAAGCTTCTTGCGGACTTCTTCGGGCAGCTCCTCCAGTCCCGTCTCGTCGGTCTTCTCGGGGCGCCGATCGATGAGATCGGCCACCGCCGTCTTGAGCGTCCCGACCCCGTCCTTGAGGATGTCGGCCGAGACGAGCGCCGCGGCGAGCGGGTCGAGCCACCACAGGCCGAAGCCGGTGCCGATCACGCCGATCGCGGTCGCGCCTTACGCCATCCAGTCGGCCTTCATCATCTGCGCGTCGGCGAAGAGCACCTTGTCGTGCATCTTCGGCGCGAGCTTCAGCTTCATGCGCCCGAGGATCACCGACGGCACGCCGGTGTAGACGAGCGCTGCCAGCATCGGCCAGCCGCCCCACACCATGTTGCCGAACAGGTCGAAGCCGCCGATCGTCGCGCGCTCGCCGGTCATGTACGACATGACCGCCTCGAACAGCAGGAAGCCGCCCATCATGCACAGCGCGAGCGCCGCGGTGAGGTGCGCGATCGACGTGGCGCGGTGGCGGCCGTAGGGGAAGTTCGGATCGGCGTTCCGGCGTGCGACCGCGGTGCCGATCAGGAAGGCGATCGCCGGCACGAGGCTGATCACGTCTTCGAAGAAGCTCGTGCGCATCGCCTGGCTCGAGCCCATCGTGACGTACAGGAACACAGCGGCCGACGAGATGTAGGCGAGCGTGAACCATTCGAGCCGGCGCGCCTTGCGGTAGCAGGCCTCGATTTCCGGCGGGAACTCGACGGGGTCGTGCGCCTTCACGGTCGGCCCTCCTCGGCCAGCCGCCGCTCGATCGCGTCCTTGTTGGCGTGCAGGAAACGGTCGAGCGCGAAGGCGAGCGCGTTCTCCGACGGGGCGGTCGCGATCGTGCGCCGCTCGGTGCGCAGCGTCGTGCCGCTCGGTACGAGACCGGCGGCGGTCAGCTCCGGCTCGTAGACGGCGCGAAACGGCGCGTCGCCCGTCGTCGGCACCGCCTTCTCCTTGCGGAGGAGCGCCGCGAACTCGGGCCGCGCCGGATCGTGCGCCACGGCCACCCCCTCCCAGTCCCCCGGGATCGCCGCGCCGGTCTTCGCGCCGATCACCAGCTTCGCCTCGAGGTAGGGTTGGGTTTGCCCGATCTTGCCGCCCCAGGGCGCCCGGTCGGTGAATCCGGCGACCGCGACGTCGAGGCTGTTCTCGCTCAGCCCTTCGACCAGCTGCGCCTCGCCGCCTTCGATCCAGGTCAGCCGGACGCCGCGCTGCGCCGCCCATCGGCGGATAAGCTCGGGCTCGATCCCCGCCGGCTCGCCGCCGCCGGCGTCGCGCACCCACGGCTCCGCCGCGCTCCAGCCGACGCGCAGCGGCCGGCCGGCCTGCACCTGCTCCAGCGTGTCCTCCGCGTCGCGCGGGAAGTCGCCGCAGCCCGCCAAGCCGGCGCAGAGCAACCCGACGACGGCCGACGCGATGCGTTTGGCTACGCTTCCCACGGGAATGAAACGGAGCATAAGCGCTGCGGTTGCAACCGACGGGCAGGGCGCCCGGCGGATGGCCGCAATCGAGCGGCCCGGCCCGCGCGCGGCGAAGCCAGCGACCTTCTGGACCGGCCGGCCTTTCGCCCTTCGTCCGACTGCCGAAATGATTTCGCGCGAACGGGTGTCGGCGGGGGTCCCGCCCGCGCGGGTCGGCGCTCGGAACGGGCCTGCTGCCGCTTCCGGCCGGCGCCGGTTGAACCGCCGGTGCCGCGGCTTGTTGAGGTGCCTCCGGCGGGCGGCGCGGCCCGGCGGACGGCCGCCCGCGCCCACGCCTCTGCCGGCGAACCACGAACGCGGAGACCATGATGAGCGAGAACGACAGAGACCGCCTCGGCGGCGGCACCGGCGGCCAGGGCTTCGGCGCGCGCGGCACGGGCCAGGATCCGCTCGGCAACGCGCTGGACGGGCGCGACGACCCGAACCGCGGCCTGATCGACCGCGCGCAGAACGCCATGGGCGGCGGCATGGCCGGCGGGTCGATCGGCACGAGCAGCCTGTCGTCGGCGGGCGGTTCGACCGGCGGCAGCTCGCGCGTGGCATCGGCGGTGTTCGACAGCGAGGCGGACGCCGAGCGCGCCGTCGCCGAGCTGCGGGCGGCCGGCGTGCCCGACCGCGCCGTCTCGCTCATCGGCCGCCACGGCGGGCGCGCGACGGAGACGCACGCCGACGGCAGCGACGCCGGCGAAACGGGCAAGAGCGTCCTGGCCAAGGCGGCCGCGGGTTCGGGCATCGGCGCGCTCCTGGGCGTGGCGGCGCTCGCCATCCCGGGCGTCGGGCCGCTGGCGGCGGCGGGCGCGATCGCCGAGGCGGCGGTCGGCGGTGCCGCGCTGACCGGGACCGCGGTCGGCGCCGCGGCGGGCGGCCTGGCGGGCCTCCTGTCGAAGCACGGCGTGAGCGACGAAGACGCCCGCTACTACGAGGGCCGCATCAACGAAGGCGGCACCTTCGTCTCGGTCGATCCCTCCGCGGCCGGCGTGAGCGCCGAGGCGGTGCAGGACATCCTGTACCGGAGCGGCGGGCACAGCTCGTCGCGGGCGCGGACGGCGTAGCGAAAGCGGCCGCGGGGCGGGGGCGGCGCGCCGCCCCCGCCCCCGGTCCGTGCGCGAAGGCGCGATCCGGCGCCGACCGACGGCGTCGGACGCACCGCGCGTGAGCAAGGCCGTGCGCGTCGCCGCCGACATCCCCCCGATCCGGCATCCCGACGCGCCGGGCGCCGCGCTGCGGTGGCGCCGCGCCGTCGGGGTGCTGCTGCTGCTGTCGCTCCTGGCGACGATCGCGTGGCTGGCCGGCACCGCGCCGCTCTCCCGCGCGCTCGAGCCGCTGCCGCGGCCGACCTTGCTGCTGCTGAGTGCCGAGGGGCAGCCGATCGCCCGCCGCGGCGCCTACAAGGAAGCGCCCGTCCGCGTCGAGGCGCTGCCCGACCACGTCCCCGGCGCCTTCGTCGCGATCGAGGACCGGCGCTTCTACGGCCACCTCGGCATCGATCCGCGCGCGATCGCCCGCGCCGCCTACTGCAACCTGCGCGCCGGGCGCGTCGTCGAGGGCGGATCGACGATCACCCAGCAGCTCGCCAAGACCTCGTTCCTTTCCCCCGACCGCCGCTTCAAGCGCAAGTTCCAGGAGATGGTGCTCGCCTTCTGGCTCGAGGCGTGGCTCACCAAGGACGAGATCCTGTCGCGCTACCTCTCCAGCATCTACTTCGGCGACGGGACCTACGGGCTGCGGGCGGCCGCGCGCCACTATTTCGACCGCGAGCCGGACGAACCGACTGTCGCGCAGGCGGCCATGCTCGCCGGGCTGGTCAAGGCGCCCTCGCGGCTGGCGCCGACGCACGACCTCGCCGCCGCGCGGCGGCGGGCGAGGACCGTGGTGTCTGCGATGGCAGAGACGGGGTGGATCGACGCCGCGACGGCCGCCCGCGTCCGCCCGGCGAGCCTCGATCTCGGGCGGCGCGACCTGCCGACCGGCACCTACTTCGCCGACTGGGTCGCGCGCCAGGCCGAGGACGCGTTCGACGCCGATTACGGCGAGGTGCGCGTGCGGACCACGCTCGAGGCGGACCTGCAGCTCCTCGCCGTGCGCGCGATCAACGGCGCGCCGCTGGGGCGGGCACAGGCGGCGATCGTCGCGATGCGCCGGGACGGCCGCGTCGTGGCGATGGTGGGCGGGCGCAGCTACAAGGCGAGCCCGTTCAACCGCGCGACGCAGGCCAAGCGCCAGCCGGGCTCCGCGTTCAAGCTGTTCGTGTACCTGACCGCGCTGCGCGAAGGCTACACGCCCGAGCGGCGCGTCGAGGACTCGCAGATCACGATCGACGGCTGGACGCCCCGCAACCACGACGGCCGCTACCGCGGCGAGATCACGCTGCGCGAGGCGTTCGCGCGGTCGAGCAACGCGGCGAGCGTCCGCCTGTCCGAGAAGGTGGGGCGCCGCGACGTCATCCGGTCCGCGCGCGACCTCGGCGTCGAGAGCCCGCTCGAGCCGCACCCGAGCCTCGCGCTCGGCACGTCGGGCGTGACCCTCCTCGAGCTCACCGCCGCCTACGCCGCTGCCGCGAGCGGCGCCTTCCCGGTGCGCCCGCACGGCTTGCCGCGCGCGCGGGCGCCCGAGCGCGGCTGGCGGGAGCGCCTGCTCCGCCGCGGCGGCCGCCTCGACCGCGACGACGTCTGGGAACCGATGCTCGACCTGCTCTGGTCCGTCACCCGGGAAGGCACGGGCCGCGCCGCCGCGCTGCCGGTGCCGACCTTCGGCAAGACCGGGACCACGCAGGACAGCCGCGACGCGCTGTTCGTCGGCTTCGCGGGCGACCTCGTCGTGGGCGTGTGGGTCGGCAACGACGACAACAGCCCGTTGCCGGGCGTGACCGGCGGCGGCGTGCCCGCGCGGCTGTGGCGCGACTTCATGCGCCCCGCGCTCGCGACCGAGCCGGGGATCGAGGGCCCCAGGCCGCCCGCGCGCCGGACCGAGGACGGCGGGCTGGGGCGCGCGATCGACCGCATCGAGGACCTCTTCGGGTCGGCAGCGCGCTGACCTCGGCGGACGTGACGGTATAGGCCGCGCCACGGGCCGTGGCCCGCCGCGGCGGGATCGGGTAGGCTGGCGGGCGACATGGGGACGAGGGCAGCATCGGCGCGCGGGGGGCGGCGGGTCCGTGGTTGAGCGGGCGCTGCTCGTCGCGCACGTCGCGGTGCTCGGCTACTGGCTGGGCTCCGAGCTCGTGATCAACTCGACCTACCGCTACGTCTGCCGATCGGACGCGATGCCGTTCGCCGAGCGCGACCGGCTGATGGAGCACGTCATGCACGTCGACCAGCACGTGCGCTACGCGCTGGTGCTCCAGGCGGCGCTCGGGACCGCGCTCGCCGCGCTCTACGGCTACGTGCCGGGGGGGCCCGCGCTGGCGTGGGCCGCGCTGGGCGTGGGCGGGGCGTGGCTCGCGTTCGTCGAGGCGGTCCACCGGCTGCGCCACTCCGCGGCGGGCAAGCCGCTGGCGGCGGTCGACCGGGGCTCGCGCTACGCGCTGATGACGCTGCTCGTCGCGGTGGCGGCCGGGCTGGTGGGCGGGGCGTGGCCGATGCCGGCGTGGCTGCGCTGGAAGCTCGCGGCGTTCGCCGGCGTCGTCGCCTGCGGCGTCGGCATCCGCTTCGCGCTCGTCGCGCACTTCCGCACCTGGGCCGCCATGCGCCGCGACGGCGTCACCGACGAAGCCAACGCCACGATCCGGCGGACCTACGTGCGCGCCACCGCGATCCTCGTGCTGCTCTGGCTGTTCATCGCGGCGATCGCCGCGCTCAGCGTCGTGAAGCCGGGCTGAGGCGCCTCAGTCGAACGAGGGCCGGCCGCGGCCGGCCTTGACGTTCGAGCGCTTGGCCTTGCCCTCGAGGCGGCGGGTCTTCGACGCGAGCGTGGGCTTGGTCTTCTTGCGCGGCTTCGGCTTCTCCGTCGCGCGCCGGATGAGCTCGACGAGGCGGTCGCGCGCGTCCTGCCGGTTGAGCGGCTGGTCGCGGAAGCGCTGCGCGAAGATGACGATCACGCCGTCCTGCGTCAGCCGCGAGCCCGCCAGCCGGTAGAGGCGGTGGCGGACGTCGTCGGGCAGGCTGGGCGATCGGCGCGCGTCGAAGCGCAGCTCGCAGGCCGACGACACCTTGTTGACGTTCTGGCCGCCGCTGCCCGACGCGCGCACGAAGCTTTCGACGAGCTCGTCCTCGTCGATCGAGAGATGGTCGGTCACCGGAATCCGGGTCATGGCCGTCGAACGTTCCTTCCGCCCGCTTCGAGCCGTCGCCGCGGGACCACGCCGCGTCGAAGGCGCGGGCCCCGCGTCGAACCAACGCCGCGGTCCCCCGTTGGCCTGCCGCCATACACCGAGGAGACCGCGATGCGCCACGAACGAATCCCGCCGCCGCAGCTCAGCCGCGAGCTGCGCGAGGCGACGAGCCCGGAGCTGCGCCGCCGCCGCTGGGCGGTGGGCCTGTCCTTCGCGGGCGCCGCGATCGGCGCGGTGGTGGGCGCCTACCAGATGGGCCTCGTCCGCCGCCTGCCCGACATCCTGCCGGGCCGCGTGTGGGACGCGGAGAAGGTCGACGCGTCGGACTACGCCTACAAGCGGATGCAGACGCCCGACGCGTTCCTCATGCTCGTGACCTACGGCGTCACCGCGGCGCTCGCGGCGGCCGGCGGCCGCGACCGGGCGCGCGACAACCCGCTGCTCCCGATCGCGGCGGCGGCGAAGGCGATCTACGACCTCGCGACCGCGCTCAAGCTCGGCCGGGAGGAATGGGCGGAGAACGAGGCGCTCTGCTCCTGGTGCCAGGTCGCGACGCTCGCGTCGGCGGCGACGGTCGCCGCGACGCTTCCCGAGGCGATCGAGGCCGCGCGCGAGCTGCGCGCGGGGTGATCCGCCCCGCCGCGCGCTAGACCCCGAAGGGGAAGGTGTCGTCGGCCTCGCCGCCCGAGCCGGCCTCGGCGTCGAGGGGGGTGACGGCCGACGTTTCCTCGAACCAGACCATCGCGTCGAACTGGTCGGCGAGCACGCTGTCGAAATAGTGGCTCTGGCGCTCGGTCTCGGGGCGGTAGATGACGCCGATCGCGCGGTTGAGCCGGGTGTCGGCGAGCGCGCGGCGCAGGTCGTCGCGGCCCGGCGAGCGCCATTCGGTGAGCGAGGCGGGGCCGGCCGAGCGCAGGAAGCAATTCTCCCAGCTGTCGTCGCGCGAGGGGCGGACGCGCTTCACCTCCATCGGGCCGTCCCAGTCGCTGGCGGCCGCCACCGTGCCGCGGTCGGTGCCGAAGCCGATCAGCGCGGCGTCGCGGCCGAATTGTCGCCGGCACAGCTCGCCGATGTTGAACTCGCCCTGCCAGCCCATCGCCGTCGCCGACGCGTCGCCGATGTGGCTGTTGTGCGCCCAGACGACGGCCTTGGCGCCCGCGCCGCGGTGCTCCATGACGCGGACGAGCGTGTCGAACATGTGCCGGTCGCGCAGGTTCCAGCTGTCGACCGAGCTCCGGTACATGACGCGGTAGTATTGCTCGGCGGCGCGGACGATGCGCGCGTTCTGCTCGGCCTCGAAGAAGGCCTCGCCGTCCTGGCCGAGATAGTCGAGCCGGTTGTCGAGCAGCTCGCGGAGCTGGTTCACCACCGCGTCCTCGCAGCCGTGCTTCTTCCCCATGAGCGCGATCCGGCCGTACATCGCCGGCTCCTCGTGCCAGGGGGTGAGGCAGGCGTAGCGCGCCCGCGCCTTCTCCGCCTCTTCGGGGTCGGTGCGGTCGAGATAGTCGAGCACCGCGCGCATCGAGCCGGCGAGCGAATAGACGTCGAGCCCGCGGAACTCGACCTTGTCGGCCGCGGCGTCGTTCCGGGATTTCAGCCAATGGACGAAGTCGCGCATTTCGGCGTTCCGCCACATCCACCGCGGGAAGCGGGCGAAGCTGTCGGCCGGATAGGGCTGCGCCTGGCGCCCGCGCACGAAGCGGTCGATGTGCGCGGCGTCGGGCCAGTCGGCCGCCACCGCGACCACCGAGAAGCCGTGCCGCTCGATCAGGCGGCGGGTGATGGCGGCGCGGGCGCGGTAGAACTCGCTCGTGCCGTGGCTCGCCTCGCCGAGCAGCACGACGCGCGCGTCGGCGAAGCGGTCGAAGCAGGCGCCGAACGCGTCGTCCTCGATCGGGGGCAAGGGCTCGGCGTGGCGGGCGATCGCCTCGGCGGCGGCGTCGTGGACAAGGGTCGTCATGGCGCGCTCAACGCACGAACCGACAATCCGGTGAACCATAACGGAGGCGTCCGAGTTGACCCCCGCATGACCACCTTCATGTTCGCCACCGGCATCGAGAACAGCTACCCGACGATAAACGGCGGGCGCACGCGCATCGACCAGATGGCGAAGGCGCGCCACTACGAGCTGTGGCGCCGCGACTTCGAGCTCGTCCAGGAGATGGGCATCCACTTCCTGCGCTACGGCCCGCCGATCCACCTCACCTGGCTCGGGCCGGGCCGCTACGACTGGTCGTTCGCCGACGAGACGTTCCGCGAGCTCCACCGCCGCGACCTCGTGCCGATCGTCGACCTCTGCCACTTCGGCGTGCCCGACTGGATCGGCGACTTCCAGAACCCGGACTTCCCGGCGCTGTTCGCGGACTACGCCAAGGCGTTCGCGGCGCGCTTCCCCTGGGTGCAGCTCTACACGCCGGTCAACGAGATGTTCATCGGCGCGCTGTTCAGCGCGAAGTACGGCTGGTGGAACGAGCAGGGCACCACCGACGCCACGTTCGTCACCGCGCTGAAGCACATCGTCAAGGCGAACGTGCTGGCGATGACCTGCATCCTCGACGAGCGGCCCGACGCGATCTTCGTCCAGTCGGAGTCGTCCGAATATTTCCACGCCGACAGCCCCGCGGCGATCAAGCCGGCCGAGATCCGGAACGCGCAGCGCTTCCTGACGCTCGACCTCAACTACGGCAAGCGCGTCGATTCCGAGATGTACGAATATCTCATGGACAACGGCATGACGCGCGCGGAGTACCATTTCTTCCTGCGCCACCGCCTGAAGCAGCACTGCATCATGGGGAACGACTATTACTGGACCAACGAGCACCGGGTGTACCCCGACGGCTCGTCGGGCGCGTCGGGCGAGGTGTTCGGCTACGACGCGATCACGCTCCAATACTACGACCGCTACCGGCTGCCGGTGATGCACACCGAGACCAACTTCAACGACTTCAAGAACGGCGAAGGCGCGGTCGACTGGCTGTGGAAGCAGTGGGCGAACGTGCTGCACGTGCGCAACGACGGTGTGCCGATCGTCGGCTTCACCTGGTACTCGCTCACCGACCAGGTCGATTGGGACGTGGCGCTGCGCGAGGAGAACAACCGGGTGAACCCGCTCGGCCTCTACGACCTCGACCGCAACATCCGGCCCGTCGGCACCGCCTACAAGAAGCTCATCGAGGACTGGCAGACGGTGCTGCCCACCCAGAGCGCCTGCCTCATCGTGCCGGTGATCAAGCCGCAGGAATACGAGTTCCCCTGGGCCAAGCGCCGCCGCGAGGAGGCGCGCCGCTTCCGCGAGGCGCGCCGCAACCTGCTGCCGGTCGCCGACGTCGCCTGAGACGGGCCTGATCTTCGGGGCCCGAACCGCCCCGACTGTGACTCCGGCGCAACGGCCGATCCGGATGCGACGAACGGTTGGCCTGCGCGTTTCCGCGCACTGGCGGCGAATCGCGGACCGTCGGAGATTACGGGCATGAAACGCCCGTTCGACACCTCGCTCTGGACCCGGCCCGGCGTTCCCTTCGAACCCGAGCTGTGGAGCCGCCCCTTCGCCGAAGAAGCCAACCGGCTTCAGTATATGCCGTGGCTGGCGCGCCCGTCGTGGCGCGAGCGCGTGCGGCGGCTGTCCGGCTTCTAGGGCTTGCGCCTCGACCTCGTCGTCGCGGCGGCCGTCGGCCTGATCGCCGGCGTCGCGTCCGCGGCGGCCGTGGTCGCCGGCGGAACCCGCGTCGGCTCCGAAGCGACCGGCCCCTGGTTCGGCAACCGCAACGCCGGTTCGGCCGCGGCGGACCCCTACACCCGCGCCGTGATCGCGCGCACCGGACTGCTCGCGCTGTCGCGCGAGGAGACGATCTACTTCACCGCGGAGACCGACGACGCCGGCCGGAAGCTCGACGCCGGCTGCGCCTATGCGATCACGGGCGGGCCGCTGCCGGCGCGCTGGTGGTCGGTCACGATCTACGCGCCCGACCATTATCTGCCGGTCAACGGCGACGGCGCGCCGTCGGTCGACGCTACGCGGACCGGGGGCGGGTCGTGGGCAGCGCGGATCGCGCCCGAACGCGACGGCGCGGTCCACTGGATCTCGTCACGGAACGCCGGCGGCTTCTCGCTGACGCTGCGGCTCTACCACCCGACCGAGGCGGCGCGCGCGTCGGCCGCGGCCATCCCCTTCCCGCGCATCCGGCGGCTCGGCTGCGGGGGCTCCGCGTGAGCCGCTGGGGCCAGCGCCTCCTGGTCGGGCTCGTCGCGGCGGCCGCGGCGCACGGCGCGGCGATCTACGCCGCGCCCTACGCGCTGATGCGGATCGCGATGGACCGGCTGGGCGGCGAGGCGGCGGTCAACCGCTGGGTGCACGGCCCGCGCACCACCGAGCGGTCGCGGGGCGTCGTGCGCCCCTCCCCCGACCTC
>Ga0164290_1001618_pt1 | contig 28482 bp, 29 predicted proteins | sample Micstemetagenome_FD_108782 | JGI IMG/M metagenome (GOLD analysis project Ga0164290, IMG submission 108782) | Contaminated culture microbial community from soil near Moab, Utah, USA - Microcoleus steenstrupii SON62 (Illumina Assembly) | ecosystem: Environmental > Terrestrial > Soil > Soil crust...
ATGTGCCGGCAGTTGCTCGACTGGAGCCATGACTATGTGCGGATGTACATGTTCGGCAAGACCGACGAGGACGAGCACCGGGCCAACACGGCAGCCAGGGAATTCGGCGACTACATCATCCGGCTTGCCGACGAGCGCCGCAAGGATCCGCGCGACGACCTATTGACGCTAATGCTGTCGCCAGCGCGTGACGGACAGCGTCTGACCGAGGAGGAACTGGTCTCCACCGCGATCGTGCTGCTCAACGCCGGACATGAGGCAACTGTCCACCAGATCGGCAATGCGGTGAGCGTGATACTCAAGAACGGTTGCGATCCCAAGCCCTTGTTCGCAGACTCGGCGTCCACCGTGCTGACAGTGGAGGAAAGTTTCCGCATTTCCGCACCCGTCCATATATTCAAGCGCTGGGTGCTGGAGGATCTAGATTTCGGCGGCATGCAGTTCCGCCGGGGTGATGAAGTGGGATTGATCCTAGCCGCCGCAAATCTCGATCCGCAGAAATTCTCCGATCCCCTCGCCTTCCGGCCGGACCGGAACGAAGGCATCAGCCTGTCCTTCGGCGCCGGCATCCATTTCTGCATCGGCGCGCCGCTGGCGCGGCTCGAAATGCAGATCGCCCTCCCGATCCTGTTCGAGCGCCTGCCCGAAATGCGGCTGGCAGCCGAGCCCGTGGTCAAGGACGTCTACCACTTCCACGGGCTGGAGCGGCTGGTACTGGAATGGTGACGAAACCAAGCCCGCAGCCTGCAAAGCAGGCAGCGGGTCGGGGGCGCCGACGCCAAGCCACATAGCGCCCTGGAAGGTCAGGCGGCTTTGGGGACGATGCCGTAGCGGCTGGCGGGCCTGTCGCGCGACGCCTGGCCGCCGAGTGCGAAGCGGGCTTCGTGAAAGGCCTTGACGAGGTTTTCGTCCTCCGCCGAGGGTACGGTGAATTCTTCACCTTGGTCGAAGCCTTCGAGTGCGGCGTCGACGAGATCGTTGACGTCCATGATCCGATCCTGCGGCACACTATCGAACGAACCGCCTGCGCGATCGAAGATTTCCGTGCGCGTGAAACCCGGCAGTACGGCCTGGACGCGAACGCCCTTGTCCTTGAGTTCCATGGCAAGCGATGCCGTCAGCGCGTAGAGATAGGATTTCGTGCCGCTATAGGCACCGTTGAAGATATCGGGCACGATGGCGACAGCGGACGCGATATTGATGATCGCTCCCTTTTCGCGCGCAGCAAACGTCTGGGCGGCAGCGACCGCAAGCCGGTTGGCTGCGGTGATATTGATCGCAATCATCTGGTCGAGATAGCCGATATCGTCGTTGAGGATCGGCCCTTTGGGGCCGATGCCGGCATTGTTGACGAGTAAGTTGATCGTATCGTCGCTGCGCAACTTTGCCTCCACGCGCCTGAGGTCGGACGGGCTCGACAAATCGGCATCCAGGACTTCGGCTTCCACGCCATGCTTCGCGCTGAGTTCGCCAGCGAGCCTGCCGAGGCGCGTCACGTCACGGGCGACGAGCAACAAATCGTACCCCCTGCCCGCGAGTCTCTCCGCATAGGTCGCGCCGATCCCCGACGAAGCGCCGGTGACGAGCGCGGTTCCCAAATTAGCGGTTCTGGCCATGTCAATTCTCCTTTTGTGATTTACTGGCATATACCACTATATTGCCCGCACCCTTGCATATTGCAAGAGGGATGGATAAATTAATTGCATATGCCAGTAATTTTCACTGGCCCGAAGATGGACACCTGTGATGGCGGAAAAAGCGGAAGACAGTATCTGGATGCATTGCTCCAACACGGCGATACGCCGCGCGGCGCGCCAGCTTGGACAACTCTATGACGACTGCATGGAAGGCACGGGCCTGAAGGGCACCCAGTTCGCCCTGCTCTCGCAGATCGCATCGTCCGGCGAACCGGCCTTGAAGCAACTTGCCGAGGCGATGGTGATGGATCTCTCGGCGCTCGGCCACACATTGAAACCGTTGATCCGCGACGGCTATGTGGAACTGGTGCCGGATCGGGATGACCGGCGCGTCAAGCGCGCGCGGCTGACGGCGATGGGCCGGGAGACGCAGCGGGCGCTGCTTGCCAATTGGCAGGACGCGCAGTCAAGGTTTGACCGGGTGTTCGGGAGGGAGCGGTCGGTGGAGATACGCAAGGCGCTAGCGTTCGTGTCATCGCCGGGGTTTGCCAAGGCGTTTAGAAAAGATGACAAAGAGCCACCCGTCTAGTTGCGCGGCTTTTCGTCCGCGACTAGGAATAACCGTCATTGGAGAGGCTGTCATGAATGCAATCAACGTCATCGCACCCTATCGTTATCTCGACATGTGGGTCTTCGACGACCCGCGTGTCGGCCTCGTAGCAGAACCCTTCGTTGCGGGCGCCGACACGATGATCGATCGCGTCGTCGCCGATATCCCGGATGCCCAAAAGGGTTTGTGATGGTCTTTTCACAATTCTCGTTCCCTGGGCATCAGTTCCGGCTCGAATGGCAGCGTGCCGAGAATGGCGGTAACGTCTACCACTCGGAGGACCTCGGAATGGAGGGCTGGCTGTGTCCAGCGTTGTTCAAGTATTTCGAAGCGGCGCCGAAAGAGTTGTTCGTGCAGGTGAAGGCGAAGACCAGAGGATAGCGTTCGGCGTATTGCCAGCGGGAACGGGTTGTGCGACGCTTGGTTTTGTTGGCTCATGGAGAAACGAGCATGACTGAATCCAGGCGTCAGGAACCGAAATCGACCGGCTCAAGCACATGGATTGCCCGCGACGCCAAATCAGGACGCTTCGTCGAGGTGAAGAGCGCCAAGAGGTTACCAGCGACCACCACGCATGAAAATCTCGCTGCCAAAAACGAAGTGATGCCCGATCGTCGCCCCGGTCGTTTCAAGGGCGTGTTGACGGTGGGACCTGAATTTTTCGAGCCGTTTTCCGAAGAGGAACTCGAGGAACTCAATGGTGCATGAGAGTTCTTCTGGACACGCATGCGCTGCTCTGGTGGCTCGCTGATGATCCAAATCTGTCCTCGGTCGCGCGGCAGGTAATTGCGGAAGTGGACAACACAATCTTTGTCAGCGCAGCATCCGCTTGGGAGATCGCAACCAAATTCGCAAAGGGCAAATTGCCCACGGCAGCGGCCATCATCCCCAATCTTGCTCAGATTGTCGCCGAGGAAGGCTTCATTCATCTACCGATTACGTTCGACCATATGATCCGGAGCGCCTTCCTCCCCGGCGACCATCGCGACCCGTTTGACAGGATACTCGCGGCTCAAGGTCTTATCGAGGATATGGTACTTATTTCGACGGACGAGAAAATGCGAGGGCTCGGGGTGAGCGTCTCATGGTAACGCTCACACCCTGATCACATAATCTTTCCGTGTGGTTTCAATCACTTCCCACGTCCCCTTGAACCCCGGTCGAAGGATCAGCCGGTCGCCTGCCCTCAGGTGAATTGCGTCGCCGCCGTCCTCGGTCACCACGGAATGGCCTTCGAGGATGTGGAAATATTCCCACTCGTCGTAGGCGATCCTCCATTTGCCGGATGTCGCCTGCCAAATGCCGGAATAGACGCCGCCTTCGGCCTCCTCGATATTCCAGGTGGTGAATTGTGGATTGCCGGAGATCAGCCGGTCCGGTGCTGGCGCGCCGATTTCGGGAATGATGTTGGTGACGTCGAAGCCGATGGACCTGTCGCTCATGTTTCGTTCGCCACCTACACCTGATGAAGTCTCTTTGATTTTATGAGGACATTCTCCAGCATTAGTCAAACCCATTTGTCGCTCGCCACGAACGTACCGTTCCCAGTTGGCGGATAATCCTCGGGCAGCCATGTGAAGTCGTCATGTCGGTAGCTTGCCTTTGCGCAAAGACCGCATGCCGACACTCCCATAATTTCTGTCGCTCCAGACAGGAGCAATCGATGACACCTCTTACGAACGAACCCTTGCGGCACAAAGGTGGTATACCCCGCGGATTGTCGGCGGCCGGCCCGGTGCTGTTCTCCTACGGTTTCCGGCCATTCTTTCTCGGTGGGGCAAGCTGGGCCTGCGCCGCCATGATCATCTGGATCCTAGCGATATCGGGCAACATCGAGCTTGGGGGCGAATACGGCGCCAGTGCCTGGCACGCGCATGAGATGCTGTTCGGCTTCGGCTCCGCGATCGTCGCGGGCTTTCTGCTCACGGCGGTGCCGAACTGGACAGGACGGCTTCCGGTATCCGGCCCGCCCCTCATGCTGCTCTTCCTCTTATGGTGTGCCGGCAGGGTGGCCCTGCTGGCCCCGGGCTTTTTGGGGTTGGTACCATTAGTCCTGATCGAGAGCGCGTTCCTGCCGACGATGCTCGTTGTCTGCGTGCGGGAAATCGTGGCCGGACGTAAATGGGCCGATCTCAAGGTGATCGCGGGACTGGGCACGCTTGCACTGGCAAACGCATGTTTCCATTACGAAACGCTCGCCCTGAACGGTCCCGATCATTCCGAACGTCTGGCGCTCGCCGGGCTGACCATGATGATCGTCGTGGTCGGCGGACGCATGCTGCCGAGCTTTACCAGGAACTGGCTGAGCAAATCGGGCAGGACGGATTTCCCTGTCCCATATGGCAGGTTCGATCTCGCTACCATCCTGATTACGATACCGGCGTTTGCCCTCTGGGTCTTGTTGCCGGAGGGCCCGGTCACCGCAGGCGCGGCTCTCATCGCCGCTACCCTGCATCTCGTACGCCTCTGGAGATGGCGGGGCTGGACGACTTTCGCGGAGCCGCTGGTCGCGGTGCTCCATCTGGCTTATGCCTTCGTTCCCATCGGTCTGGCGGCGATCGCAGCGTCGGCCGCCGGACTTATGGACAGCACGGCGGCCATGCATGTGCTGACCGTCGGCACGGTAAGCGCGATGATGCTCGCGGTGATGACGCGGGCCACTCGCGGTCACACCGGGCGCGAATTAACCGCCTCCGGCCTGACGTGCGTGAGCTATGCTGCGGTTTTCCTGTGTGCCCTGGTGCGGCCCCTGGCGGCCATCACGCCGGATCATGCTAACCTGGTCTACTCGGCAGCCGCTGCACTCTGGGTCACGGCGTTCGCCTCTTACCTCGTCGAATACGGCTCGATGCTCGTCGCCCGGCGAAAGCCGTCGGCGCGTTCGGTCTGACCTATACCGAGGTGAGGCAATCGCATATGGAATGTGGCCGGTGGCCGCGACGCAGCCACCGATCAATTTCTTCGAGGGGGAAAATCCGTGTATGTCGAACGTGATACCAGCGGAAACTTTGTCCTCGATCCGGACCAGCTTGCCGATCGCTTCGCTTTGACAGCCGCTGACTTCCGCTCTCGGATGCAACAGGGTCTGGTGGTCAGCACCGTCGAAATCGGGATGGACGAAGACAAAGGCACGTGTCGATTGAGCGTCCGGCTTGGAAACCGCTTATGGCGAGCCGTCATCGATGCGGAAAATCATGTCACAAGTGAAGCCCTGACATTTGTGCGCGGCAGATTGCTGAGGCGAGACAGTGAATCCTAAGGCCGGCGAAAATGTCAGGATCATGCGACCTGACCTTTTGTTCGACCCAGACGAAGGTGAACACCGCTGGCTCGAACGAGATCGACCGTGACGTCCGGCAATGCGTCGATGACCGATGCTATGTGGTTCTCGTCCAAGAGCGAGAATGCGGTCGAGAGCGCGTCCGCGGTGACTGCCTCGTCCGCTATGACCGAAACCCGCCGGTACAATGTCGGCGCGCCGCCGTCGCGCGGATCAATGATATGTCCAAAACGCCCCGTACTGTCGAAATAAAACCCGGTCGCGCTGGAGGTCGCCACGGCCCTGTTCACGATATCGAGAACCTGGTCGGGACTGTTGGAGTCCTCGATTTCTGCAAGGCCGACCCTCCATGGACTTCCGTCGGCCTTCTTACCGATCGCGCGGTTTTCTCCCATATTGACAAGACTGCTCGTCACTCCGGCGTCGCGCAGCATGTCCACGATCCGGTCGGTGATGTAGCCCTGGGCGATCCCGTTCAGCGTGAGCGCCATGCCCGAGCGCATAACGATCCGATCTCGATCGCTTGAGATCGCGCCATAACCGACATTCGCCAACGCCCGCCCGATGGCCTTCGGCGACGGGCCGGAGGGATCGGCGTCACGCTGGGCGAAATGGCTTCGGTAGAGGACCCATAGTGGTTGGACGGTCGGGTCGAATGCGCCGCCGGTCGCCTTCCAGAAATGACGGCCCGACTCGAGCAGAGACACAAGGTCTGCGGGCGGAGCAATCAGGGCGCCGACCCTGTTCAATTCGGTCAGCGCTGAGTCTTCCCGATATAGGCTGAAAGTCGCCTCCAGACGCGCAACTTCCGCGACGACCCGATCGATCAACCGGCCCGCGGCGGGCTTGTCCAGGTGATTCAAGACAAGCGTTGCGGGCGCCCCGAGAGCCTGGCCCCTCCAGATAACGGAGTCCTCCAAGGCCTTGGCGCCTGTCAACAATGGCAATCCGGCAACGGCGGCGAAGATCGCGATTGCGCGCCGCCGACTGTAGGTCTCAGCCATGATCCTGTCCCTTCGTGTCTTCCGCCGCTGTGCCGGGCGCCGTGTCTTTCAGGGTCTCACCGTCCCCGGTCCCCAGTACGTAGGCGCGTGGCACATCATTGAAAGTGACCACCCTGCCCCCGTTCTTGGCGGCGAATTGCGCCGCGGCCTCCTGTGTTGAAAACGGCACCGTCTCGTCAGCACCCATTCCGCTGCGGAGCGCGCTGCCGATGACATAGAAGGCCTTCTTTGCGTCAATCCAATTATCAGCGCCCGGATCTTCCCAACTCGGTGCCTTGCCCATGTCTGACACGTAGGCGGCTGCGTAGTCCTTCGGCTCCTCGGGAAGCATTGTGAAGGCCAAGGTGTCGCGCGCGGACGAGAACCAGATCGGTTCGCCGACCTTCGCGTCCAGGATGATCTGGCCCTTTGGTCCCGCATGCTCCAGAACATTCATTCCGCAATATCTGCCGATGGCTTCGGACGTGAGGGCGAAGGGCGCGGGCATCGGCGTGTTCTTCTCTGCCTCGCAGCCTCCGATCAGAAAAGCGGACACGAGCGAAGCCAGCGTCAGGAAACGTCTCATAGCTCTCTCCTCGAGAAAGTGGCCGCGGCCAACACGAGCGGCACAATCGTCCACGCGCACAAGGCGGCGATGAGCATTGCGGCATTAAGAGCCGTATGTCCGGCGATGCCGCCCATCCCGGATAGCGCGCTGGCTTCCCCGGAGCCGAGGTTGAGCATACGGTAGGCGTCGGTCGGGTTCAGCAGCAGGAGCGTATCCAGCAGTCCAGACGGAAGGGCGTGGCCTCCAGCAGCGACCAGCGCTCCCAAGAGTGCCATGTCGTAGATCAGCACAAACAACAGCCATATTCCGATGGAGATTCCCCCGGCGGTACTGCGCTCACGGACCCGTGCGCTGACGAGGTAGCCGATCGCAATGAAGACAGCGCCCAAAAGCACCGACGAACCGAGCATGGAGACGAACGAGGTCCAACTTGTCGCGTCGATCTCGGTTCCAGTTGCCGCCAATGCGACGGCAGCGGCGCCGTATCCGAACAGGGTCGCGAAGGAGAGGATTGCCAAATGACCCAGAAACTTCCCGAGAATGACCTGGTTCCGCCCGATCGGATAGCTGAGCAACAGCAGCATGGTGCCCCGCTCCATCTCACCGACAATGGCGTCGTGCGAAAGCAGAAGCGCGATCAGCGGCACAAGGAAGATGGTCAGGCTTGAGAGACTGACGATGACGACGTCGAGTTGGTTGACCCCGACATTTCCGGTCGGTGCGCTCCCTAGAAAGGAGAGCGTCAGGGCGAGCGCGGCCAGAAGCAGTGTCGTGGCGAGGACCCACCTGTTGCGGAGACCTTCGCGGACTTCCTTCCGGGCGACAATGAGGATGTTCTTCATTCGGCTGCCCTCCTGGTGTTGAGGAAATGCGCGTAGAGGTCATCCAAAGTCGGCTCCATCACATGCAGTGCGGCGACGTCACCGGGTCGAGCGGTCACTTCGTTGAGAAACGAAATCTTGTCTTCCATCGGCACCTCGGTCTCGAACGTGTCGGGACCGGTTCTTAGCCAGACATGCCTAGTCGACATCCATGGCAGGGCCGTGTCGCCGGACCGCTGCGTCACGCTGATACGCGTCGGAAGGCGTGCGATGCCGCGCAGGTTGTCCAATGTGCCGTCTGCGATCTTCACGCCCTGATTGACGATCAAGACGCGGTCGGCGCGGTCTTCGAGTTCGGTGAGGGCATGCGACGATAAGAGGATCGTCGTTCCTGAGACGCGCAGTTCGTCCAGCAGGTCGTAGAATCGTCGCCGGAGCGCCGGGTCAAGGCCGCTGGTCGGTTCGTCGAGAAGCAGAATGCGCGGCTGACCCAGTAGCGCCTGCGCGAGGCCGAGGCGTTGGCGCATGCCCTTCGAATATGTGCGCACGGGGCGATCCGCCGCCTCTGCCGCCAGACCCACCCGTTCCAGCAATTCCGGAGCGCACGAGATACCGACCCGCTTGAGGCGGGCGTAGAATGCCAATGTCTCTCGGCCGGTCAGCGCCATGTGGAACGCGACGCTTTCCGGCAGATAGCCAAGCCGCTGTCGGACCGAGAAATCGCCTTTTGCAGGGTCTTCCCCGAGCACCGTCACCCTACCTGCGGAAGGTCGGATGAGACCGAGCAACAGCTTGACGATCGTCGTCTTGCCCGCTCCGTTATGGCCCACCAGGGCGACGGTCTCGCCTTCGTTGAGGGTGAAAGAGACGTCCTTGACGGCGCTCACTTTTCCGTAGTTCTTCGCGACACCGGTCACGACTACCGTGGGCTTTGTCATTGCGGCGTCTCCTTGCGTGCCTGCGGCTCCATCAGCGGATGGCTATCGATGACACCCCCGGGAAGCAATGCCGGGAACTGGGCCTGCGCCCATCTGATGACCTGGACCGCGGGGCTCGTCGTCAGAACCTTGGCCTGAGGCGACGTCCACAGGACCTTGTCCATGAGATCGTTGGGGCGATAGGGATTGTCGCAGATCCCGTCGCCGTCGAGATCGAAGGCTGGATTGTCGCTCCAATAGTTGCCGAGACCGTCCAACGACCAGTCAATATTGCGCGTGCCCGCATATTTGACCTGGTTGCGATTGTTGATGAAGGCGTTACCGGTCATGACGTTGCCCTCCGATCCCGCAGTGAAGTGTATGCCGATGGCGCAGCCGTTGAATTCGTTGCCGAGTATGCGGTTCTTGTTGGCGTTGTAGATGAACACGCATTTTTCCGGACCGAGCCGGAAACCGGATTGGTCCCCCTCGTTCTGAGGCGTAACGTCGTCTACCGGGATCTCCTGGCTGGACACGCGCGTGCCGCCCAGTGTCCATCTTGAATCCGGTTGCAGGTGGCCACGAACGACATTGCCCGAGACCAGCGAACTGTTGGCGAAGTTCAGCAGCAAGCCGTGATCCCGGTCGCCGTCCGACACGTTGTCGACGATCTTCAACCGGCTGGAGAACATGATGGCGTATCCGACGAGGTTTCCGGTCGAGATGTTGCCGCTGACCTCGCTGTCGTTCGTGTACATATAATGGATGGCAAAGCGGACGTTGTTGAAGCGGTTGCCGCTGAACACGTTCCGTTTGCTGGCGTTGGTGGCGATCCCGTCACGGCCGTAGCTTATGTCGTTGTCGACGACCTTCGCGCCGGGTGCGTTCCACACCGTTACGCCGTTTCCGGACTCGCTCAGCCGTCCGTCCTTCAGACCGACAATCTTGTTGCGGCGGATCAGCGATTTCGCTGCGCCGTGAATATAGATGCCGTAGAGATTGCCCGTGACGACGGTGTCTTCGATCAAAGCCGCCGTCGCTGCCTCTGTCGCAAAGACGCCTGAATCCATCGCTTCGAGGTCCATCCCCGAACCGCTGATGTCGACACCCCTGAGCACGACGTCCGGCGCGTCTATGGTGACAACCGTTCCCGTGCCGTCGCCGATGATCGACGCACCCGGATCGCCATCGATCCTCAATGTCTTCCTGATCACCACACGCCCCGGATACTTGCCCGGACGCAGGACGATGCGGTCGCCGGTAGAGGCCTGCTCAAGCACCGCCGCGAGCGTCTGCGGATCGGACGGCGAGACGATGCGGTCCGCGGCGGTCGCGGCCGAGGTGATGGCGGCCCAGAGGGCCACCATCGTTATGGTTGTTGTGCGCCGCATCACGCCGCCTGCGGTTCTACGAGCATGCGGCCCTTCATCTCCATGTGCATGGCATGGCAGAACCACGAGCAATAATACCAGTAGACACCGGGCTTGCTCGCCTTGAAGGTGACGGACGCCGTCGCCTGCGGCCCGACTTCCATGTTGATGCCATAGTTGACGATGGCGAAGCCGTGCGTCAGGTCCTCGACCTCGTCGATGTTGGTGACGTAGACTGTGACCTCGTCGCCCTGCTTGACGTTGAAGGATTCCAATCCGAAGGCTGGAGCCGACGACGTCATGTAGACGCGCACCTTGTTGCCGTCGCGGATGATCTCCGAGTCCGCCATCAGGTCAATGTTGTCCTTTGCAGCCTGGGCGACGGCGTCTGCGAACATCGGGTCGTCGCGCTTCCAGACGCTGACGGGGTTGATTTTCGACGCGTGCACGATCGTCGCATCGTGCGGTTCCGCGAACGTCGGATTATCATGGACAAGCACCATCTCGTCGCCCGAGATGTCGATGAGCTGATCGCTCTCCGGCTTCAGAGGACCGACGTTGAGGTAACGGTCCTTGGAGAACTTGTTGAGCGATAGCAACCATTTGCCATCGGCTTCCTTGGTCTGGCCCATGGACGTGTGATTGTGGCCCGGCTGGTACATCACGTCGAGCTTCTGACGGATGGGGTCCACCTTCTCGCCATTGAACGCCCGGATCGCATCCTCAATGTTCCACTTGCAAATCTGGCTGTCGAGGAACAGCGTCGTATAGGCATTGCCGCGGCCATCGAAGGCTGTGTGCAACGGTCCGAGACCGAGCTGGGGTTCAGCAACCACGGTATCGCGCGGCTTGATCTTGTCGTCGAACAGGTCGTCGAACTTGCGCACGTCGAACACGGTCACGGTGGGCGACAGCTTGCCAGCCGCCATCGCGTGGATGCCGTCGGGAGCTGTGTTCATGCCGTGCGGGCCGTTTGAGACGGGGATGTAGCGGGTGTACTTGGAGCCATGGCGTCCGTCGACGACCGGCACACCGCTCATCTCCTTGAAGTCGCCGTTCTTGACTGCTTCCTCGATGCGCTTGATGTTGAAGACAACGACCCAATCCTGGTCCTTGCTCATCATCTGTTCGAGATTGACGCCGTTTTCGGAATTGTAGCAGGTCGCGTAGCAGTATTTGCCCTGGTAGTCGGCGTCGACGTTGTCGAGGTTACCGTCTACGATGACCTGCCAGGCAACCTTCATGGTATCACCGTCGATCGCGCTGAACACCGAACGGTACTGCTTGGGATCGTCCAGCACCTTGCCGTCGTTGGGGATCGGCACGCCGTCTTCGCCGTTCGCGAACACGTAGCCTGTCCTCGGGTACTTCTGGACGCGAAGGCCGTGCACCGTGTGCTGGTTCGGCAGTTCGACGATCTTGTCGCACTTCATCACGTCGAGGCGGATGCGGCAGACGCGGGTGTTGGCCTTGTCGTTGGCATAGAGGTAGCGGCCGTCATAGGTGCCGTCGGTGAAGGACGGATGCGGATGGTGGAGGTCGCCGTTGTGGTAGACGCCGCCCTGATCCTTGAGGAATTCGACCGAGCTTGGCAGAAGGCCTTCAGTGAGAATTTTCCGGCTTTCGTTCGTCTGGCCCCATCCCGTGGCGCTGCAGCGGTTGAAGACGGGAATGCGCATGATCTCACGCATCGAGGGAACACCGACGATGCGGACTTCGCCCGACTGGCCGCTTGAGAAGAACGTGTAGTATTCATCGAGTTCGCCGGGCTTAACCTCGTAGTTCAAGCCGGATTTGGTGGCCGCCTTTGCTGCCGTGGCGAAGCCGCCGGAAAGGGTCAGGGCACCTCCTGCAGTCGCTACGCCTGCAACCGCGGCGGCTGCGGTCGTTCCCAATAGCTGACGCCTGTTGAAACGAGGTTGAGTATCTTCGTTTGACATGTTGGTCTTCCTCTGTTGCGGCCCGGACCGGTTGTTCGTGCCGAGTTAGGTGGGTGTCACTGGTTCGCCGTTATGGGTGATCAGTGTCCGTGGGGGCTTCTCCCCCCTGGATTCCGGCGTCGACAACGCCATGAATTTCTCGCGCTTCAGCCGCTTTTGGATCATGTGCGGGCAGCGGTGGTCGTCGTGGTAGAGTTCCTGGCAATGCATGCAGTAGATGCACTCGTTGACGTTGATCTGGCCTTCCGGATGGATTGCCTGGACCGGACATTCCTTCGCGCATCGCTGGCACGGCGAGCCGCAATCCGGATAGCGCTTCAGCCACTCGAACATGCGGATGCGTCCTGGGATGGCGAGAGCGGCTCCCAACGGGCAGAGGTAACGGCAGTAAAAGCGCTCGATGAACAGGCTCGCCACCAGCAGCGCGACGGCAAAGACGACGAACGGCCAGTCGCGAACGAATTTGAGCACGATCGCCGTCTTGAACGGCTCGACTTCCGAAAGCATCTCGGCATATGCCATCGAATAGAAGGACACGCCGAAGAGGCCGAGGAAGATGATGTATTTGATCGGCCAGAGGCGCTCGTGCAGGCCCCAAGGCAACCTGACCTGCGGAATTTTCGCCCGCTTGGCGACCGCGCTCAGGAGTTCCTGCAGCGCCCCGAAGGGGCAGAGCCAGCCGCAGAACGGGCCGCGTCCCCAGAACAGCAGGCCCGCCGCAACCGCTGCCCATAGAATGAAAATCAAAGGAGCGGCGAGGAAGAACTCCCAGCTGAAATTGGTCACCAGGGCGCTCGTGAAGGTCAGGACGTTGACCACCGAAAGCTGGGCACCCGCGTACCACCCGAGCCATACGAGGGTGAAGATCAGGTAACCGTACCTCACCCATGCGAATAGCTTGGGACGCTTGACCAGCGAGTCCTGGAAAAAGAAGATCGCGGTGAGCACGAGGAGCGCGGCCACGGTGATCGCGATCGATATACGGTCCATGTTCCAGATGCGCACCCACAACGGCTGTTCGTCGGCGGCGGTTTCTTCGGCTGTCGGCTTGCTTGTGCTGGCTTCGGGAAGGCTGACCTTCGCGACCGTGTAATAGCCGGAGGGAAGCGTGTAGCCGAGATTGAACGGCAGCACCGCCTTGTCGCGTGCGCCTGCGTTGCGCTGGACGAGCAGTTGAAGTTCCCAAGGCTCGGTTACGTCGAACGCGAACTCGGTCGGCACGACGAACAGGCCAATGTCCTTGAGATGGGGCGCGTCGGACGGAGCGAAGGCGGCGATCCGCGTATGGTTCCTGTCGCGGAACCGCACTCCTTGTTCGTTTTGTATCAGTTCGATCCGGTCGAATATGCCCCCGCGCACGTAAGCCGAACCCTTGAAGGAATAAGCACCGTCCCCTCCGACCAGAATAGCTGATTGGCCGGGCTTCAACCTGGCGATCAGGCGCTGATACGCGGCTTCTCCGAGAAGGGTCTTGCCGATCACCGGAACGCTCACTGGGGCGACGTAAAGGTCGATGAACCTGTCGCTCGGGTTCGCCGTTTCGGGGCGGGCTGCCGCGTCCTCGTACTTCGCGTCCGCGAACGCCTTCGACACCTCGCCCACGGTGAGACGCAGGCTGCGGATAGAGCCGTCGCCGATCAACGTCTGCCAATCGCTCGCCTCGTCCTTCGACAGATCGAGCTTGCGGATTTCTGAAGCGGCTACGACCTCGGATGTGCCGTTCCCGTTCAAGCGGCCGCTTCGGATAAGCTTGACGGCCGACCTCACCACGCTGTCACTCATGACGAGAACAGTAACGGTCGCGCCGCTGACGATATCAACCTGCGGTGGGCGTTCGTCACCGGACGCGACGCGTCCCAGGTCCTTGCCAATGATGGCGTTCAGCGCGGCGATGACCTTCGCCTCTGGAATACCGATGAGGACGATCGGCTCGTGGTGCTCGACAAGCTTGAACCCGTGGATGATGCCCGACGTGTCGACGCCCACCACGATGTGGATGGGTTTGCCCGAATAGCCGACGGAGGTCGTGAAATCGGAGTTGAGATAGGCGTATCCGGCCAATTCCTTGCCGCGATACACGGGGGCGATGGGCGGTTCGCCCGTGATCTCCCCGTAGCGGTCCGCGTCTTTGAAAAGCTCTCCGGGTTGGACCTTCGTCAGATAGGTCGAGATCTGGTCTGCGGCCGAAGCCCCGGGGGCTACGCATAGGGAAACGCAAATTGCCGCCAGCAGCATCATGCTGGTGAGCCATCTTTTGTGCGTCGTGCCGCAAAATCGCATCTATCCGCATCTCTCTGAATTTTCGATTGTGCGAGTGATAGGCGAGTTGCGCAGAACATCTTTGTTTTAAAACAAATATGGGCGAGGGAATTTCTGCGACACGTAATCCGATGCATAAACGGAGCGAGTGGGAGGAGACGCATATGTCGGCAGTGGAATCTGAACCCTGGGAATTTGCGTCTCTGAACGAGTTGCTGGAAATTGCCAGCGCCATGGAGCGAGAAGCCATTGCGGGTTACATCGCGCTCAGCGAACGCATGGCGGCCATGGCGCGTCCCGATCTGGCTAAGGTGTTTGACGACCTGGTACTCGAGGAGACGAGCCATCTCGACAAGGTGCGGGCGTGGACCGAAGCATCCGGGGCCCTCGTAGCGGAGTCAAAGTCATATGCGCCAGAGCCCATGTTCGATGACGAGGGCGCGGGGCTGGTCGCCCCGGAACTCCTGTCCGCGTACCGAGCATTTTCGATTGCCGTTCGGAATGAAGAGCGGGCCTTCATGTTCTGGACTTATGTGTCAGCGCACGCCCAGCAGGACGAGATAAGACAAGCGGCGGAGCGAATGGCCATGGAGGAACTGGGACATGTCGCGAAACTCCGACGCGAACGCCGAAAGGCGTTTCATAAGGCCAGGGACGAGACCAGCGATCCGCGGCACGACCTGAAATCTTTGGAAGAGGCGCTTTCGCGACATCTGGACGTCATGGCCGCGAAAGCGAGCGGGGATGTCTCCGGCAGCATGCGAAACCATTCATCCGCGGCGCGCACGAGAATGACGTCCCTCGGCGAACACCCGTTCGAACTCGAATCGATGCTCAGCCAGGGTGGTAGAGCCATCACTGAATCGGCGCTGCCTCTGAGCGAATACCTGCTTGAGTGCTACCTCGAATTGGGAGACCATTCCAAGAATGAACAGGACACCGGCCGTGCCCGAAGTTTCGCCGCGCAGCTGATCTCCTGTATTCGTTCACTCCGCGAAATCGACATAGCTGCATCGGCAATGTGACGGACGGTTGCAACTGAGGAACACCCGCGCCAGCAAGCGCGGGCGAACGTCAGAGATATGTGGCGGATCTCATCATGCGTGTTCGAGGGCCTGTTCGAGATCGGCGATGATATCGGAGAGGTCCTCGATGCCGACGGAGAGACGCACCACATCCGAGCCCGCACCCGCAGCGGTCTGCTGCTCCGGCGTCAACTGGCGGTGCGTCGTCGAGGCCGGGTGGATGACGAGCGAGCGGGTGTCGCCGATATTGGCGAGATGCGAAAATAGCTTCAGGCTCTCGACGAAATTTTTGCCCGCCTCGTAGCCGTCCTTGAGCCCGAAGGTGAAGACCGCCCCGGCGCCCTTCGGCGAATATTTCATCTGCAGGGCGTGGTTGGGATCATCATCCAGGCCGGAATAGTTGACCCAGGCGACCTTCGGATGCGTCTTGAGCCATTTGGCGACTCCCAGCGCATTGTCAGAGTGACGCTGCATCCTGAGAGGCAGGGTTTCGATGCCTGTCAGAAGCAGGAAGGCGTTCATCGGCGCCAGCGACGGCCCGAAATCGCGCAAGCCCAGCACGCGGGCCGCAATCGCGAAGGCGAAATTGCCGAACGTCTGGTGCAGCACGACGCCCGCATATTCCGGCCGCGGTTCCGACAGCATCGGATATTTGCCTGATTTCGACCAGTCGAACGTGCCGCCGTCGATAATCGCGCCACCCATGGAATTGCCGTGACCGCCCATGAACTTGGTCAGCGAATGGACGATGATGTCAGCCCCATGCTCCAGCGGCCGGCTACGGTAGGGCGTGGCCATCGTGTTATCGACGATGAGAGGCAGGCCGTGCCGATGAGCGATTTCCGCGATCGCAGCGATATCCACGAATGTACCGCCCGGATTGGCAAGGCTCTCGATGAAGACCGCCTTGGTCTTATCGTCGATCAACGCTTCGATGGTCGAGGGATCGGATGTATCGAACCAGCGGACGTTCCAGTCGAAATTCTTGAAGGCATTGCCGAACTGGTTGATCGAACCGCCATAGAGGCGTCGCGCCGCGATGAAATTGTCGCCCGGCCGCATGATGTTGTGGAAGACAAGGAGCTGTGCCGCGTGGCCGGAAGCCGTCGCAAGCGCTGCCGTACCGCCTTCAAGTGCCGCCACGCGCTCTTCCAGAACAGCGCTGGTCGGGTTCATGATGCGGGTGTAGATATTGCCGAACGCCTGCAGGCCGAAAAGCGCCGCCGCGTGGTCGGAATTGTCGAAGACATAGGCCGTGGTCTGGTAGATCGGCGTGATCCGCGCCTTGGTGGTCGGATCGGGTTGGGCGCCGGCATGAATAGCGAGCGTTGCGAAGCCTGGATTGTCTTTGCTCATTGTTTCCTCCCTTTGGCCGTGATGGCTCTCCTGTCGGGGATGATAGCGGTTTCATCCGGCGAGGACAGTCCAGCATGGAAAATTATCCGTCCAGATTTGGAAGCGGCAGCAAGGAGATTAGCGAGAATGGGTTGTTTTTGCGCGGCAAACCGGTCCGCGCCCGATCTCATGGACGAAATAAATTGCCACATGATCGTGATCGCGCGGAAGATTCCACGCGTTCGTTATAATCCTTACGGAAACGAAGGTCATTTGCCGCCAGGTACCAACTGTCTTCGGCGCCGAAAGTCGCGCGGATAGATGCAAACAAAAACACCCTCTTTCGAGGGCGGCCAATCAAATCACCAGGTCACTCGTCGCGATAGACTTTTTCGCGGCGCTCGTGACGCTCCTGCGCCTCGATCGACAGTGTCGCTATCGGCCGGGCATCCAACCGCTTGAGGCTGATCGGCTCGCCGGTCTCCTCGCAATAGCCGTAGGTGCCGTCGTCAATGCGCTGCATCGCAGCGTCGATCTTGGAGATCAGCTTGCGCTGTCGGTCGCGAGCGCGGAGCTCGATGGCCCTGTCGGTTTCTGAGGAAGCCCGATCGGCGAGATCGGGGTGGTTGGCACTTTCTTCCGCAAGGTGACCGAGGGTCTCGCGTGCCTCGCGCAAGATCTCGTTCTTCCATGCGACCAGCTTGGACCGGAAGTAGGCCCGCTGTCTGGGGTTCATGAACTCTTCGGCTTCCGAGGGAACATAGTCCGCAAGATCGATATTCTCACTCAACGCGATTCTCCTGAAGAACATCCCGCACGCGCTGCCCTATAGCCCCACACATGTGCTAATTCAAGCCGAAAGCGCAGGTAAGGTTATTTTTAAAGCTGTTACAAACTTGTGCTAAGTGATTATTTTTTTACCAGTATTCAGAATCGACCCTGACTTCTCGCGGGTTAAGATCTATCCCGCAAAGCCAAGCAAGCGCATTGCCGCGATTGACGTTTCAGGGAGCCCCGTTTACGCAAAACGGCACACAGTTGTTCTTCCCGCGCCGGATTTGATCCATGCCATCTGATAGCGCCCTGACATTCCGCCTGTATCTCATGAGGCATGCACATGCCGGCTGGGCCACGCCCAATACAAGCGATTTCGACCGGCCGCTCGACGAGCTGGGCCGGTTCGAGGCACGCGACGTGGCCGAGCAGGCGCTCATGGCGGGCGTCAGGCTCGATGCACTGGTCTCCTCACCGGCGCTTCGATGTCGTCAGACCACCTCGGCCTTTCTTGACGTGTTTCGCGATCTGAAACCGCGTGAAGACGAGCAACTCTATTCCGGCGGATCGGAGGCCTATCTCGGCCATATCGTGCAGCATGGAGACGCCCGATCCCTGATGATCATCGGGCACAATCCAATGGTCGAGGCACTCGCCCATCACCTCACCCGACCGAGCGCAATCATCGCCCCGATCGCCCTGGGCTATCCGACAGCAGGGCTGCTGGCGCTGGCCTTTCCGATGCCATTGCCGCGCAAGATGCTGCATGCCGGTTATGCCGAGCACTTCATCACGCCATCTTTGACCTGAACTGTTTCGTGCCTATATTGCGGGCTCGGACTTCTCTCGACGGGAACAGCGATTGCCGCCCTCGCCCATCAATATCGCCGACGAAGCGCTCATTGCGCTTGAAAACCTCGCTGACCGGGCTTCGGGTTTTATCAACCCGACCTTGCGGCTGGGCGTAACCGGACTGTCTCGCGCCGGCAAGACGGTGTTCATCTCGGCCCTGATCCACAACCTTCTGAACGGCGGGCGCCTGCCACTGCTGGAAGCGCAGCGATCCGGGCGCATCAAGTCCGTACGGCTGGAGGAACAGCCCGACGACGCGGTGCCTCGGTTCCAGTACGAGGATCACATCCGCGCGCTGATCGAAAAGCGCCTCTGGCCGGATTCGACGCGCGCCATATCCGAACTCAGGCTGACGATCGAATATGAGAGCGCATCGGCCTGGACGCGGCTGCTGTCGGCCGGCAAGCTGTCGATCGACATCGTCGATTATCCCGGCGAATGGCTTATGGACCTGCCGCTGCTGGACCAGGATTTCAGGACCTTTTCCGAGAACGCGGCGACACTGGCCCGCGCAGGTCGGCGCGCGCCGCTGGGCGAAAAATGGCTGAAACTCGCTGGCGACATCGCGGCGGATGCGCAGGCCGATGAAATGGTGGCGCGAGACCTGTCGGTGGAATTCACCGCCTATCTCAAGGCCTGCAAGGAGGATAAGCATTCCTTTTCCGCGCTGGCACCCGGCCGTTTCCTGATGCCCGGCGATCTCGAGGGCTCACCGGCGCTGACTTTTGCGCCGCTGGTCAATCTTTCCGAACACAGGCCATCGCGGGGCAGCCTGGCGGCGATGATGGAACGGCGCTTCGAGGCCTATAAGACGCATGTGGTCAAGCCGTTCTTCAAAGAGCATTTCGCGCGCCTCGATCGCCAGATCGTGCTGACAGACACGCTGCAGGCGCTCAATCGCGGGCCGGAGGCGCTGGCCGATCTGGAAAATGCATTGGCAGACGTACTGGGCTCGTTCAGGCCCGGTACGAATTCGTGGCTATCGACATTTTTCACGCGGCGCATCGATAGGGTGCTCGTCGCGGCCACCAAGGCAGACCACCTGCATCATGAAAGCCACACCCGGCTGGAAGCCCTGACACGCCGCATCGTCGATCGCGCCATAGACAAGATCGGCCGCTCGGGCGCGACGATAGACGTGATCGCGCTAGCGTCGATCCGCGCAACACGCGAGGCCGTCGTCAACCGCGACGGCGAGACGCTGCCCGTCATCGTCGGCACGCCGATCCTGGGCGAAGAGATCAATGGCGAGATCTTCGACGGCAAGCGGAAGACCGCAATTTTTCCGGGAGACCTGCCCGACAAGACGGATGTCTACTTTCGCTCGGAGGTATCCAGCGACCGCGCGGCAGAGCTGCCACACATCAACATCGTCCGCTTCCGTCCGCCCGCAATCGAGGAAGCGGGCGGAGGCATCAAGCTATCGCTGCCGCATATCAGGCTCGACCGTGCATTGCAGTTCCTGATCGGAGACCGCCTGGCATGAGCAAGGAACCGCGCAAGCCACAAAGTTTCACTTTCGACGAGCCTGTCGCGCCAGCGTCGAGGGCGCAACGCCGGAGGCCGGAAGCATTTGACAATGACATCGTGCTGACGGCTGAAGAGGATGACCCGTTTCTGGGCAGTTCCGGGGACGATGGAGCGCCTGCATCGATCGGCCAGCCGAGGCGCAGGTTTCCCTTCTTCAGCATTTTCGCCGGCGCGCTGAGCCTTATTCTATCCGTCGCATTCGGGCTGTGGCTGGACCAGCTGATACGCGACCTGTTTTCGCGTGCTGATTGGCTGGGTTATACCGCGATCGGCGTGACGGCGGCCGGTTTGCTGGCCGTGTTCGGCATGGCCGCGCGAGAGCTCGTCGCCATCCGCAGACTCGCATCCGTTCAGGCGCTCAAGGATGAAGCGGAAAGGGCAGCGCTGGACCGCAAGCCTGGCCATGCCCGCGCGGTGGTCGCAAAGCTGGTCAAACTGTCGGAAAACATCCCGGAAACTGCTGCAGGGCGGGCCGCTCTTGCCGGGACAGCCGACGAGATCATCGATTCACAGGGTCTGATGACCCTCGCCGAGATCGAATTGCTGGCGCCGGCGGATCGCAAGGCGCGGCAACTGGTGCTCAATGCCGCCAAACGGGTGTCCGTGGTGACAGCCGTCAGCCCGCGTGCGCTGGTTGATCTCGGTTATGTGATCTTCGAATCGGCACGGCTGATCCGGGCCGTAGCGGAAACCTATGGCACGCGGCCAGGGCGGCTCGGCATGTTCGGGTTGTTTAGGGACGTCATCTCGCATCTCGCCGTGACCGGATCCATCGCCATCGGCGACGGTATCGTACAACAGCTTCTCGGTCACGGTCTTGCGTCGAAAGTGTCGGCGCGATTGGGCGAAGGCGTGATCAACGGGTTGATGACCGCCCGCATCGGCATCGCCGCGATGGACCTTCTGCGCCCCCTGCCCTTCAAGGCTCTTCGGCGTCCTGGCGTATCGGATTTCATCGGCGACCTGACGAATACCTCCGGCGGTAAATAGCTTGTCGTTGATTCAACTCTGGAAATCGCAGCCGAAAAAGTGTAGCTAATTTACAATAGCAAGTTCAATCCTGGTGCGACCACGGCTTCTCAGGATTGCGAAGCAGTGCACTTCATGTCTTATGGAAACCGTGCATTAACCATTCTCGGCGAAGACTTGCGATCAAGTTGTTCGCCGTTCCGGGGGAAGTTCTATGTTATCGCGCGTCAAGATGATTGCCACAGGCTTCGCGGCAGTCGCCATCACGGCGATGGCCGCCATGGCGCCGGCCGAGGCAGGCACTCGCGACAAGACCTTCTTCGATGGCGTCCAGGGCCAGTGGACCGGCCCGGGCGAGATCGTCGCCGGCAAATATAAGGGAACGAAATTCACCTGCACGCTTGCGGGCTCCTCCGACGACAATGGCAGCGGGATGACGCTCGACGGCTCCTGCCGCGTCGGCATCTTCAAGCAGCCGATGAAGGCGACGATCAAAAGCGCCGGCCGCACCTACAAGGGCAAGTTCCTCGATGGCGCGCAAGGCAAGGGCTTGGATATCATTTCGGGCAACGTAACGGGCCAGAAGATCGTCGTCGGCATCACCCGTGCCAAGCTGAACGGCGCGATGATTGCCCGGCTCCAGGGCAAGAACACGATGACCGTCACGATTTCGGTCAAGGTCGAGAATACGATGGTTCCGGTCATCGGCATGAACCTGAACCGCGAAACCGACGAGATCGCGGTCGGCTCGGTGGATTGATCGTCGGTTGATTGTATGGACGAAGCCGGGCACGACCCGGCTTTTTCATTTTTTGAGTTTCCACCAACTGCGATTTTCGTCGGCGACTTGGATGCCTGACCTATCCACCTCGCCAAGCCAATCTCGCACCGTCTTGCCCTGGACAATGAAGTCAGGGGCGAAATCCGCGAGCGGCATCAGAACGAAGCCACGCTCGGTCATGCGGGGATGCGGAATCGTCAGTTGTTCGGACCTGATCACCAGCCCGCCGAAATCGAGGATGTCGATGTCGAGCGTTCTGGGTCCCCAGCGCTCGGCGCGCACCCGTCGGTTCACGTGTTCGATGCCAAGCGCAAGGCCCAGCAGGGCCACCGGGGGGAGCGTGGTCTCGACCTCGGCAGCGGCGTTGAAGAACCATTCCTGGTCGGTCTTGCCCCATGGCGGCGTCTTGTATAGGCGCGATACCCTGGTCACCCGGCAATCCGGATGCTGCTCCAGCATCTGTAGCGCCGACGACATGGCAGCGACGGGATCGCCGATATTGCCGCCAAGCCCTAGGAGCGCTTTGGATGTGCCATTATTGTCCTGCATGATGCTCGATGGTGACCTGAACGTAATCGAGCACGCCGGCCACAGGCGCGTTCGGCTTGCGCAGCGTGATCTTGGCGCGACGAATCTCGGGGAAGCGCTTTTCAAGCGAGCGAGCGATTTCCATCGCCAAGGCCTCGATCAGGAAATAGCGACGTCCGATGACGATTTCCTCGATCACCTTGAAGGCCACGCCGTAATCTACCGTCGATTCGATGGAATCGTCTTCCAACGGTCCGGCTGGCTGCACTTCCAGCTCGGCATCGACGAAGAACCGCTGGCCGAGCACCTCTTCCTCGCGCATCAGCCCATGGCGGGCGAAGAAAGCGCAGTTGGCGAGCAGGATTGTATAGGTCCCAGGCATTTCAGTCTCCCTGCCGGTCATTTCTTTGCCGGTCGTTTCTGGCATCAAGCATAGCATCCGCGACGATCAGCGCATCCCTGTTGATTGCGACATTGTGGACGCGGAATATCGCCGCCCCGGCGTGACGGAGAAGCCCTGTGGTCGCGGCGGTTGCAATATCGCGGTCCGGCGCATCGCGGCCCGTCAGCGCGCCGAGGAAGCGTTTTCGCGACGTGCCGGCGAGAAGCGGAAACCCGAGTCCATGAAGCTCGTCGAACCGCGCCGCCAGTTCGATGTTCTCACGCGGGGTCTCCTTGTTGAAGCCGAAGCCTGGATCGAGCACGATCGCATCATCGGCAATGCCGGCGCCGCGCGCGATCTCAACCGAGCGGTTGAGAAAGTCGAACTGGTCCTCGATCACGTCAGGCAGCTTTTCCCGCCCCCTGCCAGTATGCATGATGCAGACACCGGCGGATGTTAGGGCGACAACAGAAGCAAGGTCAGGACCGCGCTGCAGGCCGTGGACGTCGTTGACGATATGGGCGCCGGATGCGATGGCGCGTTTTGCGGTGGACGCCCGATAAGTATCAATCGAGATCAGCACGTCAGATCTTGCCGACAGCGCCTCGATCACCGGCAGGGCGCGATCCTGCTCCTCGGCGGCCGACACTTCGGCCGCACCGGGCCGAGTGGATTCGCCGCCGATGTCGATGATATCAGCACCCTCTTCCACGGCCCTGAGCGCATTCCTGATCGCATCTGCCGACGAGGCATTAAGCCCGCCATCGGAAAAGGAATCCGGCGTGACATTGATGATGGCCATGATCAGGCCTCGCGGGCCGAGCGTGATCTCCCGGCCATGCGCGAGCTTCCAGGCCACCGGATCGAAGGGCGTGGGCAATTTTTTGGCCTTTCACGGTGCGAGAGAATTTTGGTGCTGATTGCATATTGCGCCCGGGGAGACAATGTCACAAGGATATGAAAGCGATCCGGAGCGAAGCATGAAGCGGTACCAAGACAATCTCAAGACAGTCCTCGTGACACTGGCCGTGTCGATGGTCGCCTTTCCCGCTGGCAGCGAGACGATCATCCGCAAATCCACCACTTATTTCTCCATCGGCGGCCGCACCGCATCCGATCTCGACCGGGAGATGAGCCGCGTCGGGCCACTTTCGCAAACGACCGGCCGCCGGCACCCCGGGGCCACGCAGATCAGGTTCAACGGTTCGGCGACATTCGTCGGCAAGGACAACCACTGCTATATTGGCGGCGCCAAGGTCTTGCTGTCGACCAAGCTCATGCTGCCGCGTTGGTCCAATCGACGCAAGGCGACAAAGGAAATGGCGCTTCTCTGGGACACGCTGGCCTCCGATATCAAGCGTCACGAGGAACGTCACGCCGAGATTGCCCGCACCCATGCGCGGCAGTTGGAGAAGGCGATACTCGCGCTGCCATCGGCGCGGGACTGCCCGACGCTAAAGGCAAAGGTCAATCGCGTATCGCAGAAAGCCATGATCGCGCATGACAAGGATCAGTTACGCTTCGACCGAATTGAGTCAATCAATTTCGAAAACCGGATGATTCGGTTACTACGGCACCGAATCGCGACTCGATCGGCGAAATAGCCCCACAAGCCCGGAAATTCCATAGTTTGCGTGTTTTCGATGCAACAAGCCGACATGACTTGTGCGAAACTTGCCGCCAATCCTGTGAATTGACCACTCATAATCGTCAATTGCACTTGCAGCGTCACTGAATTAGCGTTCTCATATCAATCGCGAGTAGCAATGGAATTAGAGCGCTTCTTGGTTGTTTTGTGTTCAGTGGTTTCCCAAGACGCATGTGAGTGGCTGCAGGTGTCTCCTCCCTCGCCTGTCGACAGTGCGTCTCATTAGCCTCGCTCAAGAACAGAGCGAGGCTTTTTTTGGCCTATTGACCCGGTGACCATCACCCCTGTCTTTCAGGAATATGAACCGTGAGGCCCTCAAGGGCGTCAGTCATCCGGATCTGACAGCTCAGGCGTGACGTCGGTCGCACGTCATAGGCAAAATCCAGCATGTCCTCTTCCATCGGGTCGGGCTTGCCGGCCCGGTCGGCAAAAGCCTCGTCCACATAGACATGACAAGTCGCGCAAGCACAGGCGCCGCCGCACTCCGCCAGAATGCCGTTGATAGAATTTCGGATTGCATTTTCCATGACAGTGGAGCCGGGAGCCGCCTCCAGTTCATGGCGCGTTCCGTCATTTTCAATGATGATGAGCTTGGGCATTATGACCTGAATTTCCGTTCGGGAGGCTGTCGCATGTCGCGCAACAGCCTTTTCCAACAAAATCCATAGCGCGTCAACCGACGGGAAGCATCGCCTCTAAGCGACGGAAAATGTCACTCCAAAGATGCTTCGGCGGAGAAGGCAAAGCCCCCACGCCGCAGTTTTTCATCACGAGCGCGAAAGCGTGTTGATGAAGTTCTCGGCTTCGGTGATGGCATTGCCGAGTTGGGCAATATTGGCCGCATCGCTGGCCGTGTTTTCGACTTTCGCGGCGGCCGCAGAAACATTGAAGGCGCCGATGGCCAGCGCAGCCCCCTTGAGCTTGTGGGCCGTCTGCGTGATGATATCGGGCTTGCCGGACGAAAGCTCATTCATGCAGCAGCGTGCCTGACGGGCGAATGTGTGGAGAACCTCAAGTTCGAGGGCCTTGTCGCCCGATGTCTGCTTGGCGAGATGAACGAGGTCGATCGGGCGATGCTGTGATGGAGTGTAGCCCCTGTAATTGTCGGGGGCTTCGAATACGATACTCAACGCTGCCATGTCTGGGTTTTCCCTTGTTATGTTTGATTGTGGGACAGCCACTTTCGAATGGGCTCATCATCACATCGCCTAACGGAAAAATGCTTAATTGCGGCAATTTCACGTACGGGAAAGTGCGCATATGGTTAATACGTATTAAACAACGATTTTCATTGACTTTTCGGTCCTCACTTTATCGCGGCGGCGTTAATTTTCTGTTAACCATCATACCTTTGAAAACCCAAGCGATTGTATCAAAACGGCTTCTGTGCCACTAAGTTACGAGGTCTGGAGTGGCTTGCCTCTTGGGTAGAGCACTTCTTCCATGCGACAGTACGGCGTTTCATCGAATGGATCATTGATGGATAAGCCCCGTCGCGACGGATAAGCCGCCCCGGGGAGCAGGCGCCGGTTCAACCGGTTCCCTTCGCGGCTCACAGAATGAATGAGGCGAACGGGAATGGCGACGAAGCGCGAAAACGAAGCGGTAGAGGAAAACGCCTACAAGGCGCTTGAGGATGCCCTTGCAATCGACTTCCAGGACGACGGCCGCAAGGGTGAAGCCCAAGCTGGCCGCAGCCCCGACGAGGCGCGCGCTTCGAAGGAGGAAAACGCCCGCTCGCTGGCGCCAGAACAGGGGCCGAAGTCGCCGCAACTCAGGGCCGCCAACGACCAGCGCTCCAATTTGCAGCCGCAATTGCTCGGTGGAATGGATGCTTCTTCCAAATCCCCGATGCGCATGGCGGCGATCGCGTCGGCGATCTGGGTTCTGCTCGGCATCGGCGCCGCACATTTGTTCTATGCGCCCGCTATCTGGGAAATCCGCTCGCTCCAGCAACTGGCCGCCCTTCCCGGCGCCTTCGGCGTTCTGGTCGCGACGCTCTTTCCGATCGCCATATTCTTCGCCTTCGCCAATATGATCGCCCGCGCGCGGGAGTTGCGCCAGGCGGCCCGCTCCATGGCTGAAGTGGCGCTCCGGCTCGCCGAGCCTGAAAGTGCCGCGACGGACCGGATCATGAGCGTCGGGCAGGCCGTTCGCCGCCAGGTGACCGCCATGAACGAGGGAATAGAGCGCACGATCGCGCGTGCCTCCGAGCTTGAAACGCTGGTCCATTCCGAAGTCAATGCTCTGGAGCGCAGCTATACCGACAATGAAATGCGGGTCCGGAACCTCGTGCAGGAACTCGGCTCCGAGCGCGAATCCATCGTCGGCCATGCCGAACGTGTCCGTTCCTCGATCTCCGGCGCGCACGAGCAGTTGAAGGAAGAGCTTGCAGCTGCGAGCCTCAACATTTCGCGCAACATCGCCACCTCGGGCGAAGCCGTCGCCAAGATGATCGATACCCAGGCCGCGATCTTCATGGAGCGGTCGGGCATGGCGACGAACTCGATCGAAAGCCTGCTGTCGGTGAAGACCGAGAACCTGCTTTCGGCCTTGAGCACCAGCGGCGTGGCGCTCGCCAACGATTTCGACAACCGCATCGATGCGCTGTCGTCTACGTTGCGCGAGCGCGGCAAGGCGCTTCTGTCCGACTTCGAAACGCGTGCTTCTCTGCTGGACGCCAATACCGACAAGCTGAACAACGCGCTGCAGGAACGCACGAAGCAGCTCAACGAGACGCTGATCGCACGAACCAAGCAAATCAGCGAGTCGCTCACATCAGGCGGGCAGGCAATCACATCCGGCTTGGACGATGTGCTGAACTCGCTCAATGCGGCACTTGACGAGAAGGGCTCGACCTTCCGCCAGTCGATGCAGTCGGCCGCCGACGACGCTGTGATGGACCTCGACGTCCGTTCGAGCTTCTTCGAAGAAAAGCTGCGTTCGTCGGTCGAAGTCGTCGCATCGGCCTTCGACGGGCGGCTCAACGAATTCGCAACGGCTTTCGACCAGCGCTCGGGCTCGCTCGACGCGAAGCTATCGGAGAGCCTCGCGCGGATCAACGATACGGTGGGCAGTGCTCGCGATACACTCGACGGTATCCTCACCTCCTCGGTCGATCGCATGACATCGTCCTTCACCGGCCAGGCGATCGCGCTGGAGACGGCCTTGAGTACCGGCCAGGATCTCATCGAGACGGCGCTCGAGAGCCGATTTGCCGCTATCAGCAATGTTCTCGGCAAAGCCCATGACCAGATAGAGGTCGGCTTCGGCGGCAAGGCCGATGACATGGTTACCAAGATCTCCACGAGCGCAGAAGCGATCACCGAAGCCGTCAATTCCGGTCACGACAAGATCGCAAGCGTATTGGACGACAAGTCTGCGCGGATAGAAGCAGCTTTCAGCGACAACCAGCAACGTCTGGAGACGGCGGTCGCCCGAGGAACCGAACTCATCACCGGAAATGTAGAGGATGCACGCACTCGGCTCGCCCGGACGCTGGGTGAAAACGCGATCACGATCGCAGCGACCTTTACCGAACATCAGGAAAAGCTCAACGACAGCCTGCAAGCACGGGCCGCTGCCGTATCCGACCTCATCAACAAGGGTGCGACCAATATCGAGCGGGTCACGTACGAGTCGACGCGCAGGATTGCCGATGTGCTTGCCACGACCGACAGCAACATGACCGGCGCGGTCACCGCTGCGGCAGACCGGATCACATCGACCATCCAGGCGGCTGCGGGTGAGATCGGAAACCGCGCGGCCGGCGCTAGCAACGACATCAATGAAGCTCTGCTCACGGCCACATCGGGGCTTTCCGCGTCAGTCGAACTTGCTGCCGACGAAATCGCCAACCGGGCCGCTTCGGCCAGCGACCGCATCAGCGAATCCGTGATGTCGGCGACATCAGGTGTGTCCATCTCGGTGGACATGGCAGGCACCGAGATCCTCGAAAAGGCGTCGGAAGCCAGCAACCGGATCAATGAATCCGTTGTTTTGGCGACGTCGGGATTTTCCGCCTCCGTGGATCAGGTGGCCGGCGAAATCACCGCAAAGGCAGCGGCAGCCGGTGACAGGATTACAGATTCAGTATTGTCTGCGACATCAGGTATCTCCACCTCGCTTGATCTCGTGGCAAGTGAGATCGGCGAAAAAGCCGCCGAGGCGGGCAGGAGAATCGACCAATCCGTGCTCGCTGCGACGTCTGGTCTGGCTTCATCGCTCGACCAGGTCGCCAACGAAATCAGCGCGAGGGCAGTTGAAGCCAGCA
>Ga0164290_1001619_pt1 | contig 28455 bp, 22 predicted proteins | sample Micstemetagenome_FD_108782 | JGI IMG/M metagenome (GOLD analysis project Ga0164290, IMG submission 108782) | Contaminated culture microbial community from soil near Moab, Utah, USA - Microcoleus steenstrupii SON62 (Illumina Assembly) | ecosystem: Environmental > Terrestrial > Soil > Soil crust...
AACTCCACCATAACGATGAACCCGGTGGCCACCAGCGACGCCGCATTCCGGGGTGGGGCATGCCCCACCCCGGAATACACCATCGCCTACACCGGAAATTACACCACGAGCGCGGACGCTAACCTATGTCTTCTTCTTGGCCGGGATGCGTATGAGGCCGGAACGAACCCTACGCCCACCAGCGATGTTTTCGCGCCGTTTTGCCTGGCACTCGCCGCCCCCGGGAAGGCGGACATGCTCCATCGCCCCCCGTATACGCTGGCTCATGAACCAGGCCGTCTTGTATGTGACACCGACAAGCTGATGAAGCTGAGAAATGCTCACAGACTTCTTGCTCGAGGAGAGAAGGAAGACCGCCAACAGCCATTTGTGAAGCGGAATTTTGCTACGCTCGAAGACGGTCCCGACCGTAACGGTGAAATTTCTGAGGCATGCGTTGCACTGGATCAGTCCAGCGCGATGCGATTTGCCTTGCAGGCGATGAACGCGCTTCTTCTCGCCGCAATGTGGGCAGGCTGGCCCCTTCGGCCATCTTAACTTTTCTAGGTGCTCGCGTGCACTCTCGACGTTGCTAAAAATTGGATCGCCGATGCCAAACATGGCATGATTCCCTTATGCAGAAAATGGGGGCAAGAAACTCTACCTAAAGTATATAACAAAATCTACGTCTTAGATATATCGAATCTCTATGTTATATATATAAATTCTTGATAGAAGGCATCAATTTGGCAGCCCATCTCTTGCCCATGCGGCTTTCCCAGATCTGGCATATCTCTATCTATAACATTGACTTTACATAGTAAAATTCTCTGCTACTCAATATCCATACACCGTTGGAGCTCATGCTTCGGCTAGACAGTGAAACGAGAATATCCACCCGAAATTCTCAGAAAAAATGCAACCAATTGCAATGCGGAAAGGCACGCGCATCGAAGAGTAATTTGCGCAATTTTGGGGTATTCCCCTGCTCCGCCCGCCTCTTGCGGCCCGATGAGCCATCGCCCATATCGCGCGGCATGACCCATCCCCACGCGCAAAGTGCCGCGCCCTGGCACGGAACCACCATCCTTTCGGCCCGCAACGAAGCCAAGGTCGTCGTCATCGGCGACGGACAGGTCTCGATGGGTCAGACGGTGATGAAGCCCAATGCCCGCAAGGTCCGTCGCCTGCACGACGGCAGCGTAATCGGCGGGTTTGCAGGCGCGACCGCCGACGCCTTCACCCTGTTCGAGCGGCTCGAGGCCAAGCTCGAACGCCACAATGGCCAGTTGCTCCGCGCCGCGGTCGAGCTGGCGAAGGACTGGCGCACCGACAAATATCTGCGCAACCTGGAAGCGATGATGATCGTCGCCGACAAGGAGGTCACGCTGGTCATCACCGGCAACGGCGACGTGCTCGAACCCACGGGCGGCATCGCCGCGATCGGTTCGGGCGGCAATTTCGCGCTGTCGGCGGCGCGCGCGCTCGCCGATTATGAAAAAGACCCCGAAGTGCTGGCGAAAAAGGCGATGGCCGTCGCCGCCGAGATCTGCGTCTATACCAACGACCAGTTCACGCTCGAAACCATCGACATAACGGGTTGACGCTTTATGGTCGGCGGGGTGATCGATACCCTTCCCCGCCGCCATTTTGTCGCCGCTTCGGCGGCGCTCGCCCTCCCCGGCTGCGCCGCGACGACACCGCGCATTGCCCCGGTCGCGCTCGCCTGCCTGCCGCGCGTCAACGTGTCGGCCGACCGCGTGATCCGCACGGTCGCGGGCCTGCGCCCCTATCGCGCGCAGGGATTCGTCGTTCGCGCCGAAGCGCTCGGCGACAAAAGGCTGGTCCATAATTACGGCCATGGCGGCGCGGGCATCACGCTGAGCTGGGGCACCGCGCGGCTCGCGGCCGATCTGGGCCTGCCGGGGCACAGCGGCGCGGTCGCGGTGATCGGATCCGGGGTGATGGGCCTGTCGACCGCGCGGCTGGTGCAGGAGGCGGGCTTTCCCGTCACCATCTACACCGCCGCGCTGCCGCCCGATACGACATCGAACATCGCCGGGGGCGAATGGTCGCCCTATGGCCATTTCGAGCGCGACGCGGTGACGCCCGAATGGCGCGTGCAATATCGGGCGGCGCGCGATTACAGCTGGCGGCGCTTTCAGATCATGGTCGGCGAGGATTATGGCGTCCGCTGGCTGCCCGTCCATGCCGAGGGCGCACCGCGCGCCGCCAGCCCCTATCGCCCCGGCGAACAGGCGCTCGCGCCGGGCGACCATCCCTTCCCGGTCGAACGGGTCAACCGCTTCGAGACGATGTTCATCGAAACGGGTCGCTATCTGCGCCAGCTCATCCGTGACGTGCAGATGGCGGGCGGCGCGGTCCGCATCCGCAAGCTCGCGGACCGCGCCGAGCTGGCGACGCTCCCCGAAACGCTGATCTTCAATTGCACCGGGCTCGGGTCGCGCGCCATGCTGGGCGACATGGATCTCCGCCCCGCGCGCGGCCAGCTCGCGGTGCTCGCGCCGCAGCCCGATGTCCGCTACGCCTTCACGGGCAATGCGGGCTATATGTTCCCGCGCCCCGACGGCATCATTCTTGGCGGCACATTCGAGCTCGACCAATGGTCGACGGCGCCCGTGGAGGCCGACATCGCACGCATCCTCGCGTCGCATCGCGCGCTGTTCGGCGGTTTCCATTGCCCGGCTTGATCTCGGCCAAGCCGATCCCATCTAGCGGCCTCATCGATTTCTCTTTGCTGGAACCCTCCGACATATGAACAAGGATTTGACCCCGAAGGCGATCGTCGCCGCACTGGACACGCATATCATCGGCCAGGATGCGGCGAAGCGCGCGGTCGCGGTGGCGCTGCGCAATCGCTGGCGCCGCCAGCAGCTGCCCGCCGAGCTGCGCGACGAGGTGACGCCCAAGAATATCCTGATGATTGGCCCCACCGGCTGCGGCAAGACCGAGATTTCGCGCCGCCTCGCCAGGCTTGCCGACGCGCCCTTCATCAAGGTCGAGGCGACCAAGTTCACCGAGGTCGGCTATGTCGGCCGCGACGTCGAACAGATTGCGCGCGATCTTGTCGAGGAGGCCGTGCGGCTGGAAAAGGACCGCCGCCGCGATGCCGTGCGCGCCGCCGCCGAAGAGGCCGCGATGGAACGGCTGCTCGACGCGCTCACCGGCAAGGGCGCAAGCGAGGCGACGCGCCAGAGCTTTCGCCAGCGCATCCGCGAAGGCCATCTCGACGACAGCGAAGTCGAAATCGAGGTCGCCGAAGCGCCCGGCCTGAACTTTGAACTGCCCGGCCAGCCGGGGCAGATGAGCATGATCAACCTGTCCGACATGCTCGGCAAGGCGATGGGCGGCCTCCCCAGGAAGCGCCGCAAGATGAAGGTGATCGACGCCGCGACGCGGCTGATCGAGGAAGAGCAGGACAAAAGGCTCGACCAGGACGATGTCGCGCGCGTCGCGCTCGCCGATGCCGAGGCGAACGGCATCGTCTTTCTCGACGAAATCGACAAGATCGCGGTCAGCGACGTGCGCGGCGGCTCGGTCAGCCGCGAGGGGGTGCAGCGCGACCTCTTGCCGCTGATCGAGGGCACGACGGTCGCGACCAAATATGGCCCGATGAAGACCGACCATATCCTCTTCATCGCCAGCGGCGCCTTTCACGTCGCCAAGCCCAGCGACCTGCTCCCCGAACTCCAGGGCCGCCTGCCGATCCGCGTCGAGCTCGGCGCACTCACCGAAGCGGATTTCGTCCGCATCCTGAGCGAGACGAAGGCGGGCCTCCCCGAACAATATGCGGCGCTGCTCGGCACCGAGGGCGTGACGCTGAACTTCACCGACGACGCGATCGCGCGCGTCGCCAAACTCGCGGCCGAGGTGAATGAAAAGGTCGAGAATATCGGCGCGCGTCGACTTCAGACGATCATGGAACGGCTGGTCGAGGAGATCAGCTTCACCGCCGAGGATGCGCACGGCACGACGCTCGACATCGACGCCGCCTATGTCGACAAGCAGCTCGCCGATGTCGTGGGCGACACCGACCTCAGCAAATATGTGCTTTAAGGGGTAACGGCAGCTTTCTGCCGAAACCAAATCCTTATTCCATCGTCATCCCGGCGAAAGCCGGGATGACGGATAAGCTAATGGTGGGAAGCCACCCGACTCCGCCTTTCCCACACCTCTTCTCCAACCACCCGGGCCCCGCATCAACAAACCCAAACCGGCATCTTTTCCCCCGTCCATTTACCGAACTCCATTTGACTTTCGCGCGCCCGCAATGCGATGAACGGATGACACGGCCGATCTGGGTCAAACGGCCGGCACGGAGACAGCAATGACGGATGAGGACGTCGCCCCGCAGCAGGGCGAGCTGGCGATCACGCGCACTGGCGATCGGCTTCGGCTGGCGCGCGAGGCCGCGGGATTGTCGCTGGCCGACGTGGCGACGCGCACGCGCATCACCCAGCGCCATCTGGCGGCAATCGAAAAAAGCGATTTTTCGGAGCTTCCCGGCCGCACCTATGTCACCGGCTTCGCGCGCGCCTATGCCCGCGCGGTCGATCTGCCCGAGGCCGAAATCGGCGCGGCGATCCGCCAGGAACTCGAAGAGGATGAATATGGCGCGCGGCCGCTTTACGAGGCCTATGAGCCGACCGATCCCGCGCGCCTGCCGACCGCGCGGCTGACCTGGACGCTCGTGATCGTCACGCTGCTGCTCGCGTCGGCCTATGGCGTCTGGCGCTTTCTGTCGGTCGAACCCGACGAGGCGCTCATCGCCGCGCAGAACCGCGACGCCGACGCATCCGAAGCGCCCGAAAGCGCGGCGAGCACGGCGCCCGCGGCCAAGGCCGGCGGCTCGTCCGCCGACGTTGCAGCGAATGCCCCCGTCGTGCTGACCGGCCTCTCCGAAGTCTGGATCGGTTTCGATGATGCCGAGGGCAAGACCGAAAACTGGCGCACGCTCGACCCCGGCGAAACCTATGAAGTCCCACCCGCCTATATCGAGCGGTTCACGTTGCGCACCAGCATACCGCAAGCGCTGAAAGTCACTGTCGGCGGCCGCGACGTTGGCCCCGTCGGCCCCGCCGACACGCTGGTCAAGAATATCTCGCTGAAACCCGCCGACCTGATCGCGCGCGCCGGGGGAACGGGCGCACCGGGCAGCGCCGCGCCGACCCGCCCGCAGGGCTGATCGACCGGTCGGCCGGGCCGGTCGCCGCGGCAGCGCACCGAAATGGGTTTGCGCTGGCGCGGCTTCGCGCGTTATGGACGGGAAAACTGGTTAACGAGTGGGGACCGAAAAGCAGATGAGGATGCGTCAGATCTCTATCCTGGGAACGGCAGCGATCGCGCTGGTCGCGCCAGTTCCGGCCGCGACCCAGGACGCGGCGCTCGGCAAGCGCGTCGAGCGGCTCGAAAAGGAAATGCGGGCGGTCCAGCGCACCGTCTTCCCCGGTGGCAGCCCGACCTTTTTCGAGGGCGAGATCGCACCCGACAACACGCCTGGCGAGCGCGCGCGCGCCAATGCCCCCGTGATCGACCTGACCGCGCGCGTCGATGCGCTGGAGAGCCAGTTACAGACCTTGACGGGGCAGACCGAGCAAAACGCCTTTCAGCTGCGCGAGCTCGAAAAGAAGGTCGCCGCCTATAAGGCGGAGATGGACAAGCGTTTTGCCGACCCGGCGGCGACTGAAGACACGGCAACCCCCGCCAGCCTTGCACCCACGGTCAAGGCGCCCGCGGCTGCCACCGCGGCCGCGACTCCGGCCACCAGGCCGGTCAGCAAACCCGCGGCCAGGCCCGCCGGTCCCGACGCCGCCCGGCTCGCGCTCGTCAAGGCGGTCGAGGTTCCGGCGACGGGCAACGAGACCAAGGACGCCTATGACTATGGCTATCGCCTGTGGGACGCCAAACTCTATCCCGAGGCGCAGGCGCAATTGAAAAGCGTCGTCACCAAATGGCCGCAAAGCAGTTATGCAAGCTTTGCGCAGAACCTCCTCGGCCGTGCCTATCTCGACGAAGGCAAGCCCAGCCTTGCGGCGGTCGCCTTCTACAATAATTACAAGGACCGCCCCAGCGGGCCGCGCGCGCCGCACAGCCTGATGTACATGGGCGTGGCGCTCGACCGGCTCGGCCGCAAGGCCGACGCCTGCAAGGCGTTCCGCGAGCTTGACGAAGTCTATGGCGACAAGGCGCCGCAGGATGTCCGCACCGATGCTGCCGCCGCAAAAGCAAAAGCAGGCTGCTGAGCGCGACGTCGCGGGGCGCCTTGCCGGCGACCTCGCCGCGCTGCTCGGCGCCGACTGGCATCGGCTTCATTATGGCGTCGCGGTGTCGGGCGGACCCGACAGCATGGCGCTGCTCTGGATGATGGTGTCGCTGCTGCCCGGCCAGGTCTGGGCAGCGACGGTCGATCACGGTCTGCGCAAGGGGTCCGACGACGAAGCGCGCATGGTCGCCGCCTTCTGCGCGCGCGAACATATCCCGCATTCGACGCTGAAACCGCCCACCCCGATCCGCGGATCCTTGCAGGCAGCAGCGCGCACCGAACGCTATCGCCTGCTCGAACAATGGCGCGAGGTGCATGCGCTCGACCATATCGCCACGGCGCATCACGCCGACGACCAGCTGGAAACGATCGTCATGCGGCTCAACCGCGCGAGCGGAGTCGGCGGGCTGGCGGCCATCCGCGCGACCAACGGCGCGGTTCTGCGTCCGCTTCTCGGCTGGCGGCGCGGCGAACTGGTCGAAGTCGCGCTCGACAATGATCTGCCCTTCATTGACGATCCCTCGAACAGCGACGACCGTTTCGATCGCGCACGGCTGCGCCATGCGCTGCGTTCGCAGACCGTGCTGGATCCCGTGGCGGCGGCGAAATCGGCGGCCTGTCTCGCCGAAGCCGACGAGGCGCTCGATTGGGCGGTTGAGCGACTGATCGCGGGCTGGCCCGACGCTTCGGACCTTGCCGTGATCCGCGACGAAGCCTATCCGCCCGAGCTGTTTCGCCGCGTCGTCGCGCAGCGGCTGCGCGCCAATGCGCCGCAACTGGCGCTGCGCGGCGCCGCGCTCGACGGGGTGATCGCCGCGATGCGCGCCGGGCGGCGCGCGATGGTCGGCGCGCTCCTGATCGATGCCGTACGCGGGCCCGATGGGACGATCTGGCGCATTTCCGCGGCGCCGCGCCGGAAAACCGGGGCCCTGGCTCCGAAAAAGACCTGATTGCCTCATTGTCATTTAACCCGATTATCCTATCTTGTTCGGATAGGAGCGCAGCGCTTGCGCCGTTGAGGAAAGAATCCGAATGCAGGACGACAAGGAACCACAGGGCAACCCCTGGATGAAGAGCGTGATGATCTGGAGCGGCATCCTGCTCGCCATGCTCCTCGTCGCCTCGATGTTCGGCGGTGCCGCACAACCGGTCGGCAACCCGCTCGCCTATTCGGAGTTCCGCCAGAAGGTCGAGGAAGGCAGCGTCAAGGAGGTGATCCTGTCCGAGGACAAGGTGACCGGCACGCTCGCGAACGGCGACCGCTTCACCGCCAATGTCGTGCGCGACCCCGATCTGCTCAAGATGCTCAACGACAATGGCGTCAAATATGACGGACAGCCGGCCGAAACGCCTAACTTCTGGATGTATATGCTCGTCCAGTCGCTGCCTTTCCTGCTGATCCTCGGCATCGCCTTTTTCGTCTTTCGCCAGGTGCAGAAGAACAACGGCTCGGGCGCGATGGGCTTTGGCAAGTCGCGCGCCAAGATGCTCACCGAAAAGCAGGGCCGCGTGACCTTCGACGATGTCGCGGGCATCGACGAAGCGCGCGAGGAGCTCGAGGAAATCGTCGAGTTCCTGAAAGACCCCAGCAAATTTTCCAAGCTCGGCGGCCAGATTCCGAAGGGTGCATTGCTCGTCGGTTCGCCCGGCACGGGGAAGACCTTGCTCGCCCGCGCCATCGCGGGCGAGGCGGGTGTTCCCTTTTTCACCATTTCGGGGTCGGACTTCGTCGAAATGTTCGTCGGCGTCGGCGCGAGCCGGGTCCGCGACATGTTCGAGCAAGCCAAGCGCAACGCGCCGTGCATCGTCTTCATCGACGAAATCGACGCGGTCGGGCGCCATCGCGGCGCGGGCCTTGGCAATGGCAATGACGAGCGCGAACAGACGCTGAACCAGCTCCTCGTCGAAATGGACGGGTTCGAGGCGAACGAAGGCATCATCATCGTCGCGGCGACCAACCGACCCGACGTGCTCGATCCCGCGCTGCTGCGCCCCGGTCGCTTCGACCGTCAGGTCGTCGTGCCGCGTCCCGACATCGAAGGCCGCCAGAAGATACTGGAGGTTCACACGCGCAAGAAGCCGCTGGCGCCTGACGTCGACCTGCGCCGCATCGCGCGCGGAACACCGGGCTTTTCGGGCGCCGATCTTGCCAATCTCTGCAACGAGGCGGCGCTGCTCGCGGCGCGCAAGGGCAAACGCCTGATCGCGTCGGACGAGTTTGAGGAAGCCAAGGACAAGGTCATGATGGGCGCCGAGCGCCGGTCGATGGTGATGACCGAGGACGAGAAGAAGGCAACCGCCTATCACGAGGCCGGCCACGCGCTGGTTTCGCTGCATGTCGAGGGCAATGACCCGCTTCACAAGGTCACGATCATTCCGCGCGGCCGCGCGCTGGGCGTGACGTGGAACCTGCCCGAACGCGACCGTTATTCGCAGAATATGAAGCAGATGAAGGCGCGTCTCGCGCTCTGCTTTGGCGGTCGCATCGCCGAACAGCTCATCTATGGCGAAGACGAGCTCAACACGGGCGCGTCGAACGACATTCAGCAGGCGACCGACATGGCGCGCGCGATGGTCATGGAATATGGCATGTCGGAAAAGCTCGGCTGGCTGCGCTACCGCGACAATCAGGACGAGGTGTTCCTCGGCCACAGCGTCTCGCGCGCGCAGAATATGTCGGAAGAGACCGCCAAGCTGATCGACGCCGAAGTCCGCCGCCTTGTCGAAGAGGGCGAAGCCGTCGCGCGCAAGGTGCTCACCGAGCATATCGACGAGCTGCACCTGCTCGCCGCCGCGCTGCTCGAATATGAAACGCTCTCGGGCGAGGAAGCGAAGCGCGCGATCAAGGGCGAGGACATCGGCCGCGAGGACGACGCCGACAAGCGCGGCGCACCCGTCAAGGGCCATGCGGGCGGCCTGCCGCAGATCAAGCGCAAGCCGCGCCCCTTCGGCGACGCCAACCCGCAGGGCGTATAGCTTTTAGGCCTGTCCGGTTCGATCCGATTGGCGGGGACCAGTTTCGGCACATGACCCTTCATGCGCGACTCCTGCTCCTCGGTCTTTGCGCGCCTCTTCTGTGCGCCATGGCGCCGGGCGACATGAGCGTCGCCGCCTTCCTGGCGCGTGCAGGATCGCTCGAGCGGCTGGGACCGCTGGCGCTTGCGACGCCGCAGGGTCTTCAGCTCAAGAATGAGGTGATCGCGGCCGGCAGGCGCTACAAGGCCCGCATCGACGCCGAGCGCCGCGCCGGCCGGAGGACGACCAGCTGTCCGCCCGAGTCGGGCAGCCTCTCTCCCGAACAATGGCTGGCGCATCTGCGCAGCTATCCGGCGCGCGTGCGTGGGCGGGTCAGCATCTACGCCGCATTCGACGCGCTGATGAAGAAACGCTATCCCTGCCCCGCCTGATCCGCCAGGGAGGCGGCAACGGACGAAGGAGCGATCATGCGATCCGGTAAAGCGTTGAACGGCCGCCTGGCACTGGTCCGATGCGAGCGCGCCGCGGCAGCGCTGCGCCCCGGCTTCATCAGAGCTTGATGACATGACGATCTATTGCGACGAATCGGGCGGGCTGAACGCCGGCGCGATGACCTTTTCGGCGGTGATGCTGACGGCTGAGGCCGCCGCCGACATCCACGCGCGCTTTCGCAGCGTCACCGGGCTGCGCGGCGAGCTCAAGGGCAGCCGCATCAGCCTCGTCGAACGCGCCTGGTTGCTCGAACTCTTCGACCGCGCGGGCGGCCGCGCATGGGTCGCGGTGGCCGAACGCGACCGGCTTGCGCAGAGCCCCGGTGGCACGCTGCCGAGCGACCTCGATCTTTATGCCGCGCTGCTCGACCTCGCGATCGGCCGCTGGCTGCCCGAAACGGGCGGCGTCTGCACCGACGTCGTGATCGACGACGGGCGCTACGATCCCGATATCCTCGGCCGTGTCCGCGCCGAGATCCAGGCGGGGCTGGGCCAGTGGGGCCGCGCCTCGCTCGCCGACAGTCGGCGAAGCGAAGGCGTCCAGATCGCCGACGTCATCGCCAACAGCCTGTTCAACATCGCCGTCAAATCGCCGCGCGCCCGCCGCATACGGACGATCCTGAATCCGCTGCTGGACACAAGGGCGATCCGCATCGCCAACCTCACCGCCATGCCATAGCAAAAGGGCCGCAGTTTCCTGCGGCCCCCTTGGCGATCCCTTCGCTTCGATCTATTCGAAGTCGCCACCGCCGCCGGCGGGGCTGCGCGGCGGCGCCGCCGCGGTCAGGCGCAGCGCCTCGGCCGAGCGGCTGATCGAGCTGATTTCATCGGGCGTATCGTCGTCGTCGACGACAACCTTCTGCATCGACCCGACGAGCGCTTCCTGCAAATCCTTCGGACGGATCGTCTGCTCGGCGATTTCGCGCAGCGCGACGACGGGATTCTTGTCGCGGTCGCGATCGACGGTCAGCTCCGAGCCGCCCGAGATTTCGCGGGCGCGATGCGCGGAGAGCAGGACCAGGTCGAAACGGTTGGGAACTTTGTCGACGCAATCCTCGACGGTAACGCGGGCCATGATATTTCCTTAAACGGGAGAGGCCAGCCCTGTGCGGGGCATGGCGGCAAGCGCTGCGCGCTAGCAGGCCCGGCTTCGTCTGTCAACGAACGCGCCGCCCTTGCGGCACGTGGCGATGCCGGCCTATGAGCGGACATGGCCGCCCCCTGCCCCACCGCCGATCCGATGCAAGGGCTGATGGCAGAGGTCGCGGAGCACCGGATCGAACTGATCTTCGACGGCGGCGAACGGCTGGCGCGGCTGATCGCGCTGATCGACGGCGCCGCACGCAGCATCGACCTGATCATGTATATCTTCGAGAATGACGCGGCGGGCCTCAGCATCCTGCGCGCGCTGACGGCGGCCGCGCGCCGCGGGGTGCGCGTGCGCGCGCTGATCGACAGCTTCGGGTCGGGCGACACCCCCGACGCCATGTTCAGCCCGCTGCGCGAAGCAGGCGGCAGCGCGACCTTCTTCTCGCGCCGCTGGCGCTCGACCTATCTCATCCGCAATCACCAGAAGCTGATCCTGATCGACGACGCCATCGCCATCACCGGCGGCTTCAACATCGCCGACGATTATCTGAGCCCGCCGCGCAGCGGTTGCTGGTTCGACATCGGCATGGTGATTGAGGGACCAAGTGTCGCGCGCGCGGCCGACTGGTTCGCCAAAATCCACGATTATACGGTCCGTCACGATGGCAAGCTCCTGATTCTGCGCCGCCTGATCCGCGAATGGCCGGTCGATGGCGGTCCGGTCTCCTGGCTCGTCGGCGGGCCGACACAGCGGCTGTCCCCATGGGCGCGCGCGGTGCGTGCCGATCTGGATGGCGCGCGCCAGCTCGACATGGCGATGGCCTATTTTTCGCCGGGACAAGGCCTGCTTCGCCGCCTCGGCCGCGTCGCGCAGCGGGGCCGTGCGCGCCTTGTCATGGCGGGCAAGTCCGACAATGGCGCGACGATCGGCGCCTCGCGCCTGCTCTATGGCTATCTGCTCCGCAAGGGAGCCGAGGTGTGGGAATATCGGCCGTGCAAGCTGCACATGAAGCTGATCGTCGTCGACGATGTCGTCTATATCGGCTCGGCCAATTTCGACGTGCGCAGCCTGTTCGTCAATGTCGAGCTGATGGTGCGGATCGCCGATGCGGGCTTTGCGGCGCAGATGCGGCGCTTCGTCGCGGACCTCCAGCCCGATTGCGAGCTTATCACGCCCGAGGCGCACAAGGCGCGCGCAGGCTGGTGGACGCGGCTGCGCTGGACGCTCGCCTGGTTCGTCGTCGGCGTCGCCGATTACACCGTGTCGCGCAAACTCAACTTCGGCCTCGGCGATCCCGACCCGGATGTTTAGACCCTGTTTCAGTGAGATTTAAGCGACGAGATCGTCCTTGACTGAACAGGCTGTGTGCTGCCGCGAAGGCGTGAGCCCCTCTCCGGCTGGCGCCATTTGGAACCGGCGGGAGATGGGCCCCCGCCTTAGCGGGGACACGGCAAGCTTATGACGCTTCGGTCACCGATTAGTCTTTTCGGTCACCGATTAGTCTTTCCAGCCCCAGAAGAGGAAACAGGGCGGGACATTCACCCACTCGAACGCATCGTCGATGCGCGCGAAATGCGCGGCCAGGAAATCACGCGCGCGGGCGCGGAACTGATAGACGAGGAAGGCGCCGCCGGGGCGCAAAATGCGGTGCGTCGCCGCGGCGATCGCTGGCCCGACCCCCGCGGGCAGCGTCGAAAAGGGCAGGCCCGACAGCACATAATCGGCGTGATCGAACCCGTGCGCGCGAACGATTGCCTCGACGTCCGCGGCCGAGCCGTGAACGGCGATAAAGCGGCTGTCGCGGATATCCTTCCGCAAATAATCGATGAAATCCTCGTTCGTGTCGATCGCGATCAAGGTTGCGTCGCCCGCCATCCGCTCGAGCACCGGGCGGCAGAAGGTGCCGACGCCGGGGCCATATTCGACGAACAATCTGGTATTCTTCCAGTCGACGGGTTTCAGCATGTGGCCGATCAGCGTCGGCGACGACGGCACGATCGATCCGACCATCACCGGATGCTTGATGAACCCGCGCACGAACATGCCCCACGGTCCGAAAAAGCGCTTCATCCCCTCGCGCAGTCGGCGGACCAGCGGGGCCTTGGTTTGTTGGGCCTGCGCCCGCGGATTGGTCATATTGGCTTTCGCGTTGTTGGGTCGGTCAATTGCGTGGCAAAATCAGGGGCGTCGCGCAAGGAAAGAGTCTGTCTTGACTCTGGACAGCGGGGCTTTGGCGTGTAGGGAGAAGCGGCACTATCGACCGGAAAACCAGGGGGCGGACATGGCGACGGCATCGCATTCCATTCCCCCCGACCGTATGGCGGTGCTGTTTGCGGTGATGCTGGTGGCGGCGGCGGGCAACACCGCGATGCAGTCGATCCTGCCCGCGATCGGCGCCAAATTGCACATCCCCGACGTGTGGGTCAGCCTGGCGTTCAGCTGGTCGGCGCTGCTCTGGGTGCTCACCGCGCCGCACTGGGCGCGCCAGTCGGACAGGCGCGGACGCAAGGCGCTGATGGCGCTGGGCGTGATCGGTTTCCTGTCGTCGATGGCGCTCTGCGGCCTCGTCCTGTGGTCGGGGCTTCAGGGCTGGCTCGCGGCGGGCATGACCTTCATCCTCTTCGCGCTGTTCCGCAGTCTCTACGGCGGGCTGGGCTCCGCCGCGCCGCCGGCGGTACAGGCCTATGTCGCCGCGCGCACCGATCCCGAACAGCGCACGCAGGCGCTTTCGCTCGTCTCCTCCTCCTTCGGCCTCGGCACGGTGATCGGCCCCGCGGTCGCGCCCTTCTTCATCCTTCCTATCGTCGGTCTCGCGGGGCCGCTGCTCATCTTTGCGCTCATCGGGCTCGCCGTGCTCATCGCGCTGCGCTGGCGCCTTCCCAACGACGTCCCGCGCTTTGCCGCGCGCGGCTCGATCATGTCCTATCCGACCACTGGCGCCGCCTCGCAAGCCGCCACGGACGAGGAGGAGGTCGAAGAAGCGCAATCCCCCGACGGAGGCACGCCGTTGTCCGAGCCGTTGCGCTGGACCGACCGGCGCGTCCGGCCCTGGCTGCTCGCGGGCTTCCTCGGCGGGCAGGCGCAGGCGATGGTGCTCGGCGTGATCGGCTTTCTGATCCTCGACCGGCTCAACCTGCGGATGCGTCCCGACGAGGGCGCGGCGATGACCGGAATCGTGCTGATGGCGGGCGCCTTCGCAACCTTGCTCTCGCAATGGGGGCTGATCCCGCTGCTCAAAATGTCGCCGCGCACCGCGGTGCTCGGCGGCGCAGCGCTCGGCGGCGCGGGGACGCTGCTCACCGGCTTTTCCTACGATTTTCACGGCATCATCATCGGCTTCGCGCTCGCCTCGCTCGGCTTCGGGCTGTTCCGTCCGGGGTTCACCGCCGGCGCGTCGCTCGCCGTGCCGCGCCGCGACCAGGGCGGGATCGCGGGGATGACCGCCTCGATCAACGGATCGGCCTATATCGTGTCCCCCGCGATCGGCGTGCTCGTCTATAACTGGCACCCCATCGTGGCCTATGGCCTGATGGCGAGCTTCTGCGGCTGGCTCGTGCTCTGGGGCTGGTCGGCGCTGCGGCTCGACCGGCCTGATACATAGCGAACGACGCCAGCATATAATTCGTCATCCCGGCGCAGGCCGGGATGACATGCGCGCTCAATCGCGCGGCTCCTCATGCTTATGGTCGCGGACGGGCTTCAGCATCCCCGGCGCGAAAAAGCCGATGGGGTCGACGCTCATCGCCTTCTGCTTGATCTCGCCCTGGATTTTTTCATAATCCTTCTCCATCGCCTCGGTGACCGAGGCGCGCGTATCCTTGAGCGCGCTCTCGAAATCGGCCATCGTCACGACCTCGCTCGTCATCGACCGCTTGAGCGCGGCCAGTCCCGCGCGACGCACCAGATCCTCCAGGTCCGCGCCGGTGAAACGGTCCGCGCGTGCCGCCAGCGCACCCAGATCGACATCCTCCGCCAGCGGCATCTTCGCCGTGTGGATTTCCAGTATCCGTCTGCGACCGCCCGCATCGGGCACCGAAACATAGATCAGCTCGTCGAGCCGTCCGGGGCGCAGCAAAGCGGGGTCGATCAAGTTCGGGCGATTGGTCGCGCCGATCACGACGACCGATTGCATCTCCTCGATCCCGTCCATTTCGGCCAGGATCGTGTTGACGACGCGCTCGGTCACCTGCGGCTCGCCCGACGTCCCGCTGCCGCGCGCCGGAACCAGGCTGTCGAGTTCGTCGATGAAGATGATCGTCGGCGCGACCGCGCGCGCGCGCGCGAACAGCCGCGCGATCTGCTGCTCGCTCTCGCCATACCATTTGGACAGCAGGTCCGACGATTTGATCGCGATGAAATTGGCGTCCGATTCGCGTGCCGCCGCCTTGGCGAGCAGGGTCTTGCCGGTGCCCGGCGGGCCATAGAGCAGGAAACCCTTGGCCGGGCGAATGCCCAGCCGCCGGAAGGCTTCGGGATGCTTCAGCGGCAATTCGATGCCCTCGATCATCTTGTCGCGCGCGGCGTCCAGCCCGCCGATGTCGCTCCAGCGCGTCTTGGGCGCCTGCACCATCACCTCGCGCATCGCCGACGGCTGGACGCGCTTCAGCGCATTGTTGAAATCGGCGCGCAGCACACTGAGTTCGTCGAGCACCTCGGGCGGGATCGTCCCGTCCTCGAGGTTCAGCCTGGGCATGATTCGCCGCACGGCCTCGATTGCCGCCTCGCGCGTCAGCGCGGCCATGTCGGCGCCGACGAAGCCAAAGGTGGTGCGCGCCAGCTCGTCGAGGTCGACATCCTCGCCCAGCGGCATCCCGCGCGTGTGAATCCCCAATATCTCGCGCCGTCCCTTTTCATCGGGGACGCCGATCACGATCTCGCGGTCGAAGCGGCCGGGCCGCCGCAGGGCTTCGTCGATCGCGTCGGGGCGGTTGGTCGCCGCGATCACGACGAGGTTGGTGCGCGGCTCCAGCCCGTCCATCAGCGTGAGCAATTGCGCAACGAGGCGCTTTTCGGCCTCGCCCTGCACCTGTCCGCGTTTCGGCGCGATCGAATCGATCTCGTCGATGAACAGGATCGACGGCGCGGCCTTGGCCGCCTGCTCGAAAATATCGCGCAGCCGCTTTTCGGACTCGCCATAGGCGCTGCCCATGATCTCCGGCCCGTTGATGAGGAAGAATTGCGCCTCGCTCTCGTTCGCGACCGCGCGCGCGAGCCGCGTCTTGCCCGTTCCCGGCGGGCCGTGCAGCAGCACGCCGCGCGGCGGATCGACCCCCAGGCGGCGGAACAGCTCGGGATAGCGCAGCGGCAGCTCGACCATCTCGCGCAGCTGGTCGATCGTCTCACCCAGGCCGCCAAGATCGTCATAGGTGACGTCGGTGCGGCGCGCGTCGTGCGGCTCCTGATATTCGGGGAGAAGTTCGACCTCGGTATTCTCGTCGATCGTGACGACGCCCTTGGGGCTCGCCGACACGACGAGCAGCCGCACTTCGGCCAGCGCATAGGCCGGCGCATTGAGCATCTGGCGCAGCTGTGGCGGCATGTCGCCCGCCGACACGCGTTGCTGCCCCGCGGTCGCCACCGTATCGCCCGCGACGAGCGGACGACCGAAAAAACTGCGCTTCAGCGCGTTCGCCGAACCTTGCAGCCGCAGATTCTCCTGCGCGGGCGCAAAGACGACCCGCGTTGCCGCGCGTGTTTCGACGCGGCTCAGAACCACCACATCGCCCGCGCCCGCTCCGGCGTTGGCCCGCTGCAGCCCATCGAGGCGGATGACGTTCAGGCCCTCGTCCTCGGGATAGGGGGCGACGACGCGCGATGCCGTGTCGCGCTTGCCGCTGATCTGCACGATGTCGCCTTCGCTGACGCCCAGCGCGGCCATCGCCGCGCGCGGAATGCGCGCGATTCCGCCGCCGCTTTCCTCGGCGCGGGCGTTCGCAACCTGCAATTTGACCTGTTTTTCTTTTACCGCTGCATCGGCCAAGGCGTGTCTCCCGCAAAATGGTCAGAATGCCGAAGATAGGAGGCCGGTTCCCGATTTGCGACCCCCCGGCGCCCGGCGATTCATGCCGCAGCGCACAAAACTATGGCATGTCCCGCGCGCCCATGTCATCAACCGCGGTCGTTATGCCTCGCCTTCCTCCCCTCAGCAGCATGGAAGCCTTTCTGGAGGTTGCCCGTCACGGCACGGTCAAGGCGGCCGCGATCGAGCTCGGCCTGTCGATGCCCGCGTTGTCGCGGCGCATCCAGACGCTCGAACATGTCGTCGGGCGGCCCCTCTTCAACCGCCACCATCATGGGCTCAGCCTGACCGAGACGGGGCGTACGCTCCAGGGACAGCTTTCGCCGATTCTCGACGAGCTGCGCGCGGTCATCGCCCAGGCGGGCAGCCCAAATGCCTTGCTGCGCCTGCACCTCAACGTCCTGCCGCTTTTTGCGCAGCAGCGGCTGTTCCCGCGTTTGCCCGAGCTGAGGCGCCAGCATCCCGAACTGCATATCGACATCGACACCATGTCGCATGCCGAGGCGCGGCTGGGCGACGGCATCGACGCCGCCATTGCGCTCGCGCGGTCGATCGACCCGGCGCTCTACGCGGCGCGGCTCGATCAGGACAAGGTGTTCCCGATCGCCGCGCGGACGCTGACCGACGGCGACCGGCCGATCACCGTGCCCGAGCAATTGCAGCGGATGACCGTGCTTTTGCACCGCGAAATGCCCGAAACCTTCAGCGAGTGGAAAAAGGCGATCGGCATGCCCTATCTCGAACCCGCGGGGATCGACTATTTCGATTCGGGGCCGCTGATGCTCGAGGCCGCGGCGCAGGGCATCGGCATCGCCTTCATGCACGGCCATCATTTCGACGATGCGCACGACCCGCGGCTCGTCCGCCTGTTCGACTATGACGTCGACAGTCCCTACAGCTACTGGTTCGTCTGCCGCCCGCGCGCGCTGCGCCAGCCGGCGGTAAAGCTGTTCCACGACTGGCTGCTCGCGGCCAGAATCTGACGCTCCGACTATCGCAATCCAGGGGAAATGGTGCTGCTGGACAGGATTGAACTGTCGACCTCGTCATTACCAATGACGCGCTCTACCACTGAGCTACAGCAGCAACCGGGCCGCCGTGCAAAGCGATGCGCACGGGGCAGGCGCGGCCTATGGCGGGGCGTCCTTCGCCTGTCAAGGTGCGAGGCTTGACGATCGGATGATTTCGCGGGCATGCCGCATTCGTGAGCAAGACGCCCTCCCCCGCCGATCTCGAACGCGAACGCCGTCTGGCGGAGGCGCTGCGCGAGAACCTGCGCAAGCGCAAGGCGCAGGCGCGCGGGGCGAAGGGCGAAACGCCGCCTAAAGACTGACCGTCACCGTCACATCGTCGCCCTCGGCCAGCCCCTCGGCCTTGCGCACCGCGGCCTTGACGGGAAGCAGCCAGCCACCGCTTTCCCTGTGCGGAAAGACCGAAGTGGTCCAGCTGGTGTCGCCGATCGTCGCGCGCACCTTGGCCGATCCGAACCCGCGCCGCCCGTCGAGCCATTGTCCGCCGATCGCCGCCAGCCGGATGCCGTCGGCCGCCTCGCCCGCGATGGTCACGAAATGCCACGCCCCCGGCGAGGTCACCGATTGCCAGCGCCACAGCGGCGTCGTGACGGTGAAGGATTCCACCCGCGCTAACCCGCTCGTGTCGAGCGACGTCGAGACACCCAGCGTCGGTGCCCGCCATCTGGGCATCTCGACTTCGCTCGATGCAAACGAATTATCTGCGTCATTTCACTGCCGCCCGAACCGGCACCGGAATGTTACAGATGTCGGCGCCGCCCGCGGGTTTTATGAAAAAGGGATCGCGGCGATTGGCGCGCGCATCGGCATAACGCGCAAAGCTCTCGCTCTCGGTCGACAGATATTCGAATCGCGGCCGGTCGGCCTGCGGCAAATCGGTGGCGAGGCGAATCGATGCGATCGGCACCCGCTCCGCCTCCTCCTCGTAAAAGCCGAGCGCGCCTGTTCCGCGCGGCAGGCTCGACAGATGCTCGATCCCCTCGACGACGCGGCCGACGAGCGCGATATTGCGGTCAAGATGCCGCGGCGCATGGCCGATGACAGTATAAAGTTCGGCGCCGCTGCCGGTATCGGGCGACAGATTGCGGCCGACGCCGACCATGCCATAGCAATGAATGGCCCAGCCTGACCGACCGTCGTTGCTGCCAAAAGGCCACCCGAGAAAAAAACTATGCTTCTTAGCATAGGCATCCGGATGATCGACCCAAACCCAGCCCGGCGAGTATCCGCTCCAAAACATCGGTGGCGTTTTTCCGTCGGAAGGAACGCTACCGCCTGTGCCTTTTGTCGCGGTAACATATTCGCGCTCCGACACCTTCGCCAATCCCGCGGGGAGCGGCTTCTTCTCGGTCGCATCGCCCCACTGGACGACATAATTGTCCTGCACCCGGTTGATGCTCGTCCCGTCCCACCAATGCGCGGCGGCGAGCTTGCGGATGTTGCCGATCCATCCCTGGCTGAAGGGCGCGGGCATCAGCTGGATGACGACGCGGCGCGGCTTGCCCGCGCTATCGGGCGCCAGCTCCATCACCAGCAGGTCCGATGGCGCGATCGCGATCCAGTCCGCTGCGGGCGCCGCGGCGACGATTTCGCCCGGCGACGGCGGCGCGGGCGGCGCGTCCTCAGCAGCAGCGGGAGCGATGAGAGCGAGGGCCGCAACGGCGGCGAGCAGGCGATGGTTCATACGTCCTGTCTGCCACGCCCAACCGGCTTGCGAAAGCCCCGCCAACCGACTAGGGCGCGCCTTCCAGTGCGAATTGGTTCGGCACCCGATTCACGCTCCGTGCTTCGCACGAAACGACCGGGTGCATGATGCGGAGCGGTGGCCGAGTGGTCGAAGGCGCTCGCCTGGAAAGTGAGTATACGTCAAAAGCGTATCGAGGGTTCGAATCCCTCCCGCTCCGCCATTCCATCATAAGTTATTGATATAAAATAGATTTTCCTCCAGTCGCAAGCCCGGATTTCCGGTCCTTTCCCGTGCCATTCGCACCCCGGAGATCTGGCCAGATTCGGGGGCTTCTGGACTTCTGCCGCATTTTTCTCTCGGCGCCTTTTGCGTGCTACCAAGTCAGAACCCGCTGCCCCGGAGTAATCCGGAGCCGGACAATAGGTGAGCCGTCCCCGTCGGTCGGCGGGGACGGCATTAATTTGGTCTGATCGCGATTAACGCCGTTCCGATATTCCGAGACGCCGCCGCTGTTCGGTCCAGCTCAACGGGATGGCATCGGATTGCGTCAGCCGCTTGGTGTCGATGTGCGGCGGTGCTTTCCCATCGACGATCCGCGCGACGATGGCGGGATCGAGAAAGGCAAGCCGGATGACGCGCGTGATCCAGGAGGGGGTAACGCCTTCGGCCCTCGCGATTTCACTGATGGTGAGACCTGGCTCGTCGACCAGTCGGTTCCACCAGCGATGTGCTTTCGCGATGGTCGAGATCAGACCGCCGTCCGGCTCCCGCTCGTTGGCGGCGCGGCCATTGTCGAGCATCATCCGCATCGCCCGGCCGGAGCGCTTCACGATGGCGGGCACGACGATCGGCTGGAAGGAAGCATCCGAAGGAATGGGAATACCGAGATGCTTGCCCAGGCCGGAGGGATTAAGCTGGATCCGGACCTCGGCGGGCATGATGTCGATCCGGCTGATCAGGTCGCGCAGGAACAACTGAACGGCTGCCGCTCGCGAATCTCGCAACCTCTCGACCAGCACGCCACCCTGCTGGCCAATCATACCGATGTCATGTCCGTTGGGCAGGCGCGCGCCGATGATCTCGAACAGGCTGACAGGATCGGACAGCAGACCGCACAGGCGATCAAGGACCAGCCGCTCGATCTCTTTTGCGGGTACCCGCATTCCGCCGCCGCGAGGACCACCGGCGTTCCTGACGAGTGAACGGCTGACATAGTAGCGATGGCGAACCTGTCCCTTGTTGGCGTGTGTCGATATCAGAGGTTCGCCCCGATCGTCGAAAAGCAGTTGGGACAGCAATGAAGGGTGACGGGCTGACGGAGCCGAGCGCGGGCCGCCTCCATGTTCGAGGAGCTGGTGTTGCGCTCTGTCCCACAATTCCCGGTCGATGATCGGAGGATGCAGACCCGGATAGCTGGTGTCGCCATGGCGGATGCGGCCGATGTAGATCGGATTGCGCAGGATGGCGTGGATTTCGCTGCGAATGAACGGCTTGCCCCCGAAGGTCCGATCGCCCTTCATCGACAGGCGAACCGGTTTGCGGGTCCCATCCGCTTCCAGGCGATTGACCACCGCGCGGACGCTGCCGAGTTCCACATAGCTCTCGAAGATGAAATGGATAAGCCCGGCATGCTCCTCGGCGATCTCAAGCGTGCGACCATTTGGCTTGTAGCCCAGAGGGACGACCCCGCCCATCCACATGCCCCGCCGCTTCGACGCGGCGAGCTTGTCGCGGATGCGCTCTGCGGTCACCTCGCGCTCGAACTGCGCGAAGGACAGCAGCATGTTGAGGGTGAGACGCCCCATGCTCGTGGTTGTGTTGAACGACTGGGTGACGGACACGAAGCTGGTTCCGGCCTTGTCGAAGGCCTCGACCAGCCTGGCGAAGTCGAGCAGTGAACGGGTTAGCCGGTCGACCTTGTAGACCACCACGATGTCGATCCGGCTAGCGGCGATGTCGGTAAGCAGACGTTGGAGCGCCGGCCGCTCCAGCGTGCCGCCCGAGATGCCGCCGTCATCGTAACGCGCGTCGATCAGCGCCCATCCCTCGCTTGCCTGGCTGGCGACATAGGCGGAGCAGGCGGCGAACTGCGCGTCGAGCGAGTTGAATTCCTGCTCCAGCCCTTCCTCATGCGACTTGCGGGTGTAGATCGCGCAGCGGACCTGCTTCATTTGACTGGGTCTCGCTTGGACCGGAAGCCGAAAAAGGCAGGCCCCGACCATTGTGTGCCGGTGATGGCGCGGGCGACCTGGCTGAGGCTGCGCCATTCCCTGTTATTCCAGTGGATCACGCCTTTCTCATCCATGGTCACCACATGGGTGACGCCTTTCCAGACGCGCATGAGCCGCATGCCCGGCAGGATGGAGGTTCTCGGGTTCCCGGTGGCAACGGTTTCGCGCAGCCGGCGGCGTGTTGCGTTGGAGAGGCCGCCCATCGCCTTCTCCTGAAATCGATGGGCCAGCGCCAACCGGAGGAGACCGGCGCTGACTTTGGGCGGCGGCGTCCGGTGCCGCCGCCGCCACGTCTCGCGAAGTTCCTCGAGTTCCATGACCTCGAGCTCTCCGATCCATGCCTCGTGATCGCGGAGCTTCGGCATCAGCCCACGATCCTCCAGGCACGAACGCCATCGACCTTCTCGCTGGTGATGCCACGTCCCTTCTTGCGCAGGCCGGTGAGTGCAGCGCGTACCGTGTGCGGCAGCCAGCTTGTGTCAGCCGTGAGATCATCGAGCGTGGCGCCGCCCTCGCGGGAGAGCAGGTCGATCAGCAGAGCGGCCTTGGTTCCAGCCCGAGTTGGTGTCGGATCGGTGACCTGAGGAGTGGCCTTCGCATCAACAGCTTCGACGTCGGTCGCCAGCGCGGGAGACTCCTCCGCGCCGATCGCGGTTCGGCCAGCTTCGGTAATGGTGACACGCTCCCCCACCTTCGCGACGAGCTTGCGCCGGACAAGTGAGCTGATCGCCGCCTTCAAACGCTCTTGATCAGCCGAGACGCTGTCCGGCGCGGGCAGCAGGCCGCCATCCGCGCGATTGCTGGCGGCAGAGAGCAGGATGAGCTGCAGGTCATTAAGCTTGATAGTCATGAGTGGTGTCTCCTTCGACATAGAGCGACATCGCGCCGCTCCCACCACCCATGGCCCCGCCGGTCAGCCGGTCGGGGCGGCGGCCGTCCAGCCGGCCGCGATTCATGACGGCAGCAATGCTTCGTTCGTCCGCGAAGTCGAATGGAATGTGCGAGTGTGCTGGAAAAGCTGCGTCTGGACTTCGGCGATCGGCTAAGGCTTGGTCGGGCCATGTCCGGAGACGTCGAAACTCGCCAAGAAGCTATCCGCCGATTGTTCTATCTCGTGACCATTGCCGCCGAGGACGCGGCGGCATTGGCGGTCGAGGGACAGTCGAGAAGCTTGTCACCGGACCACGCGAAGGCTTCTGCGGCAACTCTTCGGGAACTGGGCATGAGGATTGACATTCTCTCATCGGCTATCCCGGAATTGATTGAGGATGTCGGAAATGGAGATGAGACGGCTTAGCCACCGCAGTCTTTGGAGCGCAAAACGAAAAAAGCTGTCGTTCCAATCCGACGATATCATCCTCAGCAACGTGCCACAATGTCGACCATCAGATGCGGAAAAGGGCGCTCGCGAAAGCAGATGTTCGCTCCAACTGGGATGTCACGAGGTCCTACCACATAAGCACGTTTCCCTTGGAACGGTCGGATCGCTGTCAGCGCAGCAGATCGGGCAGGTCGTAGAGGAGCCTCAACGCGTCGGACCAGCCGACGTCGGAGAACAGGCGTAGGATTTCGACAAGCGCGGCACGGCGGTTGTCGTCCTCGAAGATCGAGCGATGATCGGCGATATAGCGAGTCACCATCCGCACGATGACTGGAGCCGCCAGGCTTTCGTGATGATAACCTTCGCGCGCCGCCGATCCTGTCAACAGCGCATGCAGCGCATCGAAAACGCCAGCGGGATCGCCGGGGATCAAAAACTCATAGAGTTCGACCAGATGGTGGTGCGTCGACGGTTCATGCGATGCCGCCAAAAGCGCCAGAACTAGGCGATAGTCGTCGAGGAACCGCCGCATCGTTTCCGCCGACATCAGACCCAACGCGGCTTCGCGATTGTCGGCATGCGCACCCGAGCCGAAATAGAGCTGGTTCATCAGATGCCCGATGATCGACTCTGCGGCTCGATAGGTCGCAACGGCAGTATCGCGCGCGTCGCCCTCGACCTGACCCTGCGTCACGGCGGCATGGCTGGCGGCCGCTGCTGCGGAACAGGCCTCTAATATGATCATGGCTGCCTGCTGTGAGCGATCGGACAGACCCACGTCGCATTCCTCGCCGCTCGCATAGCGCGTGAAGAACGCGCCGCGCAGCATCGACAGGAACGAGGTGAGATATTCGCGATGCGCGGCCGGATCGCCGGCCCAGGCGGTCAGCCAATCGAGCGCGACCGGCTCTTCCTGCCAGCACCAGAGCTGCGCGGTCACGCCGCCGAGCTGCTCGGCGACCTTGTCGCGCCCCGGCTTGTCGTCGCGCTCGATCGTCTCGCGACGGGCGCGAACGATCTCGATGATCGACTTGCACTTCTCGACATCGCGCCAGGTGAAGCGCGGAATGACATAGTGCAGGAAGGAACTCAGAACCCCGGTATGCGGCTCGTCGCGGGCGATGCGTTCAGCCAGCTCCCACATCTTGGGGAGTGCGATGCGGCTCAGCACTTGTATGCTCTGCGCGGCCTGCAAACGGACCTGCGGCACGGGGTCGGCGAGGATCGCGTCGAACATCTCGACGATCTCGCCATGGGCTTCGCCAAAGCGATCGGCGAGCGAGACATAGGCGTCGGCCGCATAGACGCGGACTTCCCAATTGCCCCAGCTCAGGCTCGAATTCTCGTCGCCACTCTCCTTGGTCTCCGGAAAGCGGCTCGCCCACAAACGGCGGAGCACGGCGAGTAGCTGCTCCATCGACGGCATGCCGTCGACGCCCGGCGCGTAGGCCGCCGCGCCCGCGATGCGCTCGACCGCATTGCTGATATGCCCCCAAACCGGTTGCTCGACCTTGGCGTCCAGAGCAGCGGCATTGGCATCCCAGAATGCGAGCGTCTCGACAGCCGCAGCCCACAGCTCTGCGAACGCGGCACCTTCACTGGCGGACGGTGTCGCCTGCACCTTCTCGTAAAGCGCCTCGGATAGGGCTAGCATCTGCGCGTCGATGCCCTCGTCGACGTCGACGCCTTCGCCCGCGAGCAGGCTGCGCGTGATACCGCGCGAGGATCCCCAGCTTACCGTCATCGACCGGGTCGGCGGATTACCGGCGAGGTCTCCAGCCGCGTCCAGTTCATCGCGGAAGGCGCGCATCGCCTCGGTGGCAATCGCTTCCGCATCGACCAGCGACAGCCAGCGGCTCAGCGTGCGCCGCCACCAGCGTTGCTCGTCCTCGTCGCTGAAAAGATCAGATCGCAGCGCTTGCGCTTCGAACGCCGCACGCTCATCTAGAGTGCGCGAGGGATAGACCGCCGCCAAGAACCGCACCGCTTCGCGGACGATGTCTTCGTGCGCCAGGATCGTGACGTTGCTGGCGAACGGCCAAAGCAGGTCGCCGACCTCATCCACGCGCTCGGCGCCAACGCCCAAGATCCGCGTCCATATGGCCGGTCCCGCATAATCGCTCGCGGCCGCCTCGACCGTCGTGGCGAACGCCTCGGGCGCGCAGCCCCGCAGGTGTGCGACCAGGTGCGCCAGAACGTCGTCGTCTTGGGTGCCGTGACGGCCCTCAGGGTCGTCCCACGCGTCAAACGTATAGTCGCGGCCCAAAAGATCGAATGGCGCGCGGTCTTCGATCGCCACCCGTTCGCGATCATCGCCGAGCGGCATCGCACGGTCGGTGTCGCCGAGCGCCGCTTCGACGATCGCGCGCGTGCCGAGCGACACCGACAGTTCCAGCAGCCGGGTTACGCGCCGGCCGAGATCATAGCGACAGCTCTGATAATCCTGCCGGCGGTTCGACGAGAGCGGCATGATGCGGCTCACCTGCCCGCCGAAGTGGGAGGTACTGTCGTCGGTTATGTTGGACGAATAGAGCATACGGTATATTTCGATCGCGAAGTCGGGATCGGTCCGAGCGATTGGCATGATCTGTTCGGAGAGCCAGCGGGCTTCGCGATCGGCATTGGCCGAGAAATGCGGTTCGCGCAGAATTCGGTCGAGCAACGCGCGCGATGCGGGGGGATCGGAGGCGAAGCTTTTCCCGACAAAACGGATCGCACTGGTCGAAGTCTGCTGCATCGGCGGATCGGCCGCCCAGGCAAAGGCGAGCAGCGCCCGCGACGCGCGCCCGAACACCTCAAGCAACTCGGTTTCGGCGAGGTCGGCCTTTTCGAACAGCGTATGGAGCAGGAAGCGCGTCGCATCAGACAGATCGCGCGATCCGGTGGCGATTGCCGCATCGGCGATGTGTGCCCAAGCGATCGCCTCGCTTGCCACCACGCTACCGGCCAAGTCGACCGCAAGCCCGACAAACCGGGCGAGCCTGGACAGCTTCGTCGCCAGCGCTTCGTCGGTCGGGCGCTCCGCAATCAAGGCTACCAGCCCCGCAATATCGGCGGCCGTCGCGACGCGATCGATCGCTGTCCGCAGGGCGACGTTGGCGAGCACCGGATCGACTGCAGGATCGGCATAGATGTCGGCGACGAGCCGCCAGACCTGCGCTTTGCCATCGGCATCCTGGCGCCACAGCCGCTCGATCGCAAAGCGCAGGGCCGGCGCAAGCATCAGCGCGATCGAGCTGTCGCCGCCGAGCTGTCCGATCAGACGAGCTGGATCGTCCCATTCGAGGAAGAAGCGGCCGGCGACATGGTCGAACAGGACATGGTGGGCGAAGCTGACAAGGTCGCCGGTATCGGTGAGCACGCCGGTCTGGATCACGGCGTCGAGCTGATCGTGCCCGACGACGACCTTGCGCACGGCGAGCCGGCGCCGGCTGACCATCGCGCCGACCGTCGCCGCCGCGGCCGCATGCAGGGTGGTGCCGGCAAGCCGGCGATCTTCATAGGCATCGATCAGGTCGGACTGCGTGGCGACGGTGCGGATACTGTCGGGGCTGGCGCCATCGGCGAGCAATTGCGCGGCGAGCGAGAGGTTGAAGACATTGCGGAGCAGATCGCGCAGCTTGACGGGCGCGGCGCCAAGCAGGCTTCCGAGATCGGCGGCGGCGCCACCGGCCGCATCGAGATCCTCGTCCGCGAGGCGCGGCACCTGAAAGTGCCGAACATTGCCCAGACCGGGTTCGGCAAAGGCCGGATCGGGCGGCGATCCCGGCATGGCGTCACGAAACCGGCGCCCATTGCGCAGGTCGAACGTGCGGATCGACGCAATGACGGCCCAGTCCGTGCCCGAGGCGCGAAGGGTTTCGATCAACTGCGCGAACACGCCTTCGGCGGGTCCGCCGCGCGCGGCGTCGAGGGCATCGATAATGAGGAGCTTGGCGCCCGAACCGGGAGCCGCGTCCAGCACCTCGACCAGTGGATGCTCCAGTCCCAGCTCGGACTGAAGATCGGCGGCGATGGCGACACCCGGAAAGCGATCGACCGACAGAAACACGACCGTATCGCCGGCCGCACGGCGCGCCTGCGCCAGCGCGACCAGCGCCCCGGTCTTGCCAGCACCAGGTTCGCCGATAACGATGAGCGCGCCGGAGTCGACTGCCGCGCTGAGCGGACCATCACTCGCCCGCGCGATCGGGATGCCGCCGGCAATCGGCAGGCGGGTGTGACCGGCGAGCCGCGCAAGCTCATCGTCGGTTGCCGCCGACAAGCGGCCAAGATCGGCCGTATAGTCCGCCGCGCCGACGTCATTATGGCCCAGCCGACGAAGCTCGCGCAGCAATCCGGCCCGGTCCGCGGGCGCGCCGCTGCCGATCATGCCGCGGATGATGGACTTGAGATCGCGCAGCGGCGCGTCGCCGGCGGCTTCCGACCCGTAGAGCCGGCCGCCAATGAGCCGCGATGCTTCGCGCCAATTGTTTTCGCCCTCGTTCATCGAGAAGCGCACGACGCGGAACAGGCGCGCCATCATCGCCAGATCGTCGTCGGTCGGCGGCGTCGCGGAAAGCATCGCCCACGCGCGCCGAGCATGGGTTTCGAACAGATCGAGTGCGTCGCGCTCGGCCAACGACCGCCCGGCCTTGGTCGTGGTCCAGGTTCCGCCGAGGTCGAACGCGCGGCACCCGCGTTCAAGCGCGTCGAGCGACCGCGGTGCGTCGGCAGCCACCGCCAGTACCGCACGCGCCTTGACCGGATCGATCGCGGTCCCGGCATCGCGGGCATCGATCATCAGCCGCGCTAGCTGGCTGATCGTCTTGCCCAGTGGACTCTTGGGGCTTTTCGCAAGACCCGCGCTAGTCTTACTCTGGAGGTCGATGCGGCTGGCGTCATCCTGATCCAGCCGGATGTCGTCGAGCCCGTCGCCGGTTTCGAGCTGGATTGTGGTCGGCAGCGGCACATTTGCGAGACCGAAGCGCCCGCCGACCGGCACGCGCGCGAGTAGATGCGCAGCGAGCCAAGTGCCGACCTCGGCTTGGAAGTCCATTCCGGCTTCGGTTGCCCGCCCACCCGCGCTCATTTTAGGTGCGGGGGCCGCTTCGCTGGTCAATTGCGTTCCTCTATTGATATAGCGTCGCCCATTATTTCGTCAGAACAAAAGCAGTTCTGATTAGGTCCCGGCTTCGATCTAGGTAAGTGTTTGCCCTTTTCCGTTATACGAACCGAGATCAGGTGACGTGACCCCCTGATTTTCCTCCAACAGTGATTAGAGTCCGGTCTTGAAGGAAGGACGGACAGATGAAGCGTTTGAGGTTTTCGGAAGAGCAGATCATCGGGGTGTTGAAGGAAGCGGAGG
>Ga0164290_1001620_pt1 | contig 28449 bp, 49 predicted proteins | sample Micstemetagenome_FD_108782 | JGI IMG/M metagenome (GOLD analysis project Ga0164290, IMG submission 108782) | Contaminated culture microbial community from soil near Moab, Utah, USA - Microcoleus steenstrupii SON62 (Illumina Assembly) | ecosystem: Environmental > Terrestrial > Soil > Soil crust...
CCACCCCGTTCGCCGGCTGAGCCGGAGGCGAAGCAAGGCCATCCCTGGCGCCGTCCTTGGAGCGTGCGCCGCCAGCGTGAGCTGGCGCGCGCCGCTTGATTGCAGAACTTTACCTCACACCCCCTGTTTGCACCGGGGTTGTATCCTCTCCATAATCGCTGGAGTCAGCCGGCGGGCTGAGCGGGCAGGGGTGAGCGCGCGATAATGCGCTCGGCAAGCGAGGGCGTGGTCTCGGGGCTGACCAGCCGGTCGTGCAGGTAGTGGAACAGCCCCACGCCAAGCTTCGCAGCCGTGGCTGCAATCGTCTGAAACGTGTCCCTGGCACGCGCCCCTGCCCGCGACTGCGGCCCGAAGCTCACGTCTCGTTTGCGCACCCGCCGGCGCGCCGCCAACTCCATGTCGTTGTTATGCAGCGGAATGTCTGGACGTTCGAGCACTGCCAGCAACTGCTCGCGCTTGTCGGCGGTCTTCCGGATACGCTCATCCAATGCGTCGTAGCCCGTTTCGCGCCGGGAGAGCGTGTCAAACGCCTCGCTCAAGCGCGCCCGCTCCGCCTCGCTCGGGGAAAGCCGGTACTTCAGCAACGCTCGGTACAGCTCCCAGTAGTCGGTGCGACACTTCTAGAGTGCTCGCAGGTGGCAGGCCATTACTGGCCGCAGCTTCGCATAGTGACGCCAGTCGTGCACCCAGCAGAGCCCGTGGTTTTCGCTCAGGTGGTCATACACTGTCGCATCGTCACTCAGCAGCCACTCCACAATCGGCACGCTCGTCTGAGCGTGGTAGGCCGCCACCGCCAATGCGTCGCCGACCTGCTGAAACTGCTGACGACCCAGCCTGACCCCGGCCGCCGTCAGGTGTTGCTGGAGTTCCGCCGCTGTCAGGTCGCGCTGCCAGGGCAAGGCCAGCACGAGACGGTTGCGCAGTGACGCTGGCAGGCTCGTATGGGACAGCCAGGCAACGGCCTCGTCGTTCAGGCGGAAGCGCAACTCCTGTCCCCACAGCACGGCCAGCACATCCTGCCGTGTACCGCCTCTCCGAGTGTGGTAGCTGGTAAACAGCGGATTGCCGACCACGTGGCAGACCTCGTTCTGCCCGTCGACGCGGGTCGAGGTCTGGTCGGTAGCCAGCCACGGCCCGCTCGCAAGCCCGGCCTGATGAATGGCCGCTGCTTCTTCGGCCCAGCGACCCGTCGAATCCGTGAGCTGTCGCGCGACGGTTCCCGCTCCAATCGAAACACCCCCGGTGCGCAGGAAGTTCAGCAAGGCTGGCTGGCTCACATTGGTGGTGTCGTGGCCAAGGGCCGGGATGAGGGCTTGGATGGAGGGAGAAAAGCCGCCGTGGTAGCCAGGTGGCAGGGGGGCGAGGATGGTCGTGTTGGTTGAGGGGATGAACCACTCTTCACGCAGGAAGCGGATGACTTCGACCTGAAAGATGAGGTTTTGGGCGATGGTCTCGCGCGTGCCGTTGAAGCGGGCGTCAGGGGGCAAGAGCGCGGGGTCGACCACGCGGCGTTCCTCGCGGGTCACGATGAGGGTATGGTTTTTCTTGGGCTTGCCGCGAGGGGTGCGGGTCTAGCGCTCGGCTTCTGAGAAGTGGTCGGTTGGCAAGGGCACCGACGGCTTGATCGTTGGTTTCCCTGAGCCACCCATGAGCCGGGCGTTCTCATCTCGGAGTTGCTGGTTCTCAGCTCGCAGGGTGGCGTTTTCCGCAGCCAGTGCCTCGATGATGTTGAGCAGTTGCTGAACAACCTCGCGTGTTGCGGGGTCGGAGATGGCGTCGAGGTTCACATCGGGGAGCTGCATATGAAGGTAGTCTACCAGACCTCGCAAGGGCTCTCACGAAGCGTTCCAGCGATTATGGAGAGGATACCCGGGGTTGACGTATCCGCCATAGCTGCTATACTTGGTCACGCGAAGACCACCATCACGCTGAACGCCTACGTCTTCGAGGGCAAGCAGGAGGTTGTTCACATATTGGAGGAGCGGCACGGGAGGCGGAAGTAACGTAAAAAGTACACTGAAGAGACGTAGAAGTCCTTGAAATCGGTGCAATAAACCTACACCGAGGCCCCCCAATCAAGTTATACGCGGGTGTAGCTCAGTCGGTAGAGCATCTGCCTTCCAAGCAGAATGTCGCCGGTTCGAATCCGGTCGCCCGCTCCGCATCAGGATGCTCGATCATTGAAATGATGATCGGGCATCTGCCATGTGCGTACCTGTTCGATACCTTAATCGCAGGGATGACACTATGGGACTTGCCGGCTGCCTCCTACCGCTTCGTCCTCCGCTCGATCTCCTCCATCGCTCGCTTCGTCCCCTCGCGGTCCTCGTGGATGTACAGCTTCTGGGTGATCGCCGTTGAGCTGTGGCCCAGCATCGCGGTGATCGCCGCCGTGGCCACGCCGGCCGCTGCTGCTGTCGAGCCGGCGGTGTGGCGCAGGTCGTGGATGCGGATGTCGGGGGGCAGCCCCGCCGCGGCCAGCACGTGCTTGAAGTGGCGGTTGAGGTTGGACGGCAGCATACGCTGGCCGGTCGAGGTGGGGAACATATAGCCGTCGGGTTTGCGGGCCTCGTCGTGGGGCTCGGCCTGCATCCGCGACTGATGGACGCTCAGCATCTCCAGCACCAGGTCGGACAGCTCGATCGCGCGCCGGCTGTCGTCGGTCTTGGTGTAGGCGTGCTCGCGCCCCTTGTTGTCGATCTGGCGGGTGACGTGGAGCCAGCCGTCGCGGAGATCCCCCCAGCGCAGGGCCAGCACCTCGCCGCGGCGCAGGCCGGTGAACAGCAGGAGCACGTACACCGCCTCCAGGCGGGTGTCGATCGGCGGGTACTTCTTGCCCGGCTTGTCGCTGGGGGTGCGCCGGGTGCGATAGGGCGTGCGGACATCGCGCTGCCCGCTGGCGGCGTCGAGAAACGCGCGGAACTGGGCGATGGTCAGGTGCTGCGGCCGGCGCTTCTCATAGGCGGGGGCCCGCACCTTCCGCGCGGGGTTCTCCGACAGCAGGCCGTTGTCGACGGCGTACTCCAGGCCGGCGCGCAGAATCTGGAGGCACTTCTCGACGGTGCGGCCGGCGCCGTCGGTCGACGCGAACAGCTCGTTGACCCACCGGTCGACGTCGTGCGGCTTGAGCGTGCGCCCCACGCGCTGCCCGATGGTGGGCTCGATGTGGTCGCGGATCTTCCGCGCGTAGTCCTCCGAGGTGTTCACCTTCCCGCGCGGGGGGCGGATCTTCGCGTCGTGCCACATGAGGAGCAGCTGGTTGACCGTGGCCTGCTCGTCGGCGGTGGGCGGGCCGTCGGGGTGCGCGGCCATCCAGTCCGCGTGCTTGGCCCGGCACTCCTCCTCGCTGCGGCCGTAGAACGAGCGCATTAGCGTTCGCCCCGCAGAATTGCGTCCCACGGGGACACTGTACTCGAGGGTGCCGTTCTTGCGGGTTTTGAACGTCCCCTCGCCGGGGCGGCGGCGGGTCGGCTTGGCGGTCGCTGCGGTTCGTTGCATGGGTCGCCCTCGCTCAGCCAGCGCTGGACCTCGGCGGCGGGGTAGCGCACCGCGCGGCCGATCCTGACGGCCTTGAGCCGCCCGGCCCGGGTCGCCCGGCGCACCGTCTTGACACTCACTTTGGCCAGCGCGGCCACTTCCTCAGCCGTATAATTCTCGGCGATCATAGCACACCCATCCCGTGGTTGCTCGCCCGATCCCGCAGGGCCGCAATACACCGCGCGCACAGATTGAGGCGCCGCAGCCGGCTGACCTCGGCGTCCTCCAGCGCCCAGTGGCCCACGCTCAGCCTGGCCCCGCACACCGCCCCGGGCGCGGGCTGAGCGTCGTCGTGGACGTGGGCCAGCCGGTAGTCGCCGCGCCCGCCCACCCGCACCAGGTAGAAGTCGTCGCTCCCGTGTGGCGAGGACACGGGTGGGCTGATGTATAGCGGGGCGCCGCCGGTCACCGTAGCTCTCCAAGGCACGCCCATCCGGCTGCGCCAAGAGCCACGATGGCCAGCGCCACCTGCAGGAACCGCCACCCGCCGGCATAGTGCTGCTGCTGGCCCAGCCACGCCTCGCGGCTTTGACCGCTCACCACCTGCGCATCGAGCGTGCTGGGGGCGGTCCCCGCTCGCCCGACAACAAGCAGCGCATCGCCATAGCTCCAGCCCACCGCCCGGCGCGGGTCGCCCCATAGGGGCCCATCGAGACGCACGGTGCGCATCGGGCCTTCGTACTGCCCACCGAGGACCTGCAGCGCCACCTTGCCATCAAGGCTGACCACGGGCAGCGGGTGAGGCCGCCGCTCGCCGATCGTCTCCCACTCGCAACGACGGCGCGTGCGGGTCCGCAGGTCACCGTCGCTATCGCGGTAGTTCTCAGTGACGGTGCGGCACTCCTCCTCCTCGAGGCGGTAGGCCGCCAGACCCGTGTGATCGTTGACCGCCACCAGCGCCACGGGCTGAACGACCAGCACCCCGGGGGCGAGATCGCCGAGCTGAGTGCTCGTGCGCTCGGGCACCGCCGCCCACGTCGCAGCAGTGCGGGTGGCGTTGACGCGGGCCACCTCACAGCCCCAGCCGAGCAGGGCTCCGACGACAAGGGCGAGCGCGGCCAGTCCGGCACGTAGGGGCCAGTCGGTGGGCAGCGGGCGAACGGCGGATGTGCGACGCATCAGGCGGCCATCCTTTCCTCGCTCCACTGCGGCTCCTGCTCACGCCCGCCGACGATCCACACGACGTCGGGCGGGTAGTCGGCGCCGCCGTTGAGCTCGGCGTTCACCTCGTCGCGGACGTTCAGCCACTCACTCCAGCGCAGGGCCGACTCGTGGCGGCGGGCGAAGCGCCGGCGGGCCATCGCGGAGAGGTCGCCGTCGGGCCACCATGGACGCGGACGGGGGTTCTGCGCGTACTCGGGGATGGTCATAGGGCGAGCTCCAGTTGTGCGGGCGGTGCCGGGGCCTTCGCGCGCTTGGGTGGTGTGGCGGCCGCCTTCGCCGTGCGGGCCTTCGCCGCTCTGGTCGGGGCCTCGCGGGTGCGCGCGGCCGTGGCTGCCGCGTCAAGGTAGGCCCGGGCCCCGGTCACCGCGTCGGGATGCTGTCCAGGCGTGATGGTCAGGCCGGGCAGGACAAACCACTCCGAGCGGATCGGGTGGCGGGTGAAGCCGGCGGCGGCCAGGTCGGGCGGCACATCGTCGGCGGGCCACGGGCAGGGCCAGGGGCAGACCCCGCCGAGCGGCCACGCCACGTCGATGAGCTGGGCGGCGGCCGGCACGGCGGTCGGGTCCGCGCAGGCCCAGGTCAGGAGCCCGTCGTCGCGCACCGCCTGGTGCAGCGCGTCGGGGCGGGTCTGCGCCTGCCAGCCGGGCGGGAGCGCAGAGCGACTCATATGCGTGCCTTTCGTGCGCTGCGCCACAGCTCACAGTGCAGGGCGATGATGCGCTGGCGGTCGGGCTCCAGGCGCCACCACTGCGCGTCCGGGTCGTAGCGCAGGTGCCGGTACAGGGCGACGCGCGCGACGCCCAGGTCGGCCGCGGCCAGGCCCACCGAGTCCCACACGCGCCGCAGCGGTGCTGGGGCGATGACGGGTGTGGCCATCACGTGGCCTGCCCGTGTAGCACTCGCACCCGCGCCAGCACGGCGTCCGGGTCGCGGGTGTCCTCAAAGCCCAGCGCCAGGGCCACCTCATGCAGCGTCGCCTGGTCGCGCAGGGCCCGGCGCAGCACGCTGAGCGGGACGCGCGTGCCGTCGAGGATGATCCCGGTCACGTCGCCGTCGGGGGTGGTGAGCAGGGTGGCGGGCACAATCGGGGTGATAGCGCTCATGAGTCAGCTCCTTTTGGTAGTGTAGGTGGGGGCGGGCATGGCCTACCTCGCCCGCCGGACGCTGGCCCGCACCGTCACGCCGCCGCGGTCCAGCGCGCCGCGGTTGACCTGCCCCGCCACCTCGTTGAAGACCTGGGCGCCGAAGGTGTCGCTGCCGACCGGGGGCTGGCCCACCGCCATCCGCCAGCGGCCGTCGGCCACGTCCACATCGCCCTGGTCGTGCAACACCTCCAGCACGTGCTCGACATCCTCCCGGTCGGCGCGGACCTTCTCCGCCAGCGCTTCCAGGGTCTGCGGGCCGTAATCGGCTAGGGCACGGGTGATGCGCCGGCTCAGCGGCTCGTCGCCGGCGTCCTCGGGCTCCTCCTGCCGGGCCAGCAAGGCCTCCATCGGGGTGAGGGCGACCACCGCGCGCCGCTCCTGCTCCTCCTCGCCCATATCGGCGGTGCGGGGTGCCCCGCGCTTGCTGCTCAGCTTGGTCTCAACGTCGATCAGCACGGGGCGGTCGGCCAGGGCCTGCTCGATCTGCTCGCGCACGGTGATGGCCTGGATCTCCGAGACAAAGCCGATGGTCAGGGTCGCACCGGTCAGCAAGCGGTGCAGGCCGTCGAGCCCCTGGAGCCGGGCAAGCTGCTCCAGGATGTTCACCGGGGCGACGGCGTCCTCGTCGGCCTTCAGCGTGACGGTCAGGGTGATCGGGGGCTTGGGCACGGGGAGATCCTTTCTACACCAGGTGATCCTGGATGGCGGCCTCAAAGCATTCGTTGTGGAAGGGGGCGCGGGCCTGCGGGATGGTGCGCGAGGCGCGGATGGTCCGGCCGGTGTGCTCGCAGACCGTCACCCACGGCAGCCCCTCGGCCGCCGTCTCGCGGTCCCAGATGGCCCACCCTTCGCGCACCTTGACCGGCTCCTCCTGGGCCAGCCACACCACGGCCGCCGCGATCACATCGGCGTGGCAGGGCTCGGGCGCACACCAGCAGGCCAGCACCAGGCGGCCGGTGTCGCGGTAGATGGCCAGGAGCCGGCGCAGCTCGTCCACCATCTGCTGCTGGTGGTAGCTGCCCTGCCCCGCCCGCACGTCGCGGATGGCCCCATTCAGGAGCTCGCGGAAGCGGCCAATCGGGTCCGCCACCGCGCCGGCCGTGAAGGGGTTGCCCAGCGGCGAGCCGGGCAGGGCGTCGCTCATGCGCCGGCCGACGTAGACGTAGCCCGCGGGGGCGCTGGCCAGCTTCGCCACCGCGATGCCGTGCCGCACCGCCAGGGTCGCGGGGTCGACCTCGCCGGGCACGCCGGGGGCCAGCCGCACGGGCGTGGGCAGGGTGAAGTCGAGCTCCTCGACGGCGCCGCCCAGGTCGGGATCGACAGGCGCGGGTGTGGCGGCTGCGGCCTGGCACGCGGCGCACGTCTCGCCGTCGCGGATGCCGCCCTTGACCAGGCCGCACTGCGCGCACCGCCCAAGGGTGGACACCGGGAAGGGGATGATGGGCGCACCCTCGGGATCCGGCTCGGGCACGTCCGCCGGCGGCGCGGGGGCGGGCTCGTCGATCAGCGCCTCCTCGACCCGGGCGAGCGTGGCGTCGTTGGCGTCCCATGTGCGCTGCCGGTCGTTCCACGCGGTGATGCCAGCACCGACCCAGCCCCACAGATCCAGCCCCCCCATCAGCATGGCGTTGGGGTCCTTGGCCTCGGGCCGCCAGCGCAGGGCCGTCGCGCCCAGGGTGTCGAGCCAGTAGCCCGCGGCCAGGTCGCCGGCGGCGTCGCCGTCGAGCGCCACCAGCACCGGGCGGCCCAGCCCGATCTTGGCCAGCCAGCGCGCCCGCCGGCCGTGGGTGGCCGCGCCCAGCGCCACCGCCCCGGCCAGCTCGCCGGCCGCCTGGCGGATGGCCCAGGCGTTGAACTCGCCCTCGACCAGCACGAGCGGGCGTCCCGGGCGCACGTCGTCAATACCGTAGACGCAGTTGGGCGAGCCCGGCAGCGGCAGGTAGCGCGTGGACGGGACGATCAGCCCGTCCGCGGCGAGGCTGGCGACGGCGTCGGCCACCACGTCCGGCCGCTGCGCCGTGCGGGCGCGCACCTGCGCCGGCGTGGCGTCGCGCAGCTCGCGGATGGCGTTAAGCACCAGCCCTGCGGCCGGGGACAGGCCCTCGGGCAGCTCCGCCTTTGGCTTCAGGCGCCAGGCGCCCGGCTCGACCGGCCGGCGGATGTTCACCCGCCACAGCTGCCCCTCGGCGAACCAGGGGATGACGATGCCACGCGGTGCCCAGGCGCGCTGGCCGTCGAGGTCGAAGCGCTCGTCGTAGCCCTGGTAGCCGAAGCGGGCCGCGCGGATCGTGGCGTCGGTGAAGCCCCGGCGGCGCAGCCAGCCCAGCGCGCGCTGGCCCTCGGGCTCCCAGAGTTTCGCCTCCGCGTCCTCGACCAGGGCCAGGGCCGTGGCCTGCCAGGCCGCACTCGGCGGCTCCACGGGTGCCTGGGGCTCGGTCTCGAGCGGGGCCGCCGCACGGCCGTAGCTGAGGCTGCTCATACGCCCGATGCCGAGCTCGCGCAGTGCTTCGCCCTTGGTCAGGCCGTCGCGGCGCTGGACGTAGTCGACCGCGTCGCCGCCCAGCTCGCACTGGCGGCAGCGCCAGAGCGGGCGCTCGCCGTGGCCGGCGGCGCGCTGCACGTAGAAGCGGTCGCGGCCGCCGCAGAAGGGGCACGGGCCGTGGAGCTCGCCGCCCTTGGTGCGGGCCGTCTGCACGAGCGGCACGTCGGCGCCGATGAGCGCGACGAGGTCGATGTCGAAGATCGTGGCCATCTACGCCTCCACCAGCTGATACTTCGTCGCCCGCCCGGCGGGCGCCGTCGCCACCTGCCCGGCCGCCCCGAGCACCTCCAGCGCCTCCCTGATCGCCTTGGCGGGGTGGTGGAGCCGCTGCTGCAGCTCGCGGGCGGTCAACGGGCCGTCCTTCTGCAGCCGCTCGACGATGCGCTGGGCCACCCGCTCGTCCTCGCTGGCCATGTGGTCGCGCAGCAGCTCGTGCAGGTTCGCGCGCCAGGCCTCGACGATGCGCTGGGCGCGGGCCCAGTGGCGGCGCTCGATCACCACGGGCAACGCCTCGCAGTCGAGGGTCGCCAGGATCATGGCCACCTTCGCGCACATGACACTGAAGCGGCCGTAGCTCGCGTGCATGTCGCTGCCGACCCCGGAGTCGGGGCTGACCAGCAGGTCGTAGCGCACCGCGAAGGTGTAGGCGGTGAAGGCCGCCCACACGCCCTCGCCGAAGCTCACCGCCTCGGGCCGGTGGGTGTTGGTGCGGCGCACCTCCTGCGCGGGTGTGGCCCCCTTCGGGCCGTCGGGCTCCTCGATCTCCACCAGCTCGGCCGCGGGCACGGGGAACAGCTCGTAGACCCGGCGCAGCCCCGCGGCCACCGTGCGCAGCGGGACCTGCGTGTAGCCGTCGGCGCCGAACATCACCCGCTTGGGCGGCTCCTGCGGCGTGAGGATGGCGCAGCGGGCGAAGAAGCCGTTGCCCCACAGGCTCAGGTCGCCCAGGTAGCGGGCCATGGCGTCCGGGGTCGAGCAGCCGAAGAAGGTGAGCGAGCCGTCCACGATCTCCACCTCGCCGCGGGCCACCGTCTGCGAGACGGCCAGCCGGTCGGGGCTGTCGTAGAGCTTGAGCAGCAGCTCCAGCAGGCCGGCGTTGAACTCCCGGCGCAGGCTGGCGAACAGCCCCGACACCTCGTCGATCAGGAGCAGCCGCTGCCCGGCCTGCGCCCGGCGGCGCAGCCAGCGCTCCTTCGCCTCGGGCCCCATGCGCTTTTTCGGCAGCGTCTCGTAGCTCATCTCCTCGGCCAGGGCCTGCGGCGTCGGCTGGGGGTTGAGGAGCAGGTGGTCGAGCTCCGCGGACAGCAGCACCCGCGCCCCGACCTGCTGCGCCGTCGACTTGGTGTAGAGGGTGGAGGCCCCGATAAACAGCGCGTACAGGTTCGGGTACAGCGTCGTGCCCGGGGTCGGCAGGCACAGCCGGCGGGCGATGGCGGCGGCCGCCAGGGTCAGCCCCATCATCTCGTGGAAGGCCCGCGGCGCGCCCGGGGCCACCTCCAGCGCGTAGGTGATGTAGTCGTCGAGCCAGCCCGCACACGGGGCCTCGTGCTGGTAGATCGCCTGGGCGTCGGCCGGCAGCGGCGGCGTGAGCGGCTTGGGGGGGGCGGGGGGCGGGTCGCCGTTGACCAGCGCCCGCAGCGCGGCGTCGCCCCGCGCGAGTTGCTGGAAGGCGTGTCGCACGCCCGAGGTGCCGTCCATCTCGTAGGCGTCGTAGAGGCCGCGCACGACGTCGCGCCAGCGCCCGCAGTCCTCGGGGGCCACACCGTTGGGGGCGGCCCCGTCGAGCAGGCCCCGGATGGTCGCGCGGACCCGGGCGCGGGTGGGGTCGGGCGCGGCGTCGCGGGCCGTCATACGGCCGCCCTCGCCGCCAGCGCGGCCCGCCGGGAGATCGCCTCCGCCGCCAGCGCCACCCCCAGCGCGTCGGCCTCGTGGCTGCGCAGGTCCGCCGCGAACGCCTGCCGGGCGGCGGCGATCATCGCCGCCTTGTCCGCGCGGCCGTCGCCGGCCAGGGCCGCCTTCGCCGCACTCGGCTGCACGTCGAGGGCGGGGGCGCCGCAGCGCGCGCACGCGGCCAGGATCGCCCCCTCCAGGGCGGCGAGCTTGCGGAAGGTCTGGGGGTTCTGCTCGCCGTGGGGGGCTTCGTAGGCGACGAGGTCGGGCCGCTCGCGGTGGATCAGCGCGTGGATCGCCAGGTGCAGCGCCTGCACCCGGTGCGGCCACGCGCCAGGGGGCGGGGCCAGCGTGCAGGCGAGCAGCAGCCGGGGCTCGTGGCCGAACACCACCAGGGCCGCGGCGGACGGGTTCTCGGGGCGGATGCCCAGGTCAAAACCGAGGACGCGCATGGCTAGGCTCCCTGGGCGTAGTCGCGGGCGGTCTCGTCGTCGGCGTCGTCGTCGGGCTCCACGCCGATCTTCGCCATCTCCAGGATGCGGTCGATGTCCGCCAGCATCGTCTGCGCGTCCGCCAGCATCACCTCGACCAGCCGGTGGTTGCGGTCGTCGAGGGCCCGCCGTGCGTCGCCCAAAAGCTTACGGACAGCGCGCGCCGCCTTCAGCGTGTCCCGGCGCGCCCACTCCGCGTTGCGCGGCCAGGGCCTGCCGATGGTGGGACGGGTCGGCATGTCAGCGTCCTCGCAGGTAGGCAATGACCTTCATGATGTGGCGGTAGTGCACGAGGATCTGCCAGCCCACAATGGGGCCGGCGGCCCAGCAGAACGAGTACACCCACAGCCACCAGCTCCAGTCGACCAGCTCGGCCTGGAAGAGCTGCGGGGGCGGCGCCCAACTGATGCGGGCGCGCACGATCAGCCCGACCATCAGCACCCCGCCCACGACGGTGGCCCAGGTCCAGCCGTTCTCATAGCGCCGCCGGGTCACGATGAACTCAAGGAACCCCGCGTAGATCACCGCGGCGACGACCTGGGCGAGGTAACAGAGTTGATCGGGGGTCATACCGTGCCTTGTGCTTGACCGATGCTTACCTGATGCTTGACCGACACGGGTAGCACGGCGGGACAGGCCGTGCTACCCTTGGGCTATGTCACACCGCTGCCAGCCGCGCATTGATGACCGCGAAGGCAAAGCTTGCCGGGTCAATGCACGCGCGCACCAGCCGGGCCCGCTCCGCGCGCAATTCGTCGGGGGTCAGGGCCACCACCTGGATCTCGTAGGCCCGCGCGGCAACCTTGCGCCAGAAGGCCGCCGACCGGGCATCGCCGATCGCCTCGGCCGTCTGCGCGTTGTAATCGGCGTCCTGGACGCTAAACCGGCGGGCCGCGCCCTCGACCGCCAGCACCTCCTCAGCGTCCCGCGCCGCCTGCTCGTCCGCCAGGTCGATGGCGAGCTGCCGGGCCCGCTCGGCTGCGTCGGTGTTGAGATCCGCCGCCGCCCGGTACGCCGCCTGGTAGCCCACCGGGCTGTCGCCGTAGTAGCCGCAGTGCAGGCCCTCGACGTTCTCAGCCTCAACCACCACATAGGCGCGCTCCGCGCGGTCATAGGCCACGCGGAAGGGCGAGCCGACGAAGTCCTCGGTCAGGGTGCGCGTGGTGCGGGGCTTGCGGGCGGTGCGGGTGCTGCTCATTGGTGGTTTCCTAACGTTTACGTTACTACGTTAACGTTAGTATATAACGCATACGTTGGCCTGTCAAGTAGCAAAATAGCCCCGGGTCGCAACACATGCGTTACGACCCGGGGCTTACGCTGCCTGTGTGGTTTGCCTACTCCCAAAGCGCACCAACTCGGCGGCAAGGACAGGCATGGCGGTGCGACCATACTCCCCTCGGCGCCAGCGATAAATGTACATCTCGTGCACGGTGATGCCGCTGACTTGCGTCAGGTGACGTGCGAGCGCGCTGTCGCTGGTGAGCTGGTGCTCGGCCTTGATCGCATCGAGCAGCTCGTTGATGAGCCGATCAGTCGTTGCCTTGATCATTGTCGCACCTCTACGTATGCGTTATCTGAGCGGAGTATACCACGCACACGTTATGAGTGCAATACAACGTCAGTGTCACTACTCAGGCGTTGCGGTGTGGCCTATAGTAGAGGCATGAGCATGGAAACCACAGCGGCGTTGTTTGAGGCCCGCCGGGAGTATTTAGGCTGGAGTCGTGCAAAGCTCGCCGCCGACCTCGGCATCACTGAGATGTCGGTGTACCGGATCGAAAAAAAGGGCCAGCGCCCCGAACCGGAGCTACTGGCCCGCCTTGTGCGGACGCTGCACATGCACTGGGAAGATGTCGAGCGAGCGTTGCTCGGGGAGATGAGCAACGCCCAGATTCAGGAGATAGCCCAGCGAGCCGTCGACGCGGCATCGCCACCTGATGATGAGATCACGGCGCGAATCGCTCGGCTTAATCCTGAACAGCGCCGCGTGTTTCGCCAGCTTCTCGGGCTTCTACCCGATCAAGAATGATCCCAATTCGGTCGCGCTCGATCTGATTGCCAGCAACGGCCGCCCGCTCCAATGCGGCCACCGTTGCTCGCCAGCGGATATGGTGCACGAGCAGTACTACGGCGACGCTTATGGCCCACAGCGACCAGGGCGCGTCGAACCACCAGAGCAGCGTAAGCAGGATGAGCTTCACGATCAGACCGGCGGTGTCGATATGGGACACGGGGGATGGGGTGATCTCGGGGCGAATGGGAATACGCATGCCAGCATCCATGTGCTGCGAGGGTACAGGTCATCGTTGACCGCGCCCGGACTGGGGGCATGGGAAGTGGCGGTAGTGTAGCACTACAGGAGGATTTTCGCTACCTGCTGACACGATTGTTATCTTGATGTCTCGATAGTTTCGGATCTAAACAATTGGCGTTTCGCCCATTCGGCCCGCCCCGCGGGCTTTTTCTTCAGCTCGTGCACATGATCAATTCTGATCCGTGTTCGCTGGCTTAGCCACCATGCTGATACAGGAATGCCCATGCACCGCTTCCGTCCCCGTTCACCGCGCGGCTGGATCATTGCTCTGGGCGTCGGCTTCGTGGCACTCGCGTGCGTGTGCGGGGCCGTGCAGGGCGCGGGGCGCGCCGTGGGCATCTTGCCAACCGTCACCCCAACCAGTCCGCCTCCCGCAACGGCCACGCCGGGCCCCACGAACACCCCAGCGCCGACGCGCACATCGGCGCCCACCGACACACCGGAGCCCAGCGCCACACCCCGGCCCAGCCCCACGCCGCGCCCGACGCTTGTGCCCGGCCTCGTTGAGACCAATCAAGCCGCCAACCAGGCCCGCCGCGCGACGACGGAAGCCCTTGCCGCACTTCCCTGCCAGCCGGGTCAGATCAAGGGCAACCGCAACAGCTTGATCTACCATGCCCCCGGCGGGGCCTTCTACGAAGAAACCCGCGAGAATGTGGTCTGCTTCAACACGGCGGCCGATGCACGGGCGGCTGGCTACCGAGCGAGCGAGCGATAGGAGGGGAACCGCGTGATGACCGACGACACCATCGAGCCCACCGAGCCCGCTGAGGGCGCGGCCTCCCCGCTCCTCGACGCCTTCGGCGGCTACACCCAGACGCTGCGCGAGGCGGCGCGCCTGTCCTACGTGAAGGCGGGCGCGCAGATGGGAGTGGCCTATCGCACGCTATTTCGGATCGACAAGGGCGGGGGCGAGCCGGGCCTGCTGATGATGCACGAGTACCTCCAGCTCATCGGCGGCACGCTCACCGACCTCGACGCGCTGGCCGCCCTACCCACCCCCACCCGCGCCGACGGCGAGGCCCGCGCCCGCGCCCGCATCCAGCAGCGCGCCCAGGACGCGCAGGCGGGCCCGCAGCTGCCCGTGCTGCTCGGGCGCATCCGTGCCGCCGCCGCCCGCCGCCCCGACCTGCTGCCGCGCCTGGAGGGCTACCTCGACGCGCTGGGGGTGGAGCCCGAGCCGCCGGCGTGACCGATCAGGCCCACCGCGCCCATCTGGAGCGCCGCCGGGCCGTGCTGGCGGCCCGGATCGACCAGGTCCGCACGGCCGCCCTGGACCACTGGCGCCAGGCTCAGGAGCTCCAGGGCGACCCCGCCCGCGCCACCGACGCCGCAGCCGCCGCGCGGATGGCCGCGCAACTCGAGGACGACTGCCACCGGATGGTCGCAGCACTCTTGGCCATCGACGATGAACTAGGGGAGGGGGAGGAGTAACAGGTGACAAAAACGCAGCAGCCGACTAAAGAAGCACAACGCGCTCTGAGCAAACACGTCTTCGATACGCTCAACAACGAGCCGAGCGATCGTATTGCGGTGATCGTCGGCGTTGCGTTCTTGGACGATGAATTGCGTAAACTTCTCTCAATGTACTTTGTGGATGATGTGCGCGTTGTTACAAACTTAATGCGCTCTGATGGTCCACTTGGAGCATTTGGAGCCCGCATCTCCCTGGCGTACTGTTTAGGTTTGCTTTCAGCCGAAGAACATTTTAATCTAAAGCGCATCAAAGATATGCGAAATCGCTTTGCTCACGACCCCGAGCACTTGACACTCGACAACGACCCGTTGGTAGGGTGGTGCAAAAGTCTTCACGTTCAGTTAAATCACGCTCAACACCAAGATATTAGTGCGTACACTAATCGAGAACTTTTTGCACTGGCAACAGGCCGCCTCATCGCAAACATGTCCACTATTAAGTTTACGCTTGTGGGCAAGCGATGCGTTGTGCCCAAGCACGGCACCTTTCCTCACCGTGAGTAAGCACAACGCTGTTGGCCTGATGCTTAGCCCTGTATGACCTGGATCGCCTTGCGCAGCGTGTTGCGGTAGGCGTTGAGCACCACGATGAAGTGCCCTGCGATTGCCTCAGCCAGTGCTTCCCGCGCCTCCTCAGACAGGCTCGCCGTGTGCGTCGACACCGCCGGGTTGGTGAGCACCTGATACGCGGCTGTTTTAACCAGGAACCGCAGCGTTGCTTTGCCTTCCATCGTTCCCCTCCACCATCTCCCGTCGTCGCGCCTCGTCGGCCACCTGGCGGCGCACGTGGCTGATGTAGGACGGGTCAACCCCGAGCTGCGCCGCCAGCTCCCGATTGGTGCCGTCCCACGTCTCCAGTGCGGCGGCGATGGCATCCCGCCGGCTGTTCCGCCGCCCGATCCGCCCCGCCGCGAGCAGCCGGCCGCGGACGATCCGCACGGTCGCACGCCCACGCCCCGCCGCCGCGGCGATCGCGGCGTTCGAGCGGTGCGGGTCGCGCAGCAGCTCGGCCGTGGCCGCGTCGAACTTGGGGCGACTACTCGCCATAGATCAGCGCCTCCAGGGCCCGCCGCTGGGCCTGCTGCTGGCGGCGCTGCTTGCGCTCGCGCTGGAAGGCCCGGCGCTCCTGGCCGGTCCAGTGCCACAGGCGGCAGACCGGGCAGCGGTACACCCGCAGCGCCCGATCCGGCTTCTTGTGCCGCGCCGCCGTCGTCGAGCGCAGCGCCGCCAGCGCCTCACGGCGGGACACAAAGACTTGCTTGTGGCAGGCGGGCATGTCGTCCATTGTTAGCCTCCGGTAAGCTGCCGAAAGCGGTGCATGAACAGGTCGTAGGCTCGGTCCGCCGGCCACGCCCAGATCCGAATGCCAAGGAGCGGCGGGCCGGCGGCGTCGGTCGCCCAAGGCACGGGCGGTGGTTCGAGCAGGGCGGCCCGCTCCATCTGGAGGATGCGCGTGTCCGCCGCCTTCACACACGGCGGCACGGGCAGCGCCAGCCCAAAGCGCGCAGCGATACACGCCTCCAGCCGTCGCTCGATCCGCGCGTACACCTCGCCCAGGGCCGCCTTGACCGGGCGTGGCACGTCGACCAGATAGGCTTCGGTCGCGTCGTGGAGCAGCCCCCACAGCGCCGCCTCGGGTGGCACAGCCGCTGCGATGTGGAAGCTGTGCTCGGCCACCGAGTAGTGCCGCCGGACGTGGCCGGCGTAGCGGCACTGGTGGGCCAGCGACCGTGCAATGTCCTCGATGTCGACCTCCTCGGGCCGGGGGTCGAGTGGCCAGAACTGCCGGCCCGTGTAGGTCTGCATCCAGTCACCGATGCGCTCGCTCACGCTGCCCTCCGCCACACCTCGGCGGCCACCTCGCCCGGCAGGCGGCGCAGGCCCTGAGCACCACGGTAGGGCAGCGGCTCGCGCAGGGGCTTCACGTCCGCGAGCAGCCAGGCGTAGCGGCCCGTGCGGTAGTCACCGAAGGCGCGCTCCTGCTCGGTCAAGGGCCACGCGCTGTTGGGCTTGCCAAAGCCGGGGTGTGCGCCGTTCACCACCGCGATCGTCGGCACCACATCCGCCAGCCACGCCACGGCGACAATGCAGCCGCGGGGCAGGCGGTCGGCGTCGTAGTGCGGCACGGGGTGGCCGGCGATGGGGCGGATCGTTTCCATCGCCGGCTCCAGGGCCTCGCGGAAGAGCGGCCGATAGGCCTGGTCGAAGAGCCCGCGCCGGCCGCCCACCGGCCCCAGGCCCTGTGCCGCGTGGATGGCGAGCCAGCCGCGGTAGCGCGTCGGCCAGCCGCGCGTCTCGATTCGCTTGGCCCCGATCGCCACCAGGGTGGCCCAGGGCTGGGTCAGGGTTAGCAGGCGTAGCTCTTCATCCATCAGACATCCCCTCGCTGCTGGCGAAGCTCGCGCCGCAGCTCCTGCAACCAGTTCGGCGGCACAACCGGCGTCAGCCCTTGGGCCTGGAGGTACAGGTCGTTTGCCACACGGCGCAGCACCACGCGCAGGATCGGGCGCGGGATGCCAGCCGCACCCCAGCGTCGGAGCATGGCGCCGATCGCCCGGTGGGCGGCGCGGTGCACGGCCCGGCGCTCGCGCTCCTTCGCGCGGTTCTCCGCCTTCCGCCGCCGGCGCAGGTCGCGCCGCACTTGCGCGGCCAGGGTGGGCAGGTTCTCGCGGCCGGCCAGGGCGAGCGCCTCGGCCACCGTGGCGGGGCGGAGCTTCAAATCAGAACGGGTCATATGGCCTCCAGTACCAACGCCTCTTCATCTTCGACCACGGGCAACCCCTGCTCGCGCCGGCGCCGCTGCCAGAAGGACAGGTACTCCAGGTGCCGGCGGTGGCGGGCCACCAGCCGGAAGCCCAGCCCCTCACAGCGGCGCGCGGTGTCGTCGCAGACCGTCACGCGGCGGCCGTCACGGATGTGATCCTTCACCACCAGGATCATCAGGCCGCCGGCGGGGAGCGCCGCCCGCGCGTTGTGATACACCGCCGTCATCGCATCCCAGTAGCGCGGACCGCGCAGGTGGCCGATCTGAAACGGGGCCGCGCCGTAGTGGAAGAGCTCGGCCCCCATCGCCCCGGGCTGCGCCTCCGCCCGGTCCACCAGCTCGCGCCACCGATCGCTGAGCCGGTGCTGGTCGAGCAGGGCCCGGCGGCGCTCAAAGCTCGACGCGCGGCTCGCCGCGTTGGGCGAGGTGCGGCAGGCGTAGGGCGGGCTGAAGAGCACGACATCCGCGCGCGCCGGCCACGGCTGGGTGGCGTCGTGCTGGCCCAGGGTGATGCGCCCCGCAAACATCCCGGCCGCCTCCAGGATGCGCGCGGCGTTGCGGTGCGCCTCGGCCAGCCAGCGCGCCTCGACGTCGTAGCCGATCACGTGGCGATCGAGCAGCGCCGCGCAGCACGTTGACCCGATGCCCACCATCGGGTCAAGGATGGTTTGCCCTGGCCGCGTGTGCTGCTCGACGAGGTAGGCCAGAAAGCCCAGATGCAACTTGGCCGGGTGGGCAAAGCTCGCCTTGGTGAACAGGCGCTGGCGCATCGCCCGATCGGCGCCGAGCCGGAGGGGTGGGCCGGCGATCATCACTCCGCCTCGTCGAGGTTGAAGCGCTGCGCCACCTGGCCCGCCGCCGCGCCGGGGCTCAGGATGTCGGCGGGGATGGGCGGGAAGGGCTCGTCGGGCGCGTAGGTCGCACGGCGCGGCCAGCGCAGGGCGGCGGCGAGCTGTGCCACAAACGGGCTTACCTCTGTCGAATGGGCATCGATCACCCGTTGTGCTGCGGCCTCGATGGCCCGCAGCCGCTCGACCTCGCGCACCAGCGCCCGGCCGCGCTGGAGCTCGGCGAGCAGGGCGCGGGCGGCGCCAGTTGGGTCGTTCGTCACCGTCTGCGCGTGGCGCCACAGCGACTCCTTCCAGACGGCGTAGAACTCGGGCTCACTGTGCTTGATCGCGCGCAGGTGCAGGAGACTTTCCAACGCCCCGATGGCCGCCGCGCTCTGGGCGTCCTGCGCGTTCAGGCGTTGCCGTAGCTCAGTCATCTGTTGCGCCACCAGGCCCATGCCAAGCACCACGCCCTCGGGCGCCGCGTCGCCCAGGATGCCGTGCAGGTACTGCCGCACCACGACCAGCACCTCCTCGTGCTCACTGGCCTGGCGGTGGGCGCGCACCCGGTCGGCCTCTACCGTGTTCGCCCACGCCAGCAGCGCACGCACCGCTTCGGGCAGCGTCTGCCCCGCCACGGTCGCGGGGTGCTTCGATGCGCTCAGCAGCTCCACCGCCTCGACGACGCCATTGCCGAGGTCCGCCAATCGTGCGATCTCCTGATCGCGGGCGGCGACCTCCGCCCGCGCCGCCGCCCGCTCCTGGGCGACGGCCGCGGCGTCCCGCTCCTCGCGTCGTGCCCCGCGCCCCAACTCAGCGGCGAGCGGGGTCAGCAGCTCGCCGATCACGAGGTACTGCGCGTCGCTCAGGGGGACTTCGGCCTCCTCGCAGGCCGACGCCAGGCCGTGCATCAAGGCAAGCAGCCGGCCGCCGACGGCGACGAGCTCGGCCGGGGTCAGGGGCTCAGTCATAACGGGCTCCTCGTCGGCGCAAAGCGCCAGTAGACGATCCGGCCGCCGGCCAGCGCGTGCCGCACGGTCAGGCCGTCGTCGTCGAAGCTCAGCCAGGTGGCGGGGCCGGCGCTGATGGCATACACCCGGTCAGTCGTCTCAATGCACAGCCAGATAGCGCCCTCCCCAACCTCGGCCCGCACCGCCGTGCCCCGCGCCTCCAGCGCCACGTCCAGGCGGGCCAGGCGGGCGGTGAAGGCGTGGAGCGGGCTCACGCCGCTGTGGACCTCGGCCACCGCGAACAGCCCGCCCGCCAGCAGCGCGTGGATGCGCGCCGCCAGCACGCCGGCGTTCTCCACCGTCAGCGGGCCCGTGTCCACCCCGGCGACACCGCTGGGCGCCGTCATGCGTGGCGCTCCGCCTGGATGGCGCGCTTCTGCTCCCACAGGCCGGACAGGGCGCTGTTGAGGGTGGCCAGCCGCGCCTGCCAGTCGTGGGGGCGGTCGCGGTAGAGGCGCTGCCGCTCGTCCTCCAGGCGGTGGATCGCCGCCTGCACGGTCTCGCCGGGGCGGCGCTCACTGGCGGCCAGCGCGGCGCGGGATGCGGTGGGGGCGGCAACGGTCACGGTGCGGTTCCAGGCCATGACACACCTCCTTATGCGGGCACGTAGCGCATGGCGCGAGCGACGTGCGCGGCCAGCGCGGCCAGGGCGGCCTCGCCCTCCTGCTCGGCGAGGGCGCGTAGCGCGGGCAGGCCGCTTTCAATCGAGGCGAGCACCTCGGCGCGGGTGGCCGCGCGCCCCTGGCAGTACCAGGCCGTCTGGGTGGGCTCGTCGATCTCGATCAGGGTGCCGCCCTTCCCGTCGTCGAACAGGGTGAAGGTCTTGGTGATCCACACCAGCGCCACGCCGGGCTGGCGGGTCAGCATCTCGCCGGGCGGGGGTGCGGTCTCCGGCAGCCCGCCCTCGCGGCGGCGGTGCTGCGTCTGGTTGAGGAACGGGCAGGCCGCAGCACTCCAGTGCGCGCACTCGGCGTGGGCGGGCGGCTCGGCCGCGGTGCGGTTGACCGCGCACATGGGGCCCAGAGTGAACGCCTTGAAGGCCCCCAGCCGCTGCCCGCAAACCCAGCAGCGCTGCTCGCGGATGGCGACGGCGACCTTCCGCCCGTCGGCCACCCGGAAGTCGTAGCCGCCGTCGGGCAGCTGGGCGACGAACCAGGGCACGGGGTAGCCGCGGACGATCGGGCGGCCGCGCAGCCGCGCGGGCACGGGCGGCAGGCCGGGGCGGTACGGGGCCGTGGTTGGCGTGTGCATCTCGCTCATAGGGTGACCAGCTCCTCGGTGACGGGCCACGGGTCGCTATCGCAGATGTAGACGTAGCTTTCCCTCAGCAGCTCCAGGCGCCGGGCCGGGGCGTCGCGGTGGGCGGGGTGGCGCAGCAGCCACGCCCGCAGCGCCTCGCGCCGTCGCAGGGCGCGGGCCGCCGCCGGCCCGATCAGCCTTTTGGGCGCGCGACCACCTCGCCGTCCCGCGCGTCGTCGGCGTGGTGCCCGTTGGTGGCGACGGGGGCGGCCAGGGCCCGCCCCGCGTCGATCGCCTTCGAGCAGTCCACACACATCCCCAGCCGCTTGGCACTCTCCTGGGCGCCTGTCGTGTTACACCGCGCGCAGGTGAAGGGCTCGACGGGCAGCACCTCGGGCGCCGGCTCGGGCGCCGGCTCGGGCGCCGGCTCGGGCGCCGGCTCGGGCGCCGGCGCGGGCTCCTGGGCATCCCAGTGCTCGGCCACGCCGCGGCACCGCTGGGCATGCCGAGACCAGTTGTTCTTGCCGACGACATGCCCGCACTGGGGACACGGCCGCGTCGGAATGTGCGCCGTCGGGTTGGGGCGGCTCGGATTCGGATAGGCCGGAGCGGCCTCCGCGGTGGCCACCGGCTGCGAGGCAGGCAGCGCGGCGGGCGCGGCCTTGGCCTTGGGTTTGGGCTGCTTGGCGGCGACGGCCGCGGCCGCCTCGCGGGCGACGAGGTCGGCCCGCAGCCGCTCCAGCTCCGCGCGCAGGGCGGACTCGCGCGCCTCGGCGGCCTGGCGCTTCCGCTGCTCGGCGGCGATGCGGCCCATCGGGGTCGTCGCCCACTCGTGCCAGTCGCAGTAGTGCTGCGGGCGGTTGTCGCCGTTCAGCCGCTCAACCGTCACGCGCACGCGGTAGACCTCGCCGTCGAGCTCCAGGAGGGCCTGGCCGGGCTCCAGGATGGTTTTTTCACTGGTCATGGGTTTCCTCAAGTGTTCCGCGGTCTGAGAACATCACCATCGCCCCGTCCGAGAACCACACACGATACGCTTCCGTTGCGCGATACTCTGGCGCGGGATGCATCTGATAAAACCAATCGCTGTCGGGGTGGCGTTCAATGCGCACCACCGCTATGCCATACTTTGCCAGCCCTGTCTCGCGCCGGCTGCGGAACGCTTCGCGTACGGTGATCATCACTGTCTGTCCTCGGCGTAGGCGGGCTCCTGGCGTCGCACCGACGCGTCGTCACCCTGGTTGGCAAAGCGCTGGGCCCAGGCCACAACGCCCGCCCAGTCGCGGAGCGCCGCCGCGTGGACGCCGTCGGGGCGCCACACGGTGCGGAGATAGGCGCCGTCGATTGTCGCGGGGTGGGTGCAGGCGAAGGGGACCACCTCGGTGCTGTCGGTCGTGCCCCACTCCACGGCCTCGCCGGCGGCGAGCGGCAGGGCCAGCTCGTGGAAGCACACCACGTCGGGGTGGCGGGCCCGGTCGATCAGGTCGTCGGCGGCGGTGCACGCCCGGCCGTGGGCCAGCAGGCAGGCGAGCAGCACGTCGGTCATGCGCGATCGGGTGGTGAGCTGGACCGGGCGCAGGCAGCCAGCGCGCACCAGCGTGTCGAGGTAGCCCCGCACGGCCAGGCGCGAGCGCTCGCCCTGGCCCCAGAAGACGCCGATGCCAGCATCGCCCATCTCGACGGCGCGGCGCACGCTCTCGGTCATCGTCTCGGCCACGGGGCCCGCGGTCACCGGGAAGAAGCGCAGGGTGTCGCCTTCGCCAGCGACGGCCCAGTGGCGCACGATCTCCGCCCCGCCCGGCCGCTGGTGCTTGATCTCGATCTGCCCGGTCTCGGCCCCGTGCAGGGCGCGGTCAATCACGTCGTCCTTGCCGACCTCGATGTGGAAGCCGACGTAGGGCGCAAAGCGGGCGTTGCCGCCGTGCGGGCGGGCCATCGTTTTCCCGTTCGCCCATTGCAGGGCGACGGCGTCGGGGGCGGCGGGCTGGGGGGTGTTGCGGGTAATCATTGGAAACTCCTTGCAGGCGTTGAAAGGCGTCGGCTAGAACGGGATGTCGCTGGTATCGTCAGCCTCGCCCAGCGCGGCCAGCATCGGCGGCGCGCCGTTCACCAGGGCCGAGGGCGGGGGCGGGGCGGTTTTCAGCAGCTCGATCAGGCGGCTGGCCAGCTCGCTGGTCAAAGCACCCGGGTCGCCGCCCCAGTCCGCGATCTGGCGGGCCAGGTCCTCGCTCGACCAGCCGGCCTTGTCCTGGAGGGTGGCGATGTAGTTGACCTGCTTGTCGCTGGCCGGGCGGGGCGGGGCGCGGGCGTGTAGCTGGCGCCGCCGCTCGTCGGGGCGGGCCCGGCGCTGCGGATGGCGGCCACCTGCTGCTCGACGGCGGCGCGCTGGGCGGCGTAGATGCGCTGGCCGAGCTCAACGGCGCGGGCGATGTCGTCGTCGGTGGCGTCACACGGCAAGCTGACCTGCTCCTCGACGGTGATGAAGTCCTCGCCCAGGCGGATGGCGGCGCGCAGGGTGCGGGTGATGTGCGGGGTGTCCATTGGATAGGCTCTGCTTTCGTTGGTGAAGGTGGCCGGGCGAGACGGCCCCGCCCGGCGTTGGCGCGCTACTACCGCTCGGGAACCAACTCGGCCACGGCGTTCTCGGCCTCGTTTCGGGCGATCTGGCGGATCAGGGCGACCAACTGCTCGGCCTGGCTGAGCGGCTGCGGCTGAGTCGACTGACCAGCGCACTTACGGGCCGGGCAGTTGTGGCTAATGATCCAGTTGGACTCGCGCCGCTCCTGATAGCGCAGCACTCGGCCTAAATCGAAGAGGTCGCTGATCGCGTAACTGCCGACCGTCTCGCCGCAATCGGGGCAGGGCGCGACGATCTGGAGCATGTCGTCGCCGTAGCGCACGAAGCCGCGAAAGGTAAGCCCGTCGGCTCGTGCTTCGCCGCGGTCGCCGTCAACCTCGATCTCTTCGGGATGCACGCCAAGCCGGCGCAATGCCCGCGCTGCAATCTGCGCATCGTGCTTACGGGCCGCTGCTGCGGCCTCTTGCGATGTTCGCTCGTGCTCCGCTTCCGCCCGCGCCATTTCGGCCATCGCCCGCTCTGCCAGTGTGCTCATGGGTTGCTTCGCTTTCCTTGAAAGCTGGCCGGGCGGGACAGCCCCGCCCGGCGCCGGCGTCCTACAGGCCGGGGAACTCGTCGGCCCAGTCGGGACGGTGCGCGTCATCGGGCGGCGGGGGCTCGTCGTCGGCCGGCGGCGGGGTGGCCGCGCACAGCTCAGCGAGCAGTCCCGCCGGGTCGAAGATCGCCCGCTCGGCCAGCAGCAGGCGGAACAGCATCGGGTGGATGTGCCAGGGGTGCCGGCCGCCCTCGCAGGTGCAGCCGGTCGCGGTAAACACGTGCTCGACGGCCTGGCCGCGCGAGACACTGGCGCAGCGTCCCTCCACGCCGTCGAAGGCGGTCACGACGACCTTGCCCTCGCCCATGGCCTCCTCCAGCCGCCCGATCGCCCGCAGGGCGGCCGGGTCGCCGGCGTAGGCCATGCGCAGGGCGGTGAAGATGCCCAGCCGGGTCGGCGTCAGCACGTAGGCGTCGGGGGATTCGGCGAGCACGTAGGCGGCGGCGGTTTCGGTCAGGGTGCTGGTCATGGCGAGCTCCTGCGGGTCATTGCATTTCGTTGCAATGATTATAGCAAATGTTGTAATAGAGTGCAATAGAGGCGAGGTTAAAACAGCATTTTGCAGCGAAACACAACAAGACCGGCGCCCGCCTTGGGCGCCGGTCGGAGGGAGGGGGAGAGGGGCGGGCTAGTAACCCCAGCCCAACCCCCGCTCCCGCATACTGGTGTAGCGACCCTTGCCGATCACGAGGTGATCGAGCACGTCGACGTCGAGCAGCCGGCCGGCCTCGACGATCTGGCGCGTGACCAGGATGTCCTCGGGGCTGGGCGTGGGGTCGCCGCTCGGGTGATTGTGGGCGATGATCATCGCCGTGACGTTGAGCCGCAGCGCATCCTTGAACACCTCGCCCACCCGGATCATAGCGCTGTTCACCGAGCCGCTGTAGACCGTCACCACGCGGATGACGCGGTTCTTGGTGTCGAGGAGGACGGCGCGCAGCTCCTCGTGGTCAAGGTGGCCCATCTCCACCAGCAGCAGCGCGGCCACATCGCGCGGGCTCGTGATCTGGTGCCGATCCTCGGGGGCCACCAGGGCGGACAGGAGCGCGACCAACTGCTCGGCCTCGGGGGTGGCACCAGTGCGCAGCGCGGTGAACACGTCGCCGCCAAGCTCGACGGCCCGGCGCAGCGTGCTGAGGGTCACGTACTCGCTGATCGCCTCACGAAGGGCCACACGGCGGGGGTCGGTGGCGAGGGGCTTGCGGCTGGGCATTGGGGGTTCCTCCTGACAGATGGGCGTGGTCAACTGTTAAGATTATACCACCATATTACTGCTTTTGTCAAGGGGTTTACGGCGTCAGGACGCGGAATGACAATGTTTTAACCAATGCAAACGCCCGCCCCGCATATCGGGGCGGGCGGGCGGGCGCGGGCGGGCAAGGGTGGTGTTAGCCCTCGTCGGACACGTGGTAGGCAGGGCGCTCGTCGACAGCCACGTCGCGGCCGCGGTACCACCGCGCCCCGTCGAAGGCAAGGCGCAGGGTGACGCCCCGGGCCCGGTAGGGGCGCAGGTGGGCGACCGGGTACACCAGCTCGCCCCGGGTGTCGCGGGTGGGCGGCAGGCCGTCGCCGGCCTCGACGATCTCGGGCGCGACGAGCGAGTCCAGCGCGGCCACCTGCGCGGGGGTGATCGGTCGCAGGTCGAGCCGTCCGTCGGGTGTGCCCAGCAGGGCCCAGCGGCCGGCGGGGTCGCGGTAGATCAGCGTGTCAGCCATGGTCCTCTCCCTCCTGGGCGCGCTTCCGCTGTCGCGCGCGCGCCACGTTCGCCCGGTTGACCTCGGGGTGCTCCTTCAACCACTGCGCGTTGTAGGCGTTCACCGCGGCCCGGTGCTCCTGCCGGTACCGCACCTGGGCCGCCCGCCGCTTCTCGGCGTGGCAGGTCTTACAGTTCGATGTCGTCAGCCAGTCGTGATCGATCGGTCGGCCGCAGGTGGCGCAGGGCTCGCCGCGCCGCGACCGCTTCGCCGGCCGGCGCTGCTCGTTGCTCATGGTTCCCTCCTGCGCCAATAATACCACCCTATTACAGCGGTGTATAGGGGGCAGGGGCTGGAACGGCGTTATGCTCCTGGCCATCGAGCAGCCGGCCGGCGGCTTTCTTGCCGACGCGGGCCAGGCATACAGAGCCCTGCGGCGCGGTGGCGACGTGCGCCGGGTTGGGGTTCGTGAAGCCCTTCCACCCATAGTGGATAGCGCCGTTCGGCTTCACGATCACCCACTCGCCGAGGTGGAGACCGTCGGCCTTCTCGCTCCACAGCCGGTACTCGCCCCACTGTTTGAAGTGGAAGGCCACGCCGGCGATCATGCACTGGTCGCGCAGCGAAACGGCCCAGTTGGGGTGCATCGGCCGCGCCTTCGGCCCGCTCTCCCCGCCGACGATGACCCAGTCCACCCGAGGGCGTAGCCGCGCCGCCTGCACTGTTTCAGGGAAGCCGATCCCCTTCGGCGCCGGCCGGTCCTCGCTGTACCACTGAGGCACAAGGTAGGAGCTGAGATCCAGCGGCCCCAGCAACGGCTCGCAGCTCAGGAAGCGCACCCGCGCCGGCACCCTCAGCAGATACGGGATGCGCTCGTCGGCGGCCTCCTGGTTCTCCACACTCGTCCCGATCCAGACGTTCGCCGGCCAGCCCTCCTGATACCACCACGGCGGCGCCATATACGGGATGTTCTCGGGCCGCTTGGTCAGCAGCAGCCAGTCGAGGGCGGGCGTCTGCTCGATCAGGTGGAACAGGCGCTCGCGGGCCACCTCCACCGGCCCCCAGGCGTCGGGCGGCATCGTGTCGGCGCTCTCGAAGACGTCGGCCAGGCTGGCGCAGAACACGCGGCGCCGCTCGCCGGCGGCCTGGGCCTCGGCGTTCCACTTCACGGGCTGGCGCCAGTAGCTCTCGGCGGCGATCACACGGGTGCCGCGTGGCCCCCACTCGCCGAGGGTGCGCGGGTTGCGCCCACTCATCGTCTCGGCGTAGCAGTGCTTGCAGCCCTGGCTCACCTTCGTGCAGCCGCGCCAGGGGTTAAACGTCGCGTGACACCATTCTATTCTTGTATCGGCTGCCATTTTACCCTCTTTCTTGGCCCTTATACACCTCTGGGCATACGTTAAGTAAGGCCGGGACTACACAGTATGCAGCGCGTCAGTATTGCTTTCAAGTTCAGGCTGATCGCGCACGGCGCGAATAACACGCCGCCGCAGCGCCGCCAAGTCGCCGTGGGCTTTCGTCAGTTGCGCTTTCAGTTCACGCACCTCCGCCTCCAGATCTGGGCGCTTGGGGTATTGAATTTCAGGAATGGCACGCCCGGTCGGCAGTAAATCGGCAACGCCCAAACCAAGCACATCGGCGATCCGCTGCAACAGATGCAATGATGTGCGCTGCCGCCCCGATTCAATGTTTGCAAGCGTTGAGCGCAGCATGTCGATTTGCTCAGCAAGCTCGTGCTGTGTCCACCCGGCGACCTTGCGCCACTTGCGTATGCGCTGACCGACTTCTCGGTAAATGGGATCTACATCCTTGCTCATCCCGCTTCCCTCCCTACGCCCCGCCCCGGGCGCCTTTCGCGTCTTCTTTGCGCTGCATGTAAACGGCGAGGGCATAGAGCGCGGTATGCAAGGCCGCCCCGACGAGCCCGACAAGCGCGATCGGTCGCGCAAAGGCTATCATCAACCAGAAGGTGAAGCCAACCCACCATCCCGCTCCAACCGCGTGGCAAAGCAGGACTATCCACCGCAACATCGCCTTCAATCGCTCCCCTCCCTTCCCGCCCCGTCCCGGGGCGGTGCTCATCCTTGCTGGACTCAGTGCCCCTCGCTGCCGAAGCTGGCGGCCCGCAGCGCGTCAACGGCCTCAAATAAGCCGCCACCCGCGGTGCATTGGTCGCTGCTGCACATGGTGTCCGTGAAGTCGATGGCTGCCCGCACCGTCTTCAACAGCCCCTCGACGAGCGGGCCCGGCTCGGCCAGCACCTGCGCAGCCCGCACTCTGGCCGCAGCATGGTTGCGCTCGGTGCCTGGCCCTCGCAGCTCCAGCGCCGCCTTCACGGCCGCCAGCGTGGCGGCGTGCCGGTCGTTCTGCTCACTCACGGCGGCCAACGCTGAGCGCAGCCCCGCGATCTGGCGCTCCTGGGCCTCGCGCTCCGCGCGGAGCTGGACCAGCTCGTCGTATGCACCTTCGCGGTGCAGTTCAACTTTGAAGCTTTGCTTCGGGGCTGGGCGGATGTAGATATCCTCAAGTTCGTCGCTCATCCCCTACTCCTCCTCCGCACCACTCAGGCGCGTCTGGTCGAGCGGCAGGCAGTCAAGGCCACCGCCGTTGATGACCCAGCACGCCACGCCGGCCTCGCGGTCGATGTAGCGCGTCATCCGGCCGCCGATCAGCGTAACCACATCGCCGGACTCCGTGGGCGCTGCTGGCGCGTCAACCGGTGCGGCGCCACACCCGGCCAGCGCCACGAGCGCCGCCACACACAGCCACTTCATCCGCAGCTCCTCTCAGAACAGCCACACGGCGAGCATGAGCCCGCCGCAAAGCAACACCATGCCGGCAGCAATGAAGACACTGGCAACCCGCGCTCGTGCGCTGCCGGCGATCTCAGGGTGGTTCATTGCTTGCCCAGCCTCTCACGCACGCGCTGGCGTAGCTCCTCACCCTCGCGATGCAGCTCTTCATAGCGTTGGTCGGCAGCGCGGGCACCACGAAGCCACAGCAGTAGCAGCAGGAGGGCGAGCACCATCACGAACAGAATCAGCAGGTTGATCATCACGGCGTATGCTCCTTCAGCCAGGCGAGCTGGCGGCCGATGCCAAGCCCGGCCAGCGGCACCTCGACGGCGTGCCCGCGCGTCCCAAGCCAAGCAGCGAGGTCTTTGCGGTACCACTTGCCGGCAAG
>Ga0164290_1001621_pt1 | contig 28392 bp, 32 predicted proteins | sample Micstemetagenome_FD_108782 | JGI IMG/M metagenome (GOLD analysis project Ga0164290, IMG submission 108782) | Contaminated culture microbial community from soil near Moab, Utah, USA - Microcoleus steenstrupii SON62 (Illumina Assembly) | ecosystem: Environmental > Terrestrial > Soil > Soil crust...
CCGGCGACGTGAGACCCGGCGCCTACGCGCTCGACAAGAGCCACGCGAAGCTCAACTGGTCGGTCTCGCACTTCGGCTTCTCGACCTACAACGGCGAGTTCACCGGCTTCGACGCGCGGCTCGCGCTCGATCCGACGCAGCCCGCGCGCAGCTCGCTCCAGGTCACGATCGACGTGGCTTCGGTCGAGACCAACGACGACAGGCTCGACGAGCACCTGCGCTCGAAGGACTTCTTCGACACCGCCCGGTTCCCGACGGCGACCTTCCGTTCGACCCGCGTCGAGCTCACGGGGGACCGCGCGGCGCGCGTGACGGGCGACCTCACGCTCCGCGGGGTGACGAGGCCGGTGACGCTGACCGTCGGCTTCAACGGCGCCGGCACGAACCCGGTCACCAAGGCCTACACGGTCGGCTTCTCGGCCGAAGGCGCGATCCGCCGCTCCGACTTCGGGATCAGCACCTATTCGCCCGCGATCGGCGAGGAGGTGCGCCTCGCGATCAGCGGCGAGTTCAACCCGGCCGGCGCCGCGCCGCGCTGACCCCGGAGGCGCGACGACATGGCACCGGATGTCGATGTCACAGCACCCGAGCGACCGGCCGCGACGGACGTGCGCCTGCGTGCCGCGTGGCTTCTCCTCGCCTCACCGTTCCTGCTGAGCGGCGTCACCAAGGCGGCGGATTTCGCCGGCGCCACCGCGGAGGTGCGCGCCCTGACGGGCCTCGAACCGGCCTGGCTCGGCGCGGCCGCGGTGATCGCGGTGCAGCTCGGCGGGTCGGCGCTGCTCCTCGCCGGCGGCCGCTTGACACGCGCCGGCGCGGGTCTGCTCGCGGTCTTCACGGCCGTCGCGACGCTCCTCGCCCACGCCTGGTGGACCAAGGCCGGGATCGAGCGGGCGCGCGACTTCAACGTCTTCTGGGAGCATGTCGCCATCATCGGGGGGCTGGCGCTCGCCGCGCTCGCGGCGGACCGCGCGCGACCTCGCTCGGCCTGAACGATGCGGCGTCTCCTCGCGGCGGTCGCGCTGGCGGCGGCGTCGGCCCCCGCCTCCGCCGCCTGCCCGGACCCGCCGGGTTACGCCTCGCTGCGCTACGAGGAGGATTACGGCCACCTCGCCGATCCGGCCTGCCGCACCGGCCCCCTCGACGCCCTGAAGCACTTGGGGCTCGGCGCGCCCGACCGCTTCCTGTCGTTCGGCGGCGAGCTCCGAACGCGCGTCGAGCACGTGCGCCGGCCCGACTTCGGGCTCGATCTCGCCGAGGATCAGGTTTTTCTGCAGCGTGCGCTCCTCCACGCCGACCTTCGGCTCGGCGCCGAGGCGCGCGCCTTCGTCCAGCTCGGCGCCCACTTCGCCGGGGGGCGCGAGCAGGGCGACGGCCCCACCGACGAGAACCGCCTCGATCTGCAGCAGGCGTTCGTCGATCTGTCGGCGGATGCCGCCGGCGGCCGGGCGACGCTGCGCGCCGGCCGGCAGGAGCTGAGCCTCGGCTCGTCGCGGCTGGTGTCGGTGCGCGAGAGCCCGAACGTCCGCCGCGCGTTCGACGGCGCGCGGGGCATGTGGCGGCGCGGGGCGGCGGGCGTCGACGCCGTCTATCTCCGCCCCGTCGCGCCCGGTCGCGGCGCGTTCGACGACGCCGCGAGCGACGCCGAAGAGCTGTACGGGCTCTACGCCACATTACCGATGCGCGCGTCCGGCCCGATCGGCGCCGACCTCTACTATCTCGGCTACCGCCGCGAGCGCGCGCGCTTCGCGCGGGGGACGGGAACGGAGAACCGCCATTCCTTCGGGATCCGGCTGTTCGGCGAGCGCCGCGGCGCCGACTGGGACGTCGAGGCCGTCTACCAGATCGGCTCGTTCGGCGCCGCCGACATCGCCGCTTGGACGATCGCCACCGACGTCGGCCACATGTTCGAGGGCGTGCCCTGGCGGCCGAGGCTGGGTCTCAAGGTCGACGTCGCCAGCGGCGACGGGGATCCCGGCGACGGCAGGCTCGGCACCTTCAACGCGCTCTACCCGAAGCTGCCCTACTTCACCGAGGCCGGCCTCGTCGCCCCCGCCAACGTCGTCGACGTCCATCCGACGGTCGAGGTCGCACCGACGCCGAAGCTTATCTTGTCGGCCGGGGCGAACCCGCTGTGGCGGCACCGGCGGGCCGACGCCTTCTACGCACCGCCGCTGGCGCCGGTCGCGGCGCTCGCGGGCGGCGACCGGTACGTCGGGACGCAGGCCGAGGTGTCCGCCGAATGGCGGCCGTCGCGGCACGTCGAGGTGAAAGCCTGGTACGTCCGCTTCTTCGCCGGCGATGCGGTGGAGCGGATCGGCGGGGGCGACGTTCGCTTCGTGGCCGGATCGGTGGCGTTCAAGTTCTGAACGGGGGCACCCCTCGACGGGCCCCGGCCTCGGTCGGCCGGGCACCCGGAGCCGGAGCGGGCGGTTCGCGCCTGGAGCGCCGTATCGGCGCCGAACGGGCAGACGGGCTCGCGCGTTGGCGTCGCGTGGCCGCCGCACAGCCCTCGCTCTTCCCCGACCTCCCCGAGGGGATGGTCTACCGGCCGGGCTTCGTCGCGGCGGGCGAGGCGGCGGCGCTGATCGCGTCGATCGCCCGGCTGCCCTTCGAGGCGTTCCGCTTCCGGGGCTACGTCGGCCGGCGGCGGGTGGTGTCGTTCGGCCACGCCTACGACTTCGAAGGGCTGCGGCTGCGGCCGGCCGCGCCGCTCCCGCCGTTCCTTGTCCCGTTGCGGGCGCGGGCGGCGGACTTCGCGGGCGTCGGCGCGGACGAGCTGCCGCACGCGCTGGTGACCGAGTACGCGCCCGGCGCCGCGATCGGCTGGCACCGCGACCGGCCCGAGTTCGGCGACGTGATCGGCGTCTCGCTCGGCGGCGCCTGCCGCTTCCGCCTGCGGCGGCCGAACGGCGCCCGCTGGGAGCGGCGGTCGGTCGAGCTCGAGCCCGGCTCGGCCTATCTGCTGCGCGGGCCGGCGCGGCACGCGTGGGAGCACGGCATCCCCGCGGTCGAGGCGTTGCGCTACTCGGTGACCTTCCGGACGCTGGCCCGGGCCTGACGCGCGGCGGGCCTGTCCGGCTCAGGCGTCGCCGACGTTCACCACGACGGTGCCGGTGCCCAGGCAGGTCGCGCACGGCCGGCCGCCGACGGCGCCCTGGCCCGAGCAGGTCGGGCAGAGCCCCTCCCCCGTCTGCGGCGAACCCGCCTCCGCCTCGTCACCGGGACGGCGCGGCGCGCCGCCGGCGGCGGGGTGTTCGGCGGCGAGCGATGCGTCGGGTGCGGCACGCGGCGGGCGGGCGCGCTTGCGCGCGGCGGCCGCGGCGGACGCGAGCATCAGCGCCGCGCCGCCGAGGCCGATCGCCAGAACCCAGGGCTGCGCGCGCCCGTCTGGATCGGGATCGGGAGTCATCCCGCATCAGCGCGGATCGTGGGCGGCGGTTCCTCGGCCTCGCCGGCGGGGGCGCGGCCGGACCTACGAGCGGCGGGCCGCCGGCGCCTTCTGGGCCTTGCGGCGCATCTGGAAGGTGCCGGCGTCGGACTTGCGCACCTCGAACACACCGGTCTTCTTGACGAGGTCGCTCAGGCGCGCGTGGCCGTAGGTGCGCGGGTCGAAGTCGGGGGCGAGCGCGGCCATGTGCTGGCCGACGCGCCCGAGCGACACCCAGCCGTCCTCTGAATCGAGCTGCGCGACGGCCTTGCGGATGAGCGGCACCGCCGCGCTCGGCGACTTGAGGCCGGCGGGCGCGGGCTCGGCGTCGTCGGGTTCGGCATCGTCGCGATCGGCGCGGTCGGTCGACGGGGCGTTGGGGAGCAGGTTCTCGGTGTAGACGAAGCGCCGGCAGGCCTGGCGGAAGCTCTCGGGCGTCTTCTGCTCGCCGAAGCCGTAGACGTCGACGCCCTGCTCGCGGATGCGCGCGGCGAGCCGGGTGAAGTCGCTGTCGGACGACACGAGGCAAAAGCCGTCGAAGCGCCCCGAGTGGAGGAGGTCCATCGCGTCGATCACCAGCGCGATGTCGGACGCGTTCTTGCCCGAGGTGTAGGCGAAGTTCTGGTGCGGCATGATCGCGTGCGTGGCGAGCACGTCGGCCCAGGACTTCAGCCGCGTGCCCGAGAAGTCGCCGTAGATGCGCCGCACGCTCGCCTCGCCGATCTTGGCGATCTCCTCGAACAGGCCGGGGGCGATGCGGGGCGACGCGTTGTCGGCGTCGATGAGGACCGCCAGCCGGGGGGCGCGCTGCTCGGATGCCATGGTCGGGGTCGTGCCTTCTCGGTTCGCGGGAGGCCGCCCTATAGCAGGGCGCGGGCGGGTTCCGATACCGCCGAGCGGGCGCGCCCGCGCCGTCGGTCGCCGACCGGTGCGATCCGTCGACGCGCGCGGACCCTGCGTCGAAGGCCGCGGGCGGCGCCGTCGCCGTCGGGTTACCGGCCGCCCGACCCCCAAAGAAGTACCGCGGTCGGCGCGGGTCCGGGACCGGAGGCGATGCCCGTGAGACCCATCGTGTCGGCTTTCCTGATGCTGCTGCTCTGCGCGACCGGCGCCCGGGCCCAGTCGGCCATGGCCGACGACGAGCGCGAGATCCGCGCCGCCGTCGAAGACTATTTCTGGGGCCGCCAGAACGGCGACCAAGCCCGCCTCGGCCGCGCGCTGGCGCTCGAGGGCGGGGACATCAAGGGCGTGGCCGAGAAGGACGGGCGGGCGTCGCTCACCGTCACGCCGCTCGCCGACTACCTCGCGCGCAACACCCGGCCGCGGCCGCGCCCGACGCAGGGGCGGATCCTCGCGCTCGACGTCACCGACGGCCGGATGGCCTGGGCGAAGGTGCGGCTGGAAGCCGCCGACCAGGACATCACCGACTACCTCCTCTTCTACCGCGTCGACGGCGCCTGGAATATCGTCAACAAGATGTTCGTGGCGCAGCGGAAGGCCCCCTAGGCCCGCGCGCGGGATGCGCTAGTCTCCCGGCCCATGTGCAACCTCTACAACGTCACCACGAACGTCGAGGCGCTGACCGCGCTGGTGAAGTCGTTCAACCGCCCGAACCTGCCGCCGCTGGGCAGCGTCTACCCCGACTACGAGGCGCCGGTGTTCCGCCCGACGGCCGCCGGCGTCGAGCTGACGATGCTGAAGTGGGGCGTGCCGCTGCCGATGGGGCCGGGCAAGAAGCCGAAGCCGGTCACGAACGTGCGCAACGCCGCCTCGCCCTTCTGGCGCTCGATGCTGGCGACGCCCGAGCGCCGCTGCCTCGTCCCGGCCACCGCGTTTTCCGAATGGACCGAGCGGCCCGACCCCGCGACCGGCAAGAAGCGGCTCGTGTGGTTCGGCGTGAAGGACGCCGGGCTGTTCTGCTTCGCCGGGATCTGGCGCCCGACCGAAGACGGCGAGCGGTTCGCCTTCCTCACGACCGAGCCCAACGAGTTGGTCGGCGCGATCCACCCCAAGGCGATGCCGGTGATCCTCGCGCCCGAGGATCACGGCCGCTGGCTGGGCGCGGAGGCGGGCGAGGCGCTCGAGCTCCAGCGCCCGTTCCCGGCCGGGCGGGTGCGCGTCGTCGAGCCCTGAGCGCGCCGCGAGATCGAGGACTTGCCATACCGAACTCGTTCCCGGATTGTTCTCATCATGACCGACTCGCCTCGCCCGCCGAGCCCCGTTCCCGACGCCGACCAGGACATGGTCCCGATGTCGATGGCGGAGCTGAGCGAGTTCCTCGTCGGCGCCGCCCGCGCCGTTCCCCGCGAGGTGAGGCGGCTCTACGCGGCGCCGTTCGAGGACAAGGGGCCGCGCATGCTCGCCATGTACCTGCTGGCCCGGGTCGAGGCGGCGGGGCTGGAGGTGAAGCGGCGGCGCCCCCGGCCCTACATCCCGCCGACGTCGGGCGGCCGGGGCGGCGGTGGGGCATAACAAGACCTACAAGTTCCTCGCCGACGCCGAGCGCTACGACGCCGACTTCCTCGTCGTCTGCTGGAACTGGCGGTGCCGGCGCCGGGTGGTCATCGACCGCGCCACGCTCCTCGCCGTGATCGGCCACAAGCGCATCAACTCCTGGGTCGAGATCGCCGAGACGAAGATGCGCTGCCTCAGGTGCGACCACCGCGGCGCCACGATCAAGCTGACCCCGGGCGGCTCGCCCCAGGCGATCAAGCTGCAACCGGGCGCGCCGCTCCCGCCCAAGGGCGTCGGCCTCGTCGACTGGTGCCTCGCGGCCGACGACGTCGAACGCAAGCGCCTCATCCGGCAGGCCCGGGGCTAGCGGCGCGCCCGGTCGGCGATCGCTCAGCGAAAGCTCACCCTTCGCTCATGACGCGCGGGGTCCGGATGCGCGAGCCTCGCGGCCTCGTTCATTCACGGAGGCGAAGCGATGGCGGCGAAAACGGAACACGGCGGACGGCGCGGCGGCGGCTGGCGGATCGCGGGTTGGGGGACCGCGGGGCTCGCGCTTCTCCTCCCCTGGGTCACCGGTGCGCCGTGGACCGCGTCCGACTTCGTCGTGATGGGCGTCCTCCTCGGCGCCGCCGGGCTGCTCGTCGAGCTGGCGGCAGCGGCGTCGGGCAGCCTCGCCTACCGAGCCGGGGCCGGCGCGGCGGTCGTGGCGGCGGTCCTCCTGATCTGGGTCAACGGCGCGGTGGGCTTCTTCGGCGACGAGGACAATCCCGCCAACCTCGTGTTCGCCGGCGTGATCGCGGTGGCGGGGGTCGGCGTGGCGCTCGCGCGCTTCCGGCCGGCGGGGATGGTTCGCGCGATGCTCGCGACCGCGGCGGCGCAGGTGCTCGTCGGCGCGGTCGGGCTCGCGGCCGGCTGGGGCTCGCCGGGCGATGCCGGCGTCTACGAGGCGGTGATGGGAACGGGCGCGTTCGCGGCGCTGTGGCTGCTGTCCGCCGCGCTGTTCCGGCGGGCGGCGCGCTGAGGCGCCGCCCGCCCTACCGGCCACCACCCCTTTTGCAACTTGTTGCATTCGCTCCGTGCCGCGCCTAGGGATCGAAGCCGGGGCAGGCGCGAGGCGAAAGAGGCGGCAGATGTCCACGATCTCGACGGACTATCTCGTCGTCGGCAGCGGCGCGGTCGGGCTCGCGTTCGCCGACACGCTCCTGGCCGAGTCGACCGACGCCCACATCACGATCGTCGACCGGCACGGCAAGCCCGGCGGCCACTGGAACGACGCCTACTCGTTCGTGGCGCTCCACCAGCCGTCGGCCTTCTACGGCGTGAACTCGCTGCCGCTCGGCACCGGGCGCAAGGACACGCACGGCGTCAACGCCGGCCTCTACGAGCTCGCCTCGGGCCCCGAGGTCAGCGGCTACTTCGACATGGTCGTGCGCCAGCGGCTGCTGCCCTCCGGACGCGTGACCTACCTGCCGATGACGGACCATCTCGGCGAGGGGCGAATCCGGTCGCTCCTCTCGGGCGAGATCGCCCGAGTCGAGGTCCGCCGCAAGACGGTGGACGGCACCTATTTCGGCACGTCCGTGCCGTCGACGCACAAGCCGAGGTTCGCGGTCGCCGAAGGCGTGCGGCTCGTCACGCCCAACGAGCTCGCGCACCTCGGCCGGTCCGCCGGGCCGACGCCGAGCCGCTACGTCATCCTCGGCGCGGGCAAGACCGCGATGGACGTCGGCGTCTGGCTCCTCCAGTCCGGCGCGCCGGCGGACCGGATCGCCTGGGTCGTGCCGCGCGACTCCTGGCTCCTCAACCGGCGCCGGACGCAGCCCGGCACGGAGTTCTTCGACGACGCGATCGGCGGCCAGGCGCTCCAGATGGAAGCGTTCGCGAAGGCCACCTCGATCGACGACCTGTTCGAACGGCTCGAGGCGGACGAGGTGATGCTCCGCATCGACCGCACGGTGCGGCCGACCATGTTCCACTACGCGACGATCTCGGTCGGCGAGGTCGAGCTCCTCCGGCGGATCACCGACGTCGTCCGCCTGGGGCGCGTCCGCTCGATCGACGCCGGGGGCCTGCGGCTGGAGCGCGGCGCCGTCGCGGTTGAGCCCGGCGCGCTCTACATCGACTGCACCGCCTCGGCGGTCGAGAAGAGGCCGCCGGTGCCGATGTTCCAGGGCGACCGGATCGTCCCGCAGCTGGTGCGGGCGCCGCAGCCGGCGTTCAGCGCCGCGGTCGTCGCCTACGTCGAAGCCCGCTACGAGGGCGACGACGTCAAGAACCGGCTCTGCGCCACCGTGCCCTTCCCCGACACGCCCGAACATTATCCGCTGTCCATCCTCGCCAATCTCGTCAACGAGGCGGCCTGGAGCGGCGAGCCGGCGCTCCGCGCCTGGATCCGCGCGAGCCGGCTCGACGGCTTCGGCAAGGTGGTGGACGCGGTCGGCGAGCACGAGGCCGAGAAGCGCGCGGTGCTCGCCCGGATCGGCCGGCTCGTCATGCCGGCCGTCGCCAACCTCCGGAAGCTGGCCGCCTAGCTGTCCGCGGCGTCGGACTCGATGATCTCGATGGCTTCGGTGCAGAGCCGGATCCACAGGGCCTCGAGGTCGATGCCGGCGTTCAGGATCAGACGGCGCAGGCGGTCCTCGCGGCTCGGGTCGCCGTCGGCGAAGTCGCGCGCCTCGATCGCCTCGTACACCGACAGCCGCGCCCGATGCCGGTCGAGGCGGAGCCTCACGCTCGCGAGCAGCTCCGCGTCGCCGACGACCGCCGCGGCCCTCACCTTGACGAGGAGCTCGTCGCGGATCGCCTTGGGTTCGCGCGGCGTCCCGACCCACCGCCGGAGCTCCGCCCGCCCGCCGTCCAGAACCTCGTACTCGCGCTTGCGGCCGGGCGCGTCCGCCACCGGGCGCGACGTGACCCAGCCCGCTTCCTCCAGCCGCCCGAGTTCGCGGTAGATCTGCTGGTGCGTCGCCGGCCAGAAGAAGCCGATCGACCGATCGAAGCGCGCCGCGAGCTCCGACCCGGAGCAGGGCCGTTCGAGTAGGGCCGTCAGGAGGGCGTGCGCGAGCGACATGCTCCGATGGTCTGGCAGACGGGGGCGGCGGACACAACGCGCGGCTCCCGTCCGCCGCGGACCTCGGCTGCGCCCGACGTCCTGACGCGATCGACTCTTTTCCGCGCCCGGCGGCTGCGCTAACGCTTCGGTCGAGGCGCGGGGCCGGGCGGGGGCTTGGGGAGTGCCGGTCGGCAGATGGCAGACGAAGCGGCGCCCCGGCGCCCGGTTCCAGCGCGCGACTCCGCCGGTCCGGCCGGCGGCGAGATGGGCGCGCGCATCCGCGCCCACGACTGGGCCTCGACCCCGGTCGGCCCCATGGAGGCCTGGCCGCAGAGTCTGAAGGTCGCGGTGCGCCTGCTGCTGAGCAGCCGGCACCCGATGTTCATCTGGTGGGGCCCGGAGCTGATCCAGTTTTACAACGACGCCTACGCGGAGTCGCTCGGGCCGGAGAAGCACCCCTCGGCGCTCGGGGCGCGCGGCCGCGACACCTGGCCCGAGATCTGGGACGTCATCGGCCCGCAGATCGACCAGGTCATGTCGGGCGGCGAGGCGACGTGGCACGAGGACCAGCTCGTCCCCATCGTCCGCCACGGCGGCACGCAGAACGTGTGGTGGACCTACGGCTTCGGCCCCATCGACGACGAGGCCGCGCCCAACGGCGTCGGCGGCGTGCTCGTCATCTGCCGCGAGACGACGCGGGAGGTGCTCGCCAGGCGCGAGACCGACGAGCGCTACCGCGGGCTGTTCGAGGCGGTCGACGCCGGCTTCTGCGTCGTCGAGGTCGAGCCCGACGGCCCCGAGGGTCGCGTCGACTACCGCGTGATCGAGGCGAACCCGGCCTTCTACCGGCAGACCGGCTTTCCCGAGAGCGTGCGGGGCCGCTGGCTGCGCGAGGCCGCGCCCGGGCTCGAGGAGCATTGGTACGAGACCTACGCCCGCGTCGCGCGGACGGGCGAGCCCGTTCGCTTCGAGGAAGGCTCGGACCACCTGGGGCGCTGGTTCGACGTCCACGCCTTTCGCGTGGGCGATCCCGCCCAGCGCCGCGTCGCCATCCTGTTCAACGACATCTCGTCCCGCCGCAACGCCGAGCGCGAGCTGCGCGAGAGCGAGAACCGGCTGCGACTCGTCCAAGCGGCGGCTCGCATCGGCAGCTTCGACAAGCACGCCGCCGCCGAGGCCGCGGTCTGCTCGCCCGAGTATCTCGAGCTCTACGGGCTCTCCGGTGAGCCCGGCCGCCTCACCTACGCGGGCTGGCTCGCGCGCCTCCACCCCGACGACCGGGACCGGGTGGACGCCGAGATCCGGGCCGCGGTGGCCGATCCGGCGCGCGCGCGCCTCGACCAGGAGTTCAGGGTCGTGCGCGCCGACGACGGGCGGGTGCGCTGGATCGCCAGCCGCACCGAGCTGCGGCGCGACGCCGACGGCCGGTTCGCGCGCTCGATCGGCGCGCAGTGGGACGTGACCGAGCGGCGCGCCGGCGAGGAGGCGCTGCGCGAGCTCAACGAGACGCTCGAGGCGCGGGTCGTTGCGCGCACCGCCGAGCTCGCGGGGAGCGAACGACGCTTCCGCGGCATCTTCGACTCCGCGCTCCAGTTCATGGCGCTCCTCGAGCCCGACGGCACCGTCATCGAGGTGAACCGCACCGCGCTTTCGTGGAGCGGCATCGGGCCCGAGGACATCGTCGGTCGGCCATTCTGGCTCGGGGCACCCATGCGCGACGACCCCGCGCTCCAGGCCGCCGTCGAGGCCGGCGTGCGGCGCGCGGCGGCGGGCGAGACGGTGCGCGCGGAGCACGAGATGCGCGGCAAGGGCGAGGTGCGCGCGATCGTCGACTTCTCCCTGAAGCCGGTGCCCGGCCCCGGCGGGCGGCCCTCGTGGCTCGTGGCCGAGGGCCGCGACATCACCGAGCTCAAGGGCGCGCAGGAGGCGCTGCGGCAGGCGCAGAAGATGGACGCGGTGGGCCAGCTCGCCGCCGGCATCTCGCACGACTTCAACAACCTGCTCGGCGCGGTGGTGGGCTCGCTCGACCTCATCCGCCGGCGATCCGACGACCCCGATCGCGTGCGCCGCTTCGCCGAGGCCGGGCTGCAGGCGGCCGAGCGCGGCGCCAAGCTCACCTCGCAGCTCCTCGCCTTCTCGCGCAGCCAGGGCATCGAGCTGAAAGCGCTCCACGTCGCCGCGCTCGTCGACGGCATGCGCGAGATGCTGGCCCACACGCTCGGACCGATGGTGCGCCTGCGCTTCGACCTCGACACGGTCGCGATGCCGGTGCTGTCGAACCCGACGCAGCTCGAGCTCGCGCTGCTCAACCTCGCGATCAACGCGCGCGACGCGATGCCGGACGGCGGCGAGCTGACGATCGCGACGATCCCGCGGACGATCGAGAACGATCCCGAGCTCGAGCCCGGCGACTACATCGAGCTCGCGGTCGCCGACACCGGCACCGGCATGACCCCCGAGGTGGCGGCGCGCGCGCTCGATCCCTTCTTCACGACGAAGGGCGTCGGCAAGGGCACCGGGCTCGGCCTGAGCCAGGTGTTCGGACTGGCGACGCAGGCCGGCGGCACGGTGCGGATCGAGACCCGGCCGGGCGCGGGCACGACCGTGCGCGTGTTCCTGCCGAAGACCGACGTCGGCGTCGAGGCGCTGGTCGCGGCGGCCGAGCCGAAGGATGCGCCCGCGGCCTCGGCGGCGCGCGTGCTCGTGATCGACGACGACGAGGACGTGCGCCGGACCGTCGCCGCCTCGCTCGACGCGCTCGGCTACCGGGTCGCCGAAGCGGCCGACGGCGCGGCCGGCCTCGCGGCGGTCGACGCCGGCCCGCCCGACCTCGTGGTCGTCGACTTCGCGATGCCCGACATGAACGGCGCCGAGGTGGCCGCGGCGATCCGCGAGCGGCACCCGTCGCTGCCCATCGTCTTCGCGAGCGGCTATTCGAACACCGCGGCGATCGAGGCGGCGGTCGGGCGAGACGCGCCGGTGCTGCGCAAGCCGTTCCGCATCGACGAGCTGCAGGACGCCGTCGCCCGGTCGCTGCGACGCGACGGCGCGAGCGCACGGCGGCGCTGACACGGACGCCGCCCGGCCGGGCCGCGTTCGGCTTTCAGCCGGGAATACGCTATCCTGAGGAACGGCGGGCGCGGGGGCGGCCGCCCAGGGGGAGAAGCACCATGGCCACCGCATTGAGGACGCCGACGCACCTGTGGATCGCCGGCGGGCTGGCGACGCTCTGGAACGGGTTCGGGGCGACCGACTATTTCATGACGCAGACGAAGAACGAACCCTATCTGGCGGCGTTCACCGACGCCCAGCGCGCCTATTTCGACGGCTTCCCGGACTGGGCGGACGCCGCCTGGGCGCTCGGCGTGTGGGGCGCGCTTCTGGGGTCGCTGCTGCTGCTGGCGCGCAGCCGGCACGCGGTCGCTGCGTTCGGCGCGTCGCTCGTCGGCCTCTTCGCGAGCAGCGTCTACCAGCACGGCCTGTCCGACATGCCGGCCGAATTCCGCAGCGCGCCGATGATCGGGATGAGCGTCTTCATCTGGGTGGTCGCCGTCGCGCTGCTCGTCTACGCGCGACGACAGCGGGCGCGCGGCGTACTGCGCTAGGGCGCGTGGTCCCGACGCTCCGCCTCGCGACCGAAGCCGATCTGCCGGCGATGCGCGCGCTGATGGCGCGCGCGATCGACGAGCTGCAGCGCGGCTTCCTGACCGCGGCGGAGATCGCGGCGAGCCGCGCCGTCATGGGGCTCGACACCCAGCTCGTCGCCGACCGCACCTGTTTCGTGGCCGAGGACGCCGGCGGCGCGATCGTCGGCTGCGGCGGGTGGAGCCGGCGCGCGACGCTCTACGGCGGCGACCATTCGGCCGGGCTGCGCGAGCCGCGGCCGCTCGACCCCGCGACCGAGGCGGCGCGGGTGCGCGCGATGTACACGCACCCGGACGCCGCGCGCCGCGGCGTCGGGCGGCTGATCCTCGCCCGGTGCGAGGCGGCGGCGCGCGCCGGGGGCTTCGCCCGCGCCGAGCTCATGGCGACGCTCGCCGGCGAGCCGCTCTACCGCGACTGCGGCTACGCCGAGATCGAGCGCACGTCGGCGGTTGTCGACCGCGTCGCCGTGCCGCTCGTGCGGATGGGCAAGTCGCTGGTTGGCAGGACGGCCTGACGTCGGGGCTCAGGCGTCGGCGGCCGGCAGGGGCGCGTCGACGGTGCAGACCAGCCCGGCGGGATCGAAGTCGATGGTCACCGGCCCGCCGAGCTCGGTCGCGAGGCCGCGCTCGATCATGCGCGTGCCGAAGCCGCGCCGGGCCGGCGCCGCGACGGGCGGGCCGCCGCGCTCGCGCCAGACGAGGTTCAGCCGGTCGCCGTGGACCCGCCAGCCGAGGTCGACGCGCCCTTCCGGCACCGAAAGCGCGCCGTACTTCACCGCGTTGGTGCCGAGCTCGTGGAGCGCGAGCGCGAGGTTGACCGCGAGCTTGGGCGGGATGCGCAGGTCGGGCCCTTCGACCGACACGCGCCGGCCGTCCGCCTCGAACGGCGCGGCGGCCGCGGCGACGATGTCGCGCAGCGACGCCGCTTCCCAGCTCTCGCGCGTCAGCACGTTGTGCGCGGTCGACAGCGCCGCGAGCCGCCCTTCGAAGGCCGCGCGGGCGGCGTCCGCCGGGACGCCGTCGCGGAAGCTCTGCTGCGCCACGCCCTGGACGATCGCGAGCGTGTTCTTCACGCGGTGGTTGAGCTCGTTGATGAGCAGGCGCTGGTGCGCCTCGGCGCGCTTGCGCTCCGTGAGGTCAACGGTGACCGCCAGGAAGGCCCGGGGCCGGCCGTCTTCGCCGTCGAGGCGCGTGACGTTGCTGTTCGCCCAGGCGACGGTGCCGTCCGGCCGCACGTAGCGCTTGTCGAGCGAGCGCGCCTCGCCGGTCTCGCGGACCGCGCGCATCAGCTCGAGGGTGGCCGCGACGTCGTCCGGGTGGGTGACGTCGGTCACGTCGAGCGCCAGGAGCTCCGCCTCGGAGCGGCCGAGCAGGCGGCAGAGCTCGTCGTTCGCCCGGCAGAAGCGGCCGTCGAGCGAGATCTCGGAGATGCCGGCGGCCGCCTTGGCGAAGATCGCCGACAGGCGCGCCTCGCTCTCGCGCCGCGCCTCCGCCTGCGCCTCGCGCACGGCGACCGCCTCGAAGCGGCGGTCGAAGAGCGCGGCGACGAGCGCGGTCAAAAGCAGCATGAGCGTCGAGCTCGCTACCCCGAAGGTGAGCGCGCCGTTGCCGATGTCGTCGCCGCCCGCCCGCGCCAGCGCCGTCGGCGTGAAGGTCGCGCCCGCCATGGCGGTGTAGTGCATCGCCGCGATCGCGAGGCCGAGCAGCACCGCGCCGACCAGCCGGAACGGCAGGGAGCGCTGCTTCAGCACCGCCACCAGCGCCGCGCCCGACGCGCCGACCGCGATGACGAACGAAAGCGCCACGAGCGCCGGCCGGTAGGCGAGCGTCGCCGGCGCGCGCACCGCCGCCATGCCGACGTAGTGCATGAGGCAGATGCCGCTGCCCATCGCGAGCGCCGCGATCCCGATCCGCGCGCCCGACGGGCGGGTGGCCCGGAGCGCGACGAAGGCCCCGGCGGTGGGGACGATCGCGAGCAGCAGCGACAGGAATGTGAGGCCGGGGTCGTAGGTGACGGGCACGCCGGCGTTGAAGCCGAGCATGGCGACGAAGTGCATCGACCAGATGCTGAGCCCGGCGGCGAGCGCCGCCGCGACGAGCCACGCCCAATGGGTCCAGCCCCCGCGCGCGTGCGCGCGTCCGTTCAGGTCGAGCGCGGTCCACGATCCGAGCACCGCGATGACGACGGACAGGACGAGGTGGACGGCTTGGTGGCCGTGGAACATCAGCTACTCACCCCCGCGGGCCCGAACGGCGCCGCCCGCCCGCGTCGCCGGGGCCGGACCGGCACGAAATATGGGTCGAAGCTGCTACCGCCATCGTCCGCGAGCGCAAGCCTTATGTCGGCCGCCGACCCTCGGCGGAACCCCGGGGACGCGCGGCGCGGCGCGGTCCCGGCGACCGCGGAGCGTCGGAATGCTTTACAGATCGCGCGGACGCCCGGCCCGTGCCGCCGCCCAAGTCTCTAAGATCGCTCGCCTGGCCCGTTCCGTGCATGTAACGGGTTCGAGGGGTTCTAGGGGGGTCTGTTTCCATGCGAGTTTTCGTTCGTGCGGTCGTCGCGTTCTCGGTCGCGGTCGCCGCGCCGGCTTCCGCCGCGCTGTTCCAGTACGACTTCACCGCCGGCGGGCCCGGCAGCTACAGCCAGGCGTACAGCCAACGGCAAGGCTTCTCGCCGACCCAGGCCTTCTATTACACGAGCGAGAACGAGGGGAATTTCTCGATGACGGCGCGGTTCGTCGTCGACACCGCCAAGGCCGGCCGGGCGGGCACCGTCTCCGTGATCCCGGGCACCCATTCCTACTACGACACCTATAGCGGCGGCGAGCCGTTCATGACCCCGACGGTGACGAAGACGGGCACCTTGCCGGTGCCGCTCGGCGCTGCGAACGGCCGTTCCTACCTCTACGCCAACACCGACTGGGACGAGTTTTCGCTCTACCAGGAGCCGAGCGACCACACCCAATACGACTGGAAGTACGAGTACCACGAGAACGGCTCGCTCGCGCGGCAGTTCTACGTGAACGGCTACGTTAACGTCTATCTCACGGGCGCGCTCGCCGACTGGGCGTTCGGCGAGGTGGACGGGCTGCAGATCGTCACCAGCATCGCACCGGCGACGCCGGGCGGCGGCAGCGGCTACATCCAGTCCCACCGCCACTTCATCGAGTACCTCTTCGACGAGGCCGGCAACAACACGGCCCTCAGGTACGAGGAAGAAAGCGCATACGCCCACATCACCTCGGCGACCGCGAGCCCGGTCGCGGTGCCCGAGCCCGCCGCGCTGTCGCTGTTCGGCCTCGGGCTCCTGGGCCTCGCCGCCCGCCGCCGGCGCAAGGCGGCCTGAACGCGCCTCCCTTCTCAGGCCCCACCGCCCGGGGCCCGGGACGCCCGCGCTCCCACTCCCGGGTGGGGCGCGGGCGGCATCTCCGCCGCCCGGCGCCGTTTTCTACCCGGACCCGACGGCGTTTTCCTGTCCAAGTGCGGAGTGGATGCGGGCGCGGGGAAGGCTAGGCTGGCGGGATGGAGCTCTACGGCGCGCCCAACCCGGCCCCGAACCCGCGGCGGGTGAGGATCTACCTCGCCGAGAAGGGCATCGACCTCGCCGAGACGCCGGTCGACCTGCGCGCCCGCGAGCAGAAGTCGCCCGAGCACCGGGCGCGCAACGCGGCCGGGCAGGTGCCGACGCTCGTGCTCGACGACGGGCGGACCCTGTCGGAGTCGGTGTCGATCTGCCGGTACCTCGAAGCCCTGCACCCCGACCCGCCGCTCTTCGGCCGCGACGCGTTCGAAGCGGCCGAGGTCGACCAATGGATCCGCCGGGTCGAGTTCATCCTCATGAACCCGGTCGCGATGTTCTGGCGTCACGCGCATCCCTTCACCGCCTCGCTGCTCGAGCAGCACCGGGACTTCGGGGAGAGCAACCGCGAGGGGGCGGCGCACGCGATGCGCTGGTTCGACGAGCAGCTCGGGGGGCGCGATCACCTCGCGGGCGGCTATTCGATGGCGGACATCTGCCTGCTGACGACGGTCGATTTCGCTGCGTGGATCGGGCTCGAGCGGCCGGCCGGCTGCGCGAACCTCGGCCGCTGGCACGCCGCGGTCTCGGGCCGCCCGAGCGCCGCGGCGTGAGCCGCGCCGGCCCCACGCCGAACGGGCCCGCGCCACGGTGACCGAACAGCGAGCGTCCGAGGCTCGGCGAGATGGAGGCGGGAATGCGACGCCCGGGGCGGGGCCGACCGGCGACCGCTCCGGCGACGACGAGCTTCACCGCCTCCGGCGGTCGTCGCCGACGAGCGGCGCTGCGGCATGGGCCGCCCCGTGCTATGCCTCCCGGCATGGCCGGCAGCGCGATTGCCCTGGTTGATCCGCGGACGGGCCGGCGCTACGCGGCGGCCGGCGAGGACGCCGTCGTACTTTCGAGCGCGCGGACGGGCTGGCGGCACGGCCTGTTGTTCGAGGTGCACCGGATGGCGCCCCACGCCTACGAGGAGCACGTCCTCGTCGGGCACCGGCTGATCGTCAATCTCGGCGCGCCCGTCGCCTTCGGCTGGAAGCGCGGCGACGGGACGAGAGAGGCCGTGCTGCCCACGGGCGCGCTCTGCCTGCAGTCGGAGGGCGACAGCAACGCGCCCTTCTGGTCGGACGAGCTGACCTTCGCCGCGGTCGGTTTCCCGCCGAGCCTCGTCGAGGCGCTGCTCGAGGAGCGCGCGCCGAAGGCGACCGAGACGTTCGCCGAGCGCCGCTGCCTGCCGGAAGCGACCGCCTACGGGTTCGTCCGCGCGCTCGCCGCCGAGCTCTCCTCGCCGACCGAGCCGCTCTACGCCGAGGCGCTCTCGAACGCCTTCGTGCTCCACCTGCTCTCCGCCCACGGCGTGTCGCCGGGCCGGAAGCGCCTCGCGCCCAAGGGCAAGCTGGGCTCGGCCCAGCTCCGGGCGGTCGTCGAGCTCGCGCACGGGGACCTCGCGGGCGAGCTCAGCCTCGAACGGATGGCGGCGGCCGCCGGCTACTCGCCCTTCCAGTTCGCGCGCGCGTTCAAGTCGACCACCGGCCTGGCGCCGCACCAGTTCGTCCTCCGCCTGCGGCTCGAACGCGCGAAGAGGCTCGTGACGGGACGCGTGGGCGGGCTGGCGGACGTGGCGCTCGCCTGCGGCTTCTACGACCAGGCGCACCTGACGAACATGTTCCGCCGCGCCTACGGCACCACGCCGGCCGCGTTCGCCGCGAGCGCGCGATAAAGCGCGCAAGATCTTCCAATCGGCGCGCCGCACGGCCCGGCATCTTCTCCTCATCGACAACGCGGCGAGGCCGCAAACGAAGAGGAGACCCGCCATGACCCGTACCGTTGCCCGCACCGCCACCCGCATCGCCGCCGCCTTCGCCGGCGCCCTTCTCTCCGGCTCCGCGCTCGCGGCCGACTTCACGACGCAGCGCGTCGAGTTCCTGTCCGGCCGGGACAAGGTGGTGGGCACGCTCTACGTGCCGTCGAACGCGACGGCGGCCCTGCCGGCGGTGCTGGTGAACGGCCCCCAGACCAACCACCGCGACATGGTGCCGGCTACCTACGCGGCGAAGCTCGCCGAGGCCGGCTTCGTGGCGCTCACCTTCGACCACCGGAGCTTCGGCGAGAGCGGCGGCGCGGTGCGCGACCTCGAGGATCCGCGCCTGAAGGTGGAGGACATCCGCAACGCCGTGACGTTCCTGAAGTCGAGGCCCGAGGTGAAGGCGCGGGCGATCGGCATGATGGGCGTGTGCTCGGGTGCCGGCTATTCGGCGGCGGCGGCGGCCGCGTTGCCCGAGCTCAAGGCGCTCGTGACGGTCGCCGGCTTCTACCACGACCCGGCGGTCTTCCGCTCCTGGCTCGGCGAGAACTACGACGCCCGGGTGGCGCTCGGGCGGGCGGCGCGGGTGAAGTACGAGACGACCGGCGTCGTCGACTACGTCAAGAACGTCTCGACCGATCCGAAGGAGGAGCTCGCGATGCCGGGACAGGAGGCGTACGACTATTACGGCACGCGCCGGAACCCGGGCGCGCGCTGGGCCAACCGCACGGCCACCATGTTCTTCGAGCCCTTCCTGCAGTTCAACTCGATCGACTCGGCGGCGAAGATCACGGCCGCGACGATGGTGATCCATTCCGACACGGCGCTCGTGCCGGAAGGGGCGCGCCGCTTCTACGGGAACCTGCCCGGCGAGAAGCGCCTGCACTGGATGACGACCGCGCAGCACATCGGCTTCTACGACGAGAAGGCGATCGTCGACGAGGCGGCCGACCGGGCGGTGGGCTGGTTCAAGGCGAAGCTCGGGTGAGACGGCCGCCCCCCGGTCGTCCCCGGTGAAACCTGGCGCCCCGGCCCCGCACGCCGGGGCGCCTCGACGTCGGCCGAGCGGGCGCGAGGCGGTCCGCTCCGGTCGATCTTCGGTCGAAGCTCGCTCTCGTCGGACGCCGCGACGTGCGACAGGCCTGCGCGTCAGCGCGTCGTGGACCGTTTGCCCTCCGGCGCCTTGCCGACGTCGATGAAGACCGGCTGCGGCTCGGTCCCGCCCTCCATGATGGCAAGAAGCGCCTCGCGGGCGCGCGACACGCGCGACTTAACCGTGCCGACCGCGACGCGCATGATCGCCGCCGCTTCCTCGTAGCTCATGCCGCCGGCGCCCACGAGCATCAGCGCCTCGCGCTGGGCGGGCGCGATCTTCCGCAGCGCGGCCGAGAGATCCGCTATGTGGATCGGGTGCTCCTGGTGGGCGGGCGTCGCCAGCCGGTTGAGGTGCGAGGTCTCGTCCCAGTCGCCCTTGAACTTCGCGCGCCGCATCTGCGAGTAGAACAGGTTGCGCAGGATGACGTAGGTCCAGGAGCGGAAGTTCGTCCCCTCCTGGAACCGGTCCCGCGCGCCCCACGCCTTCATCATCGTCTCCTGGACGAGGTCGTCGGCCTGATCCGGGTCGCGGGTGAGCGAGCGGGCGAACCGGCGCAGGTCGGGCAGCACGCCTTCCATCGCACGCCGGAAATCCGGGTCGGAAAGCGCGCCCGGCGCGGGCTCGTTCCGCGCGTCGAGCGCCTGGAGGCGGTCGAGGAGTTCGGCGAACGCGGGCGGCAACGCTTCGGTCGGGGGCGCGAACACCTTCGCCAGCGCCTCGCCCAGACTCTCGATCGACCGCATGGATGCACACCCGCAATGAACGTCCCGGCCCTTAGCGCCCGGATTTCGCTCTTGTTCCTCGTCGTCGAGGACGCGGAACCCGCCCGCCTTCGGGAGTCAATCCGCGGGGCCGAGATCGACGCCCGTCATTCGGGTCCCGCCGGACGTCAGCGGCGGCGCCGCGCGTACACCCGCAGCCACAGCAGGACCCCGGCCGACGCCACGACCCATCCCCCGAGGATGAGGGCCACGGCGTGCTCCTTCAGGAAGCTCAACGGACGGCCTCGGCGGCCAGGCGCACGACCAGCCCCACGAGCCCCAGGCCGAGCGCGAACAACCCGCCGTAGAGAAAGGCGGCCAGCAAGCGACCGGCGCGGACGGCGAGGCGGCCCACGTCCTAAGCCTTCGGTTCGATCCGGGTCGCGGCGCCGGGCCCGCGCACCCCCCCGAGGGGTGCCGCGGCCCGGTAGCGGCCGCGGCGCCGCTTCCGCCGACCCGCGCTGACGCGGAGGGCGATCACGACGCCGACCGCAGCCAGCGAGGCGAGCGCCCCGGCGACGAAAGCGGTCTCGTTCAACCCGGTCGCCCCGGGGCGCCATCGACCGGGCCGCCGACCGTTGACCCTACGGGATGCGCTTCGCGTGACTTGGTTCTCATCGACAGCCCCCCGACAGGTCGAACGTCACCCGGCATACCGTATTATTACGTTATCGCAAAGACCCCGATCGGCGACCGCGCCGGACCGGGTACCGGACGTCGACGATCATCGGATCGAAGCGAGCCGGATCGCGATGAGAGAACGAGGCGTCGCGCGCGTGGAGCCGGATCGGGCGCGGCACCGGTCGACGGCGGAACCGGTCGACGCCGGATGGTCCGGCAGGCAGGCGCCCCCCGCGTGCGCCTACGAAAGGCGCCGCGCCCCGGAGCCGCAGGGCGCGGCGCACCTCCCAGTCACCAGGTCCGAAAGGGCTTTCGGAACTCTTGTGAAACGATAGGGCGGCGACGGTGTTCCGCCGCCCGCTAGCCGCGGCGCGGCGGACGTCGGGTCGGACGGCGAAGGTCCGGGGCGTGCGGACCGGCGCCGCGCTCTTCGTGGGCGAGCATCATCCTCGCGCCCCAGACGGTCAGCCCCCGCGCGCGGACCTCGAGGCCGGCGCCGCCGATCTCGGCCTCGCCCGACAGCTCGCCGGCGAGGTAGAGCCGCTCGACGTGGCGGCGCAGTTGCTCGGGCTCGATGAAGTGCAGGTCGGCGCTGAGGTCGGGCGAGCCCGCGAAGGCCACCATCTCTTGCCGGATCAGCTGCAGCAGTTCCCGGTCGTACACGTCTTCCGCCCCGCGTCGATGCGTCGTCGGCGAGTCCAACCGACCGGTCGATCGCCCGTTCCCGCGCCCGGTCGCGGGGCCGGAACGGTCCGGCAGATACCGGGTCATGGCTCGGCGCGAGTCCCGCCATCCTGCCCCTTCGGGGCCTCGGCTCGCGACGAAGGACCGCGGCGAGCCTCGGTCCGCGGCCGGATCAAAGAAGGAGCGCGGCGACGAGCAGCAGCCAAACGATCGCCGCCGCGGCGCCGAGCACGCGGGGGTCGGTGTGCAGCATCCCGCGACAATGCGCAGGGAGCGCTTTGGATGCCTAGTGCAGCATCGCGAGCGTCGTGACCGCAGCGAGGAACGAGGCGGCGAACCCGAGGACGCGCAGATGGTCGTGACGGAACATGGCAACCGACCCACCGGCAACCCTGCGCCGGTACCAACCGGCGAGCGGCGCCCCGGTGGCGGGCGCCGGCTGTGCGTCAACGCGGCGCGCCGTGCGTCGCCCGCGGCCGACGGGATGTTCGATCCGCGTCGGGACGCTCGGTACGGTGAGGGAACATTCTCGCCGGCGCCGGAGTCCTGGAGGCATGTTCGCGTCGCGTAAACCCGCCAACGACAACGGCCCGCCGGTGAACCCCAACCGTTACAGCGCGCGCCGCGCGGAAGCCCTCCGCGCCTGGGTCAGGAGCGGCAGGGAGCCGGAAGGCCGCACGGAATAGCACGAGGCGGCGAGGCCTCGGGGCGAACCGGCCTCCGCGTCAGGCCGGGCGGGCGAGCAGCTGGCGCGCCCGGAGCGCGGTCAGTACGAGGCCCAGCGCGAGCAGCACCAACGCCTGCGGGGAGGTCATGCTGGCGGGCGCGGCGGCGGCGAGAAGCGCGCCGACGACGAGGATCGAGAGGCCGCCGGCGAGTCCGGTCGCGACCGCCAGCCGCGGAGCGGGCGCCCGCGTCGCGCACGCGAGGTTCGCCATGCCGATGAGGATCAGCAGGAAGCCGGCCGACAGGAACCAGACGCCGGGTTCGCTGGGTTCGAGGAAGGCCCGGTCGCCGGCCGCCAAGTGCGCGAGGCCGAACAGCAGCACGAGCGAGGCGGCGACGCGGTCGATCCAGCGCATGGACGCACGCTACGGCCCCGGATCGGCCCGCGCAATCCGGCGGTCGCACCCGCGCGGGCGGCGGAACGCGGTGGACAGGCCGGCGGAAGGGTCGCACGAAGCGGGGATGCGGACGGAGGAACCCGAGACCCGAGGCGCGCTGCCGATCCTGGCGTTCGAAAGCCGGGCCGACTTCGAGCGCTGGCTCGCCGCGCAGCCGCGGGGCGGCAAAGGGCTGTGGCTCAGGCTGGCGAAGAAGGGATCCGGCCGCGCGAGCGTGACCAAGGCGGAGGCGATCGACGCCGCGCTGTGCCACGGCTGGATCGACGGCCAGCTCGACAAGTACGACGAGGCGAGCTGGCTGGTGCGCTTCACGCCGCGCAAGGCGCGGAGCAACTGGTCCGAGGTGAACCGGACCCGCGCGCTCGAGCTGATCGCGGAAGGACGCATGGCGCCCGCGGGCCTCGCCGAGATCGAGGCCGCGAAGACCGACGGCCGGTGGGCGGCGGCGTACGCGCCGGCGAGCCGGGCCGAGGTGCCGCCCGACCTGCAGGCCGCGCTCGACGCCTCGCCCCGGGCGGCGGCCTTCTTCGCCGCGCTCTCGGGCGCGAACCGCTACGCGATCCTCTACCGCGTCGGCACGGCGAAGAAGCCGGCGACGCGCGCCGAGCGCATCGCGAGGTTCGTCGCGATGCTGGAGCGGGGCGAGACGATCCACGGATCGTGAGTGGTTGGGCCGGCGTCCCTGCCCGGTCCGCGGCCGCTTGCGCCCGCCGGGCGCGCGGACGAAGATGCGCCCGGACCGCGCAAGGACACGAACCACGATGGCCGACGAAGCGATAAAGGGGCCCGCCGCCTACTTCCCGTCGATCGAGAAGCGGTACGGACGCCCGATCGCCGAATGGCAGGCGCTGGTGCGCGCCCGCTGTCCGGCGAAGCACATGGACCTCGTGGCCATGCTGAAGAACGACCACGGCATGGGACACGGGCACGCCAACGCGGTGGTCGCGCACACGCTCGCGCAGGACAAGGCGTAGCCGGTTCCTGGATGAGCCAAATCGCAGCCGAACGTCATGAATGGGCGCGAAGCGGCTGCTTCCGTCTGCAATATGACCGGTTCCGGCGTCCTGCGACGTCCGTCAGGGTAAGAAGCGCGCTCGCACCCGCCTCTCCAGCACATCGAGCGGCAGATTGCCTCCGCTCAGGATGAAGTCGTGGAAGGCTCGCACGTCGAAGCCGGGCCGCCGCTCCGCTTCCGCCCGGAGCTTCGTGAAGGTCGAGTGGCCGATCTTGTAGGCGGTCGCCTGCCCCGGCATGACGATGTACCGATCCACCTCGATCTGCGCCGACGACCGAGTCTCGGAGCTGTTCTCGATGAGATATTCACGCGCTCGTTCGCGCGTCCAGCCGCGGACGTGCAGCCCGGTGTCCACCACCATGCGGGCCGCGCGGAACAGGTAGCTGAGCAGATAGCCGATGCGGCCCGTAGGATTGTCATCGTACATGCCAAGCTCGTCGGCAACTTGCTCGGAGTAGAGCGCCCAGCCTTCGCCAAAGCCGCTGAAGAACCAGGCGCGCCGATAGAGCGGCAACTCTCCGGCCTCGAGCGTCAGGGCGCCTTCGAAGAGGTGGCCGGGCGCCGCTTCGTGGAAGGCCAGCGTCGGCAGGGTGTACCGCGGCCAGTCGCCGGTCTCGCGCAGATTGATGTAGAAGACGCCCGGGCGGGACCCGTCCGCACTGGCAGGTTGGGCCTGCCCGCCGGGCGCGCCGTCCTCGATCTCGACGGGCATGCGCCTGATCTCGTAGCCGGCGCGAGGCAAGCGGCCGAACATGCGCGGCAGGCGCGATCGGACGGCGTCCAGTTGCTGGGTCAGGTAGGCGATGATCGCTGCTCTGCCCGCGTCCGTGTTGGGAAACGCCTGGCCGGGCATCTTGGCAAACTCGAGGGTGCGTTCCTTCAGGCTGCCCCGGCTCAGCCCTTGCGAGCGCAGGATCTCGTCGATGCGCGCCCCGAGCTCCGCAACCTGTGCCAGCCCTGTTCGGTGCACCTCCTCTGCGTTCATGCTCGAGGTGGAATGGAACTCGAGCGCAGCGGCATAGTAAGCCTCGCCGTCGGGCAGCCGCCCGACGCCTCCTTGGGGCGGAGCTTTCGCGAGCAGCGATTGCAGCGCCTCGACCTGGCCCGACAAAGCCGACCTGATCGGTCCTTCGAAGATCGCGCGAGCCTGCGACTCGTAGCCCGGAAGGCCCTTGGCGGCGGCTCGCTGGGCCAGCGACCGCACCAGCGGGGTGTTCGCAGGGTCGGCGTCGCGGAGCCTCGATACGAGCGCAATCGTCTGTTCGACGACGAAGCGGGGCGGCGCGATGCCTCGCGCCGCATTGGCGCGCAGATGCTCCGTCTCGCTTTCGATAGAGGGAGCGACATCCTTCAGCCTGGCGAGATACGCCTCGGCATCAGAACGGTCGTCCACGGGGTGCAGCGAGGCCAAGAACCGCGGCGCGTTCGCGTACGTGCCGCCGAGCTGGGTGGGGCCATAGGGGCCGGGGGCAACATTGCCTTCCGCGTGGAAGGGGAAGTCCGAAAGCTTCTCGCGCGCTCTCAGCCGGTAGATCGCAACCTCGCGCTCGAGTGCGGCGTCCTCGCCGAGGCCCGCCTCACTAAAGCTCGCAAGCTCGGCGAGGTGGCGGCTCTCCTGCTCCCTGAAGGCGGAGATGCCGGCAAGGCTGTGGTCACTCGACCGGGCTCGCAAGCCCGATCTCGCGCCGGAGTCGATGCCGAGCCACGTCGCTTCCTCGGGGCGGAGTTTGAGGTGCTCCTCGTACTGCCTTGCCAGAAGCGCGCGGAGCTTCCCGTCGGTTCTGGAGCTCTGCGCGATAACGGGCCACGATGAGATCAGTGCCACCGCGCTTCCCGTCGTCAGTACCTCTCGCCGACTGAACCCGACCATTTTTGCGCCCTCAACCCGCCTGCACCTCAGGGCTGCAGTGCGTCCCAGAGCGCTGTTGTCGTCAAGCCCTCACAATCCAAGGCCGTGCTGGCGTCTTGAACCACGTTTGCCTGCAGCCGGGCGCGGCGCGAAAGCGGTGCCGATATCCGGTTTCGGGCGGCGCCCGGGGTGACTTCAACGTCGTGAATGGACGCCGCAGTCCGTCGACCACCGCCCCCTCCTGGGTCCGCTTCCGACCCTGAGCGGACCTCGAAGTTCATCTAGGAGCGAAACGGCCAGGACATTTCGCGCGCGAGGTCGTAAGGGACTCACAACGACGCCGGGGACGAGGGGCGATCCTGTCATGACCGAGGACCAGCCGCCCGACGAGGCGCTCGACGCCCGCCTCTACGCGATCGACCTGAAGCTCGCCGCGCTGCGGGCGCACCTGCGCGACCTAGATCGGCTCGACGCGGCGGGCGACCCGCGCGCGTTCGCGGCCGACGCGTTGGCCGAGTATGTCCGCTGGATCGAGCGGGTGATCGGCCACGCCGTCGCGTCGCAAGCGACCGGGCCGCGGCGCTAGCCCGTGCGTTACCGCCCGTTCTTCATGTGCGGCAAGGGGCGGGTGAAGACCGGCCGCGACGTGGAAGCTCCGGCCGACGACGAAGCGCTCAATCTGGCGCGCGGCCTCGGCAATCCGCACGCGCTGGACGTGTGGCGGGGCACCGCCTACGTCGGCCGCGTCGAAGGAGCGTCCCGGTCTCGCCGCGCCCCCGAGTCATAGCCGATGGCTGCCATGGTTTCGTTCCGGTGCCGCACCGGCGGGGCGATCGCGGCTTCGGCCCGTCAGGACGGGCGCGCGTCGTGCGCCGCCCGTGGCCGCGGGGCAGGACCGGAGGACATGCGCTCGGAACGGCCCGACCCGCGGAGGCGCGATAGCCGGACCGACGACAGTTGATCTCCGCCCATCAGCTCATCCTGCTCGGCGGCATCCTCGGGCTGTGCGGCATCCTCGCGGGCCTGGCGTCCGCCCGCTTCAGCGCGCCGCTCCTGCTGCTTTTCCTGGTCATCGGCATGCTCGCGGGCGAAGAAGGCCCGGGCGCCGTCGCGTTCGACGACTTCGAAGCCGCCTACCTGATCGGCAGCGTGGCGCTCGCGATCATCCTGTTCGAAGGCGGGCTGAAGACCGACCGGCGGATGCTGAAGGTCGGCCTGTGGCCCGCGCTCGCGCTCGCGACGGCCGGCGTGGGCATCACCGCCGGGATCGTCGGCCTCGCCGGCGTCTGGGCCCTATCGCTGCCGCTGACGTTCGCCCTCCTCGCCGGCGCGGTGCTCGCGCCGACCGACGCGGCGGCGATCGCCACGCTGGTGCGGCAGGCCGATCTCGGGCTCCCCGAGCGCACGGACGCGGTGCTCGAGGTGGAGTCGGGCCTCAACGATCCGATGTCGGTGTTCCTCACCATCGTGCTCACGCAACTGCTGGTAACGCCGGCGGACTTCGGCGCGGTCGACGCGCTCGTCCTGTTCGCCCAGGAGATGGTCGGCGGGGCCGCGCTCGGCGCGGGCGGCGGCTTCCTCATCCTCCAGGCGCTCCGCCGGCTGCCGCCGGACACCGGCCTCCACGCTCCCCTGGCGCTCATGGCCGCGCTCGCGCTGTTCGGCCTCGCGCAGACCCTCGGCGCCAGCGGCTTCCTCGCCGTCTACATCGCGGGCGCGGCGGCGGGCGAGGTCGGCCGGCCGGTCGCGCGCGCCGTCGAACGCTTCTTCGAGGCGTTCGGCTGGCTCGCGCAGCTCGTGCTGTTCCTCCTGCTCGGGCTGCTCGTGACGCCGAGCGCGATGCTGCCGCTCGTCCCCGGCACGCTGCTGATCGCCGCCGTCCTGATCCTCGTCGCGCGGCCGGCCGCGTGCGCGGTTTGCCTGCTGCCGTTCGGCTGCTCGTGGCGCGAGGCGGCGTTCATCTCCTGGGCGGGTCTTCGCGGCGCGGTGCCGATCTACCTGACGCTGATCCCGGTGCTGAAGGGCGTGCCCGAGGCGCAGATCCTGTTCGCCGCGACCTTCGCCATCGTGCTGGTCTCGCTCGTCGTCCAGGGCTGGACGATCGGACCGGCCGCGAGGCTGCTGGGGATCGGCGGCAAGCCCGAAGCGCCGGCCGGCTAGGGCGTCGAACGACGCGGGTCGCTCCCCCACCGCCGACGTGCTCGATGGCAGGCGCTCGCGATCGAGGGACGGACGGGCCCGCGGCCCAAGCCCTGGCCGCCTCGACCGCTGCGCGGAGCCGCTTCGCTGGCGGTCCTCGGCTGTTGCGTTGAAGTCCGCTTACCACCCTTAGCAGACATCCACCGGTCGGGGTCGCGCCGCGGTCAGGCGCCGGCGAGGGCGTGGGCTTCGGCGAGCATGCCGGCGACCGACGCGCGGGCGCCGTCGATCGGGGTTCTGGGGCCCGGCCGCGGCTTGCCGCCGTCGACCATCGCCTCGATCGCGACGCGGGCGCGGGCGACGCGGCTCTTGACGGTGCCGACCGGCACGCCGGTGATGCTCGCGACCTCCTCGTAGGCGAAGCCGCCGGCGCCCACGAGCATCAGCGCCTCGCGCTGCGGCCGGGGCAGCTCGTCGAGCGCGCGGCGCAGGTCGGCGAGCTCGAGGCGGCCGTCCTGCGTCGGCGCCTGCGCGAGCACCCGATCGGCGACGCGGTCGTCCCATTCGCCGTGGAAGCGGGCGCGGCGCGTGCCGCTGACGAAGAGGTTGCGCAGGATCGTGTAGGTCCAGGCGCGCATGTTCGTGCCGGCCTGGAAGCGGTCGCGGGCGCGCCACGCCTTCAGCATCGTCTCCTGGACGAGGTCGTCGGCGAGGTCGGAGTCGCGGGCGAGCGAGCGGGCGAAGGCGCGGAGCTGCGGCAGCACCGCGGCGAGCTGCGCCTTGAATTCCGGATCGGGCAGCGCCGCCGCGACGCCTTCGGCGGCGTCGGTCGCCTCCAGCCGGGCGAGAAGCTCGAGGAACGCGGTCGGCAGCCCCTCCGACGCGGGCGTTTCGAAGGCCTGGCTCAGGAGCGCGCCCAGGCGGGCGCGCGACGCCTCGTTCATCTGCTGGGCTTTCCGGGATCGAGAGGTAAAGAGGGGAGCGGCGGGGATGTCTCCCCGCCGCTCCCGGCGCGTCCGATCGCCTAGCGCAGATCGCCGTCGCGGTCGGTGCGGTTCGGATCGCGGGCGGCCGCCAGTCGGTCGGTGCCCGTGCGGTCGTTGTCGGCGAGGCGCTCGACGTCGACTTCCGTCCGGCGCACGGTGTCGTCGATCTCCTCGACGCGCTCCCCGACGCCCTTCCTGACCACCACCTCCTCGACG
>Ga0164290_1001623_pt1 | contig 28326 bp, 24 predicted proteins | sample Micstemetagenome_FD_108782 | JGI IMG/M metagenome (GOLD analysis project Ga0164290, IMG submission 108782) | Contaminated culture microbial community from soil near Moab, Utah, USA - Microcoleus steenstrupii SON62 (Illumina Assembly) | ecosystem: Environmental > Terrestrial > Soil > Soil crust...
CGGGCCACCAAAGGCACACGGCCCGGCTCGGAGGTTCGGGCCACCAAAAACACGCACGGCCAGGCTCGGAGATCCGGGCCACCAAAGGCGCACGGCCCGGCTCGGAGATCCGGGGCCACCAAAAACACGCACGGCCAGGCTCGGAGATCCGGGCCACCGAAGGCACAGGACGGCCCGGCTCGGAGATCCGGGCCACCAAAGGCGCACGGCCCGGCTCGGATATCCGGGGCCACCAAAGGCACAGATGGCCCGGCTCGGAGGTTCGGGCCACCAAAGGCGCACGGCCCGGCTCGGAGATCCGGGGCCACCAAAGGCACACGGCCCGGCTCGGAGATCCGGGCCACCAAAGGCACACGGCCCGGCTCGGAGATCCGGGCCACCAAAAACGAGCCGTCACACGGAGCCTAGTCGAGCCAGTCTTTGGCCTTGAGTCGCTGCGGGACATACTCCTCGGTGACGTAGGAGATGTCCTTGGTGATCAGCGATTCGACTTCCATCTTGAAGCCGTTGCGGAGCATGCGGTCGATCTCCTTCTGCCACGCCTTGTTCTCGGCGAACCACGGGTAGGCGGCGATCTCGTTCGCACGCTTCTTGTCGTTGTCGGTCAGGTCGATCTTGACCGCGTCGTCGAGTTCGCACTCGTCAAAGTCCTTGGCACGGATGCCCAGGAACTTGGCGTCGGGGATGGCGAGGCGAGAGGACTCGAACGCGAGGGAGATCGAGCCCTGCTTGATGACGCTGTAGATGTAGTGCCCCCACGGGTCGCAATCGAGCACGCAGATGATGGGGAGTTTGAGTTCCTGGTTGAGGCGTTGCAGGAGGCGGCGGCAGCCGCGGGGCGGCTGGCCCGCGCCGTGGGTCAGGATGCAGTTGTTCTTTTCCCAGAAGCGGTCCTCGTTGAAGCGATTCCAGACCGTGCCCTTTTCGACGTGCAGAACGAATTTGGCCTCGCACTTGGCGAACTGGAGGATGTCGGGCTCGACGATTGAGGGGAGGGCGTAGCCGCCCGAACCCATGCGTCGGCAGTTGATCTCGTCGCCTTTGTCGATGATGGTGATGTTGCCGACCATGGAGCCGCGGTTCTCGGCGAAGACGTGGAGTTCTTCGCGGAGCGCGCCGAGGGTGACTTCGAGGTCTTCGAGGATCGGGTCGGACTCTTCCTGCTGGTCGAAGGTGTTTTCCTTCGTGCCGGCGACGGTGTGCTTGGCCTTGTAGAAGACACCGCGAAGGCTCGAGGTCTTGTCGGCCTCGATGAGATCCTTGATGGTGCTGGCGTGCAGCATCGTCTGCATGAACTGCTTGGCGGTCTTGAGGTCAAAGAGCGGGCGTTCGGCCTTGGCGTCGCCCATTTCGAGAATGCCGCGTTTCTTATTCCAGATGGTGTTGGATTTGGCGCGGGTGGGGATCTCGAACTGCGGGTCCTTGCCGCCCAGGGCGGACTTGGAGACGCGGGTGGCGAGGGAGACGATCTTCTCGCGGGTCTTGATGTCACGGTCTTTGAGGCGACCGCCGGACTTTGAGGCGGGCTTGGTGCTTCCGGGGGCGGGGGCGGGCTTTTTGGACATATCGGGCACTCCGTTGCCGTGGTGAGGCGGGAGGATATCACGCGGCGAGCGATGAGCGTATTGGGCAAATACTTCGTGTTGCTCGGCATTCAGCGAGATGGAAAGGGCGTGCGGGGAACGTCGCGGCGGTCGCGTATACGGGAGGGTCTGGAGATGTGAGCACAGAAAGACCGGCCGCTGGCGCGGCTCGGCTCTTCTGAGTCCGCATGGACTGGCGATGCACGGCTCGGGTGTGATGGATAGAAGCAAATGAAAACCGCCGCGGAGGCGCGGCGGTGGTGTGCGATAGTGAACGGCGGCTTTGCGATCAGCGGCGACGACGGGCCACGACGAGCGAACCGAGGGCGAGGAAGCCGATCGATGCGGGCGCGGGGATGACGTACTCGACGATGTAGCCACCGGCGCGGCGGGTGGAGTTGTCTTGGGCGTAATCCCAGAGCGTGCTTGAGGAGTTCTGGAAGAAGCCCATGGCGTAGGACTTGGCCGTGCCTTCAAAGAAGTCGATGTTCCAGCCGTTGGTGACAGACGTGGACGCGGCCTCGCCGGTGAGCCACGTCCAGTTCTCGCGGCTGTTGCCGATGGTGTTGTTGCGGGTCGCGCCGACCCAATAGATGGCCTCGGCGGGGGAGCCGACGGAGTAGACGAAGTTGAAGACGAAGCCGCGTTCGGCGGCGTAGGTCGCGTTCTCAAGGACGAGGAGGCGACCCTGCAAGCCGTTGTGCGAGCGAGCGGCGGCGGCATCGCGGGCCTGGGTGTAGGTGAAGTTGGTGGCCTCGACGCGCTCGTAGAAGTTGCCGTTGCCGCCAGAGGCGACTGTCCACTCGACCGGAGCGGCGTTGGCGGAACCGGCAAGTGCGGCAGCACCAATGGTGGCGGCGATCGCGGGGCGGACGGAACAAATCGAACGGCAGAAAGATGACATAAGGCCTCCCACGCGACGAAAGGTCGCATGTGGACGATGCCACATGGGGCCGAGAATGCCAGAAAAACGAGCGGAATTGTTGGGATATTTGAGGACGTGATCGCGGAGGGCGGGTCAGGATGCTGCGATCCCAAGGAAACGCCGGGGCTTGGCGGGTGACGGGGGGTGATCCGGAACTGCGCGAGTTGCTGGGGTTGCGTGCAGCGCGTGAGGAGAGGTATGGTGTGACGAGTGACCAATGGCGGGGGGCGGGGGGCTTGGAGCATGGCGAAGAAGACGGCGAAGCGGGCGACGAAGAGCGTCGCGATGCGCGCGAAGCAGAAGAGCGTGAAGGCCGCGAAGCGATTCGTCAAGGCGAAGGATCGCGCGAGAACGCGCGGGGCGGCGAGCGCGATGGCGGGCGACGCGGCCCGCTCCGATCTGAACGCGCCGGGCGAGGTGGCCATCGAGCGATTGCCGATGTCGAAGCGTGAGATCGCGCGGCGGTTGCACGCGATGATCCTGCGGCTGGTGCCGAGCGCGACGGCGAAAGTGAAATGGGGCAACGCGTGCTACTACGCGGGCGAGCGCGGTTTCGCGTCGATCATCGAAACCAAGGCGGGTGTCAATCTCGCGTTGCCGGGGGCGACGTTGGCGGACCCGCATGGGCTGCTCGAAGGAACGGGCAAGCGAGTTCGGCACATCAAGGTGAACACGTCGGAGCGAGCGGAGCACCCGGGAATCGCGGCGTTGATTCGTGAAGCGGTGAACGTGGGCTTTGAGCGGATGTGAGGCGAAACGCGCGACGCGAGCCTCACCCGCCGAGTTCGTCGAGTTCCTTCCGCATCTTGCGGAGGTGGAGTTGGAGATTCTCGATCTCGAGTCGCGTCTTTTCCATCATGATGTCGTGGACATCGAGTTGGTCGTGGCGATGACTCAGTCCGTTTTTGACGGATTGGATCTGAAGGTCGAGGAGTTCAATCTCTCGCTTGGCCTTTTGCTGGCCGAGTTCTTCCCACGCCTGGCGACGGGCGAGGTCCATCGGCGTCGGCTCGCGCTGCTGATGTTGCATCTGCTGGAGCGCGACGAGGGCCGGGTTGGGGCCTTGGGGCTGTTGCTGGCGGGCGCGGCGGGCGGCCTCGGCGCGGACGAGGGCGACGATCAAGACCGCGGTGAGGGCGAAGATCGACGCGCCGAGGAACCATGTGCCGTCAAGAACGGCGGTCGCGGCTTCGGCGCCAAGGAGATGAAGCGGTGGAAAGGACATGATGGAATCGTAGGTGGGTGGTCAGAAGAGATTCGAACTTGGGCTGGGTGCGGTTGAAGCGAACGTGCGAGAAAGTGCCGCAAGGCTGCGCGGAATCAGAGGCATGGGGCGGCGTGCAGACCGATGGAACCCGATCCCTCTGGGGACCACGCACGACATCGCCGGAGATCAGAAGAGTGGCGGGGTTTCGTCGATGACACGTTCGAGTTTGCCGGTCTTGGGGTTGAGACGCATGCGGATCTTTTCGCTCTTGGCCGCGGGTTGAGGCCCAGCGGCGGGCGTCGAGCGCGATGCGTCGGCGGGTTTCGCGGGGGTCTTGGCGACCGGCGCGGCTTTCGTCGGACTTTGCTTCGATGCCGCGGACTTCGCGGGCGCGGGAGTTGAATCAGTCTTCTTCGGCGCGGTCTTGGCGGGCGGCGAAGCGGGCGGCTTGCTCGTCGGCTTCGCGTCGCGAGTGGAACTCTTGCCGCTGATGTCACGGCGCGAGGCACGCTGGATCGGCTTGGTGTCGAGCAGCGACGGCTGGTCGTCGTCGGCTGCCTTGGCGAGCGACGCGACCTTGAGGGCGGCGGCCTCGGCGCGAGAGATCGATGACGAGGGCGGAGCGTCGTCGCTCGCCGCGCTGGCACCCGCGATCGCGCTCTGCACGATGATGACGCCGTCTTCGTCGTCGGGCTCGTCGTGCTTGATGGCCTTGCCTTCTTCGTCGAGTTCAACGTCGGCGATGGCGGTCTTGGCTTGGGCGAGTTTCTGCAGGGCGGCGTAAAGGTGTTTGGGGTCGTCGCCCGTGATCTCGGCGGCGGCCTTGGCGATCTCGCCGATGTATCGCTCGAAAATGTCGCGGCGCTGGCCTTCGCGCTTCATCTTGGCGCGCTTGCGGAGGTAGGTGCCGAGTTTGCGGCCGCACTCCATGAGCGCGAGTTTCATCTCTTTCCGGATTTCGTCGTAGTCGGCGATGGCCTCCTTGCTCTCGCTCGTGAAGGGAACCCACACGCTGGCCATGTGGATCATGATGACGAGCGGGCCAACGGGCAGCGCGGTGCGCGGCTGCTGCAAGTCGTAGTTGCGCCAGTTGGTCTCGGTGACGGCCTTGAACGAGGAGCACGCGCTCTGCTGGAAGAGCAGCGGTACGCGATTGGCAAAACGGATGACGCGCGAGGAGTCGTCGGCGGGGAGTTCGCCGCCGAAGGCGATCGCGGTCTCGATGAGGAAGGGGCGACCGCGATAGACGGCGGCCTCGCGGCTGCTCGCGGCGTAGAACTCTGCACGGACGCCTTTGAGCATGCCCGCGAGCATCTGACGCACGCCGATGGGGGCGAGGCAGTCGGTGGGCGGCGGCGGGAGTTTGCTCTCCTGGAGTTGCTTGAAGAGTTTCTCGGCCTGGGCGTGGTCGATGTCGGTGACTTTGGTGCGGCTGGTCGCGCCGATGGACTTGCAGAAGTCGCCGGCGCTGGATGGTGAGACGCGCGAGAACTTCTCCTGAAGGAAGTTGTAGAGCGTGTAGCCGGACTTCTCGATCTCGGCTTCTTTGAGCATCTGAAGGAGGATGCCGAGTTCGATGCCCTTGGGGTGGGGCATGATCTCCTTGGTTTCGGGGGGCAGTTCCTGCACGCCGCGGGGGAAGAGGACGAGCGGTCCGAAGTCCTGCGTGACCTGCGGCTGGGCGAGCGTCTCGGGTGCTGCGCTCGCATCGGTGCCGGGCGCGATGACTGGTTCCGCGGCCTTGCCGCGTTTGATGAGCGGCGCGTCTTCCTCTTCGGCGGTCTCGCGGGTGGGGCGAACAAAGGTGATGCGGGCGTGGGGGTTGGCGATGGCGGTGAGTTCGAGGAACTCATCAACTGAGCCGCGGCCGCGCTGGTACTTGCCTTCGAGTTCGATGCTCACGCTCGTGCCGGTGGGATACTCGGCGGCGCGAAGGAGCGTGGCGGCGGCCTCGCCGGTGACGAGGCTCGCGAAGCGGCGCGGCGGGAAGTCGTCGGTCTCGTCGTCGACCGTGACCTCGGCGCGGTTGGTCTTGGTGTTCATCGCCAGTTCGATGTGGTGGGCGGCGACGTTGGCCTTGGGCTTGGTGTGGATCACCATCGGCTTGCCGGTGGTGATGAGGCCGTACATGCCCGCGGCGGAGATGCCGATGCCCTGCTGGCCGCGCGACATCTTGAGACGATGGAACTTGGAGCCAAAGAGCAGACGGCCAAAGACGTTCTCGACCTGCTTGCGGACGATGCCGGGGCCGTTGTCGACGACGCTCACGCGATAGCGACTGCTCTTGGCACTTGCGGGGCGATCGGGCTGGAGGTCTTCGATGACGATGGTCACATCGGGGAGAAGACCGGCTTCTTCGCAGGCGTCGAGGGAGTTGTCGACGGCTTCCTTGACGGTGGTGAGGAGGGCCTTGCGCGGGTTGTCGAAGCCGAGCAGATGGCGGTTCTTGGCGAAGAACTCGGAGACGGAGATGTCGCGCTGCTTGGCCGCCATGGTTTCGGCGGTCGCGCGCGGAGCGGCCTTGGTTGGTTTCACTGATTCCTCGAGCGTGTCGGAACGGGAGGCGAGTGCGGTCACGGGCGTGCCCTCCATGGCAGCGGCGAAGCGATGATGTCAACATCGCCCAGACGGGGTGAGATGGGGCAAGAATAGCGGGTTTTTTCAGGTGCGGGATCAGACGGCGTCTCGGGGGCGTGACGTCGCGGTCGAAACCTCGGGCCGTGCGATCTACGACGCTGGCCCGCATTGAAACTGGAAAGAAAACAAGCCCGAACCTTTCGGCTTGGGCTTGTGGAGAATCTGGGAGTCAGCGATCACTCAGCGGCGGCGACGGGCCACGAGCAGGCCGCCGATGCCGGCGAGGGCGAGCGAGCCGGGCGCGGGGACGGTGGTGCGGAAGATGAGGAACTCACCGTGATTCGCGCCACCCTGGGTGGTGTCGATGCCGCCTTTGGCGCGCCACATCCACTTGGCGTTCCCGTCGATGCCTGGGACCGAACCCCAGGGGCTGACGCCGTTGGCGCCGCCGACGAAGGGGGTTTCCCAGAGCATGTTGGTGTCGGCGAAGGCGACGCGAGTCGCAATGTCCGAGGCGGTCGGGTGCGGCGAGCCGTCGCCCATGTTGACATTCACCGCGGTGACCTGCCACGCGGGGCTGCCCGAGTCGAGATTCATCGCATCGGCCATCATGTTGGCGAGCACGCCCTGGGCGACCGAGTCATCCGACCACGCGGCGATGTAGACGAAGTCGCCGGCTTCGAACGAGTATGTCTCGGGGAGCGACCAGTTGTATGTGCCGGGCTCGCCGCCTGCGTTCAGTTCGTTGCCGCCGTGGTAGGTGAACGTCGCGCCCGTGGACGAATACAGGGCGTAGTGGTTGTCGGCGGTGATCGTCGCGGTGACGAGTGCGGCGTTGGCGGCGGACGCGACGCCGGCCAGAACGATGGCCGAGGCGACGATGCAGTTCTTCGAGATCATGGATCAGGCTCCGTTGGAACGTCTGGGTTCGCGCCCACTTTGGCGCTCACGTCAAACATGCCGCCGAAACCGCGGAGCGACAGCCCCGGGCACTCCGATTCGCGCAATGAAGCCGCCAACGCGCGGCGTGTGACGACTGCGACGATGCGAGGGCGCGATGAGAGCTGCGTGATGAGGCGTGCGAAACAGCCGCGTGTCGGATCGCTCGGATTACCGGGCGTTCTCGACGACGACCGGGACGCTGATCCAGTTGCCCCAGTTGGAGGTGGGCTGCGTCCACCAGAGGACGCTGGAGGCGTCCGCCGGGTCGGGGCTGGGCGTATAAGAGGTGCTCGCTTCGCTCAGCGTCACCTCGCCGCCGAGTTTCTGGGAGAGGGCCGCGACCAGCGCTTGCAGGGTGATCGCGTTGGGGCGGAACTCGGCCATGCACGCGGCGAGGGGAGACTTGAGCGCGGGCAGCGGGTCACGCACGAAACGCGGCGGAACCGTCACGCCCATCTGACGACCGAGTTCGGAGGGCTCGGAGCCCGCGATCGCGGGCATCGGCGCGACTTGACGCTCGGAAACGTCCAGCATCGGGCCGCTCTCGACGATCGAGGCCATCAGCGTCGGCGGGATGTCGCCTTCAACGCGCCAGGCACGCACCGGGTCGCGGCGCGACGCGGAGGCGGCGAGCGCGTCCATCTTCGCCGCAACGCGCGATTCAGAGGACGTGCGGACGCGGATGACAAGGCGGCCTTGCGCGGCGAGTTCGAGGGCCCGCTTGATTTCGATCGACTTGGCGTCGAGCGGGCGACGGGCCGGGCCGTTCTCGGCGCGCATCACGGCCTCGGCGAGGGCCAGCGTCTCCATGTCGGAGTTGGAGTAGGCAAGTTCGGAGCCGGCGTTGAGCGCGGCACCGCCCGGCTCGACCATCGAGGCGAACATCACGTCGCTCGGCGCGGAGGTCGAGTGCGATGCGGGGCCGGCGGGCGACTGCGGCAGAGGCATGGAACCGGTGCTCGAAGAACCGCCCGACGCCAACGGCGATCCGTCATCCGCAGGCATGTTGCGGATGATGGGGTTGGCGCTGGAGAGAACGAGCGTCCAATACACGCCGCCGGTGACGACGAGGGCGATGCCCGCGGCCATCGCGAGGTTGGGCTTGGAGGCCCAGCGCGAGAGCCCGGCGAAGCCGGTCCTGCGGCGCGGCAACTGGAACGCGGGCGCGTCTGCAAAGAGCGTCTGGCGTTCGAGGGCTTCCTGCACCGCGTCCATGAGCGCCGCGGGAGCCTGCTCGTCCGGGATAGACGACAGGATCGCGCGATCTCGCGTCATCGCCTGGAGGCGAAGCGCAAGCGTCGGATTGCGGGTGAGTTCGGCGCGGAGCAGACGATCGCGGGCCGCCGGGAGCGTGCCTTCCACCCAGCCGATGAGGTCGGCTTCGGTGACGGGAGCGGGGTTGGAAGGCTGGTCGGTCATGACTCAGAGGAAGGGGAAACAGAATGGTCGGAGGTTCAGATGCGGCCGCGGCCGGAGGCTGGGGGAACAACCCCGGCGGAAGGGCCACGACCGTCGCCGGAACCGCCGGACTTCTCCAAGGCTTCGATGTTCTCGCGAAGAGCCGTGCGTGCTCGAAAGAGCCGGCTCTTGACTGTCCCAACCGCAACCCCAAGAACTTCGGCGATACGTTCGTAATCCATTCCCCGGCTGTCACGAAGCACCAAGATGGCTCGCTGTTCCGGGTCGATTCTCATGAGGGCCGTCAGCACCAGCCGCCGATCCTCGCCCGATTGGACGCGGTCGGCCGCGAATTGTTCCCGGGTCTGGGCGGTGGAGTTGGCGAATGTGCGGCCTGGGTCGTCTGTGCCGCCGCTGGGGGCGTCGAGAGACGCATGTCGACGCAGTTTCTCCGAGCGAAGCTTGGAGAGGCAGACGTTGATCGCGATGCGGGTGATCCAGGTCGAGAGTTGGCTCCGTCCATCGTAGGAATCGAGGCCTTGAATGACCTTGACCAGCGTGTCCTGGGCCAGGTCGAGGGCGAGTTCGCGGTCGCCGACCATGCGCACGCACACGGCGTAGACGCGGTTTTGGTGTCGGGAGAGCAGCGGCGTCCACGCCGAGGAATCGCCCCGGCGAATCGCACGAATCAGCGTGAGATCATCATCGCCCGGGCGGCCCGAGTCGGCAGGTCGGGCGTCTTGGAAGGGCGGCGTGGTCATGCGGCGGGCCGAGGAGCCGTGCGGGCTTGCGGTCGTCGGCGTTGTCACCGGTGGCGGGGTCATCCGTGTCGGCATCCTGCCGCGAGCATTGGGTCCAAACGTGCTCACCCTGCTCCGTAGGGTTGGCGTCCGCTCCTTTGGTCGCCATGCCGCGCTCGTTCTCCATCGGTCCGCGACGGCCCGAGACGATAGCCGAGGTGAGGGGGTGCGGTGGGCGACGCGATCAGGGTGAGGCGGGCGGGGAGTGCGAAGAGCCGAGCAAGCGGGCGATAGTTCGACCCCGACATGGCGGGCATGTTCCCGAGAGTAGCGACCCGAAGGTGTTCTCGGGCTGGTCGGATATCATCTCTAGATGATTCCGCTGGTCGCCCAGAACACCGCCGAGATTGAGCGCCTCTGCCGAGCGCATGGCGTCGCGCGGCTGTATCTGATTGGATCGGCGGCGGACGACACGTTCGACCCGAGTCGCAGCGACGTTGACTTCCTTGTCGAGTTCCTGCCGCAACCGCGGAAGGGGTTTGACGATGTCTACTTCCTTCTGCACGAGGAGTTGGAGCGACTGCTGGGGCGGAAGGTGGACTTGATCGAGCGGGGCACGGTACGCAACCCGTACGTCCGCGCGTCGATGGAGCAATCAAAGGTGCCGCTCTATGCCGCCGCGCATTTCGCATGTGCGATGGCATTGTCAGGGGGGCGAGAATGACATGGCTTCTCTTCCTCGATGAGAGCGGGCATGATCACAAGAACATGCCGTATGAGGTTTACGGCGGCGTCGCGATTCATGTTTCCCGATTGTGGGGGTTCATCCAGTCAATACGAACCCTCGAACAGTCGCTGTTTGGATCGTTTTTGCGAGATTTTGGCAGCGAGATCAAGGGTTCGAAACTGTTGACTCGTGACCGCTTCAAATGGGAACGCCAAGGCACCAGACTCGAACCACAGGCACTACGCAAGCATGCCCTGAATTTTTTGAACTCGTCCGCTCAACGCAAACCTCCTCGAAAACACGAGTTCACGGCGTTCGGACAAGCGTCGATTCGCTTGGCAGAGGAACTCTGCACGACGCTCAGGCAGCACGAAGCCAAGATATTTGCCGCATTCACACCTCCGATACCGCGTCCGAAGGAGACGCGATCCGACGTCCCGCGAAAGGACATGGTGTTTCTTCTAGAGCGATTCTACTACTTCTTGCGAGAATCGAACAGCCACGGCTTGTTGGTCCTCGATCGCACTGATAACGAGAGCGACGCCGCGCTCGTCAAGCGAATCGAGTCGTACTACAGGAACACGATGACTGGCAGCCGGAGGGCTGAGCTTGTCGTTCCGGCACCGCTATTTGTAGAGTCTGATATGGCGTATGGCGTCCAAGCTGCGGATGTGTGCATTTACATCCTCAACTGGGGCTACCGATTCGGTCAGGTTGACAAGCCAGTGCGTCCGGAGATTCGGGACTTTGCAAATCTGCTGGAGCCGATGATTTGGCGAGCGGACATCACCGAAGCAGGAAGATCGTTCCAAACACACAGCGTGGTGTATGTGGGCGATCCCTACAACGCACGAGCGCCATAGCAAAAATAAAGAAGGAGGCAAGTCCTTTGGAACCACCGGAGCAGTCCCTCGGCTGAGCCTCCGTTTGAACTATCCGTTGAAACTGCTCGCGGTTCAAGTCCTTTCGCAGAATTTCTGGCATTTTCTCACTTTTCGCCCCCAATCGGACGCCCAAATGTCCAAGTACGATACCTACACCTCCCCCCTTGCTGAACGCAACGCCAGCCTGGAGATGCTGCGGCTGTGGTCGCCACGCCACAAGTTCCAGACCTGGCGGCGCATCTGGCTGACCGTCGCCGAGGCCCAGCACGAGCTCGGCCTGCCGGTGACCAAGGAACAGGTCGAGGAACTCCGCGCCACCCTCGACGTCACCGACGCCGACATCGAACTGGCGAACAAGTACGAACATGAGCTTCGGCACGATGTCATGGCCCACGTCCACGCCTGGGGCGATCGCTGCCCCAAGGCCAAGGGAATCATCCACCTGGGGATGACGAGTCAGGATGTGGTGTGCAACGCGGATCTCCTCACACTGCGTGATTCGCTCCGCCTTGTGGGTGACAAGATTGATCGGGCCGTGTTGTCGATCGGGCATTTTGCGCGCGTGAACCGCGCCATTCCGACTCTTGGCTTTACGCACTATCAACCAGCCCAGCCGCTCACCGTCGGTCGTCGCGCGGCCCAATGGGGGTACGAACTGGACTTGGCCCACGACAATCTACGCGAACGGGCCGCGGAACTAGTCTGCGCCGGCCGCGGACTGAAGGGCGCCACCGGTACACAGGCGTCCTTCCTCTCGCTCCTCGGCGGCGACGGCGTGAAGGTCGACGAACTCGAATCAAGATTCATGCGTTCGCTGTTCGGCAATGACACGGACTGGCATGACATGTATCAGTTCACATGTCAAACCTATCCGCGTCTCCACGACACGGTTGTCCTGTCTCGCGTCGCTTCCGTGGCCTCCGTCCTCCACAAGATCGCCACCGACATCCGCCTCCTCTGCAATCGCAAAGAGATAGACGAGCCTTTCGAGACCAAGCAGATCGGCTCCAGCGCCATGCCCTACAAGCGCAACCCCATGCGCTGCGAGCGCATCTGCGGCCTCACACGTTTCGTCATGAACCTCGTCGGCAACGCCTACGACACCGCCGCGACGCAGTGGCTGGAGCGCACGCTCGACGACAGCAGCAACCGCCGCCTCTCCCTCCCCGAGGCCTTCCTCGCCCTCGACGGCGCACTCGATCTCATGCACAACGTCGCCAGCGGCCTCATCGTTCACGAGGCCATGGTCCGCAAGAACCTCATGGCCGAGCTCCCCTTCATGGCCACCGAGAACATCATGATGGAGTGCGTCAAGCTCGGCGGCGATCGCCAGCACTTCCACGAACTCATCCGCGTCCACGCCCAGGCCGCCGGCCTCCGCGTCAAGAGCGAAGGCCTCGACAACGACCTGCTCGATCGCCTCAAAGCCGACAAGAACTTCTGGTCCACGGCGCGCGGCGGTCCTCTCTCCGCCGAACTCAACTGGGACGATCTCCTCGACCCCATGAAGTACGTCGGCCGCAGCGTTGAACAGACCGAGCGCTTCATCAAGGAAGTGGTCGAGCCGCTGCGCGAGCAGTACGGCGATGCGATCGCGAAACTCGGCGAGAGCGGGCCGCGGGTGTGAGCGCGGGCGCGTTGCTCACAGCGGTTCACGCTTTGGAATGCGAACGCGACTTGCGCTGGCAGCATATTCGGATCGCCGATCGATCGCGAACGTGTCGTTGGTGGACCGGATCTCCGAGCCGGGCCGAACATCGCTTGTGTTCGGAGGCACAGCGGCCCGCCCCGGAGGTTCTGGCCACTGCGAGACGCTTTCGTTGCGATGGCGATCTGCATCAGACTGCGCCGCGATGACGACACAATGGCAGCCCGGCGCGAAACGTGAGCAGATTGCATTCCGCACTTCATCGTCGCGTTTGATTCAGATGACCGCCCGGCGCGTGCGCGTTTCCCACGCGGTGAAGCTGCGTGTCGCACGACCCGCGGCTTCATGCGCGGCTCGCCAAAAAGAAAATCCGTCGCCCTCGCGCGAATCCGACGAACCACACGGGGCGAAACCGCGTTGTCACCGCACCACGTGCTGTCGCACGACGGTGAACAAGGAGATATCAAGGTATGGATTCCGGCAAACGCAATACGCTCGCGGCGATGGTGGTTCTTTCTCTGGCTGGCACGGCGATCGCCGGTCCCGGCGGGTGCGGCGGCGGTCAGACCGCGTCGGCCTGCGAGGGCAAGGGCGACAACACCATCACCATGGTGAAGCACGAGAACGCCGCCGACAAGGACATCGTGGACACCGCGGTCTCCGCCGGAAAGTTCAACACGCTCGCCGCCGCCCTCAAGGCCGCGGACCTGATCGACACGCTCAAGGGCAAGGGCCCGTTCACGGTCTTCGCGCCGACCGACGAAGCGTTCGCCAAACTCGGCACCGCGACGCTCGAGAGCCTGCTCAAGCCTGAGAACAAGGCCAAGCTCGCGTCGATCCTCACGTATCACGTCGTCGCCGGCGAAGTGAAGGCCGCCGACGTGGTCAAACTCACCAGCGCGACCACCGTCAACGGCCAGCGCGCCGACATCAAGATCAAGGACGGCAAGGTCAGCATCGACGGCTCGAACGTCATAGCGACCGATGTCGCCGCCACCAACGGCGTCATCCATGTGATCGACACCGTCATCCTCCCCAGCGACAAGAACATCGTCGAGACGGCGGTGGGCGCGGGCAAGTTCAACACGCTCGCCAAGTTGCTGGTCGCCACCGGCCTGGACAAGGCGCTGGCCGAGAAGGGCCCGTTCACGGTCTTCGCTCCGACCGACGATGCCTTCGCCAAGCTCCCCAAGGAGACGCTTGAGAGCCTCGCCAAGCCCGAGAGCAAGGAGAAGCTTGCCGGCATCCTCAAGTACCATGTCGTCGCTGGCACCCGCATCTTCTCCGATGACGCGATCAAGGCCGGCAAGGCCACGACCCTGCAGGGCGGCAGCGTCAAGATCAAGTCCGAGGGCAAGAACGTCAAGATCGACGGCGCGACCGTCGTCGGCGCGGACATCGACGCCAGCAACGGCGTGATCCACGTCATCGACACCGTGATTCTGCCCAAGTGATGATCTGACGATGATCCGCAGATGACCGTGACCGCGCCCGCGCGGCGCGCCATCACAAGCCCCACACACCGCGGCGTGCGACGCTCTCTCAAGCAGTCGCCTGCCCCGGACAAGGACGCCGTCGCCCCCACAGCGACGGCGTCTTTTTCATGAATGTCGCGCCTAGACTCTGTCCCGATGCGAAACACCTCAACGCCTCGGACCTCCTCCATCGCACGCCTCGCTCTCGCCGACGGGACCGTCTTTACGGGTCGCGGATTCGGTGCGATTGGCAAGAACGTGTTGAGCCGCGCCGAGGTGGTGTTTAACACCGCGACGAGCGGCTATCAAGAGTCGCTCACCGATCCGTCCTACACCGGGCAGATCTTGGTGCAGACCTTCCCGCTCATCGGCAACACAGGCACCAACGCCGAGGATGTCGAATCCGCGAAGGTCCAGGTCTCGGGCATGGTGATCCGCGAACTGGCGCGGCGGCACTCCAACTTCCGTGCTGACCGCGATCTCTCCGCGTATCTGGCCCACGCCGGCGTGCTCGGCATCGAAGGCATCGACACGCGGGCGCTCACCAAGAAGCTGCGCACCACCGGTTCGATGCAGGGCGTGCTGACCGATCGCACCGACCTGAACGACGCGGAGTTGGTCGAACTGGCGAAGACGAATCCTTCGATGGCCGGCCAGAATCTCGTGCCGACCGTCGGATGTTCAAGTCGTCAGTCGTGGGCGGAGACGCTGGGCGACTGGTCGCCGGATGAGTCGCGTGCCACGGCAGGCCGCGCGGTAAACGGTGGGGGACGCAAACGGCGAGTGCTCGCGCTGGATTGTGGTGCCAAGCGGAATATCTTGCGAAATCTCACCGATCGCGGGTGCGAGGTGGTGGTCATGCCGCACGACACGAGCGCGGCACAAATCACGCAGATGCACGAGAAGGGCGAGATCGACGGACTCTTCATCAGCAACGGCCCCGGCGATCCGGCCGCGGTCGAGAAGACCATCGCCACGCTGCGCGAAGTCGTCGCAAAACCCGCCGCGGGCTCGGGCAAGAAGCCGCTGCCCACGTTCGGCATCTGCCTCGGGCATCAGTTGCTGGCGCTGGCGATTGGGGCCAAGACCTACAAACTCAAGTTCGGGCATCGCGGCATCAATCAACCCGTGCTGCGCACCGAGAACGGTCGCGTCGAGATCACCAGCCAGAACCACGGCTTCGCGGTCGACCCCGAGTCGCTCAAAGCGGTCGGCGGCGTCGCCACGCATGTGCATCTGAACGACGGCACGCTCGCGGGTTTTCGACTCAAGGATCGACCCGTGTTCAGCGTGCAGTATCACCCCGAGGCGTCGCCCGGGCCGCACGACTCGTCGTATCTGTTCGACGAGTTCGTGAAGGCGATGGGATGAGAAGACGAGGCTTTGGTCATCCGGCAATGGGCATTGGTGAAATGCCAAGCCAACGGGCGTCGAGGTTGGATTGCCCGCGATCGGGTGCTCGCCGCCGATGCCCGATGGCCAATGCCTGATGTCTGCTTGCCAAAGCCGGGGACGTGATTCGAACACGCAACCTGCGCTTTACAAAAGCGCTGCACTACCGTTGTGCTACCCCGGCGGGTGCCGGGAGTTTATGCCGCGCCGCACGCCGCGAGCCTCGTCTTTGCTCATCCGCGTGCCTCGCGTGGCCCAACTGCCAGTGTTTATGGGTCTGGATCAAAAAAAACACCGGGCATCCATTTCAGGATGCCCGGCGCGGTGTCAGACAGATGCACAGGGAGTGCGGATTCGCGTGCAATTTGAGACCACGCGCGAATCACAGACATGAGCACACGCGAGGCGATTCCGCACCGCGCGCGTGCCGCGGACATCAGCGGCGGCGGCGCGAGGCGGCCAGACCCATGAAGCCCATCAGCGCGAGCGAGCCGGGGGCCGGCACGAGCGTGATGTTGCTGAACATGAAGTCGGACTCGTCGCTGATGAAGGGGTTGCGCTGATTCTGAACGACCAGGGCGAGACGGGTGTCCTCGTTGAAGCCCTTGGTGCCGTCGGGTTCGCTGGCACCCCAGAGCTTGATGCCCGAGTCGTGAACGCCGGTGACGGCGTCGGTGAAGATCAGGCGATAGGCACCGAGGACCGCGTCAACCGTGCCGGGGGCGTAGAACTCAAACGAGATGTGGGCGGTGGTGTTGCGGGTGTAGACGTTGCCGAAACCGGTGAAGGGCATCACGCCGCCGAAGACGGCGACTTCGCCATCGGACGCGACGAGGATTCGGCCTTCATCGGTGTAGCCGAGGCCCGGACGGGGGTTGTCGATCTGGATCGCGCCTTCCTTGCGGGGCGCACCGTTGGGGGCACTGATCTTGATGTCAAGATCGATCTTCCACGACTGGCTGCTGTGCAGGCCCATCGCGGAGGTGCCACCGTTGTTCGACAGGTAGGCGATGTGCTTGTTGGCGTAGTTGCCGACGGTGCCGGCATCGAACTTCTCGTTCACGTTCCACGAGCCGTAGCCAGCCTTGGCGTAGTTCTCGGTGGTCTGGAGGCGCGGTGTGCCGTCGACATTCAAGATCGACGTGCCGAAGTCGTTCCACAGGCGAGTGGTGACGGCGAGGCCGTTGGCGGTGTTGATGTCATCACCGGCGACGGCGACCCCGGCCAGAGAAGCGAACGCGGCGAGCCCGACGAGTAACTGAGCCTTCATGTCTTTCTCTCCATTGATGCCGCCGACGAGGAGCCCCGATCGGTCGAACGCTGGCCGTGGGGAGCGGCGGCATGAAAGCGGTTTCATCCGCAGACGTTATCCTCTCGAAAGCGTTTACAGGTGTCAAGAGAATTCTGTGCTCTCACCACAAAATTCTTCAGCCGAGCGCAGCAATGCCATTCTGGAGGGTCAACCGGGTTCCCTTGCACGTCTGCGCGGCGGTCTGGGAAGTCTGCGTCCGAAAACGCGATCGAGCCTCGCGCCACGACCTTGATTTACGCCGCCCGAACGATATTTGATCGTATTTTGAACGGAATAGGACTTGGCGCGGTCGTGCGTCTCCGGTAGAATGCGCCGGGGCAGTTTCTCCACATGGACGCCAGCCGCGCTCAACACGACGCCGACGATGAAGCTGGGTGCGGCGCAGGCGATGGCATGTTCTCTGAAAGCGAAGTTCCTACTGGTCCAGGGGTGATCCATCTGCACGACGCCACGGGGCGGTTCAGTGCCGACGGTCTGGCGTGGTTGCGCGATCAGGCTGCGAAAGTCGGTGCTCACATGGCCCTGCGCGGCGAGGTTCGCGTTCGAATCGTCAACGACGACGAGATGGCCGCGGCCCATCTTGAGTACTGCGAGATCGAGGGCACGACCGACGTGCTGACGTTCGATCTGATTGATGGAATGGCGGCCGAGGGCGAGCCGCTCGACACCGACATCTTGGTGTGTTTGGATGAATCGGCGCGGCAGGCGATGCCGCGCGGCCACCGACCCGAGCACGAGATGCTCCTCTATGTCCTGCACGGCGTGCTGCACTGCCTCGGCTACGACGACCACGAGGATGCCGACTTTGAGCGCATGCACGCTCGCGAAGATGAAGTGCTCCGGGCGATCGGGGTCGGGGCGATCTTTGCGACGACCGCGAAGTTGGACCACGGCGGCGCGGCACGCGGGGGTGGGGTGTGAACACGCTCGGATGGCTGTGGTTCTGGTTGGCGGTGCTCGCAACGATCGTCGGCGGCGTGCTGGGCACGTTGTTCCACGCGCTGCGCGACGTCGCACGATCGACGCTTGAAGACATCATCGCCCGCGAGAACAATCCGCGGCGATCGCGGCGCGTAAGCCTGATCCTTGATGATGTCGATGCGCACGCGACCGCCGTCGGGTTGCCGCGCATCGTCTGCAATGTCGTGGTCTCGGTGGCAATCGTGTTCTGGGTGTCCACCGCGCGGGGCACGCCGCGCCCCGATGTGTGGGACGTGGTGATCGGCCTCGCGCTCGCGTCGCTGACGCAGTGGGTGTTTGGATTGATCATCCCGGCGGCCGTGGCTCGCCACGCGGGGGAGCAGGCGATTTACGACTGGTCGCGCGTCATCCGCGGCATCCACGGCGTCCTGGGGCCGCTGCGCGCGGTGGTGCGGTTCTTTGACGAGGTCGTGCGCCGGCTTGCCGGGCGCGCGGTCACCGACGAGGCCGAGGAACTCGAAGAAGAGTTGATGTCGGTGGTGGAGGAGGGGCGGCAGGAAGGGCAGTTCGACAAACTCGAACAGCAGATGATCGAGGCGGCGGTGCGTTTCCGCGACACAACGGTGGCGCAGATCATGACGCCTCGCACCGAGATGGAATCGATGGAACTGACGGATGATCTGAGCAAGATCACCGCGTACATGCGAGCCGGTGGACACAGTCGCATTCCGGTGTATGAGGGGTCGGTCGATCGGATCGCGGGCATCTTCTATGTCAAGGACTTGATGCGATGGCTGGCGGGCGAGGGGAGCCGCGGCGGCAAAATGTTCCGCCTGCGTCAGATGCTCAGGCCCGCGTACTTTGTGCCCGAGTCCAAGACGGTGCGTGAACTGCTGCACGAACTGCTCGACAAACGTGTCCACATCGCGATGGTCGCCGACGAGTTCGGCGGCACTGCGGGGCTCGTCACATTTGAGGACATCGTCGAAGAAGTCTTCGGCGACATCCAGGACGAGTACGAGCGGGCGGAAGAAAACGACGATGTCAAGACCAACGTGCGCGAGCGCACGGCCGAGATCGACGCCCGGGCGTACATCAAGGACGCGAACGCCGAACTTCGGCAACTTGGCATCGAACTGCCCGAGAGCGAGGACTACGACACCGTCGGCGGCATGGTGACGGTGACGCTTGGGAGAATTCCGCTCGCGGGTGAGAGTCTGCGACTTGGCCGCGCTCAGATCACGGTGATGGAGGCCGAGCCGACGCGAGTCGTCAAGGTACGGCTGGAGATCAGCGACGACGAGGGCGGCGGGGGCGACGGCACCCGGCGCGACGACAGCGGAGATCGTGCCGAGCGCGAGCTCTCGCCAGTGGTGGAAGCGATGCCGCGAGGTGAAGTGGTGGAAACGCGGTAGGCAAACTCGCGATGAACTCGCTTCTGGGGAACGCGCAGCCGACAGCAACTGACAGCGAAGATCCGCGCAAGGCGGGGCGTTGTTCGCAGGACGAGAGGGTGTCTCGGCGGGTGATTTAGCGCGTTCTTGACACATGCTTGAAGCCGGGCAAATACCCTTCAACGGCGTGTGGATGGTCAGATGGTCACGGCGGAGCCGACGGCTTCGGTGGCCAATCTGGGCAAGCCGCTTGGTGGTTCACTCGAGGAGCAGGTTCATGATGAAGGTCGCGCTGGCCCGGTCGCTCAAGCGTTCGGTGGTGGCTGTTGCTTTGTCGGTCGCGGGCGTCGCGATTGCCGGCGAAATCCGCCTCGGGGGCGCGGGGGCGACCTTCCCCAACCCGCTCTATCAGCAGTGGGTGACTGAGTATCAGAAGGCCAACCCCGACGTGAAGATCGACTATCAGTCGATTGGCTCGGGCGGCGGCATCAAGGCGATCACCGAGAAGACGGTGGCCTTCGCCGGGTCGGACGCGCCGATGAACAAGAAGGAGATTGCGGCGGCCGGTGGTGCGGAGAATCTGGTTCAGATTCCGTCGTGTGCGGGCGCGGTTGTTCCGGCGTACAACCTCCCCGGCGTGACCAAGGACTTGAACCTCACCGGCGAACTGATCGCGGATATCTATGCAGGCACGGTCGCGAAGTGGAATGACAAGCGGATCGCGGAAATCAACGCTGGCGTTGCTCTGCCGGACATGGCGATCACGCCCGTCTATCGCACCGACGGCAGCGGCACGACGTTCGTCTTCACCAACTACCTCGCCACCCAGTCCGACTCGTTCAAGTCGACGATCGGCACCGGCAAGCAGGTGAAGTGGCCGGTGGGTCAGGGCGGCAAGGGCAACGAAGGCGTCGCGGGCGCGATCAGCACCACGCCCGGCGCGATCGGCTACATCGAACTCAACTACGCCACCGCGAACAAGATCGCGTTCGCGTCCGTGAAGAATCTCGAGGGCGTGTTCGTCAAGGCGTCGCCCAAGAGCATCTCGGCGGCGGGCGAGGGCGCGGTCGCCAAACTCAGCGGCGAAGTGCTCGCGGCGGACATCTGGAATCAACCGGGCAAAGAGTCGTATCCGATCAGCGGCTTCACCTACATCATCATCTACAAGGATCTGGTCAACCTGAAGAGCATCGAAGAAGCGAAGGCTCTCACCGGCTTCCTCGACTGGGCGACGGGCGACAAGGGCCAGGCGATCGCCGAGAAACTGGATTACGCCCCGCTGAGCGCGGGTGTGCAGGCCAAGGTGAAGTCCGCTCTGCGGACAACGACCTTTGGCGGCAAGACGCTGTGGTCGGCCGATGACACGGCGGGCGCGTCCAAGGGTGGGAAGCACTGAGGATGACGACGTTGCCGGCGGGGAGTTCGCCGACGATGCAAGGCGCCGCCGCGCCGCGGGTTCGCCCGCGCTTCGGCGGCGATTTTGTTCTCGGCGCTCTCGCCCGCGGGAGCGCGGCGATCATCATCGTCATGCTGGTGATGCTGGTCGGTGTGCTGCTGGTGGCGGCGTGGCCGAGCATGAAGACGTTCGGAGCGGCGTTCCTCGTCAGTACGGATTGGCGGGCCAACGAACTCGAAGTGCCGGTGTTGGGCGCGGACGGAAGGGTGCTGATCGAGGACGGCGAGACCGTGACGCGCACGGTGCCGCCGGCGTTCGGCGCGTTGCCGGTGATCTATGGCACGTTTGTCAGTTCGTTGCTCGCGCTGCTCTTTGCGGTGCCGCTGTCGCTCGGCGCGGCGTTGTTCCTGGTGCGCATCGCGCCGCGGCTGAAGGTTGGCGGCGTGGTGAGTTTCCTGATCGAGTTCCTCGCGGCGGTGCCGAGCATCGCGTATGGCATATGGGGGCTCTTCATCCTGGCGCCGTTCCTTCAGGGGACGGTGGAGCCGGGCATCAAGTCGCTGCTGGGCAGCGTGCCGGGGCTGCACTGGCTGTGGTTTGAGTCTGTGGAAATCGCCGGGCAGACGCAACGACGCGAATTGGCGCTGACGGGGCGAGACCTGTTCTGCGGCTCGCTGGTGCTGGCGATCATGGTGATCCCGATCATCACGGCGGTGAGTCGCGACGTGCTCAAGGCCGTGCCGAGGGCGCAGATCGAGGGCACGCTCGCGCTGGGCGCGACTTGGTGGCAGAGTTGCGTGGGCATGTTGCGCTATGGACGCGCGGGGCTGTTCGGCGCGGTGATGCTGGGGCTCGCGCGTGCGGCGGGCGAGACGATGGCGGTGACGATGGTCATCGGCAACAACAACCAGATCGTGCCGTCGCCGTTCGCGCCGGCCCAGTCGATGGCGAGTTTGCTGGCGAACGAGTTCGCGGAGGCGAGCGACGGCCTGCACCGGGCGGCGTTGCTTGAAGTCGCGTTGATCCTGTTGGTGATGTCGCTTGCGCTGAACATCGTCGCGCGGCAGTTGGTCGTCGGCAAGGGAGCAAGAACGGCGGCGGCGCACTAGGCTCTGTTTGATGGATCGGGATCGGGGTGGCACGAGTCTCCGAATCGTGCCGTTCGACTTGAGAAGTCGGATGCCAAACGGCCCGGCTCGGAGATCCGGGCCACCAAAACGATCCGTCAAACAGAACCTCGCGAAATGGCCAGATGGACAAATGCCAAATGGCCAAATGAGGAAGTGGCAGACTGGCACGCTGGCAGAGTGATCGGCGACTTCACGAGCCCCGACTGGCTGACATTTCCGCGTGACTTCATGACTTCGTGATTTCTTGGATTTCTGAATGTCCCACCTCTACGAGACATACCGCCGATCGACCAGTCGCGTGATGCACGCGGCGTGCGTCTGCGCGGCATGTGTCATCGTCACGGTGCTGGGACTGGTGACGTGGTACATCGTCTCCAGCGGCGTTGGCGCGATCTCTTGGGAGTTCTTCACGACGCTGCCGACCGGCGATCTTCAAAACCCAGGCGGCATGAAGCACGCGATCGTCGGCACACTCGTGCTGATCGGCGTGGCGAGCCTGATCGGCGTGCCGCTGGGCGTGCTCGCGGGCGTGTACCTCTCGGAGTACGGCGACGAGCGTTGGCTGGCCAATCCTGTGCGGTTCATCGCGGATGTGCTGACGGGCGTGCCGAGCATCGTCGTAGGCATCCTCGGGTACGAACTGGTCGTGGTGCCGATGGGTTCGTTCAGCGGCTGGGCCGGCGCGGTCGCCCTCGCGTTCATCATGGTGCCGATCGTCGCCCGCACCACCGAAGAGATGCTGCGCCTCGTGCCGCAGAGTTATCGCGAGGCGTCGCTCGGGCTGGGCGCGACCAAGGCTGAGACAATTGTGCGCGTGGTGCTGCCTGCGGCGACGGGAAGCATGATCACGGGCGTGATGTTGGCCGTGGCCCGCATCGCCGGTGAAACCGCGCCGTTGCTTTTCACCGCGCTGGGGAGTCGACTGCTCACGACGGACCTGAGCCAGGAGTTCCCGTCGCTCACGGTGCAGATTTTCAACTATGCGACGGGGCCGTACCCCGAGCAGAAGCGACTGGCGTGGGCTGGCATTCTCGTTCTTGTCTCGATGCTTTTTGTGCTGAATATCTGCGTGCGGGTGATGGCGGCACGCACGATCAAGATCAAGAAGCAGTAAAGAGCGAGCATGATGGATGAGGTGGCGGTGGCGAGGGTGTGATACCATGCAGACGACAGAGCCAAGCCGCGTGCATGACACGCAACGGACCGGACGACGCGAAGCGATGCCCATGAGCACCAGCCCGACATCGACGGTCCCCCCGCATCGGCACGCCGGACATGTGCCGCCGGGTTCGCACGCGACCCACGCCGCCGGGGAGACGCCTATGACGAGCGTTCCCGCCGTGGGGCGTCACGCCAAGAAGGCTTATCCGATCATCGAAGCGATCCGGCGCGGCGAGACTGTCGCCGCCGCGACGCACGATGCCCTCAACGCGATCGATCCCGTGCTGGACGTGCGGGCATTCTCGCTGTGGTACGCGAAGAATCGCGCGCTGTTTGATGTCAGCCTGCGCGTGCCGCGCGGCAAGGTGACCGCGATCATCGGCCCCTCGGGCTGCGGCAAGTCGACACTGCTTCGGAGCGTGAACCGCCTGAACGACCTCATCGAAGGTGTTCGCTGCGGCGGCGACATGCTGCTCAACGGCTCGTCGATTTATGGTCGTCGTGTCGACGTGATCGACCTGCGCAAGCGGATGGGCATGGTCTTCCAGAAGCCCAATCCGTTCCCGATGTCGATCTTTGAGAACGTCGTCTATCGCCTGCGCATCGGCGGCGAGCGGCGCAAGAGCGTGCTGATGGAGGCGTGCGAGAAGAGTCTGCGGGCCGCCGCGCTTTGGGATGAGGCGAAGGACCGGCTGAAGGATTCGGCGCTGGGGATGTCCGGCGGCCAGCAGCAGCGGCTGTGTATCGCCCGCGCGATCGTGGCGGACCCCGAAGTGTTGCTGCTGGATGAGCCGTGCTCGGCGCTTGACCCGGTGGCGACGCTCAAGATCGAAGAACTGATCGGCGAGATCGCGCAGCGGTACACGGTGATGATCGTCACGCACAACATGCAACAGGCCGCCCGCGTCAGCGACTACACGGCGTTCATGTACCTCGGACGACTGGTCGAATACGGCCCGACGTCGGATGTCTTCCAAAATCCAAAGTTGCTGGAGACGGAGGATTATGTGAGCGGGCGATTTGGATGAGATTTGACGGGCGTTGCGAGGACGCAATGTCTCAGGCCGCCATGCGTGATGACATCGAATCTGATCTGTCCAGGGCCGCGCATCCGCCGAGACAGCGCAGGCAGCATCCCACGCGAGGGGTGGCCAAATCATCGAGAGCCTTCAAGACGGTTGGTAGCAACCTGAGGATCGCGGTCGTCGCGCTCATCCGCCGCCGCCTTCAGCCGCTCGATCTGCTTGAGGCTCTTGAGGCTGGCGTGACTCTGGAGGAGCGACCCATCGATCGAGAAGTGGTCGGAGCTGGTCAGCCCCGCCTCGAACGCCATCATCACCATCTGATCGCTGAACTTCTTGGTGACGTCCAGGCGATCCAGCCGCTCGCGGTTACGCTGAAGGTCGCGACCTGACGCCAGCGGTCGTCATGCACAAACCAGACCCACGGTCGTGCGAATCTTGACCCGCACGAGGCGAGCGGAACGCGCTGTAGACCTCAAGGGCGACCAGCCGCGTCCGTCGTCGTCGTGCTCAGCGGCCATTGCAACCGATCTTCTCTTCGCACCATCATCCGCCCAAAACCGCGGATGATGGTGGCACAGTCAAAGCAGCAGCCAAACATGATCGGGCCACCTGCCATTTTTCCCGTCCAGACGCATAGCGCAACCGAGCGATCTCCGAATGCGGGCGGGCTTGGACCGAAGTTCGTATTAGTCACCGCACAAACCTTTTCGCAGCGGACGGCCCGAACCGAATTGTGGATATTTTAATAATTGTTTTATAGAGCAAATCGTTGTCAATGCACTCGCTCTCGCCCCGCAGAAATCGAGAAAGGTTTCCCCAGGCTTCATGAGGAATGCTCTTGGTAGAATTAGAGTGCAGCACAGCACGAACAAAATCCATTACTCGCTCGGAGCATGAAGACCAACGAGAACGATTGTAGTTGCATTCAAATAACGAAGCGGCTGAATTTGTTAGTTTTGCATAATTTGCGGATTGAATGAGCGAGAAGTAGCAACACGCTGCTATTGCAATCGGCGTATCGGAATCTGTCGGATAGTGCATTTCATCGTGCATTGACACATAACTAATGTAAGAACAGGCCGTCATGGAATCCGCTTCTGGATGCTCTAGGGCCGCACGCAATATCTGACTTCCGAGCAAGGCCCTGGATGGGCTCCGGCCCACTGAGACGTCCTTGCTATTCAATGGTTCGTCCAGTGCTCGCAACGTATCCTCATCGAAGTAATAGAGATGCTCGCCATAGGTGGCGACGGCAGCTTGGCAGGGGCTGGTTCCACTGGATCGCCAGTGGTTCCACCAGGCGTCCAGTGGGTTTGTGCTCTTCATGTGCGACATGATTGCTACCATTTGGGGCCGGGACTGCTCGGACTCGCATCGCGGCAGAAGTTTCTCCACATCTTCCTCGCGCCTGTGCGAATTCGCTCGTCCACTTCTGGCACCGTGAAGCCCCTTCTATCTTTCTTGGGATTGACACATCCCTTATCAATCAATCCCCGCTGGACCTTCATTGCGACGCCCAGTGCTTCGTTGTGTTTTTGGACATGCGTCGGGTCGTTGTCGGTGCCGAAGCAGTAGCGATTCATGCTTAGACGGGCCGCTGCACAACGTTCTGCATTCTGAAGTCTCTCTCGCAACTGTCTACATGTAATATTTGGCTCTTCCTTTGTATCCCAAGATGACTTGGTACCGGACTTGCATTCTGCACCTACGACGCGGTTCATGCACTTTCCTTGAGACTTGGTGCAAATTTGGCGAGGATTGTCAGGCTGGTCGTAAACCGCGTTTCCCATCGCGACAGCCGCGCCAACAGCACAGGCGGCGATGATGGGTTGACTACACGCTATCCCGAGGCAAAGAGGCAAAACACTAGGCGGTCCGATCGGGATAGCTGTTGCCGAAAGCAAGCCGGATGGATCGCTTTTTTCGATAGGCTTTCCTGTGGCATAAAGGTACAGACTTGCACCGTCGCTGTATTCCATTGCATCTCTGCTGCTCCACGCCCCCAGCTCCATCACATACACCCGATGCCTGACGTGGTACAGCCCCCGCGCCCCGTCCGTCGTCTCCACCTCATACCCCGCCCAGAGTTTCCTGATCTCGCGTCCGCCGTCAGAAACAGAGGTGTCCTCGAACGCGCCTTGGAACGCGTCGAAGTCGGAGAAGTCGAGGAAGCCGTCCTGGTTCACATCGCTGGACGGCTCGCCGTTCTCGAACGCCGCCACGAAGTCGTCGAAGTCCGTGAACTCGACGAACCCGTCCTTGTTGAAGGCCTGAATGCCAAAGAGATGCTCGGGCGTGCCGTACGGGCTGTATTTGATCCGCTGCAGCACCACGCCGCCGCCGCTGGTCGCCTTCATGAGCACGCTGGTGTCGGCCCGCCAGTTCTGGAGCAGGCAAGTCCGCGTCTCGCAGGTGGTGTCGGCCGCCGCGTCCGCCCAAGGCGTATCAGTCGTGCCATTCATCTGGTTGCGATCGGCGAGTATCACACTGTCAATGTAACTGGAACCGCCGAAGCCGTCCAGCCCGGCGTTGTGATGGACGAAGCGCTCTTTGGGGCTGGTGTCGCCGCCGCGGAACGTGGCCACCTGCCGCCAGCGGTCGTCATGCACGAACCACACCCACGGATCAGACGAATCCACCGTGCCCGAGGCGTTGATGTCATAGTGCCACCCATTCCGCTGGCCAAGGCCGTCGTAGCGGTACTCGGCGATGGTCGGATTGCCTGACGTACGAGCCTTGATCCGCACCAAACGGCCGAAGGCGTCCTACGCGTAGAGCAGGTTCTTGCCGTCTTCGATTGTGTTACCCACGTTGTCGTACGCCAGAGCGGTGTCGTTGCTTGAGTTCAAGCCACTACCCAACGAGGTCGGTGATTATCGCACCATCATCCGCACCAAGACACGGATGATGGTGGCACTTCAGAGCCGCGTTACGACCGTCGTCGGGCCACCTGCCAACTAAGAACCTCCGTATAGCACTCTACATACAATTGCTCCAGCCTTGTCGAATACAACAAAACCACGTTCGTCAATTTCGAAACTCTCATACCGATTGTCCCGCACTGAAACAAGAATTTGCTGCAGAGATTCTGACAGATCAACGTCACTTCCCCTTCCCGCCACATCTTCTCCGAGCCACTCAAGCATGGCCACCGCTTTCAACATTGATCGGGCACCCGAACGCCCAAACAGACTTGAAGAAACGACAAGCCGCAAATCAGCATCTGCGGAAAGTTGAGATTTTGCAGATCGAGCAAGACTAGTAGGCCACGAATCCGTCCACACGCAGCCCACCGGCCAAAGGAATACTTTATTTACACACCACCCAGACTTAATATCCAAAAATGTTGTTGACGAATACCCAAACAACATAATTGTGGCAAAAACTGCAATCACAGTGAATAAAAGTATTTTTTTCATAGGAGGCACCTAATTGAAACTATTTATTAGGTCGCGACGGAGGCTTGTATGATGGCGATTCGCCACACTGCCGCTGTGCATCTCGCACTCGATTGGCGAGATGGGACTCAATATCGTTTCTCATCAAAACGTCCATATTATGGGGATTGTCGCCTCTGCCTGGATAGTGGTCGCGATTCGCGCCGTTCCAACCTTCTGGTCTGTGTGCGGTTTCATGGAACAAAATCTTATCCAGATCACTATCACTTAGTCTGTGCCAATCGCGAGCGGGATCGATATTCAGAGTCGTTGTCGCTCCAAACTTTCCAAGCGTCTGGCACTCATTGTCGGTTATCGCATCTGGAATGTCACCATCGACCAGAGGTAGGACGCCCATCTGGAATTCCGTCCCTTTGGTTTCCAGAAGCGATTTCATCTCTTTCAGGCGATCAATCATTTGCCGCACATACGAATCTGCAGCTACTCGTTGCTGAACACAGGAACTCAGTGACGCGAGCATTGCTTCATAGTTTTGGGTCAATGTGATTATTCGCTGATACACGCGATTGTAGGAAGCGGTAACGCGATTGATGTCAGCTGGCGTCCAGCCGGGCCCCGTAAACGTTGGCGGTTTCAGTGTGGGTGCTGGAAGTGAAGGTGGCAAAGGATTTGGTATATGTGTAGCTGGCACTGAATCCCCGTCTGGCGAAATGTGCGGCTGCAAACCAGTTGGGTCAATGAGCATCGTCGCCTGTGAGTGGACATACTCGACCAAAGAGGCTGACGGAAAAACATATCCGATAGGGTCTCTTTGTGCCCAAGCACCTAGATTGGACCCGAATACCCGATGCCTGACGTGATACAGCCCCCGCGCCCCGTCCGTCGTCTCCGCCTCATACCCCGCCCAGAGTTTCCTGATCTCGCGGCCGCCGTCGGTGATGGAGGTGTCCTCGAACGCGCCCTGGAACGCGTCGAAGTCGGAGAAGTCGAGGAAGCCGTCCTGGTTCACATCGCTGGACGGCTCGCCGTTGTCGAACGCCGCCACGAAGTCGTCGAAGTCCGTGAACTCGACGAACCCGTCCTTGTTGAAG
>Ga0164290_1001626_pt1 | contig 28219 bp, 24 predicted proteins | sample Micstemetagenome_FD_108782 | JGI IMG/M metagenome (GOLD analysis project Ga0164290, IMG submission 108782) | Contaminated culture microbial community from soil near Moab, Utah, USA - Microcoleus steenstrupii SON62 (Illumina Assembly) | ecosystem: Environmental > Terrestrial > Soil > Soil crust...
CCACGATGTCGAACGGCGCCGTCGGCACGCCGACCTCGGCCTGGTCGGGCAGGTCGACGGTGATGTTCACGGTCAGGTCCTGCTGGTTGATCAGCGGGTACGTGCACGTGTAGTCCAGCGTCAACGTCGCTGCGGCGGCCGCCGGGGCGACACCCGAGCCGACCAGCAGTCCCGCGCCCAGTCCCCCCGCTGCCACGACAGCCAGACCTCGCCTGGCGTACTTCTTGATTCCCACGACTCTCCCTCTCCCTCAATGGACACACAGTGGTGACCGGACCTGGGCAGAGCCCCATGCGCGCGATATCGGCGCACCCCGCCCCAGGTCCGGTGGCACCACCCTTCGAGGGACGTCGTGCAGGAGCAACGCAGCAGCCGGCAGGCCGGCCACCTTTACCGAACCGAGACCTGAACTTGCGACAGGGGTGAGGATCTTCCGCGTCCCAGGGGCGCGGCTTGTCACCTCCGTGCGGTCGCCGCGGCGGCGCGCTCGGTCACCCAGCGCGTCACCTGCGAGCGGTTGCTGAACCCGAGCTTGGACAAGATGTGCTCGACGTGGGTCTCAGCAGTCCGCTGGGCGATGACCAGCTCCTCCGCGATCTCGCGGTTGGTCATCCCCCGCGAGACCAGCGCCGCGACCTGCTGCTCGCGAGCGGTCAGCGGGTTGGTCTCCGGTACGGCGACCGGCGGGTCGTCCCACTCGGAGACGGAGTACTCGAGCGCCTGGCCCAGCGTCATCTCCGCGCCCGCCGCGAACTCCTCCGCGGCGACATCCCAGCCGAGTCGTCCGGTGACCTCGGCCGTGTCGTGTTCGAGGCTGTTCACGAACGCGCCGTAGTGGCGCGGCGACGTGCCGAGCGAGCGCCAGACCGTCGCGGCAGCGCCGAGGAGTCGCGCCGCCCGGGCGTCGTGACGGGTCCGAGCCGCAACGCCGGCGAGGACCGTCAGAGCGAACGCGATGATCGCGCGGTCTCCCAGCACCTGCTGGTTCCTCAGCACCTCCTCACACTGCTTCCGCGCCTCGACGAGGTCGCCGGCGAGATACTCCGCGGCACTGAGCGACCACGTCGCCCAGGATCGCCAGAACACCTCGCCGCGGGCGGCGTACGCGTCGATGCACTCGCGAAGTACGGCACGTCCGCCGTCGAGTTCACCGTTGAGCGCGAGCGCTAGGCCATGGTTGTACGTCGCCCACAGCTCACCGCCGACGTCGCCCTGGCGTCGGAGGCTCGCCGCCGACTTGCCGAACAGCTCGACCGCGGTGGGCATGTCGTTGCCGATCAGCGCGCGGTAGGCCTCGACGTGCTGGCAGTAGGCGGCCGCGAGATCGTCACCATTGGCCTCGGCCAGGGTCTTCCCCGCCGCCAGCGCGGTCTCGTAGGCGGGCTCGTCACCCTGCACCACGGCGAGGAACGCGTAGTTCCACATCAGCTTGGCCCGCCCGGGAGCGGTGGGTGACGCGACATCGAGCAGCTTCGTCATCTGGATCCGGCCCTCGGTGTTGAACCCGCGCATCACCCAGTACTCCTTGAACGAGTGGGCCATCGCCATCCCGATCACCGCCTCGTCGGGGTCGCGCGCGCAGAAGTCCAGTGCGAGTCGGAGGTTGCTGTGCTCCCGCCGCAGCCGCTCGATCCAAGCGACCTGGTCCGGACCGACCCACTCCGCGGCGAAGCGGGCCGTCAGCTCGACGTAGAAGTCGCGGTGGCGGCGCTGCCAGCGCACCAGGTCATCGGCATCGCGCAGCCGGTCCTGGCCGTACTGGCGCACCGTCTCGAGCATCCGGTAGCGGACGACGCCCGCCTCCTCGACCCGCAACAGGATCGACTTGTCGAGCAACCCGTCGAGCACGTCGAGCACTTCCTCGGTCGCGAGACCGTCACCGCTGCAGACGGCCTCGGCTGCGTCGAGGAAGACATTGCCGGCGAAGACCGAGAGCCGCTCCCACAGCAGCCTTTCCTGCGGGCTGCACAGGTCATAGCTCCAGTCGATGAGACCTCGCAGGGTCTCGTGACGGCTCGGACCGATCCGGCGGCCACCCTTGAGCAGGTTGAACTGGCGGTCGAGCCGCTCGCTCAGCTGACGCACGGACAGCGCCCGGAGCCGGACGGCTGCGAGCTCGATCGCCAGAGGCAGGCCGTCGAGCTGGTGACACAGCTGGACGATGTCGACGGCGTTCTCGGACGTGATCGAGAAGTCAGGGACGACCGCGGTCGCGCGGTCGACGAACAGCCGGACGGCGTCGTAGTCGAGCAACCGGGCGGCCGCTTCGCCCTTCTCCGGGATGCTCAGCGGTCGCACCGGCAGGACCCGTTCGCCCTGGACGCCCAACGACTGCCGGCTCGTGGCCAGCACCACGAGACCGGGACAGGAGCGGACCAGGGTGTCGACGAGCTCGCCACACTCCGCGACGAGATGCTCGCAGTTGTCGAGGACCACCAACGCGGCACGGTCACGAAGCTCGGCCACCACCAGCTCCAGTGGCGGCCGGGTGGACCGGTCCGCGAGGCCGACGGCCTCGCCCACGGTGTTCGGAAGGAGGGCTCCGTCGCGCAGCTCCGCGAGCGGCACGAAGTGGACACCTCCGGGAAACTGATCGGCAACAGCAGCGGCCGCTTGGGCGGCGAGCCGGGTCTTGCCGACGCCGCCCGGACCCGTCAGCGTGACGATCGACGAGACGCCGACCAGCCGCCGCAGCTCGGCGGCTTCGGACGCGCGCCCGACGTACGTCGTGACTTCGACCGGCAACGGATCCGGAATCGACGTCATACAGAGAACCCCTCCGACCCCCTACGTACTCTCCCGTGCCCGGAGTTTACGCATTTACCCCGATGTCACGTACGGACCGACAGTGAGAGCCTCCGAAGCACCACGGGAAGGAACGGCACCACGAGTGCCGTCAAGGGAATCACGGCGGCAGCGCTCTGGGGTGCTGCCACAGGGGTGGGAAAGCAATGACAACAGCTGTGGCAAGGACGCCCGAGGGCGGTCCGCACGTGGAGGTCGTCCGCGTCGGAGCAGGAGGAGGCAGGCCCGGTTTCGCTCTTCCTCCGGAGATCGCTCGGGTGGCGCGGTCCCTCCTGGACCCGCTGACCAACCAGATGACCGGGGTGATCCAGGACCGGATCTCGCCGTTCCGCAACCGGCACCGCGAGGACCTGCTCGTTCTCCTCGAGGAGCCGATCCGCGCCGGCATCACGAGCTTCATCGAGATCCTCGAGACCGGACCCGGTCGCCGGGCCGACATCGAGGCGATGTTCCAGGAGATCGGGCGCCAGGAGGCGCTGCACGGCAATTCGTTGGAGAACCTGCGCGGGATCATGCTGATCGCGGCGCGGAGCTCCTGGCAGGTCATCCACCGTCGGTGCCGCGAGCTGCAGGTCCCCGACGGGATCCTCGGGCGGCTCGGCGACCTGCTCTTCGCTCATATCGACAACATCGAACGGCAGATCTCGATCGGCTACCTCGGTGCCCAGAGCGAGCTTCGCCAGGACGCGGCCCGGTGGCGGGGTCCGCTGATCTCCGCGCTGCTCTCCGGCGCCCCTACACCGGACCTCGACGAGCTCGCCGCGTCGACCGGGTGGCGACTGCCGTCCGCGGTGCAGGTGATCGCGGTCCGGACGCCGCGCGCTGCGGAGGTCCCCGACCTCGCGGGGCTGCCCGACACCGCACTGGTCCACGTCGACGAGCCGTTCACGACGGTGATCACGGCCGACAGCCACGCCCAGGGCGTGCTGGCGCGGGTCATGTCGACCTTCGCCGGCCTGCCCGTCGCCGTGAGCTGGTCGGTCGGCGTCCGTGACACGGCCGACGGCGCGCGGTGGGCAGCGCGGGCACTCGACCTGCAGGAGCTCGGCGTACTGCCTGCGGAGCCGGTGATCCAGTGCTCCGACCACGTCGCGACGCTGTGGCTGCATGCGGAACCGCTTCTCCGGGAGCTCGTCATGGAGCGTCAGCTCGCGCCGCTGATGAAGGAGCCGGACCGCAGCCGGCAGGTGCTCTCGGAGACCCTGCTGCTCTACCTCGAGACCCACGGGAGCGCGCCGGCGCTGGCCGAGCAGCTCGACGTCCACCCGCAGACCGTGCGCTACCGCTTGCGGCGGCTGCGCGTGATGTTCGGCGACCTCATCGACTCTCCCGAGTCGTTGACCCTGCTGCTGGCTCTCCGCTCCAGCCTCGCCCTGTGGCGGGCCGGTCACCAGGAGGAGCGCGCCGAAGAGGCGTGACCCAACGCACCTCCGCAACGGGAACGACACGCCCGACAGGTCCCGTTCTGTCCGCATGACCCGCGCCCGCTCCGACGCTGCTCGCCTCCTGTCCCGAGGGCGGTTGGCCTACGTCGCCATCGACGTCGGGACCGGTCCGCTCGTCACCCCGGTGTTGTACGGCGCTCTCGGCGCCGACCTCTGGTTCGTGACCAACCGCCATGCGCTGAAGGCACGGGTGCTCGGGCGGCGACCGTCCGCCGGTTGGGTGGTCACCGTCGGCGACAAGTCGGTCGTCGCAACCGGCCAGGCCGAGCTCTTGTCCCTCTCCGACCCGAAGGCGGCGCTCGCGCGCGTCGCGATGCTGGCCCACGCACCGACGGCCGTGCTGTCCTGGGCGAAGCGGAACCCGCGTCAGGTGGCCGGATTCCTCGGCGACTCGGTGGTGCATCCGAGCCGCGCCCTGCCGCAGGACGTCGTCCTCGTGCGGTTGCGGCCCTCGACGTCGGTCGTCGTCCCGCGGCCGACGGCCGTCGACGACGCCGAGGTCGACCCGACCGTGACGTCGGCCCTGCCCGAGGCGCTCGCCCACCTGCCCGCGAGCCCGTACGGCGTGCTCGGCCTGGTGACCCCCGAGGGACCTCTCGCGCTCCCGATCGCCTGGGACGGCGCCACCGCAACCCTGCCCGAGCAGGTCGACGAGCTGGTCGTGGATGCCGGTCCCAGGGCGTGCGTCACCTTCGACGACCCCGTGCGCAACCGACCGACCCAGCAGCGCGGCGTCGTCCTGCGCGGCTCGGGTGGGCCGGTGCGCGCCGGCTCGACCGTCGGGTGGTCGGTCGACGCCACCCGCGTCACCTACTGGGACGGCTTCGACACGCGGACCGTCGCGCTCTCCCGCGAGCCCGTGCCGGCGCCCTGAGCTGCTCGGACAGCGGCTACTCAGCTGCTGCTGGGCTGCTGTCGCCGGCCCCGGACTCCTGGAGGGGTCTGGCGGACCGATCGGTGAGGTCGTAGAGCAGGTTGTCGACCCGGGCGCGGAAGCCCTCAGCGGTTGCGGCGCCCTCTTCACTGGCTTGCATCAGCTGTGCTGCGAGCTCGCGGACCTTGATGTTGCGGTTGCGGGACCACCACGTGAGCATCGAGAACGCAGCGTTCGCGTCGAAGCCGTAGGCCAGCATCAGAGCGCCCTTGGCCTGCTCGATCACGCCGCGATGCTCAGCGCTGGCTTCGACCGCTGCGTCCGCCGCCTCGGCGGCCGCTGCCTCGACGTCGGCGGTCAGGTCGATGAAGTAGCCCTCGATCAGGGTGACGTCGTCGGCGTCGCACACCGCGCTCTCACCCACGAGGACGACCGCCCGGTCGCAGTCGTCCGCGGCGTGGAGCCGGTAGTGGAGGCTGAAGGACTCCGACGTCACGGCCATCTGGGCTAGGGCCTCCTTCACCCGGTCGCAGTCGGGTCCGACGGCCGCGCCGAGGACGTGCTCGAGCGTCGGCTGCACGGAGTCAGGGGCGATGCCGTGGATCCGGTAGACCTCGGGGTCCCACTTCCACGTGCCGTCGGCAACGTCGAAGGAGAACTTCCCGGTCATCGCGCCATGCTCCCCCGTCATCCCCGAAGCATCTCATCCGCCGGCCCGGGAGCCAATGCCCGGCTCTTGCGGAGAGAAAGCCGCAACGGGTGGATGCCGCAACGGGTGCCGGGTACCGGCACTGGACGGCTGGTGAAGACTGCAGGCTTCACTCTGCTGAGGTCTCCGGGGTCCAGAAGTCGCCCCGGAGACCGCGCAAGGGAAAATCGGAACGGCTCGTGACCCGCGTTGCGCAGGTCACGAGCCGTTTCTCTCGCTCCACGGTCGGACTCACCGGCCTCCGGACCAACCAGCGTCCTGAGCGGTCGTGCCAGCCGTGTCGCGACCCGGCCACATCTTCGCACCTACGGCGCCGCCGGCGGCCGAGGCGAGCAGCGACAGGCCGAGGCCGAGCAGCGACCAACCGGCAGCACTGCGAGCTCCCTGCAACGCATCGTTGACGTCGTCGGCCGGCACGTCCTGGAGGTTCAGCTCCTGGATCTGGCCGAGGTCGGCCGCCACGGTCGAGATCGGGCCGAGAAGGGTTCCGCCGCCGATCACCGCGAGCAGGAGCAGCCCCACCGTGGCAAGTGCCCACAGCACGATTCCGTTGAACAACCCGTCCGTCGCGTTGTGCCACAACGCGCTCGCGCCCGCCACCAGGCCTCCGAGGAAGAACGCGATCAGCGCGGCCAGGGCGGTCAGCCAGGTGCCGGCATCGCCCCGGTCGTTGAACAAGTCAGCGGCGAAGATGGCCAGCTGCATGGCCACGAAGCTGGCCAGGGTGACAAGCACGCCCGCCCACACCGGTCCCCAACGGACCCGGTCGCGATGGGATACGAAGTCCCGATCCGTCGGATCCCCAGCGGTGTCGCGGTAGCGCGCGTTGGCGACCTCCGAAGAGCTGGCGGGGTCTCCGCTGGCGTGGTCTCCGCCAGCGACCACGGGTCGGTGTGCTTGTTGCTCTCTACCTGAGCGTGTAGTCATGTCCCACTCCTTTCGGCGCGGACGGCTGGCAGTCGGTGCCGTCCATCGATCGGATAGCGGAGCAGTTCCCGGCCGCCGCGGGAGCATGTGGTCCCCGGGCAGTTCTTCACGAGGTTGCAATAATCCGGGACTGGCAGTCGGCCCAGATGCGACCCAGGTGCGAACCCGTGACCACCAAACGTGACCAAGCGCGGAGCTGAGTGGCGCAAAAAAAGACCCCTGCCTGGACGTTTGCCCAGGTCAGAGGCCCTTCTCTGGCTCCCCCGGTTGGACTCGAACCAACAACCCTCCGGTTAACAGCCGAATGCTCTGCCAGTTGAGCTACAGGGGACCGGCGTCCGGCTCAGCCGGACAGCCCGCACAGATTAGCAAGGTCCGTCGGCGCCGATGAAATTGGTAGCGCCCTACTCCCCCACGTCGCCGCGGGCCGACGCGAGCGCGGCGTCGACGACCGCCTCCACGCTGGGATCGGCTGGATCCAGGCCGACGTCGTACTCGACGAACCAGGCGATCCCGCCGGAGCCCGCGGGCGGACGGCGACCCAGGACGCGGACCCCGAGGCGCCCCCGGACCGGCACGTGCCGCTGCACCACGATGCTCGCCGTCACCCGTTCGCGGACCAGCGTCAGCAGCCGATCGGGGTCGACCAGCAGGATGCGGTGCTCGGGCTGGAGCGCGCCGTAGGTGCCGACCTCGACGACCCGGAGCACCCGTTCGTCGCTGTCCCACTCGGCCTTCGCGATCTCCTCCCACGGCAGGCGGGGAGGCTCGCGGTCAGGCAGGTAGAGCGCGTCGCGAGTTCCGCCGATCGCGCGGCCGTCGGGGCCGACGGCCCAGGCCAGCACCCGCTCGCCGCGGGCGACCGCCGGCAGATCCGGACGCTTCCTCATGGGCCGACGATCCGGTCGCGCAGGGTGCGGCGGTGCTGCTCGAGAGCGGCGAGCTCGCCGAACATCTTGTTGTAGTCGACCGGCTGCTCCACCGGGTTGGTGCGCTGGAGCCGCGACTTGAGCGCCGCGATCCTTCGCAGCGTCGTCAGCTCGAGCAGACGGAACACGTGGAGGGCGACGTACGACGCATCCGGCTCGCGCGTCGCCCGGATCGGCTCGACCGCGAGCGCGCTCACCGCCGTCACTACCGCGGGGTCGGTGGCACTGTCCCGGATCTTGCCGATCCAGCCCGGGTCGCCGTCGCCCGCAGCCGGACCGCCGGCGGCCTCGACCAGCGCCCACACGGCGCGGTAGGTCGGGTGCGTGAAGTCGTTGGCACCGATGTCGCCGGTCGTGCGGCCGATCGCGAGCGGGTGCTGGAGGACGAGCTTGAGGGTCTCGCGCTCGATGCCGAAGCGCGGGTCGAGCAGGTCCGGCAGGTCGGATCGGACAGGTCTCGCCGCGGCCTGCTCGTCCGCGGCGGCGTTCTGGGCGTCGGACCGCGATCCGCGAGCGACCGCCCGCCGGACCTCGGCGCGCGCCTCCTCCGGGTCGACGCCGACCAACCCGCCCAGCTCACGGGCGAACGCGTCGACCTTGGAGCGGTCGCGCACGCTGGCGACGAGCCGGGCCGCCTCACGCAGCGCGTCGACCCGGCTGTCGGCCCGGTCGAGGTCGTAGCGACCGACGACGTTGGCCAGCACGAACCGGTAGAGCGGCTGCCGGGTCGCGATCAGCTCGCGCACCGCGGCGTCGCCGGACCGGATACGCAGGTCACAGGGATCCATCCCGTCGGGGGCGACCGCGACATAGGTCTGTGCGACGTACTGGTGGTCGCCCTGGAAGACCTTGAGCGCGGCCTTCTGCCCGGCGGCATCACCGTCGAAGGTGAAGATCACCTCGCCGCGGAACTCCTCGTGGTCGGCGAGCAGCCGGCGCAGGACCTTGGCATGGTCGTCGCCGAAGGCAGTGCCGCACGTGGCTACGGCGGTCGTGACTCCCGAGAGGTGACACGCCATCACGTCGGTGTAGCCCTCGACGATCACAGCTTTCGACGACCGGGCCATCTCGCGGCGCGCCAGGTCGATTCCGTAGAGCACGTGGCTCTTCTTGTAGATCGCGGTCTCGGGGGTGTTGAGGTACTTCGCCTCGATCTTGTCGTCGTCGAAGATCCGGCGCGCACCGAAGCCGATCGTGTCGCCGGCGGTCTCGCGGATCGGCCACAGCAGCCGTCCGCGGAACCGGTCGTAGGGTCCGCGGCCGACCGCGACCAGACCGGCAGCGACCGCCTCGTCGAGCGAGAACTTCCGGTCGCGCAGGTGGTGCCAGAGGGCCTCACCGTCGCGCGGGGCGAATCCGACGCCGAAGTGCACGGCGGAGTCCTGGTCGAAGCCGCGCTCGGAGAGGAACTGGCGCGCCTGGAGCGCCTCGGGGGTCGCGAGCTGGGCGGCGTAGAACTCCTGCGCCGCCGCGTTCGCCTCGATCAGCCGGCGGCGTTGCGGCCCCTTGGGCCGGTCGTCGTCGCCGCCCTCCTCCCGCCGCAGCTGGACGCCGTACTTGTCGGCCAGCCGCTCCACAGCCTCGACGAAGGTCAGCCCATCGATCTTCATGACGAACCCGATGACGTCGCCGCCTTCGCCACAACCGAAGCAGTGGAATCCTCGGCCCGGGCGCACATTGAACGATGGGGACTTCTCGTCGTGGAACGGGCACAGACCCTTGAGCGAGCCGCCGCCAGCGTTGCGCAGGGTGACGTAACCCGACACGACATCTTCGATCTTGGCCTTCTCACGCACGGTCTGGATGTCGTCATCGCGAATCAGACCGGCCATGCCCGCGATCCTACGAGCAGCGGCCGACTCCGGCGCGGCCCCTCCACATCAGTACTCGCCGGTCATCACGTTGGCGAGCGGCTCCCCCGCCGCGAACCGGTGCAGCTGGTCGCGCACCAGGCGGTGGGCCCGCGGCCACATCGCGCTGCTGGCGCCGCCGACGTGGGGTGAGACCAGCAGGTTCGGGGCGTCCCACAACGGGTGCTCGGGTGGCAGCGGCTCCGGGTCGACGACGTCGACCGCGGCGGAGATCCGTCCGGACCGCAGTGCCGCGACGAGGTCGTCGGTGACCACGACCGCTCCGCGCGACAGGTTGACGAGGAGCGCACCGTCCTTCAGCCGCGCGAGGAACTCGGTGTCGACCAGGCCCCGCGTCTCGGCCGTGAGCGGCACGATGAGCACGACGACATCGACCTCGGGGAGCAGCGAGGGAAGCGCCGAGAACGGGTGGACGTCCTCCCGTGCGGACCGGGCGACCCGCACCACGTCGACCTCGAACGGCAGCAGCCGCGCCTCGATCGCCGCCCCGACCGCGCCGTACCCGAGGATCAGGCCCCGCCGGTCGGCGAGCGACGGCCGCACCTCCAGCCCCCACTCCCGCCGGTCCTGGGCGCGGACGAACCCGGGTACGCCGCGCAGCGAGGCCAGGATGAGGGTCAGCGCCAGCTCCGCTGTCGACGTGTCGTGGATGCCGCGGCCGTTGCAGAGAGTCACCCCGGCCGGCACCCGGTCGCGCACGTTGTCGACGCCGGCGGTCAGGGTCTGCACCACCTGCAGCGCCGGCATCCGCGTCATCACGTCCGCCACCGCGGAGCCGACCTGGTAGGGCGGCACGTAGAACGCGACCTCGCCCACCGAGGGCGGCACGCTCCGCGTCGGGTCGACGACCTCGTAGCGCAACGTGGTGGGCGGATCACCGAGCGACGCAGGGTCGAAGGGGAGCCACACGAGCGGGCGTTCGTCGTACGGCGTGGCTGGGGCCATGCGGCGAGCGTAGTGACCGGAGCCCCCGCCCCTCCCGGTAGTCTCCGGCCGGTGGAGGTCGTCGAGGAGCGGTACGACGCCGCCGACCGCGAGCGCATCGTCCCCGAACCGCCGAAGCGGGTCGACGCGCCGGAGCGGAGGCCGTTCGAGCGCGACCGCGCGCGCGTCGTCCACGCCGCGTCGTTCCGCCGGCTCGCGGCGAAGACCCAGGTGGTCGGGCCACAGAGCGACGACTTCGTCCGCAACCGGCTCACCCACAGCCTCGAGGTCGCCCAGATCGCGCGCGACCTCTCGCGCGCGCTCGGCACCCACCCCGACATCGCCGAGACCGCGGCCCTGGCCCACGACCTCGGGCACCCGCCGTTCGGGCACAACGGCGAGCGCGCCCTCCACCGGCTCGCCGCCGACTGCGGCGGGTTCGAGGGCAACGCCCAGACGCTCCGACTCCTCACGCGGCTCGAGGCGAAGACGGCGGACGCGGCCGGCGGTTCCGCGGGTCTCAACCTGACCCGGGCCACCCTCGACGCGTGCACGAAGTATCCGTGGCCCGTCGCCGAGGCGCCGGTGCCGGGCGGTGTGCACAGCGACGGCGTGACCCGCCAGGGCTCCAAGTTCGGCGTGTACGACGACGACCTGCCCGCCTTCCGCTGGATCCGCCAGGGGGCTCCGGACGCCCCCGACGCGCGTCGACGCTGCGTCGAGGCGCAGGTCATGGACCTCGCCGACGACGTCGCCTACTCGGTCCACGACGTCGAGGACGGCACCGTCGCCGGCAAGATCGACCTCACCCGGCTCGACAGCGCGGCCGTGTGGGAGACCGTCCGCGCGTGGTACGCACCCGACGTGACCGACGACGCGCTCGACGAGGTCCTCGCCCGGTTGCGGCGGATCGGCAGCTGGCCCACGACGTCGTACGACGGGACGCGGGGCAGCCTCGCCGCGCTGAAGAACCTGACGAGCGACCTCATCGGCCGCTTCTGCGGCGCCGTCCAGCAGGCGACGTTCGCGGCCGGTGAGGGGCCGTTCGTCCGCTACCGCGCCGACCTCGTGATCCCCGAGGGGACCTGGGCCGAGATCACCGCGCTCAAGGGCATCGCCGCCTACTACGTGATGCAGGCCGACGAGCGGGTCGCCCTCCAGCGGCGGCAACGGGAGCTGCTCACGGAGCTGGTCACCGTGCTGCTCGAGCGCGCTCCCGACGAGCTCGACGAGACCTTCCGATCCGACTGGCATGCCGCCGGCGACGACGCCGCGCGGCTCCGGGTGGTCGTCGACCAGGTGGCATCCCTCACCGACGCGTCCGCCGCCGGCTGGCACGCGCGACTCACCGAAGCGCGGTGAACCCGGGACCTCCCGACGTAGGATCGGGGAAGGTCGAGGGAACGCCGGCGCAGCCTGTGCCGGGCCGCCGACCGCCAGGAGAGGCGGCGCCATGGGTGCCCCGCATCAGTTCCCGTACCCCCATCGCTATCCGCAGCCGCTCGGTGCACTCCGGCTGAAGCTGGCGCCGGGCTTCGGCGGGGCCGACGTGGACGGGGCATGGTGGCCGTACGGCCGGGACCTGACGCGAGAGGCGCCGCACCTGGTCGACGACTTCCCGAAGGGGCGCGGCCGGGTCGACCGGGTCGTCTACGCCCCCGACGACTGGGACGTGGTCGCCACCGAGGTCTTCACCGGCCATGGCCGGGTCAAGGTGGGCTTCCTGCCCGCCGACCGCCCCGGCGGGCTGGTGCTGCTCAGGTTGACCGGCTCCGGCATCCTCCGGCTGCGCGTCCTGTGGACGCCGCCGGACCCGTCCCTCCGGTTCTGACGTGCTAGCAGACCGGAGTCTCAGTACGTCGTGACGTGCACGTGGTCGTAGTGGTTGGCGGTGGCGGACCCACGGTCCTCCATGCCTCGCCAGCCCTCACCGGAGCGCTCCACGGACCAGATCTGCTGGGAGTAGATCAGGTAGCTGACGCCGAGGTCGGCGTAGTGCTCGCGGATGAACTCCGCCACCTGCCAACCCCGGTCGCCCGACACCATGATGTCGACGGCGATGCCCTGGGCGTGCTCACCGTCGCTGCGGAAGGTGCCGTAGACGGTGATCTCGGGGAAGTTGGCGCACACCGCTTCGTGCACGAGCTTGATGTTGGGGCTGACGGCCGCCGGCACCGAGGTGCCGTTGCTGCACTCGCCGCCGATGGCGAAGGGCTTCTCGGAGCTGAGGTAGCCGGCGGTGACCCAGCGTGACTTGCCGTCGAGAACGACCTCTTCGCGTCCGTTCATCGCACGGCCGGTGACGAGCACCTTCTCGGCGCCGTCGAGCTCGCCGATCTTCTTCGCCTTGGCGTCGGGGCGCGTCCACAGGTTGAGGGTGGTCGTCGTCCAGAGCCTGGTGTCGGCCTTCTTGATGGCCTTGTCGACCGCAGCGTCGGTGAGCATCTGGTCGACCGGGCTCACCCGCAGTACGGGTGCCTGTCGGACCACGCCGCGGTCGCCCCGCGCGCCGCCGTTGTCACGAGAGATCGTGCCGAGCGCGCGCTCGCGCCGGTCGTTGCTGATCCCGTTGGCCGCGAACGAGGAGTCCGCGTCCAGGAAGTCCTGCGCGGGCTCTGATCCCGCAACACCCACTGCCACTGCGGCGCCGGTTGCTAGAACTGCCAAGGGGGCCGCGATGAACGCTGCCCGAGGCCTGCGTCGCGCGGTCTCCCGCTTGTGGCTGTGAGTGCCTGCCACGCGCTGATTCCTTTGCTTTCGCCGTGTTCTGTCCCTGTCATGTGCAGTCCGGGTCACCTTAGTGGCCCGGACATGAACATCGACTAAAGCAGACGACTATCCACAGGGCGAATTCTCAGCCGCTCTTGCGAGGGTGTTCCCGATCACCCTCCGGTGGTCTCGTCCACCGCTTCCTGGAGGTGGCAGTCACTCCCGTCGGCGTCGTCGAGCCAGCCTTCGGGAAGCACGACGCGGCTCCTCGGCGAGCCCTGACGCCCCCGCGGCGCACCGAGCTCGGACACCGGGAACGGCTCGTCGGGGTCGAGGTCGGCGAGCAGTCGGTCGAGGTCCGCGAGGGTCGAGACGAGGCCGAGCGAGCGCCGCATCTCGCCCCCCGTGGCGAAGCCCTTGAGGTACCAGGACACGTGCTTGCGGAACTCCTTGCAGCCCCGCTCCTCCCCCATGTGCTCGACCAGGAGCTCGGCATGGCGGCGCATCATCGCCGCGACCTCGCCGAGGTTGGGCAGGGTGGTGACCTGGTCTCGAGACGGCTGCCGAGCAAGCTCCTCGACCGACGATCCCCCGAAGGCCGCGGCGAGGTCGCGGAAGAGCCAGGGCCGACCGAGGCAGCCCCTGCCCACGACGACACCGGCGGCACCGGTCTGCTCGACCATCCGCACCGCGTCAGCGGCCTCCCAGATGTCTCCGTTGCCGAGCACCGGGATGTCGACGTGGTCGACCAGCCGGGCGATCGCGTCCCAGTCGGCCTCACCGGAGTACGCCTGCGCGACGGTGCGCCCGTGCAGGGCGATGGCCGCGCACCCGGTCTCCTGGGCGATGCGGCCGGCGTCGAGGTAGGTGAGGTGGTCGTCGTCGAGCCCCTTGCGGGTCTTCATCGTGACCGGCACGTCGTACGGTGTGGCGGCCGCGACCGCCTCCTCGAGGATCCTCGCCAGCAGGCCGCGCTTCCACGGCAGCGCGCCACCGCCGCCCTTGCGGGTCACCTTCGGCACCGGGCAGCCGAAGTTGAGGTCGATGTGCGCGACTCCGTAGTCGGCGCAGAGGATCTCGGCCGCCTTGCCGACGTACGTCGGGTCGGTGCCGTAGAGCTGCACGGAGCGGACCCGCTCGGCCTCGTCGAACACCAGCATCCGCTCGGTCGTGGCGTCGCCCTCGACCAGCCCGCGGCTGGTGATCATCTCGCACACGTAGAGCCCGGCGCCGAACTCGGCACAGAGCCGGCGGTACGCCGCGTTCGTGATGCCCGCCATCGGGGCGAGGACGACCGGCGTCGCGACGTGCAGCGGCCCGAGCTGGAGGCCCGGGTACGGCGCGGCGGTGGTCGAGGTCACGCACCCATTGTCCGGGCGCGGGGCCGGTCCGGCGAAATCAGCCGTCCTGCTCGCCCTGCTGTCCTGCCTTGTCCTTCTTCTTGTTCTTCTTGTCCTTCTTCTTGTCGGGCTTCTCGATCGGGGTGATCTCGCCCGTCCACGTGATCGGCGCGAGCTCGCCGACGAGGTCGAAGGCCGCCGCGTCGAGCTCCTGGTCGGCGGGCAGCAGGTAGACGAAGCAGAGGTCGGCCGACTTACCGGGGCGCAGCCGCTCGGGCAGGAAGCCGCCGGGGCAGGGCTCGAAGACCTCCTCGCGGAAGTCGAGCGGCTCGTACATGCTCGCCGAGCTGGAGAGCCCGTAGAGCGGCACCAGCAGCGTGCTCACGTCGGTCGTGCCGACGTTGGTAGCCGTCGCGTGGACGAAGTAGGGCACCTGGCCCCTCATCTGCTCGCTGATCACCCAGCCGTCGAACGACTCCTTGTACGTCGTGCTGTTGATCTTCTCCACCGTGAGGTCGATCGCGACGACCGTGTCCTGACGCGGCCGCCAGGCGACCGTCGCGGCGTCGCCGAAGCCGAGCACCACCCCCGGCTCGGTCAGCGTCACACCGTCAGGAACTGGCAGATAGCCCGTCGGCGCCGGTTCTGCGCTGGTCGCCTCCGTCGCCGACGACTCGGTCGTCGGCCCGTCGCTCTCCTCGCCGTCGCCGTCGGAACCGCCGCACCCGACCAGCAGGCCGAGCGCGAGCACCAGGACGGCCACCGGTCGGAGCGCCGCAGCGCCCGCACGGACCGTCATCGATGAGGCAGGGGTCACGCGCTCATTGTGGCAGCAAAGACCATTCGGGAGGTGGGAGCTCAGCAGCCGACGAACCGCTCGGCGAAGTACGACGTCAGCCGGTCGAGGCCGACCCGCTCCTGCGCCATGGTGTCGCGCTCGCGCACGGTCACGGCGTGGTCGTCGAGCGTCTCGAAGTCGACGGTGACGCAGTACGGCGTACCGATCTCGTCCTGGCGCCGGTAGCGGCGGCCGATCGCGCCCGAGTCGTCGAAGTCGACCGTCCAGGCCCGGCGCAGCTCGGCGGCGACGTCCTTGGCCTTCGGCGTCAGGTCGGCGTTGCGCGAGAGCGGGAGCACGGCGACCTTGACCGGCGCGAGCCGGGGGTCGAGCCGCAGCACCGTGCGCTTGTCGACGCCGCCCTTGGTGTTGGGCGCCTCGTCCTCGGAGTAGGCGTCGACGAGGAAGGTCATCAGGCTGCGGGACAGGCCGGCCGCGGGCTCGATGACGTACGGCGTGTAGCGCTCCCCTGCCGCCTGGTCGAAGTAGCTGAGGTCCTGGCCCGAGGCCTCGGCGTGGGTCGACAGGTCGAAGTCGGTGCGGTTGGCGATGCCCTCGAGCTCCCCCCACTCCGAGCCGGCGAACTTGAAGCGGTACTCGATGTCGACGGTGCGCTTGGAGTAGTGGGAGAGCTTCTCCTTCGGGTGCTCGTAGTGGCGCAGGTTGTCGGCGGCGACGCCGAGGTCGACGTACCAGGCGGTGCGGGCGTCGATCCAGTACTGGTGCCACTCCTCGTCCTCACCCGGCTTGACGAAGAACTCCATCTCCATCTGCTCGAACTCACGGGTGCGGAAGATGAAGTTGCCGGGCGTGATCTCGTTGCGGAAGCTCTTGCCGACCTGCGCGATGCCGAAGGGCGGCTTCATCCGGCTCGAGGTCACCACGTTGGCGAAGTTGAGGAAGATGCCCTGCGCGGTCTCGGGGCGCAGGTAATGGAGGCCACTCTCGTCCTCGATCACGCCGAGGTAGGTCTTGAGCAGGCCGGAGAACTGGCGGGGCTCGGTCCACGCGCCGCGGGTGCCGCAGTTGGGGCAGGCGAGCGTGGCGAGGTCGACGTCGTCGGGGTTGTCGATCCCCTTCTTCTCGGCGTGCTCCTCCTGCAGGTGGTCGGCCCGGAACCGCTTGTGGCACGACTGGCACTCCGTCAGCGGGTCGCTGAACGTCGCGACGTGGCCGCTGGCCTCCCACGTCTGGCGCGGCAGGATCACCGAGGAGTCGAGGCCCACGACGTCGTCGCGCATCTGCACCATGGACTTCCACCACTGGCGCTTGATGTTGTCCTTGAGCTCGACACCGAGCGGGCCGTAGTCCCATGCCGAGCGGGTGCCGCCGTAGATCTCACCGCACGGGTAGACGAATCCCCGCCGCTTCGCGAGCGAGACGACCTGGTCGACGGCGGAGGGAGGCGGCTTGGCCACGGTGGTTCCTTCTCTATGGGGACGACTCCGCCGGCTGCGGAGCGCTCTTTCGGTGGTCGAGGAGGTCGCTGGGGCGACCGCCACGAGACCCTTAGGTTACGCGGGCGTCGTGGACGTTCAGCACCGAGTTCGGCTCCACCACCTCGTAGGCGCTCGGCTCGTCGAGGGCGCGGCTGAGGATGGGCACTGCGGTGAGCTTCACGTCGTACGTCGAGAGCGCCCGCCGGTAGGCACCGACGCTCTCCCACCGGGTGCTCAGCACCCAGAGCTCGGGGTCGTCGAGGTTGCGGCCGAGCGTGCCGTCGACGTACCCACGCTGGACCGCGAGGACGGCGTGCGCCTTCTCCACCAGCCCACGGAACTCCTGGTCGGACGTGGGGACGCGGAACCGGTTGACGACGAGCACGCGGCGACCCTACTGTCTATGACAGTTGTCATAGACATCGACAGGAGCCATCGTGACGCAGACCGAGCCGGCGACGGCGCCGACCTGGCAGAAGACCGCCTGCATCCTCTGCGAGTGCAACTGCGGCATCGAGGTGCAGGTCGAGGACCGCCGGCTGGTGCGGATCCGCGGCGACAAGTCGCACCCGGCGTCGGCGGGCTACACCTGCGAGAAGCCGCTCCGGCTCGATCGCTACCAGAACGGCACCGAGCGACTGACCTCTCCCCTACGCCGTCGTGCCGACGGCTCCTATGAGGAGATCGACTGGGACACAGCGACCGCCGAGATCGCAACGCGGCTGCGTCGGGTCCGCGACGAGCACGGCGGCGACAAGATCTTCTTCTACGGCGGCGGCGGGCAGGGCAACCACCTCGGCGCCGGCTACGGCCAGGCGCTCCAGGCGGCGGTGGGAGCGAGGTACCGCTCCAACGCGCTCGCCCAGGAGAAGACCGGCGAGATGTTCGTCGACGGCCGGCTCTACGGCGGCCACACCAAGGGCGACTTCGAGCACGCCGAGGTCGTCGTCTTCGTCGGCAAGAACCCGTGGCAGTCCCACTCCTTCCCCCGCGCCCGACCCGTCCTCAAGGAGATGGCCGCCGACCCTGATCGCTGCATGGTCGTGATCGACCCGCGCCGCAGCGAGACGGCGGCGATGGCCGACATCCACCTCCAGGTGAAGCCCGGCACCGACGCGTGGTGCCTGGCAGCGCTCGGGGCGGTCCTCGTCCAGGAGGACCTCGTCGACCACACCTTCGTCGCCGAGCACACGTCCGGCGCGGAGCCGGTCCTGGCGGCGTACGCCGACGTCGACGTCGCCGACTACGCCGCGCGCTGCGGCGTGCCCGAGGACCTGATCCGTACGACGGCCCGGCGGATCGCCGCTGCCGAGAGCGCGTGCACCTACGAGGACCTCGGCATCCAGCAGGCCCCGCACAGCACGCTGAGCTCGTACCTGAACAAGATGCTGTGGATCCTCACCGGCAACTTCGCCAAGCAGGGCGGGATGTTCCTGCACTCGACGTTCGCGGCGCTCGCCGGGTCCGGCTCGGGAGCCGGAGGGGGCGGCGCGCGTCGTACTCCTGTCACGGGCGCGCGGATCATCTCCGGGCTGGTTCCGTGCAACTCGATCGCCGAGGAGATCAACACCACCCATCCCGACCGGTTCCGCGCGATGTGGATCGACAGCGTCAACCCGGCGCACTCGCTCGCGGACTCGGCGAGCTTCCGCTCGGCGATGCGCTCGCTGGACCTCACCGTCGTCGTCGACATCGCGATGACCGAGACGGCCCGCGAGGCGGACTACGTGCTGCCGGCCTCGAGCCAGTTCGAGAAGTGGGAGTGCACGTTCTTCAACGTCGACTTCCCCGCCAACGTCTTCCACCTCCGCGCCCCGCTGATGGAACCGCTGGAGGGCACGCTCCCGGAGCCGGAGATCTACGCCCGGCTGGTTCGTGAGCTCGGAGTCGTCGACGACGCGACGCTGGCGCCGCTGCGCGCGGCCGCGGAGCAGGGGCTCGCGCCGTTCGCCGAGGCGTTCTTCGCCGCCGTCGGCGCCGAACCGCAGCTGATGGGCCTCGCCGCGCACGTGCTGCACGAGACGCTCGGGCCCACGCTCGGCTCGGCCCGCGGCGCGGCCGCGATCTGGGGCCTCGCGCAGCTGTGCGCCATGAACCAGCCGGACCAGGTCGCGCGCGCCGGCTTCACCGGCACCGGCTTCGAGCCGGGCAACCGGCTGTTCGAGAAGGTCCTCGAGGGCGAGGGCGTCGTCTTCACCCGGGACGACTACGAGCACGCCTGGGACTACGTCCGGCGACCCGACCGGCGGTTCACCCTGGAGGTGCCCGAGCTGATCGAGCGGATGCGGGCGCTCGCCGACGAGCCCAGCGCCTGGACCACCGACGACTTCCCGTTCGTCCTGTCCGCCGGCGAGCGGCGGGCGTTCACCGCCAACACGATCATCCGCGACCCGTCCTGGCGACGCCGCGACGCGCAGGGTGCGCTCCGGATCAACCCCGACGACGCGGCGTCGTACGGCGTCGCCACCGGCGACTCGCTCCGCGTGGTGACCGAGCGCGGCAGCGCCGAGACGATCGTCGAGGTCACCGACACGCTCCAGCGCGGGCACGTCTCGCTCCCCAACGGCATGGGCGTCGACCACGCGGACGGTACGCCGGGCGTGGCGCCCAACGAGCTGACGTCGCTGCACCACCGCGACTGGCTCGCCGGCACGCCGTGGCACAAGTACGTGCCGGCGCGGCTGGAGCGGGTGTGAGCTCGTCGCTTGATCGTTGCGGTTTGGTCCCAAACCGCAACGATCAAGCCGCGAAGGATGCAGTTTGCGCCCGATCGCGGCGTCAGTTTGACTCGCTCGTCCACGCGGTTGAGAATCATTCTCATGCGCTTGTCCGTCGTACTTCCTGCCCTCACCGCCCTCGCCCTCGCAGCCTCGGGCTGCTCCGCCTTCGATGAGGGTGGGGCGAGCGCCGACGACGGTGTCACGGTCGCGGCCGCGTTCTACCCGCTGGCCTACGTCGCCGAGCGGGTTGCCGGCGATCACGCCGAGGTGGAGCTGCTGACCCAGCCCGGCAGCGAACCCCACGACCTCGAGCTCAATGTCACGACGACTGCGACGATCACCTCGGCCGACCTGGTCGTCTACGAGCGCGACTTCCAGCCCGCCGTCGACGACGCCGTCGAGCAGAACGCCGAAGGTGTCGCGCTCGACGCAGCCGAGGTCGTCGAGCTGATCGGGGTCGAGGAGTCGCCCGAGGAGCACGAGGAGCACGCCGACGAAGGCGACGACCACACCGACGAAGGCGACGACCACACCGACGAAGGCGACGACCACACCGACGAAGGCGACGACCACACCGACGAAGGCGAGGAGCACGCCGACGAAGGCGACGGGCATGACCACGGCGACGAGGACCCGCACTTCTGGCAGGACCCGCTGCGGGTCGCCGACCTCGGCGACGCCGTCGCCGAGGAGCTCTCCGAGATCGACCCGGACCATGCCGACGACTACCAGGCGAACGCCGCCGCGCTGCGCAGCGACCTCGAGGAGCTCGACGGCCAGTTCGTCAGCGGTCTCGCCGACTGCGAGCGTGACGCCGTCGTCGTGTCCCACGACGCGTTCGGCTACCTCGAGAAGTACGACGTGCACGTCTCATCCCTGGTCGGCCTCTCCCCCGACGCCGAGCCGTCGCCCGCAGTGATCGGCGAGCTGCAGGAGCTCATCAGGGACGAAGGGATCACCACCGTGTTCAGCGAGCCGCTCGAGCCAGACCTGGTCGAGGGTCTCGCCGCCGACCTCGACCTCACCACCGCGACGCTCGACCCGATCGAGGGTCTGACAGACGCGTCCTCGGACGAGGACTACCTTTCACTGATGCAGAACAACCTCGAAGAGATCCGCAAAGCCAACGAATGCACGTGACGTCCGACTCGAGCACGGCAGCCGTATCGATCGCTGACGGCGCGGTCGAGATCGGCGGTCGTCCGGTGCTCCGCGGGATCGACCTGACGGTCGAGGTGGGTCACTTCATCGCCCTGATGGGGGCCAACGGGTCCGGCAAGTCCACGTTGGTCCGCGCCCTGCTGGGCCTCTGGCCGCTGAGCCGCGGCGAGGTTCGGATCTATGGCACGCCCCTGGGCGCCTTCGACTCGTGGCAGCGGATCGGCTTCGTGCCACAGCGCGCGACCGCCGCTTCCGGAGTGCCGGCCTCGGTCTGGGAGGTCGTCGCCGCGGGTCGACTGACCCGACGCAAGCTGCTCCGGCCGTTGTCCCGCGCCGACCGCGCCGCGATCGAGGCGGCGCTTGAGCTCGTCGGCCTCGCGCATCGCCGGCGCGACGCCGTGAGCCACCTCTCAGGCGGCCAGCAGCAGCGAGTCCTCATCGCCCGCGCACTCGCCGGCGAGCCGGACCTGTTCTTCCTCGACGAACCGACGGCCGGCGTCGACCGTGCGAACCAGGAGGCGCTCGCGGGCGCGCTCGCCGCCCTCAAGGCACGGCAGGCGACCGTGGTGCTGGTGACCCACGAGCTGGGGCCGCTCGCCTCTCTCGTCGACCGGGCCGTCGTGATGCGCGACGGACGCGTGGTCTACGACGGCGAGCCACTGGGTGACCACGAGGCACACGAGCCCTGGTTCGGCGAGCCGCACACGCACCACCACGCCGCGACGACCCATCACGACCACGCCCCCCAGGTCGTGTCCCCGCTCGACCGCCCGAACGGATCTGCGACATGAACGCGGCCGAGCTGCTCCAGGAGCCGTTCATGCAGCGGGCGCTCATCGCCGCGCTGTTCACCGGCCTCGCGGCTCCCGCGGTGGGAACGTTCCTGGTCCAGCGGCGGCTGGCGCTGATGGGCGACGGTATCGGCCACGTCGCCGTCACCGGCGTCGCGCTCGGGCTGGTGACCGGCACCTCGCCCACCTGGGCCGCCGTGCTCGTCGCCATCGCCGGCGCCGTCCTGCTCGAGATCGTCCGGGAGCGCGGCCTGACCAACGGCGACGTCGCCCTGGCCCTGCTCTTCTACGGCGGGCTCGCCGGCGGAATCCTGATCAGCGGCATCGGCGGCAACAGCACCGCCACCCTCCAGCGCTACCTCTTCGGGTCGCTGACGACCATCTCGGTGGACGATGTCGTCGTGACCATGGCGCTGGCCGTCGTGGTCATCGTGCTGTGCCTCGGACTTGCACCTCAGTTGTTCGCCGTCGCCCAAGACCAGGAGTTCGCCCAGGTCGCCGGCGTGCGGGTCCGCTTCTACAACGTGCTCGTCGCAGTGCTCGCCGCGGTGAGCGTGACCGTGGCGATGCGCACCGTCGGGCTGCTGCTGGTTTCGGCGCTGATGGTCGTGCCGGTCGCGACCGCCCAGCAGGTCACCCGGTCCTTCCGTACGACGCTCGGCGCGGCGTTGGTGCTCGGCACCGTCGCCTCGGTCGGCGGGCTCGTGGTGGCCACGGTCGCGTCGACGTACGACGTCAACGCGGCGCCCGGACCGACCATCGTCCTGCTGGCCCTGGCCGGGTACGTCGTCGCGTGGCCGGTCGGCCTGTGGGTCCGGCACCGGGCGCGGCTGCGGGCGCCGTTCCCCAGCGGCGGTGCGACCGAGCACGAACCGGCGCCGGAGCACGAGCACGAGCACGGCCCGGGCTGCGGCCATCTTGCGGTCCCGCACGACGACCACGTCGACTACGTGCACGACGGCCACCGGCACGCCGAGCACGCCGGGCACTACGACGAGCACTAGGACGACTACCCGCCCGGCGCGGTGGCCGCCCGCTCAGGTCAGTTGTCGGTCATGCCGGGCAGGCAGCCGGGGACGCCGTCGGTGCGGCCGAGGTTGAAGGCCTCTATCCGCTGGAACGAGTCGCCGTGGTCGCCGGACATGCCCCACGGCACCTCGTCGGCGATGTAGTTGAGGCCGTCGACGATCTCCTTCTCGTCGCCGTCCTCGAAGATCAGCTTCCCGTCCGCCTCCTGGCCGTAGAGGACGGCGCCGGCGAGGCAGTCGGCCTGCAGCTCGTACTGCTGCGAATGCAGGTCCATCGAGAGGTCGGCCTGGATCGCGTGGCCCCACTCGTGGGCGATGATCAGGTAGGGCCAGGCGTCGCCGATCTCGTAGCCGAGCTCGATCAGCGTCTGGTCCCACGCGACGTAGTCGCCGTCCGGACAGTAGAACGCATTGCCCGGCGGTAGCGGCTCGCCGAAGCAGACGGGCGCGTTCGGCTCGTCGAACCCGTCGTAGAGGCCGACGACGTTCGGCGAGGTGTAAGGACCGGTGAAGTAGTCCTTCCAGTGCCGCTTCCACCAGTCGTCGGTGAGGGTGACGGCGGACTCCACGTCCTCCGCCAGCTCCGCCATGTCGACACTGCCGGTCGGAGCGATCGTCATCTCGTCGGTGCTCTCGGTCGTCGTCGGCTCGGTCGGCGCGCTGGTCGTGTCGGTCGGGCTGGCCGTCTCGCTTGCCTCGGCACCCCGAGTGACCGTCGTGAGCACCGTCTCCGGGTCGGACGCGGTCTCGTCGCCATCGCCGCCGCAGGCGGTCAGGAAGAGCGATGCGGCAAGGGTGAGGGCGGTGAGCACGCCGGCACGGGAGGACCTCATGACGTCGAAGCGTACGGCGCGCGGGAGCGGCTCGACTGCCGAATCGCCACGCTGCTTCCTCCTAGGCGGGATCGGCTCCGCCGTACCTCCGGTCGCGGCGCGCGTAGGTCTCGACCGCCTCCCACAGGTGCCGGCGGTCGACGTCGGGCCACAGCACGTCGGAGAAGACCAGCTCGGCGTACGCGGCCTGGTAGAGCATGAAGTTCGAGAGCCGCTGCTCCCCGGACGTCCGCCAGATCAGGTCGGCCTCGGAGAGCTCGGGCACGTAGAGGTAGCGACCGAGGGTGGCGTCAGTGACCTTGGCTGGGTTGAGCTTGCCGGCCGCGACGTCCTGCGCCAGCGCCCGGGCGGCGTCGCCGAGCTCGGAGCGGCCGCCGTAGTTGACGCACATGGTGAGGGTGAGGACGTCGTTGTCCTTGGTCAGCTCCTCGGCGACCTGCAGCTCCTTGATCACCGACTTCCAGAGCCGGGGCGCCCGTCCGGCCCACCGCACCCGGACCCCGAGCTCGTGCATCTCGTCGCGGCGCCTGCGGATCACGTCGCGGTTGAAGCCCATGAGGAACTTGACCTCGTCCGGGCTGCGCGACCAGTTCTCGGTCGAGAACGCGTAGGCGGAGACCGCCTTCACCCCGATCTCGATCGCCCCCTCGACCACGTCGAACAGCGAGCTCTCCCCCTCCTCGTGCCCCCGCGTGCGCGGCAGCCCGCGCTCCTTCGCCCACCTCCCGTTGCCGTCCATCACGATCGCGACGTGGTGGGGCACCAGCTCCGCCGGGACGGCCGGCGGCCGGGCACCGGAGGGATGCGGCTTCGGCGGGCGGGGCTCTCGTCGAGGTGTGGTGGGTCGGCGGGGGCTGCGCACGGGTGAAGAGTACGGCGGGCGCGGGACCGCGTCGTACCTGACCTACCTGTCGTGAATTCGCGATATCGCGACATGTAGGTCTGGTACGACGAGCCTCAGCGCTCGACGTACGCCAGCGACCTGAGGCCCCGCTCGAGCTGCCACTGGACGAACGCGGCGACCAGGCCGCTCGCCTCTCGGGTGTGGCGGGGGTCGGCGGCCTCCACGACGGGCCAGTCGCCGGCGAGCAGTCCGCCCAGCAGGGTCAGCGTCTCGGTGGCGGGGCTGGCCGAACCGGGGATCCGGCACGTCGCGCAGAGGACGCCGCCCATCGAGGGGTTGAACCACCGGTGGGCGCCGGGCGAGCCATCGGCGGCGGGCGTGGGGGCGCGCCCGCAGTGGGCGCAGTCGACGCACGACGGGGCGTAGCCGGCGACGGCGAGCGAGCGCAGCAGGTAGGAGTCGAGCACGTGACCCGGGCGGCGCTCGCCGGACGCCATCGCCCGCAGCGCGCCGAGCAGCAGCAGGAACTGCTGGACCGCCGGCTCCCGCTCCTCGACCACCAGCCGCTCAGCGGTCTCGAGCATGGCGGTGCCGGAGGTGTAGCGGTCGTAGTCGGCGCCGACGGTGGCGGCGTACGCCCCCCGGGTCTCGGCCTGGGTGATCGTGTCGAGGCTGCGGCCCTCGGCGAGCTGGAGGTCGACGTGGGTGAACGGCTCGAGCCGGGAGCCCCACCGCGACGTCGTACGACGGACGCCCTTCGCCACCGCGCGGACGCGGCCGTTCTCACGCGTCAGCAGCGTGATGATGCGGTCGGCCTCGCCCAGCTTGTGGGTGCGGAGGACGATCGCCTCATCTCGGTAGAGCATCTTCCTATTGTGCGGGGCGGGTCGTCAGTTGGCCGTACGACGGCTCCGACGCGCCGGACGCCAGCAGTCGAGCACGAACCTCGTCGCCACCAGGTCCAGCCGCTCGGGCGACCGCCGCCACTCGAGGATCGACGTCGCCCGCTCGAACCGCGCGTTGGGCAGCTCCTCGGCGAGCATCTCGGCGTCCGACGCCGGGTGTAGCGGGTCGCGCGGGTGGCCGATGACCAGCGTGGGCGCCATGATCCGGCGGCGTTCGGAGGCCGGCGGCGCCACGCGGCCGAAGAAGAGCCCGTGGACGTACGCCGCGAGCGGGCCGGGCCTGTGGTCCATCGTGTCGAGGCCGACCCCGACCCACCACGGCACGATCCCGCGCGGGACCCGGCGGGTGACGAACCGGATGCTGGTGAAGGCGAAGGGCAGGACCCGTGCGGTGAGCAGCAACGGCGCGAACGAGACGATCGCGACCTCGAGCGCGTTGTCGAGGACCGGCATCTCGACCAGCAGCCCGCGCACCCGCTCCGGCGCGATCGCCGCGACCTCGAGCGAGACGTTGGCGCCGAGCGAGGTGCCACCGATGATCGCCTGGCTCGCCCCGAGCTCGTCGAGGAGCGCCACGACCTGCCGGGCGAACGCCGTCACCGAGTAGGCGAACGGGTCGTCGGGCCGGTCCGACCGGCCGTGGCCGAGCAGGTCGAGGGTGATCACGTGCGCGCCGGCCGAGGCCAGCGACCGCGCGACGTGGGCGTGCATCCGCCGCGGCATCAACAACCCGGGCAGCAGCACCACCCAGAGATCGCCGGTCCCGTACTCGGTGTACTCCAGCCGGTCGCGACTCCCGTCGGTCTCGACGAAGAACTGCCCGACCCGCTCGGAGGCGAGGTGTCGTTCGCTCACGACACCATCCTGACAGGTAGGTCAGCCGACCTGCGGGAGGGTGATCGCCTGCGCGCGGTTGGCCGCACAGACGACCGCGCGGAGCGAGGCGGTGACGATGTTGTGGTGGATGCCGATGCCCCAGACGATCTCGCCGGAGATCTCGCACTCGACGTACGCCGCCGCGACCGCGTCGCCGCCGGACGACAGCGCGTGCTCGGCGTAGTCGAGGACCCGGATGTCCGACCCCGCCTGCCGCATGCCGTCGACGAACGCCGCGACGGGGCCGTTGCCGAGACCGGAGATGACCCGCTCCTCGCCACGGACCACGAGGTGCACCTGCTGCTCGTCGTCGCCCTCGGCGTCGGTGACCGAGGACCAGCTGGCGAGCGAGTAGGGCTGGTCGCGGTCGAGGTACTCGGCCTGGAAGATCGACCAGATCTCCTCCGGCGTCACCTCGCCGCCCTGGGTGTCGGTGTGCTCCTGGATGACCCGGCTGAACTCGATCTGCGCACGGCGCGGCAGGTCGAGGCTGTGCTCGGCCTTGAGCACATAGGCCACCCCGCCCTTGCCGGACTGGCTGTTGACCCGGATCACCGCTTCGTAGGTGCGGCCGACGTCCTTCGGGTCGATCGGGAGGTACGGCGCCTCCCACGGGATGTCGCGCACGGAGATCCCCTGCTCCGCCGCCCGCTTGTCGAGGTCCTCCAGGCCCTTCTTGATCGCGTCCTGGTGCGAGCCCGAGAACGCGGTGTAGACGAGGTCGCCCGCGTAGGGGTGGCGCGGGTGGACCGGCAGCTGGGTGCAGTACTCGACCGTGCGGCGGATCTCGTCGATGTCCGACAGATCCACCTGCGGGTCGATGCCCTGGCTGAACAGGTTCATCGCGAGCGTGACCAGGTCGACGTTGCCGGTGCGCTCGCCATGGCCGAAGAGGCAGCCCTCGACCCGGTCGGCACCGGCCATCAGCGCCAGCTCGGTCGCGGCGACCGCCGTACCTCTGTCGTTGTGGGGATGCAGGCTGATCGCGGTGACCTCGCGGCGGGTCAGGCAGCGTCCGAAGTACTCGATCTGGTCGGCGTAGGTGTTGGGCGTCGACATCTCGACGGTCGCCGGCAGGTTGAGGATGATCTCGCGCCCGGGCTCCGGCTGCCACACGTCGGAGACCCGCTCGCACACCTCCAACGCGAAGTCGGTGGGCGTCTGGGTGAAGATCTCGGGGCTGTACTGGTAGCCGAAGTCGGTGCCGGCGAGCAGGCTCTCGGCGTACTTCATCACCCACTCCGTGCCGCGGGTCGCGATCGCGATGCACTCGGCCTCGGTGACGTTGAAGACCACGCGCTGGAAGAGCGGCGCGGTGGCGTTGTAGAGGTGGACGGTCGCCTTGTCGGCCCCGACCAGGGACTCGACGGTGCGCGCGATCAGGTCCTCGCGGGCCTGGGTCAGCACCGAGATCCGTACGTCGTCGGGGATCTTGTCGCCCTCGACGAGCTGGCGCACGAAGTCGAAGTCGGTCTGGCTCGCGGCCGGGAACCCGACCTCGATCTCCTTGTAGCCCATCCGGACGAGGAGGTCGAACATCTTCATCTTGCGGGCCGGGCTCATCGGGTCGATGAGCGCCTGGTTGCCGTCACGCAGGTCGGTGGAGAGCCACCGCGGTGCCGCGGTGATCTTCTCGTCCGGCCAGGTCCGGTCCGGGACGGTGACGGGCTCGAACGCGGTGTAGCGGTGGAACGGCATGCCGCTGGGCTGCTGCGGGGGAATGGTGGTCATGGCTTCCTCGGCTGGATCTGAAGGGGCGCCGGTCGCGCACGACACTCCGCAGCGAGGGGGTCCGGCTTCAGACCTCGCTGCGGCAACGAAGAAGGAGTGCACGCATCATGACAAGCCCACTGTAGAGCATCGCCGGACCGCGTCGCCAACAGTCACCCAGGTCGCAAGAAAGGGTCTCGGTTCGATAAAGGTCGCCAGCCACTCCACCCCTGCATTGCTCGCGGAAGGACGTCCCACCGAAGGTGACGCCTTCGCAGGACTCATGTATTCGGGAGAGGGACGACCGTGGGAATCAAGAACTACGCCAGGCGAGGTCTGGCTGTCGTGGCAGCGGGGGGACTGGGCGCGGGACTGCTGGTCGGCTCGGGTGTCGCCCCGGCGGCCGCCGCAGCGACGCTGACGCTGGACTACACGTGCACGTACCCGCTGATCAACCAGCAGGACCTGACCGTGAACATCACCGTCGACCTGCCCGACCAGGCCGAGGTCGGCGTGCCGACGGCGCCGTTCGACATCGTGG
>Ga0164290_1001627_pt1 | contig 28210 bp, 25 predicted proteins | sample Micstemetagenome_FD_108782 | JGI IMG/M metagenome (GOLD analysis project Ga0164290, IMG submission 108782) | Contaminated culture microbial community from soil near Moab, Utah, USA - Microcoleus steenstrupii SON62 (Illumina Assembly) | ecosystem: Environmental > Terrestrial > Soil > Soil crust...
GCCTACGGCGAGTTTTGGAAATCACTCATGGATGAATTTGAGGCTGCATAATCAGAAAACCGGACGGAGAAACACGTGTCATAACTCGTCTCAAATTTTTCGGCCAATCTTTGCAACAGAGCCCGATTTTTCGCTATGGCATTGAGCAAGTACTGCCCAGGTGCATCGAGCTCGTCCATGGCCCGGGTTGTCCGGTTTGTGTGCTGCCGATGGGCAGAGTCGATGACTGTGTTTCGCTGGCCGAACGCAAGGAAGTGATATTCACCACATTTGGTGATGCTATGCGGGTGCCCGGCTCCAAAAAGAGTTTGCTCCAGGCAAAGGCCGATGGTGCAGATGTGCGTATGGTTTATTCACCGCTGGATGCGCTGCAACTGGCGCACAAGCACCCGGACCGAGAGGTGATTTTCTTTGCCCTGGGCTTCGAGACCACCATGCCCAGTACCGCTCTGACTGTGCTCCAGGCCGAGGCCGATGGTCTGGAAAATTTCTCACTCTTTTGTAATCACATCACCACCGTGCCGACGATCAAGGCAATTCTTGATTCCCCCGGTATGCAACTGGATGGTTTTGTCGCGCCCGGCCATGTCAGCATGGTTGTCGGGGAACAACCTTTTCATTTTGTGGCAGAGAAATACAAAAAGCCAATTGTAATCACCGGCTTTGAGCCGCTGGATATTTTGCAGTCGATCTGGCTATTGATAAAGCAAATTGCCGAAGGGCGTTGCGTTGTGGAAAATCAATATGCCCGGGTCGTACAGAGCGAGGGCAATTCGCCTGCGCTGGAGGCCATGGCCAAAGTGTTTGAGTTGCGTGAATTTTTTGAATGGCGCGGTCTGGGCTCAATAGATCATTCTGGTATTCGTATAAGAGATGACTATGGTCGTTTTGATGCCGAGCGTAAATTTCCCGTGCCCAACATCAAGATTGCCGATCCAAAATCATGTCAGTGCGGTGAAGTTTTGAAAGGTGTGATCAAGCCCTGGCAGTGCAAAGTCTTTGGAACCACTTGCACACCGGAGACACCGATGGGAGCGCTCATGGTTTCGTCAGAAGGGGCCTGCGCTGCCTACTACAATTTTGGCAATTTACCCGAGCTTATGGCCCTTAAAGCCGAGAAAGAAAAGAAGGAGGAGGCCCTGACATGACCTCGCCCACTCCCGTGCAGGGTACGAGAAAGCGATCCGGTGTGCTGCGTGCAGAGACTATAAATATGTCGCACGGCAGCGGCGGTAAGGCTATGCGTGATTTGATCGAAGACGTCTTTTTGAAGAGCTTCGATAATCCTCAACTAGCCCTGCTTGAAGATCAGGCCAGCGTTGAGCTTGCTACTTTGACTGCGCTCGGCAATCGCCTGGCCATGACGACTGACTCTTATGTTGTCGACCCGATATTTTTTAACAGTGGAGACATAGGCAAGCTGGCCATCTGTGGAACAGTCAATGATCTGGCGGTAGGTGGGGCTATACCTTTGTATCTGACCTGCGGCATGATAATAGAGGAAGGTCTGTCGGTTGAGGATTTGCGCTGCATTGTGACGTCGATGAAGGCGGCTGCCGATGCCGCCGGAGTAACCATCGTCACCGGTGATACCAAAGTTGTCGACCGCGGCGCTGCGGACAAAGTGTTTATCAATACGGCCGGAGTAGGTGTTATACCTCAGGCCTATAACATAAGCTCTTTTAACGCCAAGCCCGGTGACGTTGTACTTATTAACGGATACATCGGCGATCATGGTGCCGCAATTGTAGGCGCGCGCGGCGACCTGGCTATTGAAAATGACATACATAGCGATTGCCAGCCCTTGAATCATTTGATTCAGGCCTTACTCAAAGTCTGCCCCAATGTGCATTGCATGAGAGATGCCACCAGGGGCGGTGTGGCTTCCGTGCTTAATGAGTTTGCCATCAGCAGCCGCGTCTGTATAAAACTTCAGGAGACGGCAATTCCTATTCGTACTGAAGTGCGCGGCATGTGCGAGATATTGGGTCTTGATCCGCTCTATTTGGCTAACGAAGGCAAGGTTGTCGTGGTGTTGGCAAAAGAAGATGCCGAACCGGCCCTGGTGGCCATGCGATCACATGAAAGCGGTATCAAGAGTGCCATTATCGGTGAAGTCTCGGCTTCGCCCGAGGAAACGGTGATATTGAAGACCTCCTTTGGTGGAGAACGTATCGTCGACATGCTTGTTGGCGATCAATTGCCGAGGATATGCTAGTGCATGAATTAGGCATTACCCAGAACATTGTTGCTATCGTCGGCGAGCGGGCCGGCGACCAAAAGGTCAGCCGTGTAAAACTGGAGATTGGTAAATTGTCGGCGATTGAACCGGAAGCCATTCGCTTTTGTTTCGATCTGTGCGCAAAAGGCACTGGTATTGAGGGTGCGGTTTTGGAAATCGATGAAATCGAAGGACGCGGCAAGTGCAATCTTTGCGGTGAGGAGATGACGCTTACTCTGCTGGCCGGTACCTGCAGTTGTGGTTGTCGCGATATTACATGTCTGGCTGGTCAGGAATTGAAGATAAAAGAAATGGAGGTGGAGTGATGTGTAGTACCTGTGGGTGTTCTGACAATGCGGCACCGAAAGTAGTGAATCTGCAGACCGGCAAGTCTGTTTCACTGGAGAATGAGCCGATGGCGGAAGAACACTCTCACCGCCATGATCATGATCACAGTCACGATCATGATCACGACCATCACCATCATGATCATTCCCACGGCCATTCGAATGATCACCATCACGATCATGACCATGAGCATCATCAGCCGGCACCGAAGACTGCCAAAGTCATTACTCTGGAAGAGCAGATTCTGGCCAAGAACGACAAACTGGCCGAACGCAATCGGGGTTGGTTTGAAGGCGCCAATGTCCTGGCCCTCAATCTCGTGGCGTCGCCGGGCTCGGGTAAAACGGCTCTGCTTGAGCGCACCATTAAGGATCTGAACAAGGAATTTGAAATCTCGGTCATTGAAGGCGATCAGGCCACACTCAATGACGCGCAGCGCATCCAAAAAACAGGCGCTAAGGTTGTCCAGATAAACACCGGGGCCGGCTGTCATCTGGACGCGCAGATGCTCGCTACCGGACTCAGACAGTTAGCTCCTGAGCGCGATTCTATTGTATTTGTTGAGAACGTCGGCAATCTGGTTTGCCCGGCTCTTTTCGATCTAGGTGAGCAGTGTAAGGTCGCTATTCTTTCCATCACCGAGGGCGAGGATAAGCCGGTCAAATATCCTCATATGTTCCGTGCGGCTGAGGTGCTTCTTCTCAATAAAATGGATTTGTTGCCGCATCTGAATTTTGATCTTGATGCCTGCAAAAAGTATGCGCTTTCAGTCAATCCCAACATCAGTATATTCGAAATTTCTGCTACGACGGGTGCTGGGCTAGAGGCCTGGTATGACTGGATTCGGCAGGCGCGTAAATAGGTATCTCGCAACCGTCGGCTGTAAAGCGCAAGCAGCGGTTGCCGCTCCCTATCGTCCGATGTGCAATTTAACCTCGTCCAGAGCCGGCTAGGCGATTTTGATCGGATATTATGATCCGATTGTGCCACTACCTGACCCTGTCGGTTCTGAGCGTCAAGTGGTATCACTGTGGGCCTTGCACGTTATGTATGGTGGTATAACGGTACAAGTCCAGTACGGTTTTTCCGGCTTTGGAATAAACACACGTCTGCAGGTTTGACCTTCCATGATGCACAGCAGAACGAGCGTCTATTGCCTGGAGAATGCTGAAGATGGCGTCTGATCCGAGGTCCTTCCGTTTTCCATGATGTCCATGCGTTCAATGAGACCGTTGGCAATGGTATAGACGTGCCACACTTGGCTATCAGAAAGGATGTCGCCATCAAGGCTTTTCACGAGTTGATGGACTTTGACTTTGGTAATTCCTCCTTGCTGCTCGATTACCTCAATTGGCTTTACGTGAGGATCAAACTCCTTCCACTGGCGGATCCAGTAGACCCGAATCTCTTCTTTGCCGACGACACGCCCGCCTTCCGATGCCTTGGGCCAGCTAACGTTCTCGCTCATAAGCGCCAGTGCGCCATCGATGTCTCGAAGGTTGAAGGCTGAGTAGGCCTGGGCTATCAATGTTTGTGTGTTCGGCATGAATCCTCCGCAGTCGATAAGGGTATTTTAGATTTAGTCTACCTCGTGTCGATGACGCTATCCCCGAGCCTGCTAGCGCGAGAGAGGAAGAAGTGGAGGACAAATGAGGGCTCTGTGAGTCGCTGACTGAAAGGTTCGAGAGGAAGAGGATAAACCGAGAAACCGAGCCCAACTGGTAGCGTTTGCCTGGAAGAGCCCCCTTTGCAGCCGATTGAAAATTAATGACCCTTATATTGGTGCGTGCCAGAGAAGTCAGGGGGAATTGTCCGCCGCCCTTTATTCATAGCCCCACGAAAAGAAGCTTACAGAGCCAAGCAGCAAGCGACAAAAGTATTTTATCATCACCGTTCAAATGCGTGACAAAAGCGATATCTTTGGAGCAACGGCGAAGTTTAGCTGAACAAAAACAATAAGACCGATGCTTACATAGCTGTTTATGAAGCAAAGAATTGGGACAAGCTGCATAATATTCGAACGGCAATTCTTTTCACTTCTTTGATTGCGTTAAGTGCCGGCGCGGCGCGTCACGATGATCGCACCGGCGTCGTATCCAAAAGTTGACAGAAGCGGTAAGGAAAACCTGACTTCACCTCGATTTGCTTATGAGTCTTCTCCAGTTTTAAGGCTCACTAACTGATGGTGCAAACGTTATTAATTCGGCTCTGTTGCAAAAACTGCCTAAATTTCTAAATTGCGAACAGCTTTTTGGTAGTCGTTTTCGATGGCTGCGATGAGCAACAATGAAACAGTTGTGAATGACCTTTGCCGAGAACTGGGAATCACGCGCCAAACGCTTTATCGTTACGTCAGTCCATCAGGCAAACTGCGGGACAGCGGAAAGAAACTGCTGAAAGCAGGCAGCCAGCATCAAAGACGCCGCTGAACACATCTTCTGAAAATGACACACCCATTTGGATGCGAAATTAAAATGCCTGCTACTATGACACGGCGTAGTTAGAAATCTGCCTAGTCCTCTGTGTCGTCTTGCCTTACTGAGTGCCTCCTTGCAAGACTTCTGAATGGCTCTCCATTCCAGCCGACTGCGTCAAACGCTTGAGCATACAGGTGAAAGGCGGCCACTTTGTTGCCCATATCCTTTTTCTGATCCGCTTCCCGGCACAGCCGTTCGAACTCAACTAGTCGAGGGTCTTCCATACTCGATGATGATCCGCACTATTGGTTAATCGCATCAGTCAGAAGGGCGATTCTTAGGCAGTACAGGCAGAATATACACAAAAACAGGCAACTTTTGTCATCGCGCCGGTCGGTCTGGGAGTGTAGCTGTCACACCGACCTCATTAGAGGAGGCTGGCAGGTCGCTGATGAAATCTATGGGGCGGGTTTGGTTAATGAATCAAGCGATAAAACATTATTGTATGTTGCCGCTGCCGTCAAAACTTCAAATCCTTCCCGAAACCCTTGAACCGCTTGGGGTCCAGCTGAGTGTATCGGACGGTGTGCTGGATGTTCTTGTGCCCGAAGTATGCCTGGATGGCCCGGGTGTCAACGCCCCGAGAAGCCAGCTGGAAGCCCTTTGCGTGCCTTAACGTGTGGTTGTGGACAGGAAACTCGATGCCGGCTAGTTCACCGGCGCGCACAACAATCTTATGTACGGCGTTAATAGAGAGCGGTCCTTGCCTCTCTGAGGCAAAAACAAAGGCGGACCCCTCATATTCCCTTTGGAGCTTTCTCAAAGCTCAAATTTCGTCTCCTTCGAGGTAGTGAGCGGATGGGTCTCCGTTTTTAATGCGATTGACGTGCATCTTCACTCCGTCCAGATCGACCCGTTCCCAGCGCAAATCGACCAGTTCGCTTATTCTCAGCGCATGGCGGTAGGCAACCAGAATTAGAAGGGCATCACGCAGACCATGCCGGCCGACTGTCTTAGCCGCATCGAGCATATCTTTTACTTCTTCGGGCGTCAGGTATTCGCGAACTCGCTTTTCAGAGTTCGGTCTTCTGGGTGGTGGCGAACCCTGTAGTCTTTTCTTTTTTCGAGACTTTACCATTAAGGATGACCGGCAACAGGCAAAAAAGTTTTCAAAATGAAGACGGCATCAGCCTTTCAAATTGCTTTTGTCCGTTACTTTACCATAAAGAGGCATTCTTGGTAATGTTTATCCTTCTAAAATGCCTGAAGGCTTTGATCCGCAATTTCTTGTCATCAATATAGCTGTCTAACAAAACTTCGATCAGCCAATCAAGAGCACCTTCAGTGCTATGCCACAACTTCCGGCTCTCTTTTGCATACTCGTATGCTTCTTCATCTCCACCCATCGTAATGTAATGGCCGCGCGGCTCTCTGTTCGGAGCAAAGTTTTGCGCCAGGAGCAGCGGTATCACATGTCGGTTCCAGCCGACCGCCTCTTCAAGTGCTTGACGCGCTTTGTCGGAGTCACCATGCTTCTTGAATAACAAGAGAGCGCGACTGTAGGCGATGTCTGGGCCGACATCGTCAGGGTATTTGTTGACCAAAGCAGTTGCTTCCCGCAGCCGATCGAGCGAAATGAATAACGGAACCAGCTGGTAGCGCACCCCCTGATTGTCGTGCTTATTCAATCTAAGAATTTCTTTGTAGTTGGCCAATGCTTCATCTATCCGGCCAGCAGACTGCAGTTCGTATGCCAAACCGAACAATGCTCGCATGAAGGGTCGCGTTTCTGTCACACCCCAGAAACTACCAACATCTTCTTTAAAAGGCGCTGTGCCCAGCGCTCTGCGACCGGCTTTTATGCCTTCCTCAAACATAGCAATCTTTTTTGCGCTTGATTTTTCTCTGTCATAAGCCAAAAAGACATATGCATCAGCACAATCCGGACTGATGGACAATGCCCTTTCTGCAAGCTTGATACGTTCCGCTTTGGACGCTGTTTCCATCGCTGTCCACATGATGTCTTGAGCCTTGTCTAACGCTTTTCTATCGGCTGTTTTCACGTCAAGACCCCTGCATTAGTCATTCTTGGAAATGTCTGCGAGTAATTCATCGATCGTCAATCTCGATTCTGATCTTGTCTCCGTCCAACCGCCGGTCAATGTAAGTCTGCAGCTTGCGTTCCAGGTTCTTCGTGTTATCGCTTACTTCGTTGCCTCAGATAATGCTGTTGGTAAAAGTCCAAGATTTATGGAATGCTTGGAACCTTTTGTAATGGAGCATTTTGAGGATCTATTGAATTGACAATCTTTGATTTTTTCTTCGGTCTCGGAGGTCTAGTGGGCACATTGCTTCCGATTTTCTGAACTGCTACAGGCAGAATAAAAGACCGATGGATGAAAGATTCCAGCGCTGAAATTAACATCTGCAATTCGTCTTCTGTTGGTTTCCAGCCTCTGTGCGCAGCTGCGCTGCCAGCTTCCACCATGGAATCAAAAACAGCTCTGTCAATAGTTCCCAAAAAGCCCTGTTTTTCTAACTCTTTCACCTTCTCTTCAAAACCATAACCGGGATCGATTCCAAGTTTAAACGCAGCTCGATCAAATGCCGTGCGAATGGCTGTGGCCGCACAAACGCCGAGTCCGTGCTGTGCAGCCTTATAAACTTCGTCCACCAACGAATGTAATGCGGGGTCAATGTACCAAACATCTTCAACCCATGCCGGAATAGGGCGCAACGGGTGCTGCGGCCAGTGTTCAACAACGATTTCGTCGGCCTCCGAAAACCAAAATTCTGTTTGAAAATACAAACTTCGACATCCGCCACACTGAAGAATCCTATAGTCGGTTCCTCCGCTCACATGCTCATCTTTAATAGCCTCATACTGTTCCGCCAAAATTATCGCGAAGCGCTCTGGCCCACATTTCGGACAAGTACCCTTTCCTTCTTTTTCCATCTATTACTTACCTTCGCTCACAACCAACTTCTATCTTACCTTGCATGTGTTCGGCGACCGCGCCTGAGAATCTTAAGCACGCCGGTCGCAGTAAGCTTTTCTCTCTGCGCAATACACCTCAGGGCGATGGGTTTAGTTAACACCCACCTTTGGCTTGAGATTACGCACCCTCCGCTTGCGTTTCTCCTGGCAGATTTTCGATTGCCGGAACGTCGTAATAGCTGACGTCGAAAAAGAACGGCGCATCCTTTAGCTCTTTTTCTATTTTGTCGATTGTCGGTAAACTCTTGCTCAATTCATCTGGAAGCGGCTGCGCTAGTCGATATTCAGAGACACCAATCGGATTCTGATTATTTCGCAACGTGTACTCGGCAATAAGGCTGTTCTTTGTTTTGCACAGGATCAGTCCGATGGTTGCCTCATCGTTCTTGTGCCGTAGTTGCTCATCAACTGCTGCCAAATAAAATCCCATCTTGCCCGCATACTCTGGCGTAAAGTCAGTAATTTTTAGATCAACAACAATGAAGCAGCGCAACGTCAAATGATAAAATAAAAGATCCAAATAGAAGTCTTCGCCACCAACTTCAAGATGGTACTGGCTTCCAACAAATGCGAAACCTGCTCCCAATTCGAGCAAAAAGTCGCGTAGCTTTTCCAGAAGACCGCGTTCCAAGTCGCGCTCAAGAGCTTCGACGCCCAGCGACAAAAAGTCAAAATTGTATGGATCCTTGAGAATCTGCCGAGCCAGCTCTGATTGAGGCTCAGGAAGAGTCGCCTTGAAATTTGTTATCGCCTTTCCCTGACGTTGGTACAGCATGCTTTCAATTTGATGCACTAACACATCTCTGCTCCAGCCGTTCTCAACTGTCTGCAGCATGTACCATTGCCGTTCTTGGGCATCTTTCACTTTGTCCAGCAAAGTGCAATTGTGGTACCAGGTAATTTTTGCAGGCGCCGCCTGCAAAATTGCAGGATCGGGATAAGTTTCTGCGAAAACCTTCATGTAGCGCAGGTTCCTGGCTGAGAACCCCTTCATTTCCGGAAAGGCGGACTTCAGATCCTTTGCCAGGTTCTCGACTACCTTGGCACCCCAGCCCTGCTGTGATTCTTGCGTCAGAATATCCGTTCCAATTTCCCAGTACAGGGAAATAAGCTCCTGGTTAACAGCAAGGCCGGCTTTGACTTGCGCCTGCCTGATGCGCTCCTTCAAGCCATTCAGCAACGTGTCATATCCCTCGATTGTCTGAGGAAGTTTCTTTTCGGTCATTCTATTGCCTGTTAACTAAGCGACCTAAGCTAAGTGACGCCAGCAAAATCCGGCAGCAATCCTTTGACTTTGCTCCTTTCATTGTGCCCCTTAAGGCCTACCTGATTGCCATATGCTTCCCCATCGGCATAGGCCTCACTCGTCACGTAAGTCTTTCTGGGCTTCATCATCCGCAGGTTAAGCCCGGCAAGATGGGCTTGATTGGCCTGCTCCAGTTGGTTGCGAATAACAATCAAGCTTGTGCCGGTCCCTGTTCCAGCTTGACGATTCTCCGCTTCGACCATTGCAAAAGCGCGCTCAAAAATCCTATCCGCTGCACCCAATCGAAAACTTCGGCGCTCAGCGGCATCTTTATAGGCCCAATTGCTTTCTCTGCGCACGGAGTTGATAAGCCACGTGGCAACGTCCATCGTAACGGCGATGTTCTCAGCTGTGCCGATAAATACAGGAATTTTGACTTTGCAATAGCGAAAATAATCTATGCGCTCGCAGATATAGAATTCGCTGTAATACAACTTGCATGCTGCCTGCAAAACCAGCCGTATCCATGGTTCTAATCGAAAATCACCGTCAACCTCAATGGTGCTTAGTTGTGTGATAGCACCTTCGATTTCGCTCATTGTCAGGTTGTGTTTTGAGAGAAGGTCCATTGCAAATTGCATAGCCACTTCCCGCTCATGCTCATTCTGGTTGCCATCAGCTAGCGCCAAGAGCTTCTTTACCTTCTCTACAATCGATTCTTGCTTCAAAGTCCTTCAGTCCTTATAACTGGCTTAAACGGGGCCGATAATGAAAATTATGTTCGCCTGACAAGGCTAACCGCCTTCCCAGGAACGGTCAAGCTAATTTCATAACGTTGCCAATGCGGTCGCTGCGGTCCAGACCGAAATGCCGGATACTGTCCAGTATCGGGCATTCTCGTTTTAAATATGCCTGATATTGGGAGTGTCGACGCCGTCTTGTCCCGCTAAAATATGCCTGATACTAGGGACGAGGTTCGCAGGGTGAGAAATAGACAAGGGCCGATGGAGCCGGACGCAGAGTTTTCGGTGCCGGCGATCTCGAATCCCAAGGCGCTGCTAAAACTGCTGCAGAAGTTTGAAGACTACCAGACGGCCCTGAAGAAACAGCCACTGTCTGCTCATACCAGGCGGGCATATGAAACACGTTTGCAACACTTCCTGGGCTTTCTGGGAAGCCACTTGGACGAATACCCTGACGCTCTAACCAGCCCGCACACCCGCGACTATGTCGCCCGTGACTACAAACAGTACCTTAAGCTATCCATCAAAAGCAGCCCCCAAACCGTAAATGCCTATTTGACTGCCATCGACTCTTTCTTCACTTTTCTGGGCCTTGGAAAAGCCAAAGCAAGTCGGGAAAATTTAGCCCAGCTCGCACCGCAAGCGCTTACACCTAAAGAACAAAGAAACTTTCTTCGCGCCGTCGAGCGGTGCAGGCGGCCGCGCGATCGGGCAATTGCCACCCTGCTGTTTTGCACTGGAATCAGAATCAGCGAGTGCAGAGATCTCAACGAGGATGACGTGCTCTTCACTAGCCGCAAAGGCTTATTGAAGGTCAGAAACGGCAAAGGAAGCAGTTACAGAGAAGTTCCGTTGAACGGGTCTTGCCGAATTGCCCTACAAGAGTGGGTTGACGAACGCCGATCTAAATACGCCAAAGTAGATGATGAAGCTTTCTTCCTCTCAAATCGAGGCACTAGGCTGTCGGTTGATTCAATCGACCATCTTATTCGGAGGCTGGCTCAGAGCGCGAATCTTGAATCTGTTTCAGCGCACACGTTGCGGCATACCTGCCTTACTAATCTGATCCGTGATGGTGCTGATGTGGTGCTCGTTGCGCAAATCGGAGGGCATAAAAAATTAGAAACGACCATGCGCTACAGCCTGCCAACCACGGCAGATCTGGAAACCGCGATGAATGGCGTCATCAAAGAATATTGATGCGAAAACCGAGCAGCTCTATTGCGGTGATGACCACATCTTCTGCCACCAAGATTTACTTTTAGCGTCTAAAGCTGCTTTCAGTGCTGCCTTTTCTTCTTCAAGTTTGGCTTTTTCGGACTCGGCGCGAGCTTCGATCTCTTGAACTTGTCCTTTTAGCGCTTCATTCTCGCTGGCGATCGCCGCTTGCTTTTGTTCTTCTGCTTCGCGAACTGCATCTAGTTGCTTCTGAAGTGCGATTACTTCCAGTGCTTTTGACTCAGCTGCTTTTCTCTCTTCTTCGGCTCGCTTCTCGAAATCTGGCAACAGCTTGAGTTGACGCCCCTGGTCTTCTAACAGCCTTTCTTGATATCGAATCGTGTCCAGCAATGGTTTCATCATTTCTTCTGCTATGATGCGCATCTGCTGCCTTTCTCCTTCGACCCAAGCTTGGTACTGCGGAGCCTCGGAAGCGATTTCCTCGCTTACTGCCTCAGCATCCACAGTTTCTTCTTGAGGTGCGAAATCAATTTCCTGGCTTGTAGATTCATTTCCTAGCCTGAGTTTCTGGGATATCTCTTTTGTTGGGTAAATGCGCCATTCATTTACACCATACGGATTTGGTGTCTGATGTCCGTTCAAATCGCCATTCTGGATTCTGTAAATGACCGCCCGGGGAGTGATTCCTAGAGCCTGAGCTGCTTCTTTGACCGAAATCGTTTTCATCTGGCTGATTCCATATCTAGTGGCGCGATGGTGGATATATTCAATGTGAATAATTCAGATTCATTATAGGAGAAATTCGTTTCGACGCTATGGAAAATAGTGCCGGACTTTCTGCGTTGGGTTTCCGCACAAGGCTGTAGTGTTCACTCCTTCTTGGTTTCAGGATTTCTAGGCTTCCGAAGGATTGGTTATTGTCCTGGTTAGCAGCGAAAGGTAGTGGTGCATATCTGGTGGCACTCCTGTTGTGCACATTTATCGGACTTGTTTTGCGATAGCGGTTTCCGTGAAGCTCCTTATCCTCTTTTTTTAGCTCAATTTTGGTCTTTTCTACTCCGGAAAATTCAAAATTCTCTTCTATAGGTGTCTTTCCGGGCTGCGGAATTACTGCCGAAGCGCGGCAATTTTTTCCTTGCATTTTCTCCGCCTGGAAGCCGCTCGACCGCAACCCCGAATGAGTCCGACAGTGTACCCGTGGCAGAGTTAGCGTTTTGGGGATTTCCTTAAAGTATGTTTTTCGGCGTTGATGTTGCACTTTCATTTCTTTGCCAACGAAATTTCAATTTCCGGGTTGCGGAAACATATAAATCTGATATCGTTATTGGTGCGCACAGCAAATGCACTAGAAAGTCTAAAACTTGCATTCAGCGAACCTTTTCACTCATACAGCAGCAAACGTCATTGTTTCCGCGCTCAAAAATAGCTCCCCGGAAGTAAATTTTCCGGGCTGCGGAAAATATGGTTTTGCTGCCTTCTTCTATAGATCGAAAATAGATCAATTGACGCTGGTTAGTCCCACCGGTGGCAGAAAACCGCAATGGTGGCATAACCGCGGAAATTTCCGCAATCGATCAAGCTCGTTTACTGATCTGCCTTGCAGATCTAAAGTATTGATCGACTTTCTTGCACCTTATATAGTGTCAACGATTAACTACTTGGCAATATGTCCAAAGCTATGTCAATCAAATATTGGTGACCGTTCCGTGTCTGAACATTCTCCTAGCTAGAAAGAGAGACCGACAATTAGTTCTTATATAGATGGTGTCGAGGGAAAATTTTCGGCGCACGACGAGCTCGATAGCGTTGCTTTGAACAAGCGCTTTCTGTCTCTTTTCACACAGCGATTTGGTTCTGCAGTCCGCCGAGCCGGTGCTGCTCAATGGCGCCCCATGAGCCAATATCACTATTTGGCTGATGATGAGATCAATGCCTCCATCGCAGATAAATCTCTAACCTTTAGAGCATGTCTTCTGGACGCATTTTCCAAATATCTTGTTCTCACAATTCCTGAGAATTCGCCGTTTCTGGAACAAACTTCAATTGCTCAAATTGTTCAATTGCTTGTCGAAGTCGGTATCACGCCGAAGCTATACAAAGCTGGCGGCTCAGACAGTGTGCTGGTCTTTCTCTCCTTTTCCGAGCCCGTGAAGACCGCAGAAATGCGCGAGTGCATTTCCAGTTTCCTGGCCGCATCCGGATTCACTCAAACTGAACACAAACTTACTGTCCATAGCACGGAAATACCTTTTTCAATTCCGCTGCAACCTGGTTTTTCCTGGCTCAATGATCGACTTGAAACCAAATTGTCCCGTGACAGCATTTCCATACCGGCTGCTACTGCTATGTTTCTCCATGACCTAGATGCCGCAGCTGTTTCACCTGAAACCGTACAAGATAACATCAAAGAGCGCTCAACTGTAGCGCCTTCAGCACGCATTGCACCAGAAGCTATTAAATCAATATGCGAGCTCGCTGCTGATTCAGAATTAGTCTCAATCGAGACTCCGCCAACTCAGCTGGATGATCAAACAAGCAACGTTGATTCTCCTTTGAGTCAGTTGGTTGAAGAACAATCAGAGCCAGCGCTGAAGCCCAATTTACAGCACGAGTCGCTCGATGCTCCTACTGAGGCTGTGGCCGACTTACCCACACATGAACCGTCAATCGAGTCTGATGTTGGGTTGCAATTACTGCTTTTCCCGGTCGTTCCAGATGGTATTTCTGCGCTTCCGAAAGGAAGGCCCAAGCGTGAAAAGCGTGCCAGATCTAATTTGCCTGACAACTCTAAAAGAAGTGACACAGAACAAACACAAGTTTTTTCGACCCCATTGCTGACCGAATTGGTCAAAAACACAGAGACAAAGGAGGTAACTCACAACACGAGTTAGCAAAAAACATCGCTGGCAGGCGATGTTTTGAGAGATCACAAACGGATCGGTTATGCAGTTTAATCAGGAGTTTGCGAGACGCCCTGAGATAGCGCAAGCATAATGCACCGATCCGGCTAGGTCAACTCATCTTTAGTTAGAAAGAGGAACGCTTACGTCCGGCTTACAAGCAGCGGGCTCACCCATGGTGCAGCAGCCCGCAAGATTTCAACGCGCACAATTTTTTCCCTCTTCATGCGACGAAGCACTAAGGAGTTTCCTTGGACTGTTTCACCGCTACGGTTACATATACAAACCGGTGACCGGTGGTTCATGGCTGTCTGCAAATGACAGTTGGCAGCTGACAAACACAGAAATCTTAAAAGCGATCGCGTGTGCGCACCCTAAATATATACTCGGCTGCCGTGCCGGCCGTGCAACCCGGTTTGCCGTTATAGACATCGATGCCGGCAGCCGCTATCACAATAAAACGGAACTCAGTCGAATCTTGCAAACGCTGTTTCAAGCCGGGTTGGAGCATTCTGTTCTTTATCGCTCATCCGATTCCGGCGGCTGGCATCTGTATCTATTCTTTGATGAGCCCGTTAGCTCAAAAGACCTGAGAAAACAGCTTTTTGAGCTTTTTCGCCTCTCTGGATATGTAATAGCAAAAGGAACCCTGGAGATTTTTCCTCATCCAGGCGACTCCTCTGCTGGCCAAGGACTGCGCCTTCCACTCCAGCCTGGTTGGGCTTGGCTTAACGAAAAGACGTTGGCTGCTCGCGACGACAGACTTGAACTAAGCCCAGCTAAAGCGCTGCGCAAATTCCTTTGCGATCTTGAAAACGAAGCAAATACGCGCCACGATTTCCATCGAATGCGGGCCTATGTAGAAGGTCTGGCTGCCCGTCAAGAGCAGGTGAAAATTGAGACCACCCGAAACGCTTCTTCCAACAATGTCATTCCTTTGACCAGGCTAAAAAACATCCAAGCCGGAGACTCCGCCGAACTTGCTCAAGCGTCGTTCGGACATCTGCCTCCGAACATAAACGCGGAAGATTGGGCCAAGGGCAGAACCTTCTATCAACATGGGCTCTTTGCGCCGTCACAAAGAGCTGAAGCGATTTTTTGCTTGAGCCATTATCTCTTTTATGGCGACCCAATGTTCGATATTCGCCCCCTGGGCTACGGCTATGAAGACGAACGGGAATGGACAATTCGTCAAATACTCGAGCTCAAACACAATGGACACAGCCAGGAAATAAACAAAGGTACTCGCGATGCCTGGAGCCAGGCCTATCGGGCTACGCACTGGACCCCGCCATCTCAACAGAATAAAGAAGAGAAATCCAAGCCCTTCAAGAAACTGGTGCCGAAGGCCTGGGAAAGAAACAACGCCAACCGAGAGGTTGATGCTCGCAAGCGTATTCGAGAGGCGATAGAGACTCTCGTTGCCTCCGGAGAAAAGTTCACCGTCCGAGACATCCGAGGACAGGCCGCATGCTCCATGGAAACGCTGTATCGACATGCAGACATCTGGCAGCCTTTTCATCTCCAAGCGAATCAAAAGCACTTGGCAGTTGTTACGGACGAATATAACGGTGTGGTGGGCGGCTGTTCACTGGAAACTGCCGCCTGTCCACTTCCTACTCATTTAGATATGCCGGCTGGCCGCCTAGCGGCGCGCCAAATTGTCGACGAACTCAGAATGAGAACCGAACGAGACAAGATGAATCGCCAGAAACAAGCACGGCAATTGCGTGACGGGCGCTTTGAGACCTGGGCGAGCAAAGTGAGTGAACTGACGGCGTCTCCACCTTCAGCATTGGAGACAAAGAGACTTCATGCTGTTATTGATGCCCTGGGATTCTATCTTGGACTGTCGCCGACAGAAGACGACGAACTCATGCTCCGGCAGAAGATTCAGACCTACCGTGATGAGCTTTCTTCGCGCATGGCCGGGCCGGAAACTGGGTGAAGGTTCCGATAAGGTCAATACTTCCTCGTAAGTACTAAGAGATTCCACTAATTTGGCAGCCTATTGCCAGCATGACTCATCGCATTGCCACATTCAGAATGGCCTCTTCCTTACTGTTTTATTGTTGAGTTGCAGTATGGATGGGAAAGCTGAGCGTTTTCAGCAATTCCAAGTCCGCCATCACGTTTCGGAACGATATGATCTATTGAGATGGAATTGACATGAATGGCCCCGTTGCAAATCTTGCAACGCAATAGGTTCGTGAAAGCTTCCTTCATAAACACTGCTGACTTGCTATCTGACGAAAACTCAGACGTCTCTGCATGTTCTGGCGATGTTAGTTCCCGTGGCTGCAAAAATGAAAGCTTTGAGTCCTTTTGCATCTCATTGAGAATTTCAGTTTCAGGCAAGCTTGCGAGGAGTTTATCTATGACGAATATCCAGAGATAATGAAGTCTCGCAACACCACCACGCCAACCATCTATTTTACTCGTTTTAAGTCTAGTTCCATACTTGTAAGTGATTTGGCTGACAAAATGCTTGTGCCGCAACAGAAATTCTTCAAACATAGGACGAACATCTGTAAACCGCTTAAAGCCCTCGTTTTGAGTCTCCATAGTTTTGATTAACTCAATTGCGGCTAAGAAAGCCGTAGGCTGATATCTGCCAGTGGGGCCATAAAAGTAGATTGCAGGATGCAATCCCAGTGACGATGCATGCAAACCCGATATTTTTCGAACCAGTTGCCTACACCTCTTCAAAAATTCAACTGTTTTTTCTCCTGTTACATCATCGGGCGAAGTCGTTTTGTCGGATATTCCATTCGCAAGATTTACAAAGTCCATTTCAGTAGGGCAGCCTGGGCTTAAAAGTGTATACGGATATAACCTAAGCCAGGCACGCATTTGCTAATTTCCGTATACAGATCGGACTACGAAATGCCCTACTGATTGAATGATCAGAAAAGCCTGAAAACAGCCACCAGCAGCCGTTTAAAACGGACGCCGACGACCTTGCACCGGTCGCCGCGTAAGGCAAGATGAAAGAGCCGACTCACTAGCGCTCATGGCTCAATAGAGCGCTGTGTACGCGCCGACTGAGTTTTGCTTGTCAGCAAAAAATACCCGCTCATGCTAGAAATATATAATAAGTTGATGGTATAGGAGCCGACTGCATGAGCGAAGACAAAAAACGCAAATTCAAGCCGACAGTAGAAACGAAGCTAGCTCAGGCCGACTCAAACAGAGTCGCTGAGCTAGCCCGTGCGGAAGGCAAAACCAAGTCGGAAGTAGTAAGAGAGGCAGTGCTCTGGTATTTGGAGCACAAAGAAGAACTGGCGAACAGAGACAGAGAAACGCAGATAGCCAGGGAAATAAAGGCGATGACAGACAGAGTCTGCGGAATGCTGGCAAGACAAGGAGCTGCACTCGGCACTTTGTATGAGCTTACCTGGATGAGTCTTCCAAACGAAGATGCAAAAGAGCAATTCAGGGCGGCGGTAACTACAGCCAAACAGAAGATGCGCAACCGGCTTGAGAAGGACGAAAGAGATTTAGCAGAGCAGCTGAAACGGGCGGTTAGTCCTTGATAGTCGTCAAACACCGATTCATTCCAGGAAGAGGGCCGAAGGCACGCGGGGGCAAAATTGCAGGCATCGGCAAAGCACTTGCTCATGTGAAGTACATCCAGCACCGGCCAGGGCGAGACCGCGAGCAAGGCGGCCGGGAAATGTTCAGCGAACATGAGGACCAGGTCAATTCCCGTGAGATGCGAAAGGCGATCAATGAGCTGGGTGGCAGCCGAGTAATCGTGCACAAATTGACGCTTGCACCGGAGATAAACCCGGCAGACAAAAAAGCATTTACCAGAGAAGTGATGGCGAGCCTCAGCCAAGAGAAGGGGCTTGACCTTCAGTGGTATGCAGTCGAGCACAGCAACACAGATCACCATCACATACACGTTGTCGTCCTGGGCAGAGACAAGCACGGAACGGAAGTGAAGATTGACCTTAAGGACATAGACAAGGTCAAAGAATATGGAGACAGGTTTCTTGAAAGGCACCATCCAAGGGAGATGGAGCGGGCAAGGGAAGACCGAGAACGCAGAGAAAGGGAGCGGCTGGAGGCTCGAAACAAAGAGCGCGAGTTAGAGAAAGCAGAGCGAATAAGGGACGGGTTAGAGCTGCCATGGATGAATCGAAAGATTGTTAGAGAGCAGCTTGAGCCGTACAAAGAATGGAAAGAAAAGCAAGAACAAGATCGAGAAGAAAGACGAAAAGAAAAAGAACGCCAGGCTCAAGAGCGGGAAGCGAAGCCATATCACCAGGACACAATAGAAGCAGCCGGGCGGCAATGGTCGAGAGCAGACAGCCTGGCCGAACTTCGGGAATTGAATCAGCATCTCTGGGATACCTATGAAGACCGGCTAGAGAAGGATGAGTACAAGAAGCTCGTCGGGTGGATCAAGGACAAAGAGAAGTATGGAGACGAGCTGCCACCACAGGGTTCTCAAAAAGACGAGAAAGAAAAAGACTATTTTGAACACCAGAACAAGCGATACAGCAAGGACGACAGTTACGAGAAGCTGACTGGCTTATCGCGGCAGCTGAGAGAAAGAAAAGAGAAATTGCCGATTGAGGACTACCAGAATCTGAGAGGCTGGATTGAAGACAAAGACCGGCAGCGGTGGGCGGGCGCGATAGAGAAACAAGTTGGGATTGAAAAGGCAAAACAGGCACGCGACGAGAAAAACTATGCAGCCGGTCAAAGAGCAATAGACCCGTTGCAGCAAGACCTGATGCGGAATCCGGTGATAGGGCTTTTCATGGTGGAAGCCTCGATCGCGTCGGAGTTTATTCGATCGATCCCTCTGGATGACAGAAATCGTGATTACTTAAAAGAGCAGCGGCAGGACCTGGACAAGGCAAGGAAAGACATCGAGGAAAAGCAGCGAGGCTGGGATGAATTTGACCGCATGACCGGTCTTGGTCCTGAGAAGAAGCGAGACAAGAACAAGGAATTGGACCAGAAGGAAAAGATTGATAAGGCGATAGAAGAGAACAAAAGGGCGAAGGAGCGAGAACAAGAAGAGAAAAAGCGCAGGGAAGAAGACAGGGATAGAGATGACCCGTTTAAACGCGATCCGTGGGGAAGATGGTAGGTGGCAAAAATATAGGCAAATTGCCACAATTTTGTTAGAATTGGCCGATGAGCAAATTCCAGGTTCATCGATGCAAGGGCATCAAATTTCTGTTCAAGTTTGATGAAGTGGCGCCCGATCTTTTGCACATATATGCTCGGCATTTAACAACGGCCCAGGATGCAATAGAGACGTATTTTGAAGGGCAATCGACTTGGAATGAACAGTATGAGAGATTCGAGACGAGCACGGCGACTCATTGTCTCTATTGGTTCTGGCTCAAAGAAGGCAAAGACGTGATGGTAATTTCTTGCTTTAGAAATTGAGAAACGAAGCGATGAAGAAAGAAAAATACGAGATTGAAGACCTTGGCACAGTCGAATTGGACGAAGAGACAGAGGCGAAAGTAAATCGCATGATTGCCCAGGCGGATGAAGAAGATGCACAGGCGCGAGTGAATTTTCGCTGGAGCAAAGAGGCGCTTGAAGTAGTGAAGCAGGCCGCGAAGATCATGGGAATTCCGTATCAGACATTCATCAAGCAGACAGTATTTGAGCATGCGCTATCGATCATAAAGGACGTAGAGTCGTCGAAAAAATCGGCGTAGTTTTTGAGTGTGAATATGAGTCGGCAGTGGCAAATAAAAGTGCGTAAACCAGCTGAAATGGCGGCTGGCGGCTACCCCAAATTAGGGTTAGGGGAGAGTAGGGATCGATTGATCGCGGAGAGGGGGCACCCCCGCTAACGTCAAAAGTCGCACTACGCGCGACTTTCAACAGCGCGGTGGCGCATATGGTGGCTGAAACATAATAGGCCGTATGACACTGGGGCGTTTTTGTGTGGCCGGTTCGACCCTCGAAACTGTGGCCGGCAAGACTTCTTGGCGCTCCTACTTTTGAGCTTCTTGAAATCACCAAAAGGTGTGATCGCGCGAACTGCGATCAGGGACTGTCCGCAAACCAGCAACTGGATTGGCTGTGCGAGTGTGTATCTTAACTGGCAGTCATCAAAACAAGACTAGCGCTAGGATTTCGATTGCCTTTAGATTTTTGCTTCTCTTGGCTCGCAAGGCTTTGCCTTGTTTGAGGGTCTGGCTGTAACGATTGTTTCCTGCATTACAGATAGTAACGAAAATTCCACCCAGCTTACATTTCGGGATTTCAGACCTTTCGGTTTGTTAGGTTCAAGGTCCACCTTTTTAACCGATAAGCAGAAGCAGAATCCCAGGCTCAGCCTAAATTCCAAGCACTGAAACAGACACGAAACCCAGCAGCAAGCGCTGTCTATGTTTCGTGTCGTCTGCTTTTGGCCGGTCGAATTGGTGCAACCAACAACTTCCCAAAAGGAAAAGATATGAACTTAAGAAAATTCCTCGCGCTAGCCGCGATGATTCTCGGCGTCGGCTTCTTCGGCGCATTCCCACAGCAAGCACAGGCCGCAGTACCTACTTGCGCTACGGTCGACTCAGCAAGCCATACATATCCAAAGGACAACGTTCACGCCATCACATGCCTACCGGCTGGCTACTCAAATCCTGTCTCAGGCTCCAAAGCGACGATTGAGAACAATGTGTGGTCGGCAATCCAAGGTCTTCCGACCAACGGAGGAACTGGCACTAAACGAGTACGAGACTTTTTGAAAGATCAAGGCGTCAAGGTATTTATCTTCAAAAACCGTACCGAAGCAAACGATTATTTCAACGCTACTCCGCCTTACCAAGGTCAGCCAAACAACGTGTTTTCCAGCTCTACATCTCGATGTGGCCAGACTGGATACCATCCTAAGCTGGACATCTTTGGTAATCCTACGCAGCAGGACATTGCCATCGCCGTGTACGCCGAGTGCACCATAGCTGGTGCTAACACTGGCAATCCTAGTGTGACCAGAACAGCGCTTCATGAAGCTGGTCACGCGTTTGAGTTTGCTCTCGCTTCAACTCATACAAGCAATCGAAGTGCGCTGATCTCAACTAGTCCTGGTTTTATCAAACTTGTAAATGATGATAAGGCGAAGTTGACTCCTTCTGATTGGTCGACAAGGAATGCTGCTTCAAGGAATTCATACATCTGTGCACCAGTTGGAAACACCGGGCTGAGTGCTCTTGAACTTGACTTGGGAGGTAGTCACGCTGGTGGTATTGCGGGTGAGATTTGTTCAAATGCAACTACGCCATACGCCCCCTATAAATGGCAGGGGTCACCGCCTACCGGAGGACAGGATCCTCAAACCATCATCAGTGCCAAGATTCCCTATTTCTATGGTTCTTCCAAAGAGCTTTGGGCTGAGCAATTTGCAATCAAGAAAGGCGGAGTTGCTTCTCCCCCTGCTTTCTTGCAAATGACTGACAAACTTATCGAGTCCAACCAAGGACCTGTCCAAAACTTTAAGTGTAGCGAGTTCGCAATGGGGACTTTCTATACTTTTAGCCGGGCCCCTACTTCGGCTGAACTAACTGGGCAATCCTGTGATCCGAATCCGGGATCGTTCAATTACTAAAAAACAACACTAAGCTGCGTTGTTTGGACAAGGAGGGCACCAGTGCCCTCCTTGTTTCTGCAGTGGAAATACGTATTGCCTCTACACAAATTGGAGATACACTCGACATAGACAAATCTTTCAAATTATCTTTATGAAAAACCTGTTTACAGACCTTGTTGTACCACTGAAAATAAAGCCTGTCGCAGATAACAGCGAAAGTTCGTTTGAAGCCCTTTCGCCAGATAAAAGTTCCTACACGCCATTTGCTCATTCAAAGACATTGGCAGACAGCAATCGGCGGAAAGGAATCAATTTCTTTGCTTGTTCTGTAGCATGGTTTGCTTTCGTCATAACTGCATTGAGCCTTGTTTATGCACTTCAAATACGCATAAATTACGATCTTGCCACAACTCTCAGACTTTGGCTGACGTTAATCTGCATTCCACCGGCTCTAAATCTGGGTATTTGTCTTAGCAAAGGTAAAAAAGCGGCCCCACTCCTTTTGTTTGCTATTGCCCTGATTACATTTCATTTTCTTGGCATCGGAATAGTCAATAACAATCCTGGCATCGGAAGTAACTAGCGAATCCACTCGCAATCTTTTTTCTTTTTGTTTGTAAAATAGACCGGTCTGTTATCCTTTGAAGCAATTTTCAGCGCCTGTCTATTTCGGGGATCGCATGAAACATATCCCGGTTATCTGCCGCTCATGAACCACGAGCTGAATTTGGACCACCAGCCACCCTTATGCTCGCTGTCCGTGAGTAGTTTGATTTTCTCGTCCTGTTCGGCAATATCTTGTTCTCGCTCAGCCAACTGCGATTGCAAATATCCATTCCTGTACGTGAGAGCTTGAACCTGTTCCAGCAGCTTCTTATTTAACTCGATGAGATAAGAATCGGAACCGGTTCCACTTGGTTCTTTGGCTTCAGTTCTTTCTGCGGAACCGGTTCTTTCTGGTTCTGTTTGGGTTCCTTTGTTTTTTACCGCTGGTTCCGGAACTGGTTCTTTCCAGTAAATCCGCCATTCTGACCGTGTTTTTGTTGTATCCCGAAACCCTTGTAGGGAGCCCGCTTGAAGTCTTTTGATAACAGCCCTCGAAGAGATCCCCAGTCTTTTGGCTGCTTCTTCGGTTGAAACGATTTCCTGGGCCAATCCTGAAATTGGTTCCGAACTAGGTTCCGCTGGTTGGTTCTCTATCTCGGAACCTTGTTCCGTTGTTTCAAACAATGGTTCCAATCCATCAATTGAAATTAGATCCACATTTATTTGGTGTGCTGTTTCAGACACTAAATGCCCCTTTGTACGAATACATGGGCATTATGAGACCCAGTGCCACCACGTGTAAAGGCTTGGTATATCCACATGGCGTCGTTGCGGATATCCCGAAATTCAAACAGGCTGCTTGAATTCAAGCTTTTACCGTCGTACGATCAACTATGAGTTATCAGATATGCCACTTGCTATGGTGGCATCCAAAAAGGAGAAGAAAGACCGCGCAAAAGTCTTAAAAAGCCGAAAAATCAGCTTGGCGGCTGATTTAGGCGGCTGGAGCCGAAAACTTATGAATTCGATCTTGCAGTTGAATCATAAGTGATTGGGTTCCTAGGGTCAAGTGCGTCCTTTTTTCAGGAATTGACCGGCGGACCTTGATTTCAATCACTTTTACGGCGCCCGAGCGGGTGCTAGATCTTTTGGATCGACGACAAAAATTTTTGTCGTTGTATACGCGCCGCGATGCATTTATCTGGAAGACATACGAGCAAGAACGCTGGCAGAAGGCTAACGGGCCGCTTCTGGATGCTCAAATCTCTGGCGTATTGTCGAATGAAGGACGGGGACTTCTTAGAGGCTGCTACTGGGCACACAAGACCCGGCATGCAGTCTTGGATTTGGATATGTCCAGCAGATATCACAATGCGGCCGAGCTCCAAAAACTGCAGGCGCATTTGACTGCAGTCGATCTATACGCAATTCCGTATCAAAGCAGTGAATCAGGCGGCTGGCACATGTATCTGCCGTTTTCCGAATGGGTGGAAAGTGACGAAGTAAACCAGACGCTGAAGACCTGGCTTAAGGCTCTGGGATATGAAATTGCCTCCGGACAGCTCGAGATTTTCCCAAGTGGAAATGCACTGAGGCTACCACTTCAGAAAGGTTTTGCCTGGCTCAAGCCGGACGGAAGTATAAAAGTTAGAAGAGAAGAAATTAGAGAAGACGAGGCGCTAACCTCATTCCTTCAAGATTTCGAAGAAAACTCAAGAAATTGGCAGAATGCCAAAAGGCTCATAGAAAGCCAAATTCAGTCCGCCGGCAACCGTGCCGGCGCCGGCGTCCAGGAGCATGAGAAAGTCATATCTCTTGCGGGTTTTGAGGATCTGTTCAGAAAAGGAAAGATTCAAGAGACTTGGGATAAAGGGCGTGATTACTGGCTCAATGGTCTAACTGCAAAAGGACAAAGACATGATGCAGTGTTGGCAGTCGGTCATTACCTCTGGTATGGCGACCCATCAGAGTCAATCCCAGCCTATCCAGGCAGACGCAATGACGAGACCAGGGCGCGGCTAATTGAGGCGTGGCTGAGAAAGAAACACAATGGTTTTTGCAGGCACATCAATACAGAGCAATGGAAAGAAATAGAGGCTCAGATATGGCGTGCGGTCTTCTGGAGAAGAGAAAAAGGCTTTCAGGTATATCAGGCATACCCCCTAACAGATCGCCTCTTGAAACGACTGCTAGAGGTCTATAAAAAGACGGGGCAGCTTTTTGAAATAGACCGAATGGCGGAGGCTAATAAGAAGCGCGAGAAAAGCGCCCGCGTCCGGATCAAAAATGCTGTTCAGAAATGTCTTCAAAGCGGCCGCCAAGTCACGCGCAACGGACTGGCAGAAATGGCTGGCTGTTCTCCCAATACAGTCAGTCGGCATCAAGACTTGTGGGTTTTGACAACTGGATCAGGCGTATATAACCGGGGGGTGTGGGGGGTTTCTTCGTCCCCTTTAGGTTGCAATGAGCCTGTTGCCGTTTTGACCAAGATCCTTACCGCCCCAGAAGTTGGCTTTGAAAACAAAGAGAAGTTAGAAAGTCTGTTTTCTTCCGAGGCAGACTCAGGGGACCTTGGTGTCCGGGGATCAATGGAACGGAAAGTAGCGTTAGGCTCGAAAACCTTAGAGGTAGCCCCCCTTACGATCTGCCCGGCAAATAGCCTACAGGACTCCACCCAGCAGCAAGACCAAGCCCTGCGGGTTGCTGCGCAAGTCTTGCCGCCGGGGCCCTTGGAGTCCTGTATTCGGTCAGAGGGTCAGATGGGCGCGGGGGGAATTACTTTTGTTTCCGCAGCCGGAGCTGAGAGCTTTAATTGCTATACTTTGCGTGTCACCGAATGCGGTATCAAAGAGAAAGCGGGCGCATCTTCCAAGATAGGTGCCCTGGTTCCTTTTGGAGCAAAAGAAAATTTCGAAGATAAAATTCTCGACACTACCAATTCTAAATTCTTGACAACAGTCTATCAAGGCTATTCATCGAGGATTACGGATAAGATTGGCATCATTTCCGACAGACAAAAGCAAAGTACCGCCGGATATAGCGCAGTAGGGGCAAGGGATACGGGCGATGTCCAGCCAGGAATGCTCAGAGGCCCACCTGCAAAATAGCGCTCAGAATGGGCTTTTCTAACAAAGTCGGGGTCTGAGTAGTAATGGAACGAAAACGTACGCTAAGCTCGAATGCCGGACCAGACATCCGTTTGCGGCTCAAACATTGACATGGCAATGTCAGGGGAGCGCAGAGGACGAAACTCACCCCTCATCACAGCTTCTGACAGTGCGAATTGATATCGGCCGAGAACATTTATATGACCGTGCTGAAGCGGAGACAACCGAGCCTCATCTTCCGGTTCAATCCTCCGTCCTAGCGAGCGCAGATGCTCCAGGGCTCGATCAAGATAGATGGTATTCCAGAGAATCATGATGTTAACAACGAGGCCGAGGGCTCCAAGCTGGTCTTCTTGTCCTTCGCGATATCGCTGGCGAAGCTCACCGCGCTGTCCATGGAAAGTGACTCTAGCGACTGAGTGTCGTCCTTCTTGTCGATTGAGCTGCGTAAGGATTCTGCGCCGGTACGCGGAATCGTCGATGTAGTTCAGCAGATACAGAGTCTTTGCGATCCGTCCTAATTCCGTCAGCGCTTTTCCTAATGTCGATGGACGCTCACTGGATTGTAGCGTCCGTATAAACTCTGATGCGCTCACAGTGCCGGATTTAAGAGAGCCTGCCACACGCAAAAGATCTTCCCAGTTTTTGGAGATGATATCGGTGTTGACCCGGCCTTTGGCCAGCCCGTTCAATTGTCCATAGTCTGCCGCCGGGTCAACACGCCAAAAACGGGCATCGCCTACATCCGCCAGCCTCGGACTAAACTGATAACCCAAAAGCCAGAACAATCCGAAGATGACATCTGTGTATCCGGCGGTGTCAGTCATGATCTCGGTCGGCTGCAGGCATGTCTGTTGTTCAAGCAAGCCATCGAGTACATAGAGTGAATCCCGGATGGTTCCCGGGATTACAATGCCATGGAATCCGGTGAACTGGTCACTGGCGAAATTGTAAAATGTGACACCACGGCCGACGCCAAAATACTTTGGATTGGGGCCGGAATTCACTGTCCTCACCGGCACCACAAATCTAAGGCCATCTGCCGACGCAACTTCACCGCCACCCCACTTTTGTGCAAGCCCGATCTTAGTTTGTGCCTCAACTAGGCGAGCATTCGCGCGCGTAATGGTATCGATTCGCAGATAATTCTGCTTGACGTGTAAAAGCCTGTCCCTGGTCAAGGCTGGAATCTTCTGGCTTACAACTGGCTCCAATCCTATGTTACAGGCTTCGGCAAGAAGGACAGCACATATGCTGGTATCGAAGTCCTCAATACGTGAGCTCGATTCATTCAGGTGCGTGAACTCCCTTGCAAAGCCCGTGCGGGAATTGATCTCCAGAAGTATGTCTGTCAGATCGGCCAAAGGCAAAAGCTCGCCAGTTTCCTGGCGAAGTCGAATGAGGCTATCCGGCTCACCCAGAGCATCCAGTGGGGTTAAGACCAGTACGTCTTTGCCATCTTCTTGTTCAATTCTAACTTCCGAATTTGTCGGCAAATTCCTGGATACCCTGACATAAGCATCGTGAAGTTCCTTTTTCAGACCGGCGATCTCGTCATCCGGAATCGGCTCCAAGTTGAGAGTCCGACAGACCTGCGGCTTAGCCGAAGCCCAGGCCTCGTCTCTGAGAAGCTTGGCACGTGGATCAGACCATCGGGTGCTGGGGGTGACGAATATGTCTCTTCTTCTCAGGCAATCCTGCAGCCTCTCAAGTACGCAAAAAGTATAAGCTCTTCGATCCAATTCTCCGTCGTCATTGAAGGCCATCCGCAGCCAAGGCTTTGTCAACACCTCCTGTGGTGCATCGTCCATATTTACTTTGCGAGAGCCCTCGATTTTTCGAAGGAAAGCAACAGCGTCAAGCACCGGTGCTGCTGCAGGTGTTGATTGGAACTGAATTGTATTAAGCACTTGTGGAAGGAAATGCCGTACTGTGCGCCATCTACTCATCAGCTCTTTCTGATAATCCTCATCGGGCGGTCTTGCAATTGACCAAATAGTTTCGAGGGCCGCCTCGAGTTCCTCAATAGAAGCGACATTCAAAACTTCAGCCCTAACATCCACATCACTTAACGCCGGATCAAGAATGATTTCGCAAGCGCTACACAAGCGAAGTGCAGCCGCGTCAAAATCCTTGAGTGATTTCAGTCGATCCTTCTTTCCTTCGTTTTTCGAGCTTCGCAACAGATCGCTAATTAAAATATCAAGCACGTTAAGAGCGTCATCCTGTGCCGTTTCCTCAAAGACGTAAGCAAAGGCAACTAATGTTGCGATTCTCTTTTGAGTCGCCATGCGCTCAATGGCCTGGGCCTTTGAGCCAGCGGCAATTCTTGCCATTGTCTTGATCCGCCCGGAGGGCAATCGGGAAAGATCGAAGCCGCCAATGCCCATTGCGCGTATCTCGATTAATCGCTCTAGCGCTCCGACCAGTGCAGGTGCGCTGTATCGCGTGGGACCTCTGCGTAAGCGATCGAGCATTGTCTGTCGCGTATCGGTCTCGACTTTCAATAATTTCTCAAGTTGCTTCATTTGATTAGCCGATGGAAGAGAGGATAAAGACCGCCAAAGCCGGTTGGAGGCCCGCTCTCGAATGCCTGCTACCAGACGAGCCAGTGTACTAACCCCGGGCAAGAGAATTTTGCGCTCCAGGAGGCGAGTTGTTGCAAGGTCGAACAAGACGCTCGGGCGTTCAGCGGTAAACCATGCCCTCTCGTAGAGCCAGCGAGTTAGACTCCAGTACTCAGGCTGTTGGCCAAAATCCTTATATCCCAATAGTGATTTGATTTCAGAGGAGTGCTCTCGGTGGGTAGGCTCCCGATCGGCTCTGTTGCAAAAATTGCCTAAATTTCTAAATTGCGGACAGCTTTTTGATAATCGCCCTCGATGGCAGCCAAAGAAAGATGCTGATAGAGTTCAAGGCTTTTTCGGTTTCCATGTCCGGA
>Ga0164290_1001630_pt1 | contig 28102 bp, 28 predicted proteins | sample Micstemetagenome_FD_108782 | JGI IMG/M metagenome (GOLD analysis project Ga0164290, IMG submission 108782) | Contaminated culture microbial community from soil near Moab, Utah, USA - Microcoleus steenstrupii SON62 (Illumina Assembly) | ecosystem: Environmental > Terrestrial > Soil > Soil crust...
CGACGCGGTCCTTCTTCTCCTTGACCTCGATCTCGGTGGCGCCGCCGACCTGGATGATGGCCACGCCGCCGGCGAGCTTGGCGAGCCGCTCCTGCAGTTTCTCGCGGTCGTAGTCGGACGTCGTCTCCTCGATCTGCGCCTTGATCTGAGCCACCCGGCCCTCGATGTCCTTCTTCTTGCCGGCGCCGTCGATGATGGTGGTGTTGTCCTTGTCGATGACGATGCGCTTGGCCGTGCCCAGCATGTCGAGCGTGACGTTCTCGAGCTTGATGCCGAGATCCTCGCTGATCTCATGGCCCGCGGTCAGGATCGCGATGTCCTCCAGCATGGCCTTGCGGCGGTCGCCGAAGCCCGGCGCCTTGACCGCCGCCACCTTGAGGCCGCCGCGCAGCTTGTTGACCACCAGGGTGGCGAGCGCCTCGCCTTCGACCTCCTCGGCGATGATCAGCAGCGGCCGACCCGACTGGGCGACTGCCTCGAGCAGCGGCAGCAGGGTCTGCAGGCTGCCGACCTTCTTCTCGTGGACCAGGATGTACGGCTGCTCGAGCTCGCAGATCATCTTCTCGGCGTTGGTGACGAAGTACGGCGAGAGATAGCCGCGATCGAACTGCATGCCCTCGACGACCTCGAGCTCGGTCTCCATGATTTTGGCTTCCTCGACGGTGATCACGCCGTCCTTGCCGACCTTGTCCATCGCCTTGGCGATCATGTCGCCGATCGACTTGTCGCCGTTGGCCGACACCGTGCCGACCTGGGCGATCTCGGCGCCGGTGGACACCTTCTTCGAGCGCTCCCTGAGCTCCTCCATGACCCGCTCGCAGGCGAGGTCGATGCCGCGCTTGAGGTCCATCGGGTTCATGCCGGCCGCGACCGACTTCGCGCCCTCGCGGACGATCGCCTGGGCCAGCACCGTCGCCGTCGTGGTGCCGTCGCCGGCGCTGTCCGACGTGCGGGTCGCCACCTCGCGCACCAGCTGGGCGCCCATGTTCTCGAACTTGTCGGAAAGCTCGATTTCCTTGGCGACGGTGACGCCGTCCTTGGTGATGCGCGGCGCGCCGTAGGACTTGTCGAGCACGACGTTGCGGCCTTTCGGCCCCAGCGTCACCTTCACCGAATCGGCCAGGATGTCGACGCCGCGGATCATGCGGGCTCGGGCGTCGCTGCCGAAACGTACGTCTTTGGCAGCCATGGTCATTCTCCGTTGGTTCGTGGGGTTGGTATCGTCCGGTCTCGCGTCATTGCTGCGCCGTCGGCGCGCGCGAGGCCGGCTCGAGCTGGTGGTCGGGCTGCAGCTGGGAGAGCAGCAGGTAGAAGGCGACGGCGATCGCCGCGTAGAGTGCCCAGGCGAGCGGCCGCCCGGCCTTGCTCGCCGCCGCCACCTTCGCCAGTCGCGACGTTACGACAGCGGGCGGATGGCCGGGCGCATCGACCGGACGGTGGCTGCGCGGCAGGCTGTCGGCCAGGCGGCGGGCGACCTCGGTCAGGGCCCGAAGGTCGCCGGCCAGCGCCCAGCTCCCGGGCGGCAGCTGCCCCAGCGAGAGGGCCAGCGCCTCGGCCGCCGTCTCGCGCGGCAGGTCTGCTAGGCGGGCGGCTTCGGTCCAGGGATCGAGGCCGACCCTGGCCAGCGCCGACATCACGGTGAGCCCGACCGCGTCGGCGCCTTCGCCGAGCGGTGCCGACAGGAAGGCATCGAACTCCGGATGGCCCGGCGACAGTTCGGGGCGCGGCTGTTCCGGGTTCGGAGATTCGCGATCAAAGTCCATGGCGGCCTCCTCTGCGCGCTGGCGCAGCTTGTCGGGCGCCGCGCCTTTGGCCCGCCTCGTCGGCGGCCGGTCGTCAGGTGCGGCGATCGGCGACCAGGGCGGCCGTGAGCTCCAGCGGATCGATGCAGACGACCTCGCTGCGCGTGCGCGGGGTTCCGACGGCCGGGATGTGCAGCAGCGTCGCCAGGCGGCGGAAGGCGACGTAGGACAGGCCGACGATCTCCTCCTCGTCCGTCACGACCGTGTAGGTGCCGGCGGGCTGTGTCTGCTCGAGCGCGCTCAGTCGGAACGGATGCCGGAAGGTGACCGTGGCCTCGGTGGAGCGGTCGGGCATGCGGCCTCCTGGCTTATTGCCGGGCCATCTGGCGGCCGGCATCGGTGAGGCTGAGGCTGGCGCCGTCCTTTACAGTCAGCCAGCCCTTGATCTCGGCCAGCGTCAGCGCAGCCGAGGTCGCGTCGGCGTCCTTCAGGACCAGGCGGCGGGCCACGGTCTCCAGCGGCACCGGGCGCATCTTCAGCCCGCGCGTATAGATCATGATGTCGCGGACGACGCGACGGGCGAGAAGGTCGGGGCGCTGATTGGACCGGGACATCGGACTCCTCTTCGGCCGGCCGCAACAGGCGCCGGCACGCGGGACATCCGCGGTGAACGACACTAGGCGCTTTCAGCGGCATTGTCCGATTTATCTCGCGCATTTGCGGTCGGCAGGAATGACCTGTACAAGCAGGCCATGACATGGAAAGACCAGATCGCCGGCGCCTTCGGCTTCGGAACGGCGCCGTTTGCGATGCACAATGCGGATGAGCAGTTGGCGAAGGCAGCGATCCGCGCGGCCAAGGCGGAGGGCGCCACCCGGGACGACTTCGCTGGTGAAATCGCCCTCTATGCACGGAAGTACGTGAGCAGCGAAAACGTCCTGCGCGAGCGCCTGCGCCAGGATTCGGCGAAGCTCGACAAGCTCTGGAAGGTTTCGCCCTACAGCCCCAGACCGCCAGGAGCGTAAGACGAGGCCGCCGATCGCGCCGCCACTGGCGGTCCCGAGGCAGCGGCCACCAGCAAGTATGGCTCGCGGTGGCTGGTCGTATTTCGTGGGCGCGCCCCGAGCACGCGTGTACGACTACGTCACCATCGCCCACCAAGCTCCGCTTGCGATGGCTGAGAGATGCGTGCGCTCCCGCCCTGCGGAGAGGTGCATGCGTGAAAGACTGGCTCGTACCGCCCGTCCTGTTCCCGATCTTTCTGGTTGTGTTGATTGTCGGCGACGCGATCCTGCGCACGCCGACGTGCCTGCCGTGTCGCAGGCGCGCCCGTACATTCGGCGGAGGCCCCCACGGGCAGCGTCCTAATGCGAAGAGGGCGGATGCGAGCCGCACGCTTCGCCGGCCGTCAGCTCGTTCCGGAACTCGCGTCGCGACACGGTTGCCAGGGCCATGCCTGGGATGACGAGATGGCACGCCGGCTTAATGAGCTTTTGGACAGAGCCGATGCCAAGGAGGGCACCCCATGACCGACGAACCGATCGAGCTCGACCATCGTCGCGGCATGGCCGCCCAGAAGGCGACCAGCTCGCGCCGGCTGCTGGCCGAGGTCGAGGCCAACGAACAAGCGCTGCGCCGGCGGCGGGAGGAGCTCGAAACCCACCTCATCGCCGCCCCCGCCCGTACCTGGGCAGAGGCGGCGGAGAAGGCGCGCTATGTAATCGGGCTCTATGCCGCGACGCTGGGCAGCGGCGATACGCAGCGGCACACGCTGGTGGCGGCCGTGCTCGCCGACTTCGAGCGTCTCGCCGCCGACGAAGCGGCTGCGCCGGAATGAGTGGCTCGAACCAGGGGCAGGTCGGGTGGTGGCATTTCCCTTTGAGTGCCTGACCACGCAGGAGGAGGACGGATACCGCTGCTGATCGCTTCTTGCGGACAGAAAGGAGATGCTGTTTGGCGACACGACGGTGCCGCGTGGGCGAAGCCGTCTCAGCCCCGCTTCTTCTTCACAGCTTTCTTCACCGCTGCTTGAGGGTGCACTGCAGTCGCCAGCATTCGGCGTACAGTAGCCTCGAACAGGACGTTGGGCTGGGGCCGGAGCTTGGTCCCGGCGGCCTTCTTGTTCATTCCTGCTTTGGGCTGTGGGCTGGCGGCGAGCATTCGGCGTACCGTAGCCTCGTAGAGGACGTTGGGCTGAGACCGGAGCTTGGTCCTGGACGATCTCTTAGGCATGACATTCGAACCGCATGGTAAAGACGACCTCGCGCTGCATATAACGCGTTCCTTTTCCGCCGCCGACTCGCAAATCGCGCAGTCCCCGGTTCCGATGGTCTAGCTGATTCGAGCTGGACCCATCACGCTCTTTAGCCGGCCGACCGCGCGGCCTCGCGAAAGCCGACCAGACGCCCCGCCGCCTCGTCCCACAAGGTGAGCCACGGCGCGCACATCCCACCTCGCAGGCTGAGCGGCTTGATCGGCCACAGCGCCTGGACGGCCTCGTGCGCCGCGCCGAGGCGATAGTTGGGCACGCGCGTATTGAGATGGTGGACGTGATGGAAGCCGATGTTGCCGGTCAGCCAGCGCAGGGCGCGCGGCAGGCCGAACCAGGACGAGGCCTCCATCGACGCCTCGACCGGGTCCCACTCCGCGCGCCGCGTCCACCGGGCGGTCTCGAAGCGGTGCTGCAGCGAGAACAGCCAGACGCCCAGGATGGAGGCGACGACCATGATCGAGACGTGGATCGTCAGCACTTCCCGCCAGCCGATCGCCAGCGCCAGGGTGGCGAACAGCGTCGCCACGGCGGCATTGGTGAGATGGACCGAACGGCGCTCGCGCACCCAGTGGCGCGGCGTATCGAACGGTACCCGGTAGACGACGAGGAAGACCACGGGTGGCAGCAGCAGGTGGGCAACCAGCGGATGGCGCGGCAGGCGGTGCAGCAGACGTCGCCAGCGCGACAAGGCGAGATATTCGCGCACCGTCAGGCAGGCCGAGTAGAGATCCGCGCCCTCGCGGCGGTCGAGGTTGCTCCAGTTGCCGTGATGCAGGGTGTGCTGGCGCGCCCAGTTGGCGAACGGGGTAAGCGTCAGCAGGCTGCAGGCTCGGCCGACGAGGGTATTGGCGCGCGCGGAGGGGAAGAAGGAGCCGTGGCCGCAGTCGTGCTGGACGATGAAGACGCGCACCAGCAGGGCGCCTGTCGGCAGCGCAAGGGCCAGGGTGAGGAAGACGGAGATCGGGTAGACGAGATACATCGCCGCACACGCGGCAATGAATGGGCCAAAGGACGTCAGGAGCTGGAGCGCTCCCTGACCTCTGATCGGCTGTGCGAAGGCCGCAGCGGCCTTGCGCACCTCGACACCCGAGCGTTTGGGCGCCCGGGAGGCATGCATGAAAGGTCCTTTGTCCTGGTGAGGTCGCGCCGAGAAGTCGGCGACGATGCGACCGCCTGTTACATGGGGGCCCGGGTCGGCCGTTGCAACAGCGCTCTTGCCTTTGCGGCAACAAGCGCCCATATGGATGTTGTCGATAGACGGACTGATGATTTGGCTGCGCCACACAAAGTGGGCGTCCAGCAACTGCTCCCGAAAATCCAATGCGAATTCGACAGTCGGCCCCTGCCCAAAGCAGCAGGCGGGCGCGCATCTCTGCAATCTAGAAGTGAAAGGGTTCTCCTGATGTATACGGGAACCGTCAAATGGTTTAACGCCCAAAAGGGCTTCGGCTTCATCCAGCCCGACGACGGCAGCAAGGACGCCTTCGTCCATGTCAGCGCCGTCGAGCGCGCTGGTCTCGGTCATCTGGCCGAAGGTCAGAAGATCCAGTTCGACCTCGTGTCGGACCGGCGCAGCGGCAAGATGTCGGCCGACAATCTCCGCACCGTCGGCTGATCTCCGGATCGCCGTCCCGCTTTCCCGCCGACCACGGATGTACTGGCGGCGGGATTGCGGCTCGCCAAGCCCCGCACTGTCCCGCAAGGGCGTGCGGGGTTTTTTGTTTTGGCGCGCCCATCATGCTCTAGCGTAGTGCGCGCGTCCTCGCCGTCGACGTCGACTATCCTTTCATGAGCCCGCCGGTGGAGGGCCCGGCGGCGGTTCGCGCGGCGGTGGCATCGGCGGGATCGGGGTGGGCTTGGAACCTGGCGGCGGCTCCCGAGGCGCTTCGGCAGGCGGTCTCGGTATCTGTGCCATGAACAGCCCTTCCTCTTGCTCCAGTATCAATGCGGTCGGTGCCTGGAAGTTTCGCGTCATTGCCGCGTGATAGCCATCACTTTCGACGCGGTGATCGGCCCGCCGCCTCAGCTCGGCCAGCGCATTAACGGCACGCCGGCATTGGCCTGGCGGAACAGAGCAAGCGTCAGCACCACCCATGCCGCCGCCACCAGCAGTACCGCCGCGACGGCCGGCCCCTTTCCCAGCAGCCGGTCGAGGCCGAGACCTGCCAGCGGGACCGCCTGCATCATGTGAGTCGCGAAAAAATGCGGCGCCCGCCGGTCGCCGACGGCCAGCGAACACCCCGTCAGCGGCATGCGCGGGGCCCCGGCGGGTTCGACGCCGACGTGATGGCTGAGAGCGCCACCCATCCGAAAGGCGATTACCAGGGTGAGAACGGTGCCGCCGATCAATCCGATGGCCGCGCCGACCCGTGTCGCCGGTCCCAGGCGGCTGGCGTCGTCGAGGAGCGCGGCCAGACCGACGATTGCTGCCGCCGCGGTGATCACTACGGCTCCGGCCGCCATCGCGGCATACATGGCGACGTGGAAGGGTGTCGACAGATTGAAGTGCGACGGCTCCTGGCGTGCCGCCTGCAACACGATGTAGGCGATCTCGAACAAGGCGCAGGCGGCCGACGCCCAGGCGACGCCCTGCAGCAGGATTCCGTGGCGCCAGCCCGTGTCGAGCGCACCTGCGATCAGCGACAGCGTCGCGAAGTGCAGCGCGAGCGACAGCTCGAACTTCATCGGCTTGGCCCACACTGTCGCCCCGTCGATCAGGCGCCGGTCGAACGCCGGCAATGCCACGGTCGCGGCAAGCAACGCCACGAGCAGCGCCGTGGTCGTCCACCAGATCTGCTCCGTGCGGGTCGTTCCCATCCAGTCCATTCGTCCACCCGCTGTCTGCTGTCTGCCGGACCTACGCGTAGACGGCGTCTACAGATCATCGGAGGAAGGTGAGATTGTCTTGGAACGTCACAACAAAAGTTGATGTCCGATTGAGTAGACATTGTCTACCAACCGCGCGTAGCGTCGACCGTGCAGGAGGACTGCCATGAGCAAGCGCTCTCGTTCGTTGTTGACACCGGTCGCCGCCTTTTCCGTTACGCCGGCCGCCCGGCAAGCGGCATTCCAGGTCGACCAAGGGATGGCGCGCATCGCCGTCGGCGTGGCTCCGTGACGAGCGGGTCCGAGAGTTGGCGCGCCCGCTATGGCCCATGGGCAGTCGTGACAGGCGCGTCCGACGGCATCGGCAAGGCCTTCGCCCGAAGCCTTGCCGAGGCCGGTTTGAACCTCGTCCTGGTCGCCCGCCGCGGTGACGTGCTCGAACCGCTCGGCCGTCAGTTGACGCAGCACCACGGCATTCGCGTCCGGATGGTCGCGCTCGATGTCGGCCGCTCCGGCGCCCTGGCAGCCTTGGCCGACGCCACCGAGGACCTGGAAGTCGGGCTCCTGGTCGCGGCGGCCGGCTTCGGCACGTCGGGGCCGTTCGTCGACGGCTCGCTCGAGGCCGAGCTCGATATGATCGACGTCAATTGCCGGGCCGTCGCGGGCCAGGCGTTGCACTTTGGCCGGATGATGGCGGCGCGCCGCCGCGGCGGACTGATCCTGATGAGTTCGCTGCTCGCCTTTCAGGGCGTTCCACGTGCCGCCAACTACGCCGCGACCAAGGCCTACATCCAGACCTTGGCCGAAGGCCTGGCCGTCGAGCTCGCGCCGTTCGACGTCGATGTCGTCGCCTCGGCGCCCGGGCCGATCCTCAGCGGATTCGCTGCCCGCGCCGGCATGCGCATGGGCAGGGCGCAGGAGCCGCAGGTGGTCGCCGACGGCACGCTTGCCGCCCTCGGCCGCAAGGTCACCGTTCGGCCGGGCTGGCTCTCCCGCCTGCTCGAAGCGTCCATGACGGGCTTGCCGCGCGCCCTCAGGGTGCGGATCATGGCGCTGGTAATGGCGGGGATGACCAGGCATCGGCATGGCAAGACGCTCGGCGAGGACGCGAAGCCTGCGTGAGGCGTGCCTCGCCGAGGCGCTTGCCATCGTGGAGGAAAAGGGCGTGGAGATGCTGAGCCTGCGCGAGGTCGCGCGGCGTCTCGGCGTCTCGCACCAGGCGCCGTACCGGCACTTTCCCAGCCGCGATCACATTCTGGCCGAGCTGGTGAGCGCCGCCTTCGCGGCCTTCGCCGCGCATCTCGACCGCGCCCGGGCCGGCCGCGAGCCGGCGCAGGAGCTGGAGGCCTTGGGCCGCGCCTACCTCGACTATGCCGCCCGCCATCCCCTGCAATACCGCCTGATGTTCGGCACGCCGCTGCCCGATCCGGCGCAGCATCCGGACATGATGCGCAATGCCCGGCACGCCTTTGCCGTGCTGCAGGCGGCGCTCGGTCGCCATCCTCCCGCCCTCGGCGGTCCGCCGGGCTATGACGACATAAATCTGGAGGCATTGTTCGTCTGGTCGGCGATCCATGGCGTGGCAAGCATGATGCAGACCGATGCCGTCGCGACGCTCGGCTTGTCGTCCCGCGTGCTCGCCGCGTCGCCGGCACATTCGATGGCCCGCATGCGAACCGCACTGGCACATCTCCCGATTCGAGCGGCAACCCGACGCCGGTCTCGATCCTGACCGTCACCGTTGTCGCCTGCCGCGCCAGATCGACCGAGGGCCTGTCACGGGTGCCCGAGCTCGCGTGTCAGTTCGAGCAACGCCGCTTCCCAGGCGACGACCGCGTCCCTGGCCAGGTCGGCGTGGTCGGGCCGGCGAGGACCGCCCTCCCTGAGACGGCTGACGACGACTCGCGCGAGGACAGCCGCTTGAAGCACCAGGCTCCGGAGTCGCGCCGGTTGCTCATCGGGCAATTCGAAGAGGGCCGCGATGTTGGCGGCCGTGAGGATCAATCTCGTGCCTTCTTCCGCCTCGTCAGGATGCTGCAGGTAGGCGCTGCACACGGCAATGGCGGAGGCTGCTGCTCGACTGATTGCTGCGGGCTTCATGATGCGATGACGATGTCGCGACTGTCAGTGGGAAGCGTTCAACCAGCCGATGCTCGCGTTCAGTGCGGTCGCGAACAGGACCCAAACGCCGTAAGGCGTGAAGAGCAGTGCGGCGGCTGGCACTCGTCGCGATGTCAGGGCAATGAAGGCCGCGATCGCCACCAGGAGCGCCAGGATCACGACGAGCGCCAGGTCGATGCGATGGGCGGAAAAGAACAGGGGTGCCCAGGCGAAGTTCAGGCAAAGTTGCGCCCACCACACCGCCATCGCTGCCGACCGGCGCGCGCGGTTCCAGACCATCCACCCGGCGATGCCGATCATCACGTAAAGTGCCGTCCATACCGGCGGGAAAATCCAGTTCGGCGGGTTGAAGCCGGGTTTGGCGAGGGCCGCGTACCAGGCGTCGGCGGGACTCGTGAACCCGATCGCCATTCCGCCTCCGAGGGCGAGGACGACGAAGGCGATCAGCGAGATGGTGCGGTGGCGCTTGTCGGTTTGATTGTTCATGCATCGTCCTACGCGCGGCGAGCCTCGGCGGATGAAAGCGGCTATGCCGTGAGTCGCTGTGCCAGGCCGACATAGAGCGGGATTCCCAGCGTCAGGTTGAAGGGAAAGGTGACACCCAGCGACAGGGCGAGGGCGAGGCCGGGACTGGCCGCTGGCAGGGCGAGCCGCATCGCCGCCGGCACGGCGATGTAGGACGCGGACGCGGCGAGCGTGATCAGGATCGCCGTGCCCCCGGTCGACAGGCCGACGAACGGCGCGAGCGCCGAGGCGAAGGCCGCACCGGCCAGCGGCATGAGCAGGGCGAAGGCGATGGTCCGCGCGGAAAGCACCCGCGCGCCATCGCGCAGGCCGCGCCCCGAGACCAGGCCCATGTCGAGCAGGAAGAGGCACAGGAAGCCGGCGAACTGGTCGACGAGGAACGGCTTCAGGATCACGCTGCCGCGTTCTCCCGTCACCGCGCCGATGGCGAAGGAGCCGAGCAGCATGACCACCGCGCCGTTCAGCAGGATCTCGCGGGCAAGCTCGGTGCCGTGGCCGGTCTCGCGCTGCCGCCGCGCCAGCAACAGGGCGGACAGGATCGCCGGGGTCTCCATCACGGCCGCGACGGCGATCATGAACCCCTCGAACGGCAGGCCCATCTCGCGCAGCACGCCCATCACCGCCACCAGGGTGACGGCCGAGATCGATCCGTAGTGGGCGCTGACGGCGGCGGCGTCGACGATCGACAGGCCTGTCGTCAACCGCAGCAGCAGGTAGGCCACGAAGGGCGTCAGGAAGGACAGCGCCAGGCCGGCCGCCAGCGCCGCCGCCAGGGTCGCCGACAGTCCGTGATGGGCAAGCTCGCTGCCGCCGCGAAAGCCGATCGACATCATGAGATAGAGCGACAGCAGCTTGGCGACGGCGCCCGGTATGGAGAGATCCGAACGGGCAAAGGCGAGCGCGACGCCGAGGGCGAAGAACAGCACCATGGGCGACAGCAGGTTCTGGTGGGCAAGCGACAGGAACGTCATCGTGTTTCTCCGATGGCGCGTCAGTAAAGGCCGCACTTCCCTTTGGGAAATTGATACTACTGGACAAATACATTTGGAAAATTGATTTATGCGGGATGGCCCGCCCGCAAAATCTCGACCTCGGCCTGTTGCGCACCTTCGTCGCCGTCGTCGATCTCGGCGGTTTCACCCGGGCCGGCGAGGCCTTGCTGCGGCGCCAGTCGACGGTCAGCCTGCAGATCATGCGGCTCGAGCAAGGTCTGGCGGTGCGGCTGTTCGACCGGACGCGGCGCAGTGTCCGGCTGACGGCGGAAGGCGAAGCCCTTCTTGCCCGTGCCCGCGACATCCTGGACCTGAACGATCGCACCATCGCCAGCCTCGATGGCGTGGCGCTGGCGGGCCGCGTGCGCCTGGGCACGCCAGAGGATTTCGCCACGACGCATCTGCCGCAGGTGCTGGCGCGCTTCGCCCGCGCCTATCCTGCCGTGCAGCTCGAGGTGACGTGCGAGCTGACGCTGACCCTGCAGCGGCGCTTCCGGGAGGGCGACTTCGATCTGGTCCTGCTGAAACGGGAGCCCGAGCGCCTCCGCACGATCCGTGGCCGGGGGGTGCGCGTGTGGCGCGAACCGCTGGTGTGGGTCGCCGCGCCTCAGCTGGCGGTGGACGCGGGGCAGGTGCTGCCGCTCGTCGTTTCTCCGCCCCCTTGCGTCTACCGCAAACGCGCGACCGGGTCCCTGGATCGCGTCAGGCGGCGGTGGCGTGTCGCCTACACCTGCGCCTCCCTGGCCGGGCAGCATGCCGCCGTCCGGGCCGGCCTCGGGGTCACCGTTCTGCCCAAGGACATGGTTCCCGCCGGGCTGGTCGCCATCGAGCGGCGGTCGCATCTTCCGCGCCTCCACGACACCGAGATCGCCCTGCTTTCCGCCACCAACCTCTCCGCCCCCGCGCGGCGGCTCCACGACCATATCGTTCGCTCGCTGGAGGCGTCGGCCTCGGCGTGAGGTCCGAAATCCTTCTGTTGCAGCAGATGTGATCCGCGAGCTCCTCCTGTTCGTACGACTGCGGTGGACCGAGGGAGGGTGCGTGGTGTGGCGTAGCTTTGTGGCATTCCTGGTGGCTTCCTTGGCCCCGGCGGCTGGCGCCTTTGCGCAGCCGTCGAGCATCGGCAGCGAGGCCGCGGGCCCGTCGCCCAAGGATTGGACGTTCGACATCGGTCCCGGCGTCGTCATGGCACCATGGTTCGAGGGCGGCGCCTATTATCGCGTGCTGCCGGTCCCCAACCTCGACCTGCGCTACCAGCGCGACAAGGTGTTCATCTCGGCGCGCGACGGTGTCGGCGCCACGCTGCTCGATCTTGCGGGGTTCAAGGCAGGACCGATCCTGCGCTATCGCTTTCCGCGCAACGAATGGGACGGGCCTGGACTCTACGGCACGGGTTTCGTGCCGTTCACCGTCGAGGGTGGCGGCTTCGTGCGCTACGACCTGCCGTTCGTGGCGGCCAAGGTCGAGCTCAGGCGCGGTCTCGGCGGCAGCAACGGCCTGGTCTTCGACGCGCTGGTCGACGGCAAGCTGCGGCTTGCCGACGACTTCTTCCTGTCCGGAGGTCCGCGGCTGTCGGTCACCGACGCCACCTTCAACCAGGCCTACTTCGGCATCAACGCCGCGCAGTCGTTCAACTCCGGCTACGCCCAGTACTATCCTGGCGCAGGCCTGCGCAGCGTCGGCGTCGGCACCAGCGCTCTGTGGCGCATCACCGACAAGCTGACCGGCGTCGCGTTCGGCTCCTACAATCGGCTCACCGACATCGCGGCCGGCTCGCCGCTGGTCACCGGGCCGGCCGGCTCGCCCAATCAGTTCGTGGTGGGCGCAGCGCTGTCCTGGCGCTTCGAATGGTGATCGGTGGCGTTGCCGCGGGAATTCAGATGATCCGTCGGTCGCGTCACCGCGTAGGTCGCACGATGAGCAGCCCCACCGCCCCGTGGCCCATGTGGGCCGTCAGCATCGCCTTCTCCATGCTCGGCGCCTGCGCCGCGCCCCCGCCATCGCCGGCAAACGAAAATTCTCCGCGCCTCGTCCTCGAATCGTTCTTCGACGGCACGACGTCCGGCCATGGCGTCTTCACCAACTCATGGACCGGTTCACAGCGGTCGTTCGCCGTGGTCATCCAGGGTTCGTGGGATGGCCGCGTCCTGACCCTCGTCGAGGACTTCGCGTATGCCGACGGCGAGAGGGATCGCAAGACCTGGCGACTGGAGGCGACGGAGCCCGGTCGCTACACGGGAACACGGGAGGACGTTGTCGGGTTGGCGCGGGCCTGGACCGAGGGCAACGCCGTCAGGCTGGAATACGCCGTCAGGCTCGGGGGCTGGACGGTGGACTTCTCCGACGTGCTGGCGCTGGAGGACGGCGGCCACCTGGTCAACAAGGCCACCGTTGGAAAGTGGGGTGTCCGCATCGGGCGCGTGGAACTCCGGCTCCGTCGCTCGGACGGGTCCTGAAGTATCCCGGCTGCAGGTGCTGGACGACCGCAGCTTGACGGCTCACTCAATGGAAGCCAGGAACCGTTCTGCGTCGCCTGCAACTTCTGCCCGCTGTTCAACGGACCACTTGGACAAGGTCCGGTACGGCATCGCCAGGCGCGGATTTCGGCGCAGCGTCATCTCGTTGCGCATCAGGAAACCCCAATAGAGATAGTTGAAGGGGCAGGCCCGCGGGCCGGTCTTCTCGGCGACGTCGTAAGTGCAGCCGCGGCAGTAGTCCGACATGCGGTTGATGTAGGCGCCCGAGGCGGCGTAAGGCTTGGAAGCCAGCACGCCGCCGTCGGCGAAGATCGCCATGCCGTGGGTATTCGGCAGCTCGACCCACTCCACCGCGTCGGCGTAGACGGCCATGTACCAGGCGTTGATGTCGGCCGGCCGCACGCCCGCCAGAAGGGCGAAATTGCCGGTAACCATCAGGCGCTGGATGTGATGCGCATAGGCGTTGCGCCGTGTGTCGGCGACGACCTGCGCCACGCAGTTCATCGCCGTCTCGCCGCTCCAGTAGAATTCCGGCAGGCCACGCTCCGCCTTCAGGCTGTTGCTTGCCCGATATCCCGGCATGAGCAGCCAGTAGACGCCGCGGACATACTCCCGCCACCCGGCGATCTGCCGGATGAAGCCCTCGACCGCATTCAACGGCGCACGGCCTTCGCGATGCTCGAGCTCCGCGCGCCTGCAGACTTCGAGCGGCAGCAGCAGGCCGGCATTGAGGTAAGGCGACAGCGCCGAGTGGTAAAGGAATGGCGCCCCTGTCCGCATCGCATCCTGATAGTCACCGAAGCGTGGCAGCAGGTGCTGAGCGAAATCCTCGAGCGCCTGCAGGGCGCCGGCACGATCCACGGCCCAGCGGAAGGGCCTCAGCTCGCCAAAGTGACCGGCGAAGCGACGGTCGACCAGGGCCAGAACCTCGGCCGTCACCGGGTCGGGCGTGAAGGGAACACGGTCCGGCGGCCGCTCGCCGGCGGGCAACCGTTTGCGGTTTTCCGTGTCGAAGTTCCAGCGGCCTCCGACCGGCTGGCCGTCAGTCATGAGCAGGCCGGTGTTGCGGCGAGCCTCGCGGTAGAAGTGCTCCATGCGAAAAGTGCGCCGGCGGCCGGCCCAGGCGGCGAACGCGTCGCGACCGACCAGAAAGCGGTCGTCCTCGCGGATTTCGACGGCGACGCCGCCGGCGGGCTGCCAGTTCCGCAAGGCCTCGAGGACACGCCATTCGCCGGGCCAGGTGACGACGACGCGAGAGGCGCCGTGCCGCCGGACAGCGCGCGCGAGCTCGCCGGTCAGCGAGCCGGTGTTATCGGGATCCTCCAGCCTCACGTAGTCCACCGAGAATCCTTCGCCCGTCAGCTCAGCCGAAAAGTGACGCATCGCGGCGATGAAGAAGGCGATCTTTTGCTTGTGATGGCCGACGTAGGTCGTTTCCTCGGCGACCTCGGCCATCAGCACGACGTCGCGATCGCCATCGATGTCTTGCAGCGAGGAGATTGCCCGGGTGAGCTGATCGCCGAGGACGAACCGGATGGTCGTCATGCGCGCCGCACCTCAGGCCGAAGACCGGCCGATCATGCGGAGGAATTCGCGCCGCGTCTCGCCGTCGTCGCGGAAAGCACCGATCATGCGGCTGGTCACCATCGTGACACCGGCCTTGCGGACACCTCGCGTCGTCATGCAGTGATGAGTCGCCTCGACCACCACAGCCACGCCCCGCGGCCGCAGCACGCCCTCGATCGTGTTGGCGATCTGCGCGGTCATTTTTTCCTGGATCTGCAGCCGCCTTGCATAGGCCTCGACCACGCGCGCGAGCTTGCTGATGCCGACGACGCGCCGGTCGGGCAGGTAAGCGACGTGCGCGCGACCGATGATCGGCACCATGTGATGCTCGCAATGTGACTGGAGCTCGATATCGCGCAGGACGACCATCTCGTCGTAGCCGCCCGTTTCCTCGAAAGTCCTTTGCAAAATGTCCCGGGGATCCACGTCATAGCCGGCGAAGAATTCCTCGTAGGACCTCACGACACGATCGGGCGTGCCGGCAAGGCCTTCGCGGTCGGGATCGTCCCCCGCCCAGCGAATCAACGTGCGCACCGCTTCTTCCGCCATCTCGCGCGAGGGACGTTCCGCCTCGTCGCTCGCAGCCAGGTCGCTCTTCTTGACGGTCATGTTCATCGCAGGTCCTCGCCCCAGACCGCCCCTTCACGGCGGTCGACAAATCGGGCGATCTCTTCGCGGACAGTTTCGCTTTTCCCCGGCGATACCAGACAGCCCGATCGCATACGGGGCACCCATGGATTCGGATGACCAGGCTTCGCTCCTGCGCCGGTCATGCGGCGAAAGGTGCCAGGCGGCGCGCAGCCGGGCCGCTCAGCGTTTCCTGTCGGCGAATACGCCGGCGAGCTGCCGGCGCAGCCAGGCCGTCGCCGGGTCGTCCGCCATGCGCTTGTGGACGCCTGCTTCGCTTCAGCTCGCCGGCGCCTTGCGCATCACCAGCTCGACTCGCCCGATGCGAAGGCCCCATTTGCCGACCGTGGCTTTGTTGATCACCGACCCGGCCTCGCCGCGCGCCAGCACGTCGGCAAAATCGACCGTCCATCCGCCGAGCTTCACCGTGTACTCCAGGCGCACCACCGGGCCGTCGGTCCAGGCGCGCGCCGTTCCCACCACATCCTCCCGCGTGCCGGTGTAGACGCCAGGCGACTGCCGCTCCAGGCGCCAGGTCTTGCGGTCGCGCTCGCCGTCTGCGTAGGCGAAGTCCTCCACCAGCGTGAGCGTGCGGCCGTCCCACGATCCCTCGATCACGACGTCGAAGCGGCGCTGCGAGCCGGTCCAGGAATTGACGAACGTGCCCTGGCCCACGGTCCTGCCGGGAAAGAAATCCTCGAGCACGAGAGCGTCGGACGGGGACGGTGAGGGCGGCGCGGGTGGCGTCGCGCAGGCGGCAACCAGGGTCACGGCAGCGGCCGACAAGAGGAGACGGAGCGGGTGCATGGCCGGGCATACGCGAGCCCGGCGCGGCCGGATCACTGGTCGCCGGCTGCCGTCATTTCCAGTGCGCGAGCTTCGACGTGCGCCCGACGCCGGGATTGAAGCAGTTGCAGGGATCGAGGCTGCGGAAGTGGGCGACCAGCGCCGGCTTGGCGTTGTAGAGATGGCCGACATCGTGCTCCGCCGGATATTCCGCGCCGCGCCCGTCGAGCAGCTTCCACATGGCATGCTCGATCGCCACCGGGTCGTGCCCCTTGCGCACGATGTATTCCTGGTGGAGCACGTGGCAGAAGAAGTGCCCGTAGTAGATCTTCTGCTCGAGCGTCCGGTCGATCTCCGGCGGCAGCGATTCGAACCAGTCGCGGTCGTTTCGCCTGAGCGCGATGTCGAGCGCCAGGATGTCCTGCACCTCCTTGCGATGGATGGCGCGGTAGCGATTGGCGCCGCCCGCCACGGCGAAGCGATGCAGCATCGCCTTCTCGCCCTCGTCGGCGGAGCATTCGAAGAACGCGCCGCTGGCCGTGGGGAAGGCCTGGGACAGCCAGCTTCGCGCCTCCTCGATGCCGTCGCCCGCCATCTTGACGATCAGGTGATGCTCGAAGCGTCGGTGGTAGTCGGTCATGCGCTTCGGCAGGTGGGGCGGAAACAGCGACGCCACCGCCTGCATCACGCGATCGCTGAGGTCGTGCGGCAGGAAGGGCAGCCGCGCCGCCAGCGCGTCGAACCGGCCCTTCAGGGCGAACAGGGCCGGCAGCCGGTCGGTGCCGAGGTGGCGGATCGCGAGGAAGGTGTCCTTGCCGTAGGTCTCGGCGATGCGATAGGCGTTGCGATGGATGTATTCGCCCGACACCGGCAGCGACCGGAAGCTGCCGAGCATGTGACGCCGCACCTCCTCCAGCTCTTGCGTGTCGTTCGAGCCGATGTAGAACACCGCCGTGCGCGCGTCGCGCTCGAACGTGTCGAGACGCACCGCGAAGATCATGACCTTGCCGGCGCTGCCCGCGCATTCGAACAGCCGGTGGGGGTCGGCGTTGAAGCGCGCCGGCGTCGGCTCGTCGACGGCGCGGACATGCGCCTCGTAGCCCTGGTCGGAAGCGACGCGGTCCGCCGGATGGGCGATCTCCTCGGCCGCGAACCCGCCGCGCTCGACCCGCTCGAGGATGGTTTCGGGATCGGAGCCGAGCTCGATGCCGAGATGATTGACCAGCTCGAGCCGGCCGGCCTGATCGACGCGGGCGAACAGCGTCAACTGGGTGAACACCGGCCCGCGATGGATCAGCGAGCCGCCGGAATTGTTGCACACGCCGCCGAACACCGAGGCGCCGATGCACGAGGAGCCGATCAGGCAGTGCGGCTCGCGGCCGATCGGGCGCAGCATCTTCTCCAGCTGGAACAGCGTCGCGCCCGGCAGGCACACCGCCTGGCGTCCGCCGTCGATCAGGTGGACCCGGGCGATGCGCAGCGTGCTGACGATCACGATCTCGCGGTCATAGTCGTCGCCGTCCGGCGTCGAGCCGCCGGTCAGGCCGGTGTTGGCCGCCTGGACGATGACGATGGCGTTCGCGGCCATGCAGGCCTGCAGCACGCGCCATTGCTCGACCAGGCTGCCGGGCCGCACTACCGCCAGGGCAGGCCCGCTGCCGAAGCGGATGCCGGTGCGATAGCGGCGCGTGCTCGAGGCGCTGGTCAGCACGTGCGCCCGGCCGACGATGGCGCGAAGGCGCGCGACCAGGCATTGGCCCGCTTGCGTGTCCTTGTGCATCGACGGTCCCCGCGCTCAGCCCGCGTCGGGCCGCCCATGCGGCTTCAGCCCCGGCGCCTTGCGCTCCAGCTCGGCCGCTTCCCTTTCCAGTTGCTCGGCACGCTCCAGGCAGGCCTTGCGGTCCAGCACGAACGAGATGACGGTCGCCGTCCGACGGAACTCGGCCGCAAGGTCGCGCTTGCGCTGCGCCAACGAGGTCAAACTATCCACACAGAGAGTGTAACATTCTCCAGCGGCGGTGGAAACGCTGCAGATGCGTTTTGCCGTCGCCCGGCGACGAAAGGAAACGGAGGCGGTTGACGCTACGCTCCTCCGTTTCCGCTCGCCCCTCGACTACGCATACCCAGGCCTCCGACCCACAGCGAGCGCAGCTAAATCGCTTCGTCCGATAGTCGGAGTCGAGCAGACCGGTAAGTCGTAAAGTCGCGTAGCGTCGGCAGGCGTCGCAGCGTACCCACATCGGACCGAATGTCTTTTGCAGGGCGCGGAAGGTGTAGGCCTTGTGAGGCCAAGCGCCAGTCATGGCGTGAGGTAACGCCATGCGACCGTTTAAGTCTGCAGCCTGCAATGGCGGCATCGGCGCGACATGCGAGCGCGCAGCAGTGCATGCGATACCCGGCCGAACCTCTCAATGCTACTGGAGTGTTCCTCAGCCGCTGCAGCCGAAGACGCAGCGCCGGTACGTCAGGCAGGATCAGGCCATTAGAGGAAGGTGACGCGCGCCTCGCGCCCGAGCACCGCAGGCATGCTGGCCTTGTCGTCGAACTTGATCTCGACCTGTACCGCGCGTGCGTCGGTCGACGAACCGCCGTTCGTCTCGGTGCGCTGCATGCGCTTCACGGTAGGTGCGACGCGCTCGACCGTGCCCTTGTAGACGTCATTGTTGCCGCGGAAAGTCATCTCGACCTTGCTGCCGGGCTTGATGCGGCTGACTTGCAGCTCATCCACGTCGGCCAGCACCCGCAGCTGGTTCATGTCGACGATCTTGAGGATGCCCTCCTGCAGCATGCGCTCGCCTCGCCGCACAAAGATTTGCACGACCACACCGTCCAGCGGCGAGCGCACCAAGGCATCTTCCTTGGTGCGCTTGGCGCTGTCGATGCGAGCCTGAACGTTGGCGACGTCGATCTGATGCTGCGCCAGGTCGTTCTCCAGCGTCGTCTTCAGAAGCGCCAAACGGGCCTTCTGCCGCTCAAGCGCCTGATCGGCGATCGAAGCCTCGATCTCCTTCACGTCGGGCGGCTTGGTAGCGCGGACGCGCTGCAGGGCATCGAGCTTGTTCTGCACGATCGACGATTGCAGCGACGCCTCCTGCAGGGCGATCTCGTCCCGCCGGGTGCCCTGGAGCACCAAGTTATAGGTCTGCTGCAGCTTGGCCAGGTCGGCTTCGGCCATGCGGAGCGCCAGGTCCGCCTTCACAAAATTGGACAGGACGGCCACGACCTCGTCCTTCTTGACCTTCTGGCCTTCCTTTACCCTGAGTTCGACCAGCACCGTCCCGCCGGTGGGTTCGCCGGCGACCACCGCCGTGCCTTCCGGAGAGTCCGTGTAGCCTCGGGCGATCAACGGTGCCTGGCCGGGTTTGCCGGTTTCCTGCGCGCTGCTCGTCTGCGGACTGGCCATGATCCACAGGCCAAGGCCAGCAACGGCGATCAGGAATGCCGCTCCCATCGCTCCCCATCTGATTTTCTTCGCTCGCGCCATCGCCAACTCTACCAAACTGCTCCCGGAAGTGTTCCGCCAGGGTCATCAGAACGTTGTCGTGATGGGCAGGTTATCTCACGCGATGCCGACAATCAAAAACTTGCGGTACATCGAGGTCTGACCGACTCCATAGCTCGATGGCGATCCTCCATATTGGGAAGCGGGTCAGCGGCCGCGCTTCACCCTTGAAACTCCGATAGTCCTTTCTTAAGTTTGGCGGCTAAGCGCTCGACCTCTTCGGCTAGACGGCTAGTAACACGGTCAGCAATCGCGCGGTCCCGCGTCTCGATGGCTTGAGCATGCCATCTGGCCGCGGCAAGGATGTCGGTGACCTGGTCCTCAAGCGCTGCTGCCGTCGTGTCCGCCCAGAGCCTTTGCGCATCCCCAACATTGTCCCCCAGGACCAACGTAAGGCTGCGCTTATTCTCGATTAGTGAAAAGGGCACCTGCACGCCCGCCACCACCAAGGCGGTTGGGATGGACGCCCTAGTAACCGACAGGCCCGCATCCTCTGCCGCCTCGAACAGTGCGTTCAGAAATGCCAAAGCAAATGCCATCTTGAATGCCCCACATCACCTTGTCGAGATAGGCCCGCCCAGTCGTTGGCGATGGCCGCGACGGCGTCCAGATGCTTGCGCTTCAGGGACGGAACGGTCACGCGCGCCAGTCTCGCCCGGGATGGGGATGCTGCTCGCCTGAGGGAGCATTGCCGGCCATTCGAGCGCACTAAGCCGACGGCCAATGGGCAGCGCGAAGCGCCGGATCAGAAGCGAAAATAGATGAACGGGTTGAAGCTGTTGGCGGCCAGCAGCAGCATGGAATAGATAAGGCAGAGGGTCGCCAAGCCGATCTGGGCTGTCAGCGTCGCGGACCGATCAAAACGCAGCTTATAAAACCGCTCCAGCGGCGTGAATGCGAAGAACACCCCGAGCGCGAGATAGGCAAGCGTGTCGCGATGCAGATAGGCAGCCAATGGCCGGTAGTCGCTGATCGCTGGTCCAACGAGGAACATTGCTGCGAGATAGTCCCAGGCGACCGCCAAGGTCGGCGCGCGGAAGAACACCCAGCCGATGCTCACCAGGACGAACGTCGCGCCGATTGCCGGCAGGCCGGCTGGCCGCCAGCGCCGATGCGCATATCGCTCGGCAACAAGCAGGGAGCCGTGATACAGGCCCCAGACAATGAAGGTGAGGCCCGCACCGTGCCACAGCCCGCACAGGAAGAACACGATCCACAGATTGATAAAGGTGCGCAGCGTTCCGTGGCGATTGCCGCCGAGCGGAATGTAGAGGTAGTCGCGAAACCAGCGTGACAGGGTCATATGCCAGCGCCGCCAGAACTCCGTGATGGTGGCCGAACGGTAAGGCTGATCGAAGTTCTCCGGGAAGTGGAAGCCCATCACGCGCCCCAGCCCGATCGCCATGTCGGAGTAGCCGGAGAAGTCGAAGTAGATCTGCAGCGAGTAGCACAGGATGCCAACCCAGGCGTGCTCCCAGGCGAGCTCGCTCGGCGGCAGTGCGAAGATCGAGTCGACGACGATGCCGAGATTGTCGGCAACCACCATCTTCTTGCCGAGTCCTAGACAAAAGCGATAGCCGCCTTCGCTCAGGGCCGCCCGGTCGACCTTGCGGGCGTCCATCTCCAACCTGATCTCGCTGTAACGGACGATGGGGCCTGCGACCAGCTGGGGAAAAAGCGAATGGTATACAGCGAACTCGCCGTAGCCCGACGCCGGCGGGATCTCCCGCCGGTAGACGTCGATGAGATACGAGATCGCCTGGAAGGTGAAGAAGGAGATGCCGACCGGCAGCGGGATCTCCGGGGCGGGGGGAAGAGGCGGCAGGGCGAAGGAAACGAAGCTGTCACCGAGCAGCTGCCAGAGGAAGCTGACATACTTGTAGTAGCCGAGACCCAGCAGATTGACCGTGATGCCCAACGCCAGCAGCCGCACGCGCCAAGGTTGGCTTGCCGGCGCGATTCGAACTGCCAGGAACTGGTTCAGCCATATGGAGGCGAGCAGCACGATGACCGTGCTGCCAGCGCCGACGGCATAGAAGATCAGGCTTGCCGCCAGGATCAGCCAGTTCTTGCGTCGGTCGTCGATCAGGAAATACAGCGCGAAAAAAACCGGCAGGAAGCCGTACAGGAACAACTGCGAGCTGAAGACCATCCCCGACCTGCCGTCGCGCTATGGGGCGCGTCGGGCGGTGAATCCCACGAATGGCGCGAGGTGAAGCAGCGGCGCGTAGTACTGGTAGATGAAGTACTTGGTGCCAGGGGGGACGTTGTCGAGAAGCAGCGCGAGACGGTCGAATGCGATCCGGCTGTTTTGGATATGGAAGCGCCGGAACGAGCAGAAATACCGATGAAGCCCTACTGCGGGGTAAAGATCGACGAACGAAATGCCCAACAGCACGGTTCCTGGCAGGCGCCTAGGGCAAAAGTCGTCGGTGGACTGGTATTCCCACGCGAACAGCGGCGCGATGCCTTCTTCGGCGCGATCGAATTCGCGGATGTCGGGCACGGTCCAATGGGCCGTGGGGTCTTGGTCGCCCAGCACATAGGCGCCTCCCTGACTGGTGGCCTGTTCGCCCACCGGGACCAGCGGCGCCAGGAAACGCGCCTCGTTTCCCGCAACCCAAACGCCGTGGATTCGTCCGAAAGTCTCATTCCAAGCCACATCGCCACGGTTCTCGATCTGCGCAATTCGCGCGACAATTTCTCTGGCAACGGCGACTTGAGCGAACGCCGTCGCATGTAGATCGGTCTTGAAATAGAGATTTTCGGAGTTGGCCAGTTTCTCCCGCCGCAGGATGTCCTCGACATCGATGAACGTGAGCGCATCGGAATGCGAAAGGAAGCGGCGCAATTTGGCATGGTTACCGCCCGGGAGGAGCAGCCGGCCATCGACTGGCAGGTGTTCAGGGTAGACCATCGACTTGTCGGGATAACCGACGACGACGAGCCTCAGGCCCTTCTCCTGCAGACGACGGGCAAGATCGCCGAAGCTTGCCGTCAGTGCCTCGAAGCCGGCGGCATCGAGGCGCTCGAGGGGTAAGCCCGGATCACGCTCGAACAGCCAACCGTCAGAGCCGACAATGACCCGGCGCGATGTCGAGAAGACCGAATAGTCGATCTGGTTCTTTGTGCGGATGAAGAGGTCGCGAAAGGCCGCCCGGTCGTCGAACCACTTGTTGAGGCCCTCGGCAAAATCGCCATGGGCGCGCGTCAGCAGTCGTAGCGAAGGGAAGGGATGGGGGGTGCGGTGCTCATCGACCGGCTCCACGATCTTGTCGAAGACTGGGAAAAGCGTCTGCAGTAGCGGGACCGTCAGGCACGCAACCAGCAGAGCGATGAATGCAACTGGTAGCAGCCTGGCCATGGACGGAGTGATCTTTACGCTCGTTTCGCCCCTTGTCATCAACACTCGCCCTCGCCCTGTAGCGCATTCTGCAGTCGATCACGGGAGTCGGCTCGGAACGGCAACTCGCCTTGAACGACCAGCCCGATTTGCTTCGCGACCTGGATTGATGACCAGCGCAACAGCCCTAGCTTGGGCCAGTCGGCCAGCGTCGTTCCAGAGATTTTTGTCCGCTTTCAAGAATGGCCGTTTCGGTCGATTTGCAGCGTGTCCGGACACAATATCTTGTAGTTGGTCACGAATTATATTCCAAGGGTCCTGCAATCGCGCGGTAGGCATGCCAGCGAACGGCACCGCCACGTATGCCAATTGCTGCGCCTACGACCGGGGCTGACGCCTCAGTTGCAAAGGCGGCCGAGTAGCACGGCGTCTTGGGAAGTGAGTTAGTCCCTTGGCCAAGCGCGTCGGGCAAATTCATGATCCGGTGCTTGAGATCGGCCGATGCCATCATGGCGAAGCGGCTAGTTTACCTGCTGTGCGCAAACAAGCCGCGTACCTACGGGCCTATTCGCACTCATTTCCGAAGGATGGCTCGGCCGACTCAGTGGGCTGGGAAGTCTTTGAGAAGGGGTAACTTTCGGGGAACTCGCGGCCGGCCGGCAGGAAAATTGAGTCGGATGAAGACGTTAAGAGTGTTTTGTGGCTCCCACTCTCGCCGGCGAATTCTCACTCGAAGACATCTCGCCACGCCGAAATGCGGCCAGGCAGCGGAGCATCGCGGCACCGGCCGTCGGCGGACGACGATCAGCGCGGTCCACCGCTGACCGGCTGTCGATTATTCTGCAATTGCTCGTGGCCTTCGTGGTGCGGACTTTTCATTTGGCCAAAACAGATATTCGAGGGAGTATGTGACTGCACTGCAGTCATCAACATTTGGTATGACCCGCGCGAGGCTAGGCTACCCCTACCCCTCCCTGGAGCCTCAAAAGTCGCAATAAAATAAGCCTCAGTGCCGTACTGCGCGCCAAGGATGTTCTTGAAATGTTCCTATAACTGCGTTATCATTCGCCTATGACTGCAATAGGCCGACCCACCCTCTTCGAACCCGAGATGTGCGAGCAGGCGCACAACTACTGCCTGCTCGGCGCCACCAACGACGAGTTGGCGGGCTTCTTCCACGTCTCGCCCAGCACCATCGATCGATGGATCGCCGACCACGCCGATTTCGGCGGCGCCGTGAAACGTGGCCGCATCGTCGCCGATTCCCGCGTGGCTCGCGGCCTCTATGACCGGGCCGTAGGCTACGAGCACAAGGTCGAGCGATCGGTCGTGGTCGGCAACGAGCTGAAGCCCGTGACCACGACCATCCACTATCCGCCCAACGTGCAGGCCTGCATCTTCTGGCTGCGCTACCGGCGGCGCCGCACCTGGTCGGACCCCGGGCGCGAGGCGTCCGGCGATCCCTCCGCCACCGCCATCGACGACATCGCCCTGCTCGATGCCGCCGGCGAAAGCGTGATGCTCCATGACGGTGATTGAGTTTCCCGGCGCCGGCGAGACGCCGCCGCGTCTCTCCCAACAGCTCGGCCGCTTTCGCCACGATCCGCTGGGCTTCGTGCTGTTCGCCTTTCCCTGGGGGCGGCCGGGCACGTCGCTGGCCTCCGAGTCCGGCCCCGAGCCCTGGCAGCGAGAGGTCCTGGAGAAGCTCGGCCGCGGCCTGAAGGAGCGCAGGCTGTCGGCGGATGAAGCCGTGCGCCTCGCCGTCGCGTCGGGCCACGGCATCGGCAAATCGGCCCTGATCGCCTGGGTCATCCTGTGGGCCATGTCCACCCTGTCGGACACGCGCGGCATCGTCACCGCCAACACCGAGGGCCAGCTGCGCACCAAGACCTGGCCCGAGCTCGCCAAGTGGCACGCGCTCTCGGTCAACAAGGACTGGTTCACCTACACCGCGACCTCGCTCACTTATACGCTGCAGCCCGGCCGCGACCGCACCTGGCGTGTCGATGCCATCACCTGGTCGGAGAACAACACCGAGGCCATCGCCGGCCTGCACAACAAGGGCCGCCGCGCCTTCGCCCTGTTCGACGAGGCCTCGTCGATCGCCGACGGCGTGTGGGAGACCATCGAGGGCGCGCTGACCGACGCCGGCACGGATCTCTTCTGGCTCGCCTTCGGCAATCCCACGCGCTCCACCGGCCGCTTCCGCGAATGCTTCGCCGGCGGCCGCTTCGCCCATCGCTGGCAGCCGCAGCAGATCGATTCGCGCTCGGTGTCGATGACCAACAAGGTGCAGATCGCCACCTGGGTGCACGACTACGGCGAGGACAGCGATTTCGTGCGCATCCGCGTCAAGGGCGAGTTCCCGCGCGCCGGCTCCATGCAGTTCATCGACAGCGAGCGCGTCCAGCACGCCGTCGAGCGCGAGCTGCCGCCGGAATGGAACGCGCCGCTGGTGATGGGCGTCGACATCGCCCGCCACGGCGAGGACCAGACGGTGATCCGCTTCCGCCGCGGCCTTGATGCGCGCTCGATCCCGGCGATCAAGTTCCGCATGCCCGACCTGATGGTGATCGCCAGCCGCATCATGGAGGAGGTGAGCACGCACCGCCCCGACGCAGTGTTCATCGACGGCACCGGCATCGGCTGGGGCGTCGTCGATCGCATCGCCCAGCTCGGCTGCTCGGTGTCGCGCGGCATCGATTTCAGCGCCAGTGCTGATCGCACCGACGGCGCCGACGGCATGGTGCGCTATGCCAACAAGCGCGCCGAGATGTGGGGCTACATGAAGGAATGGTGCAAGGCGGGCTGCCTGCCCGACGACCGCGAGCTGCGCGCCGACCTCACCGCCATCGATTACGGCTACGACGCCGTCGACGCCATCCGCCTCGAGAAGAAGGACGACATGCGCCGCCGCGGCCTCGCCTCGCCGGACGACGGCGATGCGCTCGCGCTCACCTTCGCCTACCCGGTGTTCAAGACCGAGTGGGCCGAGGAGCGCCGCATCGAGGAGAAGCTGCAGCGGCTGAGGCGGTGGGCCGTATGAGCGTCATTGCCGGGAGCGCGCCACTCCAGTGGCGCATCTTCTCGGCGGCTGACACAGCATGAGCGGCACTGGAGTGCCGCGCTCCCGGCAATGAGCGGACCTGGAGGTCCGCGCTCCAGGCTAATCCCCCTTCGCGACCTGCGGCGGCTCCTTGTCCTTCGGCTTCTTGGTGTCCGCCACAACCGGCGCGTTCTTGAACTGTGCCAGGTACTGCCTGGCCAGCGCCTGGAAGCGCGAAACGTCCTTGCCGCCGACGGTAGCGCGCATGGCGAACTTCTGGGCCAGCGGATTGACCTGCTTGCCGCCGCGAAGGAACTCGTAGTGCAGGTGCGGGCCGGTCGACAGGCCGGTCGAGCCGACGAAGCCGATCACCTGGCCCTGGCGCACCGCGACGCCGGGCTTGATGCCGGGACCGAGGCGCGACATGTGCCCGTAGGCCGTGGCGACGTCGCTGGTGTGCTGCAACTTGACGTAGAGGCCGTAGCCGGCATTGGGGCCTGCCATCGCCACCTTGCCGGCGCCGGCGGCGAGGATCGGCGTGCCCGGCGGCGCCGCGAAGTCGACGCCGGCATGCAATGCGCTGTAGCCCAGGATCGGATGCTCGCGCATGCCAAAGCGCGAGGAGATCTTCGAGGCATCCATCGGCGTGCGCAGGAAGGCGCGCACCACGCTCTCGCCCAGCGGGTTGTAGAAGCCCTCGGCGCCGCCTTGCGGGCGATAGCGGATCACCGTCACCGTGCGCTTCAGGAGGCGCAGCTCGCCCGCCAGCAGGCGGCCGGGATGGGTGACGCGCCCGTCGCTGGTCACCAGCTGCTCGAGCAGCACGGTGAACTTCATGCCTTCCTTCACCTCGCGCTGCATGTCGACCTCGTAGGAGAGCGCGCGCACGAACTCCGACATCGCCGCCGACGGCGCGCCCGCCTTGATGCCGCTCTGCTCCAGCGAGCCATGCCGCTCGCCCTGCACGCGCACGATGCGCGGGCCGACCTGGTAGACCTTCTCCTCGCCCTCGTAGACGCCGTCCTCCCGCCGCGTGATGATGAACTCACGCTCAGGTTGCGGACGCACGGACAGCGCCAGCACGCGCGGCGCGCCCGACTCGGACTGGGGCGGCTGCTCGGGCACGTTCTGCAGCATCAGCTCGATTTCCTGGCCGGCGAACAGCTTCCGCTTCTTCAGGATCGCGGCGAGCCTTTCGTTGATCTGCTTGCGATCGGCCTCGGGCACGTCGATGTCGGCCAGCAGCTTCTCGATCGTGTCGCCCCTCTCCAGGCGCAGCGTCAGCTCGTAGTGGTCGGGCGCCGGCGGGTCGGGCTCGGTATTGGGATCCGGCGGTTTCATCGAAAAGCCGCGCAGATCGAGCGGCGGGGTGCCCGGCGGCTGGCCAGGAGATTGGGCCTTGAAGTCGGCGGCCGTAATGGGCGGCGGTGCCGGTTCGGGATCGGCCAGGACGGGCGGTTCCGGGGCAGGCGGCAGGGCCGCGATCTCCGGATTGGACCGCTGCGCCAAGACCAGCGCGGCCATCGCCAGGCCGGTGGCGCCGACGGCAAAAAGGACAGGCCGCACCAGCCCAAAAGCCCAGCTTTTGGCGGTTTTCGGCCGGTCCGACGGAGAGGGGGAATCCGTCATGACCATTGACCTATTGCGGTCCCGGATGGGCCGGGCCGTTACTCGGGTTGGCCCGCTTTTTGGGATTTTGTCCCCAGCGGTGGGTTTTTGTGTGTCGCTATATATTGATGCCGGAAAGCCGGACCGGGGACAAGAATACAATAGGTTTGACGGGCTTTTGGGCCTCTCCCAACTGTCCGTAAACGTTCTGCAATTTAGGGTTTGACACCTAAAACCGACCCCCATATAAGCGCGGCTCCCACGGCGAACGGGGCGTACCGAAAACGTCGCGCGTAATTGCGGCGAAGGGTTTTGCGACCCAAACGGTGCCCGGCCAGCCAGGGGTCTCGATCTTCGGATCGCGCGCTCTATGCATCGTCTGTTTGGAAAGGGATACGCCAGCGGCGGCGGACGTCTGTGCCTCGCGCACGGAAGTTTCTGCCGTCGCTAGTTCGAAAGCTCGACCTCATGGGTTCGCTCAGAAGGGTCGAGCGGTAATTAGTGACGGGATCTCGCCTCTCCCCTCTTCGCAAGATGGGGTGGGAGGCACGTTAAACTTGAGAGTTTGATCCTGGCTCAGAACGAACGCTGGCGGCAGGCTTAACACATGCAAGTCGAACGCGTGTAGCAATACACGAGTGGCGCACGGGTGAGTAACGCGTGGATATC
>Ga0164290_1001631_pt1 | contig 28021 bp, 35 predicted proteins | sample Micstemetagenome_FD_108782 | JGI IMG/M metagenome (GOLD analysis project Ga0164290, IMG submission 108782) | Contaminated culture microbial community from soil near Moab, Utah, USA - Microcoleus steenstrupii SON62 (Illumina Assembly) | ecosystem: Environmental > Terrestrial > Soil > Soil crust...
GCCCCCCTCCGATGCGAGCGGTCGTGGCGGAATTGGTAGACGCGCAGCGTTGAGGTCGCTGTTCCTTAACCGGAGTGGAAGTTCGAGTCTTCTCGACCGCACCATCGAAACAACAGGGCGAATCTCGGCTAGATATGAGCTGACATAATCAGGGGAGGCCGAGCGTGACGATCACCGCAACAGCCCCCCTGACGCCTGATCCCGACGATATCGACCACGACGCCCTGGACGAGGACTACGTCCTGACGGCCTCGTTCGTCGAAAAGGTCGTCGACGCCTCCGACGCCGGCGACGGCCTCAAGCTCCGCTCCCTGCTGGAAGACCTGCACCCGGCCGACGTGGCCGATCTGATGGGCTTCCTGACGGCCGAACACCGCGCCGTCGTGGTCCTGTGGCTGCCGGCCGACCTGCTGGCCGAAACCCTGCCCGAGCTGGACGACAACATCCGCGAGGAGGTGCTGGAGCGCGTTCCGCACCTGACCCTGGCCGAGGCCCTGCAGGAGCTGGACTCCGACGACGCCGCCGCCGTGGTCGAGGATCTGGAGGACCACCAGCGCGAAAAGGTGCTGGCGGCCATGCCCGAGGTCGACCGCGCCGCGATCGAAAGCTCGCTGCGCTACGCCGAGGACTCCGCCGGCCGCCTGATGCAGCGCGAGGTCATGGCCGCGCCCTCGTTCTGGAACGTCGGCGACACCATCGACCACATCCGCAAGCAGGGCGAGGACCTGCCCGAGCTGTTCTTCGACATCTATGTCGTCGACCCCCTGAACCGCCCCGTCGGCAGCGTGCCGGTCAGCGGCCTGCTGCGCGCCGCCCGCACGATCGCCCTGGCCGACATCATGGAGCCGGTGAACGAGATCGCCGTCGACCAGGACCAGGAAGAGGTCGCCTACATCTTCGAGAAATACCACCTGATCTCGGCCCCGGTCATCGACGCCGAAGGCCGGCTGGTGGGGCAGATCACCGTCGACGACATCGTCAACATCATCCAGGAAGAGAACCGCGAGGACATCCTGCGCCTGGCCGGCGTCAGCGACGAGGACCGCGGCTCGTCCGTGTCCGAGATCGTGCGCGGCCGCGTGCCCTGGCTGGCCATCAACCTGGCCACGGCGGTGCTGGGGGCCAGCGTCATCGCCTTCTTCGGCGCCACCATCAAGGAGATCGTGGCCCTGGCGGTGCTGATGCCCATCGTCTCGGCCATCGGCGGCAACGCCGGGACCCAGGCCCTGACGGTGACCGTGCGCGCCCTGGCGACGCGCGAACTGAACAGCTCCAACGCCCCGCGCACCTTCAGGCGCGAACTGGTGGTGGGCCTGGCCAACGGCCTGGTCCTGGCGCCGCTGATCGGCAGCGCGGCGGCCCTGTGGTCCGGCCAGTGGCGCATCGGGGCGGTGATCGCCGTGTCGATGGTGCTGAACCTGATCGTCGCGGCCACCGTCGGCGTCCTGACGCCCCTGACCCTGTCGAAGCTCAAGTTCGACCCGGCCGTCTCCTCGGCCGTGTTCGTGACGGCGACGACGGACTTCTTCGGCTTCCTGATCTTCCTTGGTCTCGCCACGCTTGTGTTGATCTGATCGGCCCGGGCCTTGCTGGCTCTCTTAACGGGCGAGCACGCCTGTCTCGATTTGGGTCAAACAGTGTCCGAAGCGACCACGCCACGTCTGAAGGTCTCCCGCGAGGGGGTCGTCCTCATCAAGAGTTTCGAGGGCTTCCGTCCGCACGCCGTGCGCACGGACGACGGGCGCTGGGTCATCGGCTACGGCCACACCGCCTCGGCCCGCGAGGGTCTGAGCGTCGGCGAACAGGATGCGGAACTGCTGCTGCAGTACGATCTGCTGCCGGTCGTGCGGGCCCTGAACGAACGGGCCCCGGCCGGCCTGAACCAGCATCAGTTCGACGCCCTGGCCAGCTTCGCCATCTCGGTCGGGGTCGAGCGCTTCCTCGCCTCCGACGTCCTGCAGCGCCTGAACGAAGGCCAGGCCGGACGGGCCGCCGACGCCCTGATCGGCTGGCCCGAGGCGCCGTCGCCGGACACGCGTCTGCGCCGCCGCGCCGCCGAACGCGCCCTGTTCATCGCCGATCCCGGCTCGGTCGTGACCCTGGCCGACCTGCTGGCCGCGCCCCTGCCCCCTCCGCCGATCGAGACCGGCGAGCCGGAACCGGTTTCCACCGACGCCCGCGCCGCCGCCGTGGCCGCCCTGCTGGGCGAGACGCCGGCGCCCGAGGCCCCCGCCGAACCGACCGCATCCGAACGGGACGCGCCGGTCGAGCCGGCTCCGGCTCCGGCTCCTGCGCCCGCCGCGCCGGTCGCCGCCTTCAGCCCGGTTCCGAACCGCTATTCCCCCTATGCCGCGGCCATCGTCGGCCCCCTGCCCGGCTTCGAACCCGCCAACCCGACCGCGCCCGCGCCGGCTCCGGCCCCCGAGGCCGGGACGCCGGAAGCCATCGCTGTCGCCGACGAACCCGTCGCGCCGTCTGCCGGAGCCGAGGCCGAAGCGGCTTCGCCGGTCCCGCCCGCGCCCGAATCCTTCGACCCCACGCCTGTCGTTCCGCTGGTGTCCCCCGCGCCCGCCGTCTCGCCCTTCCCGCCGATGGACCAGCCCCTGGTCCTGACGCCCCTGACCGAGGCCGACATGGTCACCGTCGAGCGTCCGGTGTGGCCCGAGGAAGCGCGCGACGTCGCGCCCGCCGTCGATGAAGCCGTGATGTTCGAGGACGAACCCACCTCCTCGGTGTTGCGTCACGAGGTCGAACCCGAGCAGCCGCGCCGTTTCGACTGGGCCGACACCGGCGCCTTCCTGATCATGGGCGGCGTGGGCCTGGCCGCCTGCGGAGCCTCGGCAGCCGCCTTCCGACTGGCCGTCGAACAGCCTTCGCCCATGGGCGAGACCAGCGTCATCGCCTGGGCCCTGGCCCTGATCGGCGTGATCTGCGTCGGGGTGTCGTCGTGGAACCTCTACGTCCGCTGGGGCAAGGAGGACTGACTTTCCGGCGGCGGCGGGTGGTGCTACCCCCGCGCTCATGAGCATTCCCAACGCCCCCCAATCGATGGATTTCGGCCTCGGCGAGAACGCCGACATGATCCGCGAGACCACCGCCCGCTGGGCGACCGACCGTCTGGCCCCCCTGGCCGCCGAGATCGACGAGAAGAACGAATTCCGCCGCGAGCTGTGGCCCGAGATGGGCGAGCTGGGCCTGCACGGCATCACCGTCGAGGAAGAATACGGCGGCCTCGGCCTCGGCTATCTCGAGCACGTCGTGGCCATGGAGGAAGTCTCCCGCGCCTCGGCCTCGATCGGCCTCAGCTACGGCGCCCACTCCAACCTGTGCGTCAACCAGATCCGCCGCTGGGGCACGGACGAGCAGAAGCGCAAATATCTGCCGAAGCTGATCTCGGGCGAGCACGTCGGCTCCCTCGCCATGTCCGAGGCCGGCTCGGGCTCGGACGTCATGTCGATGCGCACCCAGGCCGTGAAGACCGGCGACCGCTACGTCCTGAACGGCACCAAGTTCTGGATCACCAACGCCCCCTCGGCAGACACCCTGGTGGTCTACGCCCGCACCGGCGAGGGCAATGGCGGCGTCACCGCCTTCCTGATCGAGCGCGGCATGAAGGGCTTCAGCGTCTCGAAGAAGCTGGACAAGATGGGCATGCGCGGCTCGGACACCGCCGAACTGGTGTTCGAGGACTGCGAGGTCCCGGAAGAGAACGTGATGGGCCCCGTCGGCGGCGGCGCCGGCGTGCTGATGAGCGGCCTCGACTATGAGCGCGCCGTGCTCTCGGCCGGTCCGCTGGGCATCATGCAGGCGGCGCTGGACGTGGTCCTGCCCTACGTCCGCGAACGGAAACAGTTCGGCAAGCCCATCGGCAGCTTCCAGCTGATGCAGGCCAAGGTGGCCGACATGTACGTGGCCCTGAACAGCGCCCGCACCTACGTCTACGCCGTGGCCCGCGCCTGCGACGCCGGCAGGACCACCCGCTACGACGCCGCCGGCGCCATCCTGCTGGCCAGCGAGAATGCGGTGAAGGTCAGCCTCGAGGCCGTCCAGGCCCTGGGCGGCGCGGGCTATACGAAGGAATGGCCCGTCGAACGGCTGGTCCGCGACGCCAAGCTGTACGACATCGGCGCCGGCACCAACGAGATCCGCCGCTTCCTGATCGGGCGGGAGCTGCTGGGATCGTGAGGACGCTCGCCGCCCTCGCCGGCGTGCTGGCCCTGTCGGCCTGCGCGACGACGGATGGCGGCGACGTTTGCGGACCGGGCTCGGAAGCGAGGACGACGGCGGAGCTCTATTTCGGCCGGAATTTCGGCTTCGGCCGGCACGTCGGCGATCAGCCGGACGTTTCCGACGCCGACTGGCGCGCCTTTCTCGACGAGGAAGTCACGCCCCGCTTCCCCGACGGCCTGACCGTCATCGACGGGGCGGGCCAGTGGAAAAGCCGGACCGGGTCCATCGACCGTGAGGCGTCCAAGGTCCTGATGATCGTACTGCCCGGCCGTCCCGACGACCGCGCCCGCCTCGACGCCGTGCGCGAGGCCTACAAGCGCCGGTTCCAGCAGGAAGCCGTGCTGCTGGTCGAACGCCGCGCCTGCGTCGCCTTCTAGCGGCTGCGCTCCCGCTCGCATGCTTCGTTCGGACCGCTGCGAGGCGGCTCCTCTTCCTGCGGTCCCGCGCCGCTGAACATCCCGGGAGCCGCCGTCCGCAGGGCGTTGCGGTGTTCCGTGGCGGTGACGTAGCCGTCATCCCGCAACTGCTCTGCGATCTCGATGGCCTTCATGTTCGAATGGGACACAGCGGCCATCATGTTCGAGAACTGCGCTTTCTCCGACCCGTCGCCGGGGTTTTCGGCCCGCCGGGTCCAGTTGCGAATATGGGCCCGGAAGGCGGCGAGATATTTCGTCTTGGCGGCGGCGCTGCAAGGCTGCGCACGGAAACGTTCGGCGCTGACGAGGAACGCCTGGAGGCCAGGATCAGGTCCCGCCTTCGGATCGACGACCTCCATCCGGGTGGCCGCGCCCTGTTGCCTGCCCTCGGGGTAGGTAACATGGGCCTCCCGCCCGTCCGGCAAGATCCGCACATCGACCGGCGCGTTCTGGGAATGGGTGAACCACAGCCCCCCGGCCGCGGCGACGAGAGCGCCCGCGCCCGCCAGGATCAGAAGGTCGATCTTGTTCATGCATCTCGGGTAGCGCGGAGCGCGTGAAAGTTGTCTTGATCGACATGCCTAATGGTCGGGAACGGAGCGAGGCCACAGCGGTTTTCCGGGGGAAGAAAGGAGCTCCGCCCATGCCCGCCAAATCCGCCGCCCAGCAGAAGGCCGCCGGAGCCGCCCTGTCGGCCAAGCGCGGCGATACGCCGAAGTCCGAACTGAAAGGCGCCTCGAAGCAGATGGTCGAGTCCATGACCGAGAAACAGCTCGAGGAATTCGCCCATACGAAGCGCAAGGGCAAACCCGAACACGTGAAGTCCTGACGTCTCCCCGCGCTGTCGCTCCAAGATTGAAGTTTGTTAAGTGGCGCCGGTCCACGGTCACGCCTAGATCGGATGACACCCTCCGGACGCCGCCGATGCCCGACTACGACTATCAGAGCGACACCCGGCCCTTCTCGCAGGTGATCGAGGACATCGGCGCCGGCGGCGACCCCAAGCTGTATCTCGGCGAACTGATCAACGCCTTCGGGGAGCGGGGCTTCGGCGCCCTGATGCTGTTCTTCGGCCTCCTCAGCGTCGCCATCGGCATCATCCCCGGAACGACGACGGTGCTGGGCGCGCCCCTGCTGCTGATGGGCCTGCAACTGGCGACGCGGCAGGACCAGTTGTGGCTGCCGCGCTGGGCGCTGCGCCGCTCGATCGAGCGCGAGACCTACCGGCACGGCGTCGCCACGGTGCTGCCGCGACTGAGAAAGCTGGAGCGGCTGTCGAAGCCGCGGCTGTCGATCATGACCAGCGAGGTGTCCGAGGTCCTGATCGGCATCACGACCTTTCTGCTCGCCATCATTCTGGTCCTGCCCATCTGGGGCGGGAACCTGATTCCGGCCCTGATCATCTCGGCCTTCGGCTTTGGCCTGATGCAAAGGGACGGTCTGGCGATCGTCATCGCCTGGGCGGCCGTGGGCCTCATCGTGGCCGCCGGCCTGGTGATCTGGCTGGCCTGGACCTGGGTCTCGCCCTATCTCCTGCCGGTCTGGGACTGGGCGCAGGGCCTGCTGCCCCAGGCCTGGGCCTGGCTGACCGGCCTGTTCTGAACGACGAAACGCCGGAGGGGCGGACCCCTCCGGCGCTTGTTCGAACCCGAAACAATCAGCTGCGGAACAGCGAAAGCACCAGTTGCGGCGTCTGATTGGCGATGCCCAGAGCCTGAACCCCCAGCTGCTGCTTCGTCTGCAGAGCCTGAAGCTTGGCGCTTTCCTTCGCCAGATCGGCGTCGACCAGATTGCCCACTCCCGCCTCCAGCGCGTCCGACAGCTTGCCGACGAACGTCAGGTGGGTCGAGAGCGCCTTCGACTTGGTGCCCAGCCGCGCGAGCGAGGCCGAGACCTTGTCGATGGAGGCGGTGACGGCCGTAAGCGCGGTCGTCGCCTTGGTCAGGGTGTCGATCGACTGCGTCGTCGCGACCGTCACATTCGCGCCGCCCAGAGCCAGGACTTCCGCGCCAACCGTCAGGCTGGACGATCCCGTCACGTTCGCCAGAGCCTGGAACCCCGTCGCTCCCGTCTTCAGCAGGTTGACCCCGTTGAATTCGGCATTGCCGGTGACCGTGGCGATCTGGTCGCGAAGGGCCTTGAAATCCTCGTTCAGAGCCGCGCGCGCCGACGTCTTGAGTGACGCATCCGTCGCCGCGAGTGCCTTCTCCTTCAGTTGGAGCAAGAGGTCGGAGACCGTCTCGCCCGCCGCCAGAGCCACATCAACCGCGGCGATGCCACGATCGAGCGACTGTTTCACCGCGCTCAGCGCCCCGATATCGGCGCGTTGCCCCTGGGCGATGGCCCAGATGGCTCCGTTGTCCTTGGCGGTGGCGACAGACTTGCCGGTGTTGATCCGGTTCTGCACCGTCGCCAGGGAGGCGTTGGTCGCGTTCAGGTTCTGGAGCGCGACTTGCGCGCCCACGTTCGTGTTGACCGACATAACCATCGGCTGTCCTTCCATTCTGGTCGGGTGAAGAACGGCCTTCTGGCCGTCGAACCAGTTCTGGTTCGCGCACGTACACGCAAGGATCGGGCCGGTGTTCCGGCCCGTCGCGTGCCAATCTTTTCAGTGGTTTAGCCCTGCGCCACAGGCAGGCCCGGCAGGTCTGACCGGCCTCGCGCGTCGTGTCTTGCCTACCGGACCCCGGTCAGGCGGCCCTCAGGCGGCCTGTACGCTTCCGGGGCCGGCGAGGCCCTGCATGACCATCTTGTTGATGTCGATCAGGGCTTCGAAATCGTCCTCGCCGCGCATGACGGCCGAGGAGTGGCGGCTGACGAACAGGCTGATCGAGATGATCTGGGCCCGCAGGTTCTTGTCCATGGCATTGTCGGGATTGGCGCAGTCGGTCGCCAGCGCCGACCACAGCCGGCGGTTCCAGTCCAGGGCGTCGATCCGGGTGGCGAGATCGGTCGCCTCCACGGTCGAGGCGTGCATCAGCGCCCGGGTCACCTGCCCGAACAGCCGATATTCCGTCTCACGCGGATTTTCAGCCCGCGTGGCTGCGGTCTTGTACGCCTGCAGCGACATTCGCCAGCCCTTCCTCGTAATCCACTAATTTTCGCGCCGCCATCAGGGCCTTGTAGTACTCGCGCGCCATGACGTGACGCGACGCCGCCACGCAATCCGACAGAACCTGCGCATTGCGCGTGGCGCCCATGAACTCGGTCAGACGCCGCGCGAACTCGTCATAGACCTTGGGCGCCTGGCTCTCGTCCAGGTACATCATCATGACCGGGAAATAGACGCGGGTCGCCGGGGTGACGGCGTCCTCCGGCTGGAGAATATCCTTCTCGCGCAGCACCGAAGCCTTGTTCTGAAGGATCAGCACGCCCCGCCGGTCGCCGTTCTGGACCACCGCGCCGTTCAGCACGAATTTCTCGCCGGGTTTGAGCGACAGCTTTAGCGGCATTTGCGGGGGCATCTCCTGACAGGCCCGCGGCGACGTTAGGAAGCCGGGAACGAACGCACGCTAAACAGTCGTGGTTAACCATGTCTTGTGACCCGGGCGGCGATCCTTCCGGGAACACCCTTCAGGATCGATCCATGTCCGCAGCCGATCTGGCTCCAGAACTCGTCCACGCGCCGCAGCTGGCCGCCCAGGGCATGGTCGGCGACTCCGCCTCCCCCGAGGCCATCCGCAAGCTGTCGCGCCAGCTGGCCAGCCCCAAACTGGCGGTGAAGGCCCAGCGCAAGGCGCTGGAGAAGCTGAAGGCCGCCCTGATGGCGATTCGCGCCGGGGACTTCGCCCTCGGCGCCCGCCGCGCCCTGGACGCGCTGCAGATCGACGAGACCAGCGGCCTGGCCTGGCACGTCCTGGCCATCTGCCGCGAGAAGTCGGGCGATTTCGGCCAGGCCCTGATGGCCTATGAGGCGGCCCTCAAGCTCCTGCCCAACGAGACCGACGTGGCCCACGACCTGGGCCGGCTGGCGCAGCAGATGGGCTATCTCGAGATCGCCGAGAAGCTGCTGGTCAAATACCTCAACGCCGATCCCGGCCATGTCGAGGCGACCAACAACCTGGCCTGCGTCCAGCGCGACCAGAAACGCTATGGCGACGCCGTCGAGACCCTGCGCGCCCTGCTGGCGGTCGAACCCGAATCGCCGGTGCTGTGGAACACCCTCGGCACGGTGCTGAGCGACCAGGGCGACATGTCCACGGCCCTGACCTTCTTCGAGGAGGCGCTGCGGCACGACCCCGCCTTCTTCAAGGCCCGCTACAACCGCGCCAATGTGCGCCTGCCGCTGGGCGACGCCGCGGGCGCGCTCGAGGATCTGGACGCCGCCCTGCCCGGCGCCGAAAGCCCCTATGAGCGGGCCATGATGTCCATGGCCCGGGCCCTGCTGCTGATGACCCTGGGCCGCATCCCGGAAGGGTTCGAGGCCTATGAGGTGCGGCTGGATCCGCACCTGCCCGAGGCCATGCGCGTCGCCGTCGAGGCCCCGCGCTGGGACCCGAAGACCCGGGACATCCGCGGCAAGCGGCTGCTGATCGTCGGCGAACAGGGCATCGCCGACGAAATGGTCTTCGGCACCTGCATCGGCGACGCCATCGAGGCCGTCGGTCCGGACGGCAAGGTCTTCGTGGCCGTCGAGCCGCGCCTGATCGGCCTGTTCCAGCGCGCCTACCCGGACGCGGTCTTCGGCGCCCACCGGGCCGTCAGGCTGGAGGGCCGGATCACCCGCTACGTCCCCTTCGTCGAGGAGCTGGAGGTCGGCGTCGACGCCTGGATCCCCATGGCCTCCCTGCTGGCCGTCTACCGCCCCTCGATCGACCGCTTCCCCGACCGCCGCGGATATCTGAAGGCGGATCCGGACAAGGTGGCTTACTGGCGCGCCGAGCTGGAAAAGCTGGGACCGGGGTTGAAGGTCGGCCTGCACTGGAAGAGCCTGGTGCTGACCGGATCGCGGGCCCGCTACTTCTCCAGCTTCGAACGCTGGCGGCCCGTGCTGGAGACGCCCGGCGCGGTGATGGTCAATCTGCAGTGCGGCGACGTCGCCGACGATCTGGCGGCGGCCGAGGCGGCCGGCGTGTCCATCTGGACCCCGCCGATCAATCTGAAGGACGACCTGGAGGACGTCGCCGCCCTGTCGATCGCCCTCGACGTGGTCATCGGCCCGGGCATCGCCGGGACCAATCTGGCGGCGGCGGTCGGCGGCATGGCCTGGATGATCACCGCACCGGACGACTGGCACTATATGTCGACGGACAAATACCCCTTCTATCCGCACCTCCGCTTCTTCCCGCGCGACAGCTTCGACGCTTGGGAAGGCGCCATCGAGCGGGTCCGCGCGGCGCTCGATGAAGCCGTGAGGACCGGGAACGCCGGATAGCTGAGCGGCGTTGATCTCCCGAACAGGGAGCTGAGCCATGCCGGACCTCGACGACTATTCGGACGACCAGGAACAGTCTGAAGTCTTTGACGAAACCCACATCGACGATGAGGGCGACGGCGACATACTGCTGGACGAGGCCGACCCCGTTCTGGACGTCACCCAGGCCGACGGCGACGCCGACGAGGAAGAGTTCGACGAGGACGCCGTGGACGATCTGGACGAGATCCAGGGCGCGTCCGGCATAGAGGCCGAGGCCGACGCCCTGCTGGGCGTGGACGGAGAGCGCCTGACCGAGATCGACGGCGAAAGCATCGGCGGTCGCGGCCCGGACGAGGTCGAACTGGTCTACACCGGCCTCATGCGCAACGTCCGGGGCGCCCAGGCCAGCGCGGCCCACTGGGAAGCGAAGACCCTGTCAGACGACGACATCGCCGACCTGGGCTACGGCCCCGACGGCGATGAAGATCACCCCACGGATTGAAGGAGGGCGGCCATGACCACTCAGACGCACAAGCCCGATCATCAGCAGTCCCCCGCCGACGACATCCCGCACGCCCGCAAGGCGCCGCGCGAGGAAGGCAAGCCGGACCAGCTGTGCGAGGCCGAACGCGACGCCGAAGATCGCCAGGAAGCCCTGCTTGACGAGGGCCTGGAAGAGACCTTCCCCGCCAGCGACCCGGTGTCGGCGAAGCGGATCACCTGAGCCCGTCGCCTAGTCGACACGCGTGAACGTCGACTCCCGGACGCACTCGCGTGTCCAGCTCATGGGCGACGTCCAACGGACACGGGCCGACGGCGCGACGATCGAGGTCGCGCCACGGATATCGTGGCCTCCGGTCACGCGCGCGGCGTTGAACAGGTCCAGCACCGTCTGGTCGTCGACCTCGGGAACGAAGCCTTCCGCCAGAAACGCGCGCCAGTAACGGTCCGCGCGGACGATGGTGATCTTTCCTGACTCGACCGAATAGACCGGGCCGCCCTCTGCGGCGCATCCACCGAACTGGGCCGCGCCCCTCGACGTAAAGAGGCCCTGCATCAGGTAGTCGCCCGGCTGGACCTCCTTGACCGCGAGGTAAAGCTGTCCGTCGGAATTGATCGCATCACCGGACCAGTCCGAGGCCTCCAGCGTCGTCACCCCGTCAATGAACCGGTTGTCGTCCAGATCGACCCGGCGGAAATCGGCGCTGTGCACATAGGCGGTCTTCGGCATGGTCACGACAAGCAGGCCGGTGGAGGAATCCGGCCCGAACCGGACCGCCCGAGGCGTCGAGGCGCAACCCGAAGCCAGGAGGGCGAGTGAAAACAGGACCGCAGTGGCGGCCACACGTCTGACGTCGTTCATCGATCCCCCGGACGTGCAGGCCACTGGCCTGAGCAAACAGCCTTTCAGCTAACCCGGCGCCTTCCGGTTCGCAAACCCCGGATTCCGGCTGCTACCCCTTGACCCGCCAGGTCGCGCCCGTCGGCCCGTCCATCACCACGACGTTCAGCGCGTTCAGCCGGTCGCGGATCCGGTCCGCCTCCGGCCAGTCCTTGCCGGCGCGTGCGGCGGCCCGTTGTTCCAGCAGGGCCTCGACCTCGGTGCGCAGGTCGTCGGAGACCTCGCCTTCCAGCCATCCGGCCGGATCGGACTGAAGCACCCCCAGAATGGCCGCGGCGGCGATCAGCTCGCCCTTGGCCCGCGCCACCACGCCCATGTCCCCCGCCGTCATGGCGCGCTCGATCTCGCTGGACAGGGCGAACAGGGTCGCCATGGCGCCCGGGGTGTTGATGTCGTCCTCGATGGCCTTGAGGAAGTCCTCGGGCGGCTCGTCGCCATTGGCCGGAACCCCCGCGGCCCGGTGCAGCGCCCCGTACAGCCGGTCCAGCGCCTTGCGGCTCTGGTCCAGCAGCGACTGGTTCCAGTCCAGCGGCTGGCGGTAGTGGGCGCTCAGCAAGGCCCAGCGGACCACCTCGCCCGGAATGTTCTGGACCAGATCGTGCAGCAGCAGGACGTTGCCGATCGACTTGGACATCTTCTCCGCATCGACGGTCAGGAAGCCGTTGTGCATCCAGTAGCGGCTGTATTCCGCATGGGCGTTCGGCTCATGGGCATGGCCGTGGGCGCAGACGCCCTGGGCGATCTCGTTCTCGTGGTGCGGAAACACCAGGTCGATGCCCCCGCCGTGGATGTCGATGGGCAGGCCCAGCGTCTCCTCGATCATGGCCGAGCATTCGATATGCCAGCCGGGACGTCCCTCGCCCCAGGGCGACGGCCACGACGGCTCGCCCTCCTTCGAGGGCTTCCACAGCACGAAGTCGTGCGGATTCTTCTTGTAGGGCGCGACCTCGACCCGGGCCCCGGCGATCATGTCGTCCAGGTTCCGGCCCGACAGCCTGCCGTAGGTCTCGTAGGACGAGACGTCGAACAGCACATGGCCCTCGGCGGCGTAGGCGCAGCCCTGCTCCATGATCGCGCCGATCTGCCTCACGATGGCGTCCATGTGGTCGGTGACGTGGGGCGCCAGATCCGGCGGCGAGACGTTCAGCCGGCTCATGTCGTCCAGATAGGCGGCCTCGTAGCGCGCGGTGACCTCGCCGATCGGCGCGCCCTCCTTCGCCGCCTTCGCATTGATCTTGTCGTCCACGTCGGTGACGTTGCGGGCGTAGATCACCCTGTCCGCGCCATATTCGCGGCGCAGAAGGCGGACCAGCACGTCGAACACCACCGGCGGGCGGGCATTGCCGATATGGGCGTAGTCATAGACCGTGGGGCCGCAGACATAGAGGGTCACCCGGTCCGGATTTCGCGGCGTGAACACGCGCTTTTCGCGGTGCAGGGTGTCGTGCAGGGTCAGCGGCATAGTGACGTGGTAGCCTTCAGTTTTCTTGCAGGACGCACCTGCGCTCCCATATAGCCGTCCTGCTGCACAAGCGAACAGCGTCGAGATCGAGAATGAGCGTCATCCCCGTCAAGCCGGTTCTGGTCGGCGACAACGACCCCGCCCCGCGCCCCTCGCGCGAAAAGGCTCTGGAGGCGGTGCGCACCCTGCTGGCCTGGGCCGGCGACAATCCCGACCGCCCCGGCCTGATCGACACGCCCCGCCGCGTGGTCGACGCCTATGGCGAATGGTTCGACGGCTATGACGCCGACGTCGAGAAGGAGCTGAGCCGCACCTTCGAGGACGTCCAGGGCTATGACGACATGGTCCTGCTGCGCGACATCGAGGTGGAGAGCCACTGCGAGCACCACATGGCCCCCTTCATCGGCAAGGCCTATGTCGCCTACATCCCCAACGAGAAGGTCGTGGGCATTTCCAAGCTGGCGCGCGTGGTCGAGATCTTCTCGCGCCGCCTGCAGACCCAGGAAGTGCTGACCAACCAGATCGCCGCCGCCATCGAATCGCACCTCGAACCGGCCGGCGTCGCCATCCTGATCGACGCCGAACACCAGTGCATGACGACTCGCGGGGTGCATCACCGCCACGTTTCGACCATCACCACCCGGTTCACTGGCGTCTTCAAGTCCGACGGCGCGCTGAAGGATCGTTTCCTGAAACTCGCCAAGGGCTGATCGGCTCGCCTCGCAGGCGTATTTTGCGCAATCGCCCCGCTTCGGAACCTCAAGGCGCCCGAAGCCGCTTTACAAGCGAGTTGCGGAACGCCAAGAGACGAACCGAACGTCATAGCTTGCGCTCGCCGCCATCGCGCCGAGCCTCATGGAGACACTGAAGCATGGGCGCCAAACTTTCAGGTCCCGGTGGTCAGGGCGGCAAGACCATCGAGCAGAACGCGGACATCAACGTCACGCCGTTCGTCGACATCATGCTGGTGCTGCTGATCATCTTCATGGTGGCCGCGCCGCTGGCCACCGTTTCGATCCGCCTCGACCTGCCGCCGGCGACCCCGCCCCCTCCGGGCGAAGTCAAGGAACCGGTCTACATCACCATCCAGGACACGGGCTCGATCTTCATCGCCGAACAGCAGTCGACGCTGGAAACCCTGGCCGCCGACGTCTGCGCCGCCCTCGGCGGCGGCAACCCGGGCTGCAAGGAAGAGCGCGTCTTCGTCCGCGCCCAGCCGGAAGTGAAGTACGACCAGTTCATGGAGGTCATGAACGCCCTCCAGGAGCAGGGCTTCTACAAGGTCGGCCTGCTGAACGAAGACATCGAATAGGCTTTCCGCCTCGCCGAACGAACGAGGGCCGCATCCGGCGAGGATGCGGCCCTTTTTCATGGCCGGGCGTGGCCTTGAATTTGTCACAACGCGAGCGGGAACTGCTCAGGTCATTCACGGGTCCGCGTGAGCGGACCAAGGGAGGAAACGACCGTGGGAAGCAGACTTTCGGGAGCGGGCGGCCACGCCGCCGGGACCGCGCATCACAACGCGGACATCAACGTCACGCCGTTCGTGGACATCATGCTGGTGCTGCTGATCATCTTCATGGTCGCCGCCCCCTTGGCCACCGTCTCCCTGAAACTGGATCTGCCGCCGGCCGACGGCCGGGTTTCCCATACGGAGCCGCTCTACATCACCGTGCGCGACACAGGGGCGGTGTTCATCGCCGACAAGCCGACCGCCCTGCCCACCCTCGCCGCCGACGTCTGCGCGGCGCTTGGCGGCGGCGACTGCCGGTCCGAGCGCGTCTTCGTGCGGGCCGAGCCGAACACCCGCTACGACCAGTTCATGGGCGTCATGAACGGCCTCTACGGCGCAGGCTTCACCCAGGTGGGCCTGCTGAACGAGGACATCGAATAGGGTCCGCCTCACCGAACGGAAAGGGCCGCATCCGGCGAGGATGCGGCCCTTTTTCACAAGCGGGGCGGCCGGCCTACTGGACGGACTGGCGCGGGGCGTTCGCCGCGGCGGGAGCGGCGCCCGCCGCCGGCTGGTACGGGCGCTCGCCCGCAGGCTCCGCCGCGGCGGGGGCCGGCGTCGGCGCGGGCGTGCGGGCCGCGGGGCGCGGCGTCGGACGGCGTGCGGGCGGCCGGGCGGCGGCGCGGGTCGGCGTGGCGCGGGCGGGGGCGGCCGCCGGAGGCGTATCCGCAGCGGCGGTCTGGGCCGGCGGCGGCGCGGCGGCGGCGGCGACCGGCGCGGCCGGAACCGGCCCGGTCGCAGCAGGCGCGGCGGCCGCTGTCGCCGCGGCGGCGCCCGCGGCCAGTTGCTGGCGGGCCTGGAAGCGATGCGCCAGCTTCTCGGTCAGGACGCGCGCGGCGGCCGGTTCCATCTGGGCCATGATGGCCGCCAGCGACCGGGGCCGCATGGCGGCGGCGACCGGCAGACGGACATCGTCGTCCAGGGTGGCGAAGACGCGGGCCGCCTCCTTGGGCCGCATCGCGGAATAGACGGCGACCAGACGGTCGTTCTCGGCCTTTTCCTGCTCGCTGACCTGACCCAGCAGCACGCGGACCTCGGCCTTCACGGCCTCCAGGGCGGCGACCTTGGCGTCCAGCTTCTGTTCCGCGGTCGCCATCAGCGGCAGCATGGCGGCCAGGTCGGCGTCGCGGGCGTCCAGCTCGGTGCGGCGGCCCGACAGCGACTGCAGGATGCGCAGCTCGGCCGGCGAAATGCCCGCCTGCTGGGCCAGCTGTTCAGGCGTCAGGGCGCAGATGGCCGCCGCCGGCGCGGCCGGAGCCGAGGCGGGCGCGGCTTCCTCGGCCCAGGCCTTGGCGCCCTCGAACATGCCGGGGGCGACCCCGACCGCGCGGACGACGACCACCCCGCCGATGGCGATGGCGATCAGGGGCAGCAGGCGGGGGATCTTGCTCATGGACGGTACTCGGCGGGCGCGAAAGGGAACGTCAGGCGGCGAACAGGTCTTCGTCCATGCTGCGCCGGGCCCGGTTGAGGCTTTGCTTCGCAGACTGGTTAGCGGTCAGGGCGCCGAGGATGGCGGCGACGTTGTTCCCGCCGGCCACCGGGGCGGCGGCGCGGGCGGCGGCGGCGGGCGCCATGCCCTGGATGCGTTCGGCCAGGGCGGCCATGCGCAGGGCGCGCTCATCCTCGACCGGAGCGACGGGCGCGGGCGCCGGTTGAGGCCTGGCGCGGGCCGCCGGGGCGGGCTCGGCCGACGGCGCGGGGCCGCGCGCGATCAGCGCCTCGAGCTGGGCCTTCACCTCGCGGGCCTTGATGATGCGATCGTGCAGCAGATCCGTCTCCTGACCCGAGGCGCGCAGATTGGCCAGGGCCGCCTCGGCGCGGCCGGCGGCCTGGTTCAGCTCGGTGACAGCGGTGGCGAAGGCCTGCTGGCCCGCACGCAGGGCGGTCAGCTTCCTCTCCAGCCGCACGCCGTAGCCGAGGGCCGCGACGAGCAGCAGCATCAGCACCCCATCCAGAATCATGCCGGTCATCAGCGTCTTCCCTTCGTCAGACTGGTCGCCGCCTCGATACTGATTGGAGCCTCGACGCGTACGGCGATATGCTGGCCCTTGCGGCCCATCCGCCCGGTCGTGACCGGGATCGATCCGCAGCGGACCGAGATGTCGCTGTCGGGGGTGGCGTTCAGCATCAGGGTGTCGCCGACCTTGAGCGCCAGCACCTGCGACAGGGGCAGCTGCTGCTCGTCCAGCACGGCCCGGACCTCTGTCTCGGTGGTCCAGAGCTCGGTGGCCAGGTGGCCTTCCCAGATGTTGTCGCGGCCGAACTTCTCACCCATGAACTGCTGCAGCAGCATCTTCCGGATGGGCTCCAGCGTGGCGTACGGCAGCAGCAGTTCGATGCGCCCGCCCCGGTCTTCCATATCGATGCGCAGCTTGACCAGGATGGCGGCGTTGGCCGGGCGGGCGATGGCGGCGAAGCGCGGATTGGTCTCCAGCCGGTCGAGCGTGAAATGCACGGGGGTCAGGGGCTCGAAGGCGGCGCGGGCGTCGGCCAGCACGACCTCGACCATCCGCTGGACCAGAACCCGCTCGATGGTGGTGTAGGGCCGGCCCTCGATGCGCAGCGCCGCCGTGCCGCGGCGGCCGCCCAGCAGCACGTCGACGATGGAGTAGATCAGGTTGGAGTCGACCGTCAGCAGGCCGTAGTTGTCCAGCTCCTCGGCCCGGAACACCGCCAGGATGGCCGGAAGGGGGATGGAGTTGAGATAGTCGCCAAACCGGATCGACGAGATGTTGTCCAGGCTGACCTCGACGTTGTCCGAGGTGAAGTTGCGCAGGGACGTCGTCATCAGCCGCACAAGGCGGTCGAAGACGATCTCGAGCATCGGCAGGCGCTCGTAGGACACCAGGGCCGAGTTGATGATGGCGCGGATGCCGGACCGCTCGGATCCGTCGTCGTCGCCGAGATCGAAGCCCAGCAGGCTGTCGATCTCGTCCTGGTTCAGGACCCGTTCGGCCATGACAGCCGGGCGGTCCTCGACGACCTCATCGGCCATCGGGTCGTTCGTATCGGCGAACGGATCGGCGTCGTCGGCGAAGGCCGCGTCGGTCATGCCTAGTTCACCAGCATTTCTTCGATCAGCACGGCGTCCACCTTGCCCGGAGCGGCGATCAGGTTGACGCGGCGCAGGATCTCGGCGCGCAGCTGGAAGCTGCCGGCGGACCCGGCGAGATCCTCGGGACGCAGTTCGCGCAGGAAGCCCTGGAACATGTCCTGCATCCGCGGCATCTCGGCCTGCAGCTGTTCGGCGACGTGGGGGTCCTTCGTCTCCAGCGTCAGCTTCAACTTGAGGAATGTCGGGCGGCCGTCCGGCGACTGAATGTTCACCACCATGTCAGGCAGGGTGAAGAAGGTGACGCCGTCGGGTCCCTCGGCGATGACCCCCAGCGACGGATCGGCCGGGCCTTCAGCCGCGCCGCCGTGTCCGCCGCCCTTCTTCTCGTCCTTCTTGCCGTGGCCGCCCTTTTTCTCCGCGCCGTGGCCGCCGTCTTCAGCCGCCGCGGGCTTGGGCTGCAACAGGAAGAAGGCCGCGCCCCCTCCCCCGCCCAGCACCAGAAGGGCCGCCGGGATGATGATGAACAGCAGCGGGAGCTTTTTCTTCTTCGGCGCGTCGCCCTCTTCGCCGTCCGGCGTGGGCGCGTCCGACACGGCGGGCAGGTTGGCGTCGTCGCCCGCAGCCGCACCCTTCTTCTTGCCGAATTTGAACATGCGCCGGGCCCCGAGAATCTCTCGGTCCATACGAACGTTTTTTGGTTAACGAGCCGCTAAGAACCGGCAAAACCTGCCGGGCTCCGGATCGGGCTCGATGGCGCAAATCCCCGCCGTTGCTGGATTAACCCTGTTGGCACGACCGTTGCGAGGGAGAAACCCGAAAGGAGCCGCCCGTGGAAAACGCCGCCTATGTCGGACTGTCACGCCAGATGACGCTGCGCCGCGAGCTCGACATCGTGGCCAACAACATCGCCAATGCGGACACGACCGGCTTCAAGGTCGAACAGCTGCTGGTCGGCGAAGAAGTCGGCGAGCGGGCGCGCAACGCCTTTGTCCGACCGGGCGTCAGCTTCGTGCTGGACAACGGCGTGGGCCGCGACTTCGGCCAGGGCGCGCTGGCCCAGACGGGCCGGAACCTGGACTTCGCCATCGAGGGCGAAGGCGCCTTCTTCAAGCTGACCGACGGACAGGGCGACGCCTACACCCGCGACGGCGCCTTCACCGTGGACGGCGAAGGCAAGCTGGTCACCGAAGGCGGCGCGGCCGTCCAGGGCGAAGGCGGCGACATCATCCTCGACCCCGCGCTGGGCGAGCCCTCCGTGGCCGCCGACGGGACCATCAGCCAGAACGGCGCCCTGATCGGCAAGTTGGCCGTCGTGCGCTTTGACACCCTGGCCGCCCTCGAGAAGGGCGGCGACGGCCTGTACCGCAACGCCTCCAACGCCGCCGCCAGCGAGGCCCCCGACGCCCGCGTGCGTCAGGGCATGCTGGAGGGCTCCAACGTCAATCCGATCCTCGAGATCACCAACCTCATCGAGATCCAGCGCGCCTACGAGAGCATCAGCCGGATGATCGAGAACACCAACGACCTGTCACGCCGCGCCGTCGAGCGGCTGGGCCGGGCATAGAAAGGGAGACTGAGACATGCGCGCACTCAGGACCGCAGCCTCGGGCATGTCCGCCCAGCAGCTGAACGTCGAGGTCATCTCGAACAACATCGCCAACATGAACACCGTCGGCTTCAAGCGTCAGCGGGCCGAGTTCCAGGACCTGCTGTACCAGAACGTCGAGCGCATGGGCGCGCAGTCGTCCAGCCAGGGCACGGTGGTCCCGACCGGCATCCAGATCGGCGCGGGCGTGAAGGCCGGCTCGGTCTACCGCGTCACCGAACAGGGCACGCCGACGCAGACGGGCGGCCGCTACGACATGGCGGTCGACGGTCGCGGCTATTTCCAGGTCGTCCTGCCCTCGGGCGAGACGGCCTACACCCGGGCCGGCAACTTCTCGGTCAACGGCGAGGGCCAGCTGGTCACGGACGACGGCTATGCGGTCGAGCCCGCCATCACCATCCCGCAGGACGCGGTCGATGTGATGGTCTCCAAGTCGGGCCAGGTTCAGGTCATCAGCGCCGGAACGACCGAGCCGGCCACGGTGGGTCAGCTGGAACTGGCGACCTTCTTCAACGAGGCGGGGCTGGAAGCCATCGGCGACAACCTGCTGATGGAAACCGCCGCCTCGGGTTCGGCCACCGTCGGCACGCCGGGCGACGCGGGTCTGGGCCAGATCCTGCAGGGCTATACCGAAGCCTCGAACGTCGACGCCGTGGCCGAGATCAGCGCCCTGATCGTCGCCCAGCGCGCGTACGAGATGAACTCCAAGGTCATCACCACAGCCGACCAGATGCTGTCGGTCGCCTCGCAGGTGAAGTCGTGAGGTCCCTGATCCTCGCCGCCGTCGCCGCGCTGGCGCTCGCGGGCCCGGCCCTGGCCGGTCCGGTGACGCTGAAGGTCAATCCGGTGGACTCGGACGGCCGCGTGACCCTGGGCGACCTGTTCGACGGCGCGGGGGCAGCGTCCAACGTCGTCGTCGGTCAGAGGGCGGGTCCCTCCATCGTCTTCGAGGCTGGCCAGTTGCAGAGCCTGGCGCGTCAGTCGGGCCTGGAGTGGGCAAATCGGACCGGGCTGCGCCGGGTCGTGGTCCGCAACGCCGCCATGGCGCCCGGCGCATCGGCCCCGACGACCGCAGGCGCCTCCGTAGCGACCCCTGCGCCCGCCGTCGCCCGCCCTGCCCCGGTCCGCGCCGCCTACGGCGAGCGGGTGATCAGCCGCAACGACATCGTCGAAGTCGCCTATGAGGCCGGCGGCGTCCGCCTGACCATCAGCGGCCGGGCCGAAGGCAACGCAGCCGTCGGCCAGCGCCTCGCCGTCCGCAATCTCCAGTCCAACCGGGTCATCGACGCCGTGGCCACCGCTCCCGGTCAGGCCGCCGCCGGTCCCGCCGCCCGCGCCTCCACCCAACAACTCGCCGCCCGCTGAGGGGAAACAGTTTGATGCGTACCGCCCTGATCCTTACCGCCGCCGCCTCCTGCCTCGCCCTGGGGGCCTGTTCGACGGCCGTCGAAACCGTCATGGGGCCGCAACTGGCGCCGATCGGCTATCCGTCCGCCCTGGTCCCCACCGATCAGGTCGTCATGGCCTCGGCCGCGCAGCAGCAGGCTGATCGCGCCGCCAGCGCCAACAGCCTGTGGCGCACAGGCGCCCGCACCTTCTTCGGCGACCAGCGCGCGCGCAGCGTCGGCGACATCCTGACGGTCAACATCGACATCGACGATCGCGCCCAGACCCAGAACTCCACCAACCGGTCGCGCAGCAACGACATGAACGCCGGCGTCAGCAACTTCTTCGGTCTGGAAAACGCGCTCGGCCAGGCCTTCCCGGGCGGCTTCGACCCGGAAACCCTCATCGGCATGGGCGGCGAGGTCAATGCGTCCGGCTCGGGGTCGGTCAACCGGGCCGAGCGGGTCAACCTGACCATCGCCGCCGTCGTCACCGGCGTCATGACCAACGGCAATCTGGTCATCCAGGGCCGGCAGGAGGTGCGCACCAACCGCGAGGTGCGCGAACTGACCGTCGCCGGCATCGTGCGGCCCGAGGACATCAGCTCGGCCAACACCATCGCCCACACCCAGATCGCGGAAGCGCGGATCAGCTACGGCGGGCGCGGCGACATCAGCCGGGTCCAGGCCACGCCGGCGGCCCAGTCCCTCGTGGAGCGGTTCAGCCCGTTCTGACGGCTCGGGACGCGCGATATTTTCGTCACAAGGCGAAAACTGCCGGGTCGCCGGGAAGCGGAGCCGTGAACTGTTAACGGAAAGCAGCGTTTGGCCATCAGACGCGAGTGTTTTCCTCCATGCTGAAGTTCGCCATCCCCGCCGTCGCCGCCCTCGGGCTGATCGCCTTCGCCGCCCAGTCGCAGGCGACGAACTCGGACGCCCGGACGGGCGTGGCGTCGATGGGGTGGCATCTCAGCCATGAGGGCGATCTGGCCAAGCTGGCCTATGGCGTCGCCAACTCCGACCAGCTGGCGCTGATGATGACCTGCGAACCCGGCAAGGCGCAGGCCGTCCTGTATGGCGACGTGAAGCCCGCGGGGCCGCATCTCCGGAAGGCGTCCATGAGCGCCGTCGCCATCGATCCGTTGAGCGGCGGGCTGGAGGACGAGGTCCGGCTGTCGGTCCGGGACCCGTCCCTCAAGCAGCTGGCCCGGCAGGGCAGGATGACGGTCGAGGGCGACGCCGGGGCGTTCGAACTGACCGCCAGCCGGCACGAACGCGAATTGATCGACGACTTCTTTGCCTATTGCGGAAACCGACGGGCCTGATCACATCTGATCGAACCTTCAGCGGGGGCTGAACCATGATTGCCTTTCTGGTCGCCACGGCGCTCGCCGTGCAGAACGCCCCGCCAGCGCCCGCCTGGACGTGGACGCTGTATGCCGACACCGCGCCCGTGGTGCTGGCCAACGAGATTCCCGACACCGCCAGTCTGCGCCTCACCCTGGAATGCGATCCCGGATCCAGCGTGGCGCGCGTCACCCTGTACGGCGCCGTTATGACCGGGGTTGCGCGGGTCACCGCGGGCGACGCGGTCGCCATGGCCGAGGCCGAACCCGCCCGCAGCGGCGGAACGAAACTGACCCTGCGCACCGACCATCCCGCCTTCGCCGCCTTTGCGGCGGGCGGGAGGATGGCCGTGCTGGTCGGAGAGCAGAGCCGGCCGGTGGAAGTTCCGGCCGCCCACCTTGCCAAGCTGCGCCGTTTCTCGGAACTGTGTTCCGGTTGAAATCCGGAGCCGACATGCGCAGCCCCACCCTCCTGGCCCTGACCGTTCTGGCGCTGACGGCCTCGGCGTGCGCCACCGCCGGGCCCGAAGCGGCTCCGCCCGCATCGGCCGCCTCCACCGGGTCGCCGGCGCCGGTGGAGGGCTATGACTGGTTCTTTCATGCCGACGAGGACGCCGCGCGCCTGGCCTATGGCCTGGCCGAGAGCGACGACCTGAGGCTGGGGCTGGATTGCACGCGCGCCTCGGGACGGCTGGCGCTCAGCGGCGTCGCGGCCGGAGACGCCAAGCCCGAGTTCCACATCGAATCCGGCGGCGAGACCGCGCGCTTCCCCGCCGAGTCCGAACCGTCCCAGCTCCACGACGGCGTCTTCCTGAGCGCCGAGGCGCCCGCCGACGCGCCGGTGTTCCAGCGTTTCCGCCGGGTCGGCTGGCTGGCCCTGTGGCAGGACGGGACCCGGCAGGCCTATGCGCCCCATCCGGCGTCGACGCCCAATATCGAACGGTTCTTCGCCTTCTGCGGTTGACGCGGGACGCCGGCTCCGGTGCAGTCCCCCCTCCTCGGGAGGGACCCATGAAGACCGTCATCGCCGTCAGCGCCATCGCCCTGCTCGCCGGGTTCGTTCAGCCGGCCACGGCCCAGACAGCGGCGCCGGCCGCGGTCGCCCCCGCCGCGCCGAATGCAGCCCTGGCCTCGATCCTCGCCGACTATGAGACATACCTGCGCGCCGTCGATCCGGTCACCGCGGGCATGGAGGGCGACCGCAGGGCCCTGTCGCGGCTGGGCGACGCCTCGCGCGCGTTCGAGGTGGCGCAGGAGCCCATCCTCAAGGGGTTCGCGGACCGGCTGGCGGCGATCGATCCGGCCGGCCTGACCGACGAGGAACGGCTGAACCACGCCTTCATGACCTATATCGTCAAGCGGTCCCGGGATCGCATCCCGCTCGACACCGGCCGCATCGACGCCTTCAACTCGGAAGGCGGCCCCGGCCAGGGCATGGGCTATATCGCCAGCGTCACCCGCATCACCAGCGCCGCCGACGCCGAGGCGTGGATCGCCCGTCTGGAAGCCATGCCGAAAATCTACTCGGATCAGCTGGCCAACGCCCGGCGCGGCCTGGAGACCGGCATGGTCCAGCCCCGGTCCATCGTCGAGAACGCCCTGAGTCTGATCGAGCCCGAGGCCGCCCTGACGCCGGGGACGGACCCGCTCCTCAAGCCCTTCGCCGCCCTGCCCGCCTCCATCCCCGTCGAGCAGCAGAACGCCCTGCGCGCCCGCGCCGCCCGCGCCGTGGCTGACGGCGTCATGCCGCAACGCCGCGAATGGGCGCGATTCCTGCGCGAGGACTATCTGCCCCGCGCGCCCGAGACCCTCGGCTTGGTCAACCGGCCCGGCGGGCGCGAGCTGTACGCCTATCTGGTGCGCGGCTTCACCACCACCGACCTGACGCCGGACCAGGTGCACCAGATCGGAGTGGACGAAGTGGCCCGTATCCGCGCCCGCATGGACACCGAGATGCGCGCGGCGGGCTGGACCGGCGACTTCGCCGGCTTCCTGAACTTCCTGCGCACCGATCCGCAATTCTACACCACGACCCGCGAGGACCTGCTGGAGAAGGCGTCGGAGATGGCCAAACGGGCCGACGACCACCTGCCGGCCCTGTTCGGAACCCTGCCCCGCCTGCCCTATGGCGTGCGCCCGGTGCCGCGCGAGATCGAGGCCAATTACACCACCGGCCGCTACAACCAGGGCTCGATCGAGAACGGGATCGCCGGCGGCTATATGGTCAACACCTCCAGCCTGGACCAGCGTGGCCTGTACGAACTGCCGGCCCTGACGCTGCACGAGGCCGTGCCCGGCCACCACCTCCAGATCGCCCTGCAGCAGGAGGCCGAGGACGGCCCCTATTTCCGCCGCAGCGTCGACGTCACCGCCTTCGTCGAGGGCTGGGGCCTGTATTCGGAATTCCTCGGCGAGGAGATGGGCTTCTACCGCACCCCCTACGAGCGGTTCGGGCGGCTGAGCTATGAGATGTGGCGGGCGTGCCGCCTGGTGTCGGACACCGGCATCCACTGGCTGGGCTGGAACATCGAACAGGCCCGGGCCTGCTTCCGCGACAACTCCGCCCTGGCTCCGCTGAACATCGAGACCGAGCTGCAGCGTTATATCGGCTGGCCCGGTCAGGCGACGGCCTACAAGATCGGCGAGATCCGGCTGCGCGCGATCCGCTCGCTGGCGGAACGGGAGCTGGGCGACCGGTTCGACGTGCGGCGTTTCCACGACGCCCTGCTGGTCGACGGCCCCCTGCCCATGGCCCTGCTGGACGAGCGGATGAACCGCTGGATCGCCGGTGAGAAGGCGCGACCGGCCGACTAGGTCAGGCCCAGCTCGGTCCGGACCTTCTTCGTCAGCTTCGCCGCCACGATGCCGTGGGCGATGGTCATGTATTCGGCCAGTTCGTCGTCGGGCCAGTCGTCGATTCGCTCAAGGTTCACCCACCTGTTCCGGGCCAGATAGGGCGCGGGGCGGGCGCGGCCGGATTCGGTCAGCACCTCGTAGGCGATGTCCGAGACCTTGAACGAGACGCCGCCCCGCTCGCCGACCATGACGAACATCTTGCCGCCCACGCGGTAGGCGTCGTGATGATCGCCGAACGGATGGTCGAGCGTCGCGCCCGGCAGGGCGAGGCAGACCTTGCCGACCCCCGCCCGATCCATGATCAGGCGTCCACGCCCACGCCGATGGGGCAGACCACCCCGGTGCCGCCGATGCCGCAGTAGCCGGCCGGATTCTTGGCCAGATAGCCCTGGTGATAGTCCTCGGCGAAATAGTAGGGCCCGGCCGGCGCGATCTCCGTGGTGATGGTCCCCCGCCCGGCCTTCGACAGGGCGGCCTGATAGGCGTCGCGCGACGCCTCGGCCTCGGCCCGCTGTTCGTCGTTCAGGTAATAGATGGCGGAGCGGTAGGTCGTGCCGATGTCATTGCCCTGGCGCATGCCCTGGGTCGGGTCGTGGTTCTCCCAGAAGGCCTTCAGCAGCTCGCCGTAGCTGATCTCGTGTGGATTAAAGACCACCTGGACCACCTCGGCGTGGCCGGTCTTGCCGGTGCAGGTCTCCTCATAGGTCGGATTGGGCGTGATCCCGCCCGAATAGCCGACCGAGGTCACCCAGACGCCCGGCAGCTTCCAGAAGATGCGCTCGACCCCCCAGAAACAGCCCATGCCGAAGATGGCGGTCTGGAAGCCTTCCGGATGCGGCCCTTTCAACGGCCGGCCGGTGACATAGTGCACCTCGTCGGTGTGCAGGGGCGTCGGGCGTCCCGGCAGGGCCTCATCGGCGGTCGGCATTTCGTGGGATTTCCTGAACAGCATGGTGGCGACTCCGGTCGATCGATCGAACCGCCTATATGGGATGCGTTGAGGCGCTTGCCGAGGGGGTCCGGGTGTTCTATCAGCCTCGCCTCGCGCCGGATCGACCTCCGGCGTGTTTCACGCGAGTCGTGGAAACGGACAGGTGGCGGAGTGGTCGATCGCGCACGCTTGGAAAGCGTGTGTACGTGAAAGCGTACCGAGGGTTCGAATCCCTCTCTGTCCGCCACCACCAAAATATTCATGCGCGTTTTCCGTTACTTGCCGCCACCGTTGTCTAACTCTGCTTTCGAGTCAGACGCGCCCATCATCCCCATAGCGTCGTCCGCCATCCTCCGCTGGCCCGCTTTCTTGGTGTAGCGCTCGACCTCTTTCAGCGTCGTGTGGCCCGTGATCGACATGATCTGGTTGGCGCTGCACCCCGCCTCGGCAAGCCGTCTCGCGCCTGCTTTTCTCAGTCCGTGCGGCGATCTGCCCTTCGGCAGCCCAGCCAGGTTCGCCGCCTCCCGCATCCAGTTACCGAAACCGGCAGCCGTAAACGGGTCGCCGGACTGAGTGACCACGAACGTCTCCCGATTGGTCGGATGCTTGGCGAGCGTGGCCTTCAGCTTCCAGTGAATCGGGATGTCGAGCTCCACGCCGGTCTTCTGCTGCCGGATGTGGATGTAGCCCTCGCGAAGGTTTCCCGGCCCCATAAGCCGGACGTCCGAAGAGCGCTGGGCTGTGCAGAGCAACAAATCAAACGCCAACCGCTCGCGGGTCTCAACGGGCCAGCGCGCCTCAAACCGGGCGATCTCGTCCTCGGTCCATGTGTGGAAGCCGTCGCTCTTGTGCTTCACCACCCGGACAGAGCGCGTGGGGTCCGCCCTGACCAGCTTGCGGTCCATGGCAACGCCGAACATCGAGCGCAGCACCTTGAGCAGATTGTTGGCCGCCGTGGGCGTGTGAGCTCGTTTGTCCATGCTGGCGACGATATGCTGGGGCTGGAGCAGGGCCGCGGGCTTGTCGCCGGCCGTTTCTCTCCAGCGCTCAAGGATGCCGCGATAGGTTTTCTGGGTGGACGGTCGGAGGCTCTGGAAAACCGAGCTCGCATAGTAGGCGACGCAGAGAGCGTGAATGGATCCCGGCTTTGTGCGATCGGACCCGATGGCTTTCGGCTGGGCGGCCACGGCTTCCGAGTACCAGGCTAGCCAATCCGGCGACCCAAACACCGCCCGCGTCTGGCTTTCCGGCTTGCCCTTGGCGCGGAATCTCCAGCGGAGAACGCCGTGCCTGTCGCGGTAATGGCTGACGTGGGGTGGTCGCCGCTTCATGCAGCGATGCCATCCCACGGGTTCTGTCCGTTGTCAGCAGGCAAGGCGGCGAAATACTGGTCGAGTTCCAGCCGGTCCCAGACCTTGCGGGTGTCGATCAGGCGCGGGGCGGGCATCCGGCCATCGGCCACGAGCTCGTCAAACTTGGTGACGCCGATGCCGACGTACTCAGCCGCGCATGGCTTTGAGAGGCCACGCGGAGGCAGGCTGACCGGCAGTACGGACAGCTTGGCGCTCACGATGAGGCCTCACAGGTGGGTACGAAGCCGAAGGCGGAGTGAACCATCATCCCCCCTCCCCTCCAGACTGAAGGGCTGCGAGGAACCGTTTGGCCCTGCGGATTTCGGTCGGCGTGTGGCCGTTGCCGTCCTGCATATCGCCGTAGACCTCTACGAGCTTCCGCAGGTGTCTCAGAGCCTCTCCATCATGCTCTGATGATGTTTTTAGGCTGGAAGGGCTGGTTTCTATCGGTTGGATGATGGTTGGATCATGGTCCACTCCGAAGCCTGACGGCTTCTGCGTACCGACCGAGCTTGCAGTGGCGGCTTCCAAGGCGGCAATGCGCGTCCGGGCCTCCCAAAGCGCGCTGACGGTCGCGTAGAGGCTTCCCGCGCAGTGAAGCGGCTCGTCCTCGAAAAGCTGATAGTAGCCATCGGTCGAAAGGTAATCGGCCATCATGTGAACGTGGCGGGACGCCGGGCAGGTGTTGGTCGGGAACTTCCGCGCCTTGTTCGCCCGCGCCCGCAGCGCCCTACGGCGGTTGCTGGGGTGCAGGTCTTTCTCGCCCTTCAACTCAGCGGCCAAGATAGCCTTAGCGACGGCCTCACGCTCGCCAGGTACGCAGTCCGAAGGACGGAGTGAACCCAAACCCCCTTCCGGGGCCTTGGTGGTGTCGGGGGCGGTCATTTGTTGTCTCCGAACAGCGTTTCGAGGATGGTCCAGATGACAAACAGCATCGCGAAAAGTCCGACGAACAGCATCATGTGCCCTCCCCTTCCTTGGTGTCGGCGAGGCGCTCCGCATCCCTGATCTGTTGTTTCAGCCAGTCGGGTTTGATCTCGAACAGCGCCGATCTTCCGCCCGCACCGCCCATGCGGTCATCCCGCAGCCCGATCAGCGTAGGGTCACC